>Ga0209333_1001292_pt1 | contig 12372 bp, 10 predicted proteins | sample BlaSpr_A8_OM2_O3_FD_187982 | JGI IMG/M metagenome (GOLD analysis project Ga0209333, IMG submission 187982) | Forest soil microbial communities from Thunder Bay, Ontario, Canada - Black Spruce, Ontario site 2_A8_OM2_O3 (SPAdes) (version 2) | ecosystem: Environmental > Terrestrial > Soil > Boreal... | reverse complement strand
GAGCCAGCCTGAGGCAAGAATCTAGTGTCCCGCCAACTTGCCGATCAAGGAGAACAACGGCAGGTACATGGAGATGACGATGCCGCCGACGACGATACCCAAGACCACGATCATGATCGGCTCCATCGCCGTGAGCAGGTCCTTGACCGCCGCGTCGACCTCATCTTCGTAAAAGTCCGCAATCTTCTGCAGCATGGCATCCATGGCACCGGTCTGTTCGCCGACGCCGATCATCTGGGTCACCATCCCGGGGAAAACGCCGGTTTCCTTCAGGGGGTCGACCAACGAGCGGCCCGCTTCGACGGCCTTGCGCGTGGCCAGAATCGCTTTTTCGACTACCGCGTTTCCGGAAGTCCGGGCCGTGATGTCCAAGCCTTCCAGAATGGGCACGCCGCTGGAGATCAAGGTTCCGAGCGTCCGGGTAAACCGTGCCACCGCAATTTTGCGCAGCAGCGGTCCGACCAGAGGAACCTTTAGCACCAGCGTGTCGAGTGTCATCCGGCCGATCGGCGTGCCATACCAGAACTTCACGGCGAAGAACGAGCCGATCATGAACATCAAGATGACCAGGCCGTAGATGCTGCCGATGAAATTGCTGAGCATGATCACGATGCGCGTGGGCAACGGCAGATCGACGCCCAAACCGTTGAACAAGGTGGTGAAAATCGGCACGACCTTCCACAGCAGCAGGATGATGACGCCTGCCGCAATGGACATGACCGCGGTCGGATAAATCGCGGCCGACTGCACGGCGCGCTTCAATTTAACGTTCTTTTCGATGTAGCTCGACAGCCGCTGCAGAATGGTGTCGAGAATACCGCCCGTCTCGCCCGCTTCGACCATGTTGTAGTACAAGGGGTCGAAGACCTTGTCGTATTGGCGCATGGCCACCGAGAGCGTGGAGCCGCCTTCCACCGAGGCGCGCGTCCCGTTCAGCACTTTCTGGAAAGTTTTATTCTCCTGTTGCCCAGCGAGAATTTCCAGGCACTGCACCAGCGGCAACCCGGCATCGATCATGACCGAGAATTGGCGCGTAAAGATGGCCAACTCTTTGGACTTAACGCCGCTGCCGCCGAACGAGGGGATATTGAACTCCTTCCCCTTCTCCGACAGCTTGCTCACGTTGATCTGCTCGCGGCGCAGCGCGGCCTGCAGTTCGGCCTTGTTCGCTGCGGAGCGTTCCCCCGCGACGGTGTCCCCCGTCTTATTCACTCCGCGATATGTAAAAACCGGCATGATCTGTTACCTCCTCTTCTTGTCTCGTCCCCGCGCTTAGCGCCGGACTGGAACTTTCCCCGTCTGCGGAGCCGAAGTGACCCCGCGATTGATCAAATCTTGTAACTCGTCAGGATGCGATGAGCGCGCAATGGCTACTTCCAGCGTGATCTGTTTCTGGAAGTAGGCGTTGGCCAGGCTCTGGTTGAAGGTCTGCATGCCGGATGCGCCGGTTCCGGTCTGCATCGCCGAATAAACCTGGTGAATTTTGTCTTCGCGGATCAGGTTGCGAATCGCGGCGGTCGGAATCAGGATTTCCATGACCATCGCGCGGCCACGGCCATCGGGCTTGGGCAGCAGCGATTGGCAAAGAATTCCTTCCAGCACCATCGAAAGCTGGGCGCGCACTTGGGGCTGCTGGTGCGCCGGAAAAACGTCCACGATACGGTTAATCGTGGAGATCGCCGAGTTGGTGTGCAGCGTGGCAAAGGTCAAGTGGCCGGTTTCCGCGATGCGCAGCGCCGATTCGATCGTTTCCAGGTCGCGCATTTCGCCGATCAGCACCACGTCGGGATCTTCGCGCAACGCGGCCCGCAACGAATTCGAAAACGAATGCGTGTCGGAATGCACTTCGCGCTGATTGACCAGGCACTTCTTGTGGTTGTGCAAAAATTCGATCGGATCTTCGATCGTAATCATGTGCTCTTCGTGCTCGTTGTTGATCTTGTCGAGCATGGCCGCCAGCGTCGTGGATTTACCCGAACCAGTCGGCCCGGTGACCAGCACCAGCCCGCGCGGTTTGTCGCACAAGCCGCGCACCACCGGCGGCAGACCCAGCGCGTCGAACGATTTGATTTCCCACGGGATGGTTCGGAACACGGCAGCGACCGCGCCGCGTTGGTGGAAAATGTTGCCGCGGAAGCGCGCCAGGCTCTTCAACCCGAACGAGAAGTCGAGCTCGAGATTTTCCTCGAGCCGGTGCTTCTGCACGTCGGTCAAGACGCTATAGGCCAGCGCCTTGGTATCCGCCGCAGTCAAGGGCGGCATGTCCAATGGCTTCAGTTTGCCGTGCACGCGCACGCGCGGCGCGCTGTTGGTCGAAAGGTGCAAGTCGCTCCCGGACATTTCGATCATCTTTTTCAGGAGCTCGCTTAATGTGATGCCAGCCATCATTTCCTCCGCTTACAGTACGGTTTCGCGTACCACTTCTTCTAAGGTCGTCTGGCCCAGGGCGGATTTGGTAAGGCCGCTGCGGCGCAGGGTAATCATTCCCAGCTCGATTGCTTTCTTCTTCAATTCCAGAGCCGACGCGCCGACCAGAATCAATTCGCGCAGTTCGTCGGTGATTTCCATGACTTCGTACAAACCGACGCGGCCTTTGTACCCGGTGTTGTTGCAGGTGCCGCAGCCGCGGCCGTGCTGCACGGTGGTCACCTGCGCTTCTTCCGGCGTGTATCCCGCTTCCACCAGAGCTTCCGGCGTGATCTGCATCGGTTCCTTGCAGCCCACGCAAATCCGGCGCACCAGGCGCTGGGCGCAAATCAGGTTCACCGAGGTCGCCACCAGGAAAGGTTCAATACCCATATTCATCAATCGGCTGATGGTCGAAGGCGCATCATTGGTATGTAGCGTGGAAAGCACCAAGTGGCCGGTGAGCGCGGCTTTCACCGCGATTTCCGCCGTTTCAAAGTCGCGGATTTCGCCGACCAGAATAATGTTGGGGTCTTGGCGCAGGAAAGCGCGCAAAGCGGACGCGAAGTTCAGCCCGATCTGCTCCTTCATCTGTACCTGATTGATACCCGGCAATTGGAATTCGACGGGATCTTCTGCCGTCATGATGTTGGTCTCATGCGTGTTCAACCGCGCGACCGACGAATACAGCGTGTTGGTTTTTCCTGATCCGGTCGGTCCAGTGACCAGCACCATGCCGTACGGTTTCAGAATCTGGCGCTCGAATTTAGTCAGCGATTCCTGCTCGAAGCCCAGCTTGGTCATGTCCAGGCGCAGGTTTTCTTTGTCCAGCAAACGCATGACGACTTTTTCGCCGAAGAGCGTCGGGACGGTCGAAACACGGAAGTCGAGTTCTTTCTTTTTGCCGTCTTTCAAATACTTGATCATGATGCGGCCGTCTTGCGGCAGGCGCTTCTCGCTGATGTCCAGCTTGGCCATGATCTTGATGCGGCTGGTGATCGCGTCCTTCAATTTCATCGGCGGCGCCATCACGTTCTGCAAGATGCCGTCAATGCGGAACCGCGCGCGAAATTCTTTTTCGTACGGCTCGATGTGAATGTCGCTCGCACCCCGCTTCACCGCGTCGGTCAGAATCAGGTTCACCAGCTTAATGATCGGCGCTTCTTCGGCCGCCTTCTCCAGCGTGGCCAGATCCATTTCCGCTTCGTCCGCGGAAATTTCCAGGGCGGCTTCATCGCCGGCCAGGTCCTTCATCACCTTGTCGAGTTCGCCGACGCTCTCTACATCGCCGTAGAATTTGTGGATCGCTTCGCTGATGGCCGTTTCCGACGCCACCACCGGCTCCACGTTGAAGCCGGTCATGAACTTGATGTCGTCCATGGCGAAGACGTTCGTCGGATCGGTCATCGCGATGGTCAAAGTCGAACCCACGCGCGAAAGCGGGACGATCTGGTAGCGGACCGCGGTCTCCTGCGGGACTAACTTGATGACCGCCGGGTCCACTTCGTAGAATTTCAGGTTGATCGAAGGCACGCCGTACTGCCGGGAAAGCACCGCGGTGATGTCATCGTCGTTCACGAGGCCCAGTTTCACCAGGCAGGTGCCCAAGCGGCCGCCACTCTTCTTTTGGTGCTCGAGGGCCTGCTTAAGCTGATCCGCAGTGATCAGGCTGTCTTTGACCAGAATTTCGCCGAGTCGTGAAGACATGATTGTCCGGGAGTGGTACTAGAACCACTCGATGAGCGAGCGTAGCATGCACCCCGCTGGAAATCGTTGCGGCGTGCGTTTGTCGTAGTGAATCAGCTAACAGCCCTTACGCCGCTTCAAAACCTGTACCAAAGAACAGTCAATTTGTGGCACCTGTACGAAGGTACAGGTGTAACAATTTCAGTCACTTACGTCACTTTCTGTCTATCGGATTTTGCGCGAAAAACTGGAACGATCGCGGTGAGAATCTTTTAGCCAGGGATCGTCGTGTTCCAGGCCCGAAACGGCTGAAATATTTTCAGAATTTTCGGCCTGGAGGCCTGTCCGCTACCACTTCTTGTCACGAATCTGTTACGATGTTTCGGTTCATTCGGGCGGTTAGCTCAGCGGTTAGAGCGTCCCGCTTACACCGGGAAGGTCCGCGGTTCAAATCCGTGACCGCCCACCAAGTTTTGCCCCACGCGGGGGACGTAGTTCAGTTGGTTAGAACGCTGCCCTGTCACGGCAGAGGTCGCGGGTTCGAGTCCCGTCGTCCCCGCCATATTTTCGGCTACTCCGGGTTCCACCTGGATTCCAGCGCTCCGCCTTCCCTCCTGGGCGTCCCCATTAGTCGCGCGCGATTCGCGCTCTTGCCTTTCTACTGGCGTTTGAATTCTGCGGCCGCACGCGTCATGATTCGTTAGGCAAGCGCTGGCTTCTCGAAACAAAAACGCGGAGGCACAACTGATGGCGATCGCGACTGTCAACCCGGCGACCGGAGAGACGCTGAAGACCTTTGAACCACTTTCCGATGCGCAGCTCGAAGAGAAACTACAGCGCGCGGTGCGCGTCTTCGGAGAATTTCGCCAGACGACCTTCGCCGACCGCGCCACAAAAATGGTGAAAGCCGCCGAAATATTGGAAGCGGACAAAGAAAAACTCGGCCGCGTGATGACCATCGAGATGGGCAAGACCTATCGCTCGGCGGTCGATGAAGCGGCCAAATGCGCCTGGGTCTGCCGCTACTACGCCGAGCACGCGGAAAAATTCCTCGCCGACGAGATCGCCGACGTTCCGGGCAGCAAAAGTTTCGTGCGCTATCTTCCCCTCGGCCCGATTCTGGCAGTGATGCCCTGGAACTATCCGTTCTGGCAGGTTTTTCGTTTTATCGGTCCCTCGCTGATGGCCGGAAACGTGGGGCTGCTGAAGCACGCCTCGAATGTGCCGCAATCGGCGCTGCTGATCGAAGATGTCCTGCTGCGCGCGGGATTTCCCGAGGGCGTCTTCCAGACTTTGCTGATTGGTGCGAGCAAAGTGGGGAAAATCATGGCTGATCCGCGTGTAAAAGCCGCCACGCTGACGGGGAGCGAGGGCGCGGGAGTCCAAGTCGGCATTGCCGCCGCGACCGACATCAAGAAAGTGGTGCTGGAGCTGGGCGGCAGCGACCCCTTCATCGTGATGAAGAGCGCGAATCTGGAGCAGGCCGTGGCCGTCGGCGTAAAGGCGCGCACGATGAACAACGGCCAGTCCTGCATCGCGGCCAAGCGATTCATCGTGGCCGAAGAGATCGCCGACGAGTTTGAGCGCCTCTTCGTGAAGAAAATGGAATCGCTGCAAGTGGGCGATCCATTCGACGAAAAAACCGACGTGGGCCCGCTCGCCACCGAAGACGGGCTCAACGAACTGGACGCCGATGTGCAAAAAACGGTGAAAGCCGGCGCGCGCTTACTGACCGGCGGAAAGCGCCTGAACCAGCCGGGAAACTATTACCCGCCCACGGTTCTGACCAACATTCCCGAAAGCTCGCCAGCCGCATGCGGCGAATTGTTCGGCCCGGTGGCGTCGTTGTTTCGCGCCAAGAACGTAGACGACGCCATTCGCATCGCCAACGCCAGTCCCTTCGGACTGGGCGCCAGCGCCTGGACCAACGACGCCGCGGAACGCGAGAAATTTATCAATGGCCTCGATTCCGGTATGGTATTTATAAACCGCATGGTGGCTTCCGACCCGCGCCTGCCTTTCGGCGGCGTAAAACGTTCGGGCCACGGCCGCGAGCTGGCCATCTTCGGAATCCGCGAATTCATGAATATCAAAACGGTGTCAATCGAAGGTTCTTAAGGGGTATCGGATACCTATGGTGAATGCAACATTTCGGCCGGCAGTGTGCTTTGGAGTTCTGTTGCTGGGATTATTTGCGCTGGCTCATCCCGTTTCGGCCCAGCAATCTGCGGGCGCTTCCGGCTATCGTCTCGCCAACAAAGTCAGGCTCGGCGGCTCCGGCGGCTGGGACTATCTCGAAGTGGACCCAGCAACCCACCGGCTTTTCATTTCGCGCGCTACCCACGTGCTCGTCGTCGATCCCGACTCTGGCAAGATCGTCGGAGATATTCCCAACACCCAGGGTGTTCACGGCATCGCCCTCGCTGACGAATTCAACAAAGGTTTCACCACCAATGGCCGCACCGGCGATTCCACCGTTTTTGACCTCACCTCGCTAGCGGTGATCGGCAATATCAAAACTGATAAAGGCACCGACGGGGCAATCTACGACCCGTTTTCGAAGCGCGTCTTCACTTTCAACGGCAAACCGAATTCGGCCACTGCCATCGATGTCGCTTCCGGAAAAGCGATTGCAACATTTCCGCTTGGCGGGGGCCCGGAGTTCGCCGCCTCCGATGCCAAAGGCCACATTTTCGTCAATCTCGAAGACAAAAGCGCGCTGGTCAAATTCGACGCGAAAACATTGAAGATCGAAAATACCTGGCCGCTCGCGCCCTGCGAGTCCCCTTCCGGCCTGGCCATCGACGCCCCGCACGAAATACTGATCGTCGGCTGCCACAACAAGCTTATGACTTTCATCGACGGCAATTCCGGCAAAGTACTGGGCACAGTTCCGATCGGCGAGGGCGTCGACGCCAACCGTTTCGACCCGGCCACCGGATACGCCTTCGCTTCCTGCGGAGACGGCACCCTCACCATCGCGCACGCAGATTCGCCCACAAAATTTTCGCCGGTGGAAACGATTCAGACCCAGCGCGGCGCTCGCACCATGGCCATCGATTACGGCACGCATACCGTTTACCTCGTCACCGCCGACCTCGGCCCTGCCCCGGCCGCCACTACCGACAATCCGCGGCCGCGCCCGGCGATTCTCCCGGACACGTTCACGCTGTTGATCTATAAAAAATAGCGCGTCCGGCCGGCAATCGAGTGGGCGGCGTCCGCGCAAACCACCCAACCCAAACGTGGCCGGCGACGGCCTCGTTTGCGTTATTATTTCAACCAGAATGGCTACCGTCGCGCCAAAAGTTTTCGCTGGGACCTCGGGCTGGTCGTACCCGACCTGGAAGCCGGATTTTTATCCGGAGAAGACGGCTGCCAAGAAATTCCTGGGCTATTACGCGACTCAGCTCAATTCGGTAGAAGTCAACTTCACTTTCCGCCGGCTGGCCAGCCAAGCGCTCTTGAGTGGATGGATCGAAACCGCGGGCGACCATTTTCAATTCGCGGTGAAGGCGCATCAAGCCATCACGCACATCAAGCGCCTGAACGCTGCGGAGGAGTCTACCGCGAGATTCTTCGATTCGATCGAGCCGTTGCGGAAAGCGAACCAGCTGGGGCCTGTGCTGTTTCAGCTGCCGCCAAATCTAAAATGTGATGTTCCGCGCTTGCGCGAGTTCGTGAAGCTCCTGCCGAAAGAGTTGCGGGCGGCATTCGAATTCCGGCACGAATCGTGGTTCAACGAGGAAGTGTACACCGTGCTACGCAGCGTCGGAGTGGCGCTCTGCGCGGCGGAAAGCGAGAAAATCGAATCGCCCGAGGTCCAAACTGCGCCGTTCTATTACCTGCGGATGCGCCAGCCGCCATTCAAATTGAAAGCCATCGAACAGAAGGTGCGTCGCCTCGCGAAAGATTCCGACGTGTACATTTATTTCAAACACGAGGACACGCCGGAAGGCGCACTAAACGCGGTAAAGCTGCTCGAACGGCTCGCAAAATAGTCGCGGGGGCGTCGGCAGCTCCCCGCCTGATTCAAGTCGTCGCGAATCAAGATCGCGAAAGCATCTTGCTTTGCAGCAGCCGCAGTAACTTCGCGTCGAGCTGATGGCCATGCCATGCTTGAAAATCGGTGCCGGCGCGGCCCGTATCGAGAATCCCGAAGGGCCCCCGAAAATTCCACAGCGCCCACCCGGAACGCAGGGCGCCAATCACCTCCAGCGAATCGTTGTACCAGGCGTAGACCACTTCCGGCGGCGTGTGTTTATCGCAGCCCATTTCCCCGAAATGGATCGGAACGCCGTGCTTGCCTGGATCGGCCCAAGGCCCGAATTTGTCGACCAGCGTCTGCTTGTCGACAATCACCTTTCCAGCGGCATCCTTCAAAGGCCAAGTAGGAACCGGAATGTTGTCGCCATACGGTTTCGCCCACTGATTGTGGTAATGCGTGAGTTGCACGGGAAAGTAGTCGTGGCAACTTTGGACGATTTTGGTGTCGTACAACTCCGGGATCGGGTCGCGCCCGACGTTATAGCCGTCCGTGACGATTAAGCGATTCGGATCCTCGGCTCGAATTGCGGCCATGCTGGCCCGAACCACCCGAACGTAATCATCCGCCTTGGGCTTAGCCGAATCGTCTAAACCGAGCCGCGCGGCGTCCAAATTCAAGGGTTCGTTTACCAGGTTAAAGCTCAGCTGCTCGCTGGAAATCCCCTTGTACCGCTTGGCGAAATAACTCCACTGGTGCGCAAAAGCATCCAGCGTGGCTTGGTCTTTATACACGCTGGTCTTCTCTTTGGTGATATGGATTCCGGTGATTTTTTCGTCCATCACGTCGAGGATGCATTCGCCCGGCGCGCGGTGCAGGCTGAGGTTGACGTGCACTTTAAATTTCTGGCCCAGCTTGATGGCGCGATCGATCGGTTCAACATTTTTATCATTGATCTTCAGCAGGTCGTTGGGATCGGTCCAAAAACGGTAGTCCATCGGAAGGCGGACCCAGTTGAATCCCCAATCGTGAACCCATTTAAAATCGTCTTCCTTAAACTGGCCGTCATTCTTGTACGGAAAATACTTCATCCAGTCGGTGTCAGTGGAGAAATATTCCAACAGGTTGAAGCCGTACCAGCGAGGATTGCTGGAATTCGGGATCTGCTGATATTGCGCCGAAGTCGGCAACCCGCCGAACCAAGCTCCCGCCGCGGCACCCGCAGCCAGAGTTTTCAATACCGTGCGGCGATCGATTGCTGGACTCCGACCCGTTTTTTCGTCGAACGACATCCGCGTCACCTCGCGCGCGGCAGTCTACATAGTTCTGCCCCGGCCGCGCAACGAACTCGAATCGTCGACACTTTGCGAATAGTTAAATATTCAAACCGAAGCGGGCTCGGAGTTCGCGAGCGCCGCGTTCGGTTACGCGCAGCGCACGAGTGTCGCGACGGCGCGCCAGCCAGCCGCTGGCGATCATTCGATCGAACAGCGCCGCCCCCAACGCGCCGGCTAAATGCGGTTTGCGCTCCGTCCAATCCAGGCACCGCCGGGCGAATTTGCGCCGCGCGCTTTGCAACGCACCGGCGTCAATTTCCAGGTTCGCGAACCATTTCGTACCTCGCGAGCCGATGGCGTAATCGCGGCCGCTGCCAGCCTGGATCACTTTCAACGTTTCAAGTTTCTCCGTAATCGCCACCCCGAGCTGGCCCGCCAGGTGGTCGTAGCATGACCGCGCCCGGCAAAGATCCAGGTCGGCGGGGCTGCGCACCACGTGCGCCAGCGACGGCGCCGTCGCTATCGCGCCTAACGCTTCCAGCGCATGCACCACCTCCGGCTTGGAAATTCGGTAATACCGGTTACGCCCTTCGCTGCGCGATGTCAGCAGACCGCCATCCACCAATTTCGAAAGGTGCGCGCTCGCAGACTGCGGCGATGCCCCCGCCACACGCGCCAGGTCTCCCGCGCTCAGGTCTTTGGCGCCCAGCAGCGCAATCAGCATCGCGGCCCGCGATGGATCGCCAATCAGCTCACCGATGGAAGAAATGGGATGGGTCAGGTTCATGAGTGCATTGTACCGTCCCAAGTGCCGCGACGTTTCATTTCTGAATGAAACATCACCGCCTGGTTCAAAGGTACGCTTCACGGAATATGTCAGGAAATAGTTAGAAATACCTACCGGAGGCGCTGATGATCACCATGTGCATTCGCTACACCCTGGATATTTACAAGCTGGCGGACTTCGAAACATATGCGCGCAATTGGCCCGAACCCATCCGGCGCTGCGGGGGCGACCTGCTCGGATATTTTCTTCCCACCAAGTTGGCGGGCCCGACGAACATCGCCCTGGCCCTGATCAATTTCCCCGACCTCGCCGCCTACGAAAAATATCGCGAAGCGCTGCTGCGTGATACGGGTGCTGCCGCGAACGTCGCGGCCGTGGACGCCTCGCAAGCCATCCTGATCGAAGACCGCTCCTTTCTGCGCCGGGTGCCCGAATAACGGCGTCCGCCAAGTCTAGGCCGGCGACGGAATAATTTCCCTCCGCCATTTCACGCGACGCATTGATTTCGCTAGAATGAATGCGCGCCGACCGGCGTGAGCAGGAGGATTTCACTTGGCCCAGGTATCTTCAGCAACGGACCCACGCGGCGCGGCTCTGCTGGAAGCCCAGCAAAAAGCCGATCAACTCTTCCGCGCGATCGAGGAACAAGGGGTTATTCGTCCGGGCACAAGGGAAACGCGGATCAATGAAGATATCTACAATCTCGCCGAAAAGATGTTCGGCATCTCCACCTACTGGCACAAGCGCATCGTGCGCGCTGGCCGTAACACGCTCGCGCCGTACGATGAGAATCCGCCCGACCTGATCATCGGTGACGACGACATCATCTTCTTGGATTTTGGCCCGGTATTCGAAGCCTGGGAAGCGGATTTCGGCCGATCCTTCGTGATCGGTTCCGATCCGCTGAAATTGAAACTCCGCAACGACATCGCCAAGGCCTTTGCCGATGGCAAGGAATATTTCCGGACGCACCTCGACATAACGGCTGACGAGCTTTTTCATCACGCCGAAAAATTAGCGAAAGACTATGGCTGGGAATTTGGCGGCCCCATTGCCGGGCACTTGATCGGCCAATTTCCACACGAACGTATTCCGAATGACAAGGTCAGCCTGTACGTTCATCCCGGCAACCCCATGCGCATGCGCGATCCCGACGCCAACGGCCAGGAGCGCCACTGGATTCTCGAAATACACTTCGTCGATCGCGCCCGCCAGATCGGCGGGTTTTACGAAGAACTACTCACCGTGGGATAGACCACTGCGGGATCGAACTTTCCAGTTCAAGCTGTGATCCCGACAGCGGGCCGGTTTTGGCCGACCGGGAATCTCTCTCCGATTGCCGCACAACTCGCCATCCTCAAACGACGCGGCGTTTCAATGCGCACGTTAGGTCTTGGTCGCCACCGCTACCGACGGTCGCGGCACGGGCGCCAAGCGGTTCGCCCCCTGAAATGGCAGCATCCATCCCGGATACTCCAGGGGCAACGCGCTCACTTCATCGAGCTTCTTGATTTCGTCCGCGGAAAGCTTCAGGTCCACCGCGGCGATGTTGTCGTTCAGTTGCTCTAGCCTTTTCGCGCCAATGATCACCGAAGTAACGAACGGCTTGGCCAGCACCCAGGCCAGCGCCACGCGCGCCGGGCTGCAGCCGTGGGCCTTCGCGATCGGCGTCATTGCATCCATAATCTTCCAGGTGCGCTCCTTGTCCACGATCGGAAAATCGAATTCCGCGCGCCGCGTGCCCTGCGGCTTCTGATTTTCGCGGCTGAATTTTCCAGAAAGCAATCCACCGGCCAGCGGGCTCCAGACCAATAACCCCGTTTTTTCCGCTTCGAGCAGCGGAACCAGATCGCGCTCTAAATCGCGCCCGGCAATCGAGTAGTACGCCTGCAACGAGTCGAATCGCGCCAGATTCTTAAATTCCGAAATGCCCAGCGCCTTGGCGATTTTCCACGCCTGCCAATTCGAGACGCCGATGTAGCGCACCTTGCCGTGGTTGACCAGCGTGTCGAGCGCGCGCAGCGTTTCTTCCACCGGCGTTACCGCATCGTTGCCGTGAATCTGGTAGAGGTCGATGTGGTCAGTCTGCAGCCGGCGCAGGCTGGCCTCCACCGCATCCATAATATGTCCGCGCGAGGCGCCCACATCGTTGCGCCCCGGACCAACGCGCCCGTAGACTTTCGTGGCGATAACCACGTCCTTGCGTGCAATATTCAGATTCTTGAGCGACT
>Ga0209333_1001291_pt1 | contig 12377 bp, 6 predicted proteins | sample BlaSpr_A8_OM2_O3_FD_187982 | JGI IMG/M metagenome (GOLD analysis project Ga0209333, IMG submission 187982) | Forest soil microbial communities from Thunder Bay, Ontario, Canada - Black Spruce, Ontario site 2_A8_OM2_O3 (SPAdes) (version 2) | ecosystem: Environmental > Terrestrial > Soil > Boreal... | reverse complement strand
GCCAAGACCGGGCTCTCGCTGACTTCGAGTACCTGTGTGGGGAGCGCGTGCGTGAACCAAGCCGAGCCGGTCGTGAGCTCGAACCACTTTCAAGCGCACGTTGGTGTGGGTGTGTCGCTCTTCGTAACAGAGCACCTTTTCATCCGTCCGCAGTTCGACATCCACTACGTGCCAAATCTCACCGGTCAGCCCGGGTTCGGAAGCGACCTGGTAACGGCAGGTATGGTTTGGGTGGGCTACAACTTCGGTTCCAGGTAAGGTCGACTCACGCAGCGCGGTACTTATCGCGGCAGGCGGGCGAACAGAAATGCACGGTCTGCCCGTTGATCCGTCTGGTTACAGACGTATCCGCTGAGACATAGGTCCCGCAAACCGGGTCCTTCCGCAACTCGCCGCCTGGAGAAACCGTGGTAGGCACCGGACGGACCGGTTTGGCCGCGACCTGTGTGTGGGTTCCACCCAAAATGGACCTGAGGATGCCGCGCACCAGCCACAAGATCAGCAGCGGCACGACAACGCGGACAAACAAGAAACGCATCATAAGAAAGGGGGGCGCTCTTTCCGGCGCCCCTCAACCATTATCGCACCCACGGCAATCTTCAACTTGAATTGGAGGGCGGCCAATCTTGGCCGCAGCCGGCTCTGGCCGCCTCAAGAGGCGTCCCCAGAGGGGACCCCAGGGCAGGATTGCCCGCCCTCCCAGCAACGATTTAGTTCTTCTTGGTGGTCTTCTTCTTGGCCGCGGGATTTTGATACGAAGTATCCACCGAGCCGGACAGGCTGGCCAGCATTCCCTTGGCCGCCTCCGCGTTTGAGCCATCAGGCCTCAAATCCAAATACGCCTGGAAAGCTTCGCGGGTGCCCGGCACGGGTTCGTACTTGCCGTCGCTGCCCAGCTTGGCCTTGCCGATCAAGTAGATGCCATATTGATATTGCGCATCGGCATACTTCGGGTCGGCGTCGATGGCTTTCTTAAACGCCTGCCCAGCGGGCTCGATCTGGCCGTTATTCACCAGCAAAGCGCCCAAGTTGTAGTAGTATTTCCCGGCGCTGGGAGGATCGAGTTGCGCCGCTTTGGCGAGCTCCGCCTCGGCTTCGTCGAACTTCTTGGTTTGCGCCAGCGCCAGCGCGTAATTGTTGTGTACGCCGGCGTCGTCGGGCTTCAGTTCCAAGGCTTTCTTGAACGCATCCAACCCCTTGTTCAGGGCGTCGTCGTGCTCCCCACCAGTCTTGGTTTTCGCAAGGGCGATTTCGGCGTCGGCCAGGTTAGCCCAAATGACCGGCTGGTCCGGCCCCAACTCGCCGGCTTTGGTAAACTGGGTAACCGCCACGTCGAATTGCTTGGCGTTCATGGCCTCTTTGCCGCCGTTAAACGCGTCGTTCAACGCTTTACCCTTGGCCTTCATCTCGGCGCGTTCCTTGTTGGCTTTTTCGAAGGCAGCCTTCTCCTCCGGGGTCATGCCGCGCGCCTGATCTTTGCTGAGGTTACCGGTTTCGGCGGCCTTGTTCAGGGCTTGCATCTTCTGCGCTTTCGCGTGCAGATCGAAGGGGATCTCCTTGGGATCGCCGAGCTGGGTCCGCACCTTGTCCACAAAATCGGCGTCTTTGCCGTCCACCTCGATCGTAACCTTGTAGGTGCCCAAGGGCAGACCGCCATAGTAATAATGTCCCTTCTTATCGGTCTTCACCTGATAGTGACCCTTAATGTCCTCCCGGTCGATTTTGATCAGCGCGCCCTTCAGCGGCGCACCGTCTTCACCCTTGACATCTCCCTCCATCGAGGAAGTCTGCGCGAAACCGGCGAGGGCGCAGAACAGCACTCCCAGGGCGGGCATGGCCACATTGCGGTACTTCATAGAACCTCCAAACTTTGAAATTGCCGAAATTAAAGAATCAGTTTACTACAGCGCGCGGGTCTGTTTTGGTGACGCAGGCGGTTCCGCCGGCGGTTTGGCGCAATCATCCGCGCGCGCCGCCGGCGACACCCCGCTGCTTGCGCGTCACGATTTCGCGTACTGCATAGATGCGGCGCCCCTGGCTCTCAAAATACGTGCGCATCATCATTTCGCCGATCAATCCGGTGCTGAACATCATCAGCCCGCCCAGCAACAACAGGCCGCCCGCGATCATCAGCGGGCCGTGCTCCACCATCACCAGCTCGTGGCCCATTAATTTATGAATCGCCAGCCAGAGCATGATCAGTCCGCCCAAGCCCGTTCCAGCCAAGCCCAGCGAGCCGAAGAAGTGCATGGGGCGGGTGAAGTACTTCAAAAGGAACTTGATGGTCAGGATATCGAACATCACGCGGAAAGTCCGGCCGATCCCGTAATGCGAATCGCCCGCCAGCCGCGCCGTATTGTGGATGGGCACTTCCGCCACCCGCGCTCCATAAAAGCTGGCCAAAGCTGGGATGAAACGATGCAACTCGCCGTAAAGGTTCACATCCTTCAGCACCTCGGCGCGGTAAGCCTTAAAAGTCGTGCCGAAGTCCCGCAGGTCGATGCCGGAAGCCTTGGCCATCAACCAGTTGGCGATACGCGAAGGGATCTTGCGCGTCAGCGGATTGTCCACCCGCTCCTTGCGCCATCCGCTGGCGATGTCGTAGCCCTCGTTTATCTTGGCCAGCAGCGCCGGGATATCCTCCGGCGCGTGCTGCAGGTCGCCATCCATGGCGATCACCACGGAGCCCTTGGCTTCATGGAAGCCCGCCGAAAGAGCCGCGCTCTGTCCGAAATTCCGGCGCAGCCGGATCACTTTCAGATGCCCATCGGTCTCCACCAGGTTGGCCAGCAGTTCGAAGCTGCGGTCGGTCGAAGCGTCGTCCACGAACAGAATTTCATAGGCTTGGCGGAGCGGCTCCAACACAGCCGTGAGCCGGTCGTACAAGCGCAGGATGGACGGCTCCTCATTGTGTATCGGTATGACGATCGATAGCATTGCGGAATCCCCAGTGTATCAGGAAGCACCGAATGGTATGGTGGCAGACGTTTTTCGCCTGCCAAGGCGCGCCATTGTCGCCCGGGGTCTGCCCACGGTCTATTTCGATTTCCTCAGACCCTGGTTCGGCTCCAACGTTCGCCAGTTCATCCGAAATCCGGGATCGAGGTGGAAGGGCGGACCCGTCATGTGCAGTAAGCCGGTACCCGGAATCTGCCGCGCGGATCCTTTCGAGAGCAATTCGCCAAAGAACTCCGCGCGCGCGTGGCCCCATTCCAGCTCCGCGAACTCGATCGTCAGGTCGATGGCGGGCGCCTGCGAATGCAATCGCTCCAGCCCCCGGATGCGGCCGGTCACGACGGCGCCCTTCGGAACCACGATCATGCCTTTCCGGCGCACATCGTTAACGACGTGGCCACGCAAGAGATCCCCCACCTGCGCCGTAGCGGCATCGATAGCGGTCTCCAACTCGATGGACAACCCCAGGCCCGCAGGCAAATCCACCCGTGCCGGAGGCGCCCCGATAGGGGAGGCGGAGTCCGGCATGTCGAAACGAATCGACGACTCGGCGCTGTATTCGTGGCAGTGCGAGAACGCGATGTCGTTCCGGCGCACCTCGCCGGAGAGCAGCATCAGGAGCATTTTGGCGTCTTGGGGCAGCAGCACGTCGGAATCGCCAATACGCATCCGCGCGTAGTCGATAACCGTCACGGCCCGGGAGAGCCCCAGAGCGCCTGGTATTTTGTCCGCCCGGACTTCCATACGAAGCAGTTCCAGGGACACAGGGTCTATCCAAAATGAACCGGTCATGCCGACGATGGCCGAGGCGCCGTTGGCCTGAATATGGTATCGGCTAAAGACCTCCGGGAGCCGGAAATCAAAGCGCGCCACCTGTCGTCCCGCCATGTCTTCCGCCCCGTGATACTCGACGATGGTCGCCGCGCTCAGGAAAATGGTGCGGGCAAATAGGGCAAAAACGCCGGTACCCATCAACCCGCCGCTCACAAACGAGGACGGGTCCGTTTCTTCGAATCGCCGCGCGCCGGGCCAAGCCAGCAGCTCTTTACCGCCCATATTGGAAACGGTGGAAACCTCCAGCAGCACGCTGTCGAGGGGGACAAAAGCCTTCATGCTCCGCCCCTGGGCTGAACGCTGGATGGTTTCCAGGCACGTGTAATTGAGGACCTGCGACAGGGCCTGCCCCATCCGCTCTTTGAAGCGCGCTAGCAGCAACACTTCGTGCGGCAGATCGTCCGGCGCGGCTGCAAGTGAGCCGGCCCAAACCAGCAGCAAGACGGCGCTGAGCTTCGAGCGCATCTGCACCATCATATCGCTTATGTCGAGGTGAGACAGGCAAGATTGGCGCCGGCTACCCAACCGCGCGCCGTTCCAGCGCCGTCCGCAGAGCTTCGGTAAGTTCGGCGGGTCCGTAAGGTTTCTTCAGAAAGCCGGCCAGCCCTTTGCCGGCGAAGCGCGCAGCCACTTCATGCTCGCTGTAGCCACTCGAGAGAATGATGGGAACCCCCGCCCGGATGCGGTGCAATTCGACCGCCGCTTCCACCCCATTCATCACCGGCATGGTCAAATCGAGCACGACGGCAGCCACTTCCCCTGCGTGCCGCCTGAAAACCCCGATAGCGTCTTGGCCATCGCACGCGGTCAGGACCGCAAAACCGGAACCCTCCAGAATTGCGCCCGCCAGATTCCGCATGCCCGATTCGTCGTCCACCACCAGTATCGTCCCGCGGCCCTGCGTTGCGCTTACGCGCGCAGGCTCTTCCGCGCGGATATCGTCGGTCTTGTCCGTGGCCGGAAACAACAACCGGAACGTGGAGCCCAGGCCAGGCTGGCTGGACACCTTAAGCGCACCGCGATGCGCGCGCACGATGCCGATCACCGCGGCCAGGCCCAGTCCCCGCCCGGTGAATTTGGTGGTGAAAAACGGATCGAAAATCTTCGCCTGAGTCTCCTGGCTCATGCCGCAGCCCGTGTCCGAGACCTCCAGATATACGTAGCGGCCCGGCGCCAGATCGTCGTCGAAATACATGCCGGAGAGGTCGTTCCGATCCGCATCCGCCACGCCCGTCGAAATCCGGATGGCTCCGCCGACTTCACCGATAGCTTCCGCCGCATTATTGATCAGGTTCATTACGATCCGCCGGATTTGCGCGGGATCGGCTTCGATGGCAGGCAGATCGCTCCGCAGACCGAACTGCATGGCCGCCGTATTGGGGAGGACCTTCCGCAGCAGATTCGCGATCTCCTCCGCTACCCGCGACAGGTCCACGGCCCGCAACGTAAACTGGCCCTTGCCCGAATATGCCAACATCTGGTTGGTCAACTCCGCTGCGCGGCTGGTAGCGGTCTCGATCTCGGCCAAGCGCTCCACAGCCGGCGATCCCGGCGGCAACTCCAGCCGGGCAATGCGCGCGTTACCGAGAATGATGGTGAGCAGATTGTTGAAATCGTGCGCGAGGCCTCCGGCCAGAATTCCCAGACTTTGCAACCGCTGGGCCTGTTGCACCTGCGCTTCCAGCTTGCGGGTCTCCTCCTCCGCCCGCTTGCGGTCACTGATGTCGGCCACCGTGCCGATGCACCCGGTGACATCTCCCTGGGGCCCTCGCTCCGCGGCAAAATGAGTCAGGGCCCAGACGGTGGAGCCGTCGCACCGTACGATGCGGTGCTCCAGGGAACCCGGCTCGCCGCCCTTAACCACCTTTCGCCATTCCGCCGCCAGCCGGATCCGATCGTCCGGCTCGAGGATGCGGTCCCAAGGGCCCTCACCGGCTTCGTGCGGTTTGATGCCGCAAATCTGGCAGGCCCGTTCATTGACGTAAAGGCAGCGGCCGGCGGCATTCGTACGAAAGATGCCCACCGGCGCCAGATTGGTCAGAACTTGATAATGCTGCTCGGATTGCCGCAACGCTTCATTTGTCAGCAAAAGTTCGGCGGTGCGCTCCGCCACCCGGACGGCCAATTCATCGCGCGCGGTTCGCAACTCCTCGCGATCCTGGCGGGCCTCGGTCACGTCCAGGCAGGAGCCGATGTAGCCCGCGAATTGGCCGGCGGAGTCGAGCCGCGGCGTACCCGCGTCCAGAATCCAGCGGTATTCGCCGTCGGCACGGCGCATGCGATATTCCGCCCGGAAACTTTCGCGCGCGGCGATGGATTGCGCTAAGTCCGCCAGGCATTGTACGCGATCTTCGGGGTGCAAGCCTTCCGTCCAGCCATCTCCAAGCTCCTGTTGCAATGTCCGGCCCGAAAAATCCAGCCAGGCTTTATTCACAAATTCGCATTGTCCATCCGTGCCGGACATCCAAATAAACACCGGCGCCGTATCGGCCATGCTGCGAAAACGCCGCTCGCTTTCCTTTAACGCCTCTTCGGCGCGCACCCGCGCGGTGATGTCTTGCGCGTGACCCAGCACCCGCGGCGGCGTACCAGGCTCCTCATATAGAACGTTCCGGTAAAGCCAGATCCGTTCGCTGCCGTCCCGCGCCACCAAACGCATCAGCCCCGAATCGCTGCGATTACGGCGAATACGTTCCAGGTATGCGTCGAAGAGATGCTGAACCGGGGCGGCCAGAAACCGCCTCATATTCACGCCCTCGCCCTCTTCCGGGCGGAAACCGAGCGACTGCGCGGCGGCCGGATTCACAATCGACAGGACGCCATCCAGATCGTGGATGCACATCAGGCCCAGGCTGTTTTCAAACAACTCGCGGTAGAGCCGCAATTCGCCGGACTGCTGCGTTTGTTCCGTGCCGTGTTTCTCTACGTTGGTCTCAGGCATGCATGCCCCGAGCGGCGAAATTAGCTCGATTTATTCCGCCAAAAATCGACGTAATTTCTCGCACATTTCAGCTCGATTTCTTAAGAGTAACGCAATTGGGGCGGACGGGCAAGGGAATTTTCCGCGGGGTGGTCCCACCGGCCCCCGGCATCCTGCTAAGCTGCTGGTTTCTGAAGCTTAGCAACAAGCTCTATCCGGAAGTCCGGGCGCTGCTCGAGGCAAACGAGGCGGAGGGCGCGCCGGCCATCGAGACGCTTTCCCCGGCGGAGGCTCGTCTGGCGGCGATGGACGGTTTGAAAGCCGTCGCCGGACCGCCGGAGCAGATCGGCCGCGTGGAGGACTTCCGGATTCCGTACCCAGAGCGTTCCATCCCAATTCGCATTTTTACTCCGGCGGCGGAGGGCCCGTTCCCCTGCTTGCTGTACTTCCACGGCGGCGGCTGGGTACTGTGCGACCTGGATACGCACGACGCCGTCTGCCGGGCAATTGCGCGGCGGGCCGGAGCCGTGGTGGTAGCCGTGGATTACCGGCTTTCTCCCGAGCATAAGTTTCCCGCCGCCGTCGAGGACTGCTACGCCGCCACCGAGTGGGTAACGGCCAACGCCGCGCGCCTGGCCATCGATCCGCGCCGCATTGCGGTGGGCGGCGACAGCGCCGGCGGCAACCTCTCGGCGGTCATGTGCTTGAAGTCCCGCGACGAAGGCGGTCCGGCGCTGGCCTTGCAGATTCTGGTGTATCCGGTAACGAACCTGGCCTCCTTCGACACCCCGTCCTACATTGAATTCGCCGCGGGCCACTATCTGACCCGCGCGGAAATGGAATGGTTCCGCGGCCATTATCTGGCGCGCCCCGAGGATGCCCAAAACCCGTATGCGTCGCCGCTGCTGGCGCCGGATCTGCGCGGCCTGCCGCCGGCCCTGGTGATCACAGCCGAGTGCGACACGCTGCGGGACGAGGGCGAAGCATACGCCAAGCGCCTGGCAGAGGCGGGAGTCGAAGTGACTTGCACCAGATATGCCGGCATGATCCACCCGTTCTTCTCATTGGGAGGAGTATTGCGCCAAGGCCGCCGCGCCATCGAGCAGGTGGCCGCCGCCGTACGCAGTCTGGAGTGCCCGACGCCACCGATGTAGATCGCGCGTTTGCCCGAGTCACAAGCTGAGCCGGGATCGGCGGTATTGCCCGCATGCGACAATGTGTCCGCCTGCTGTGCTACTGACCGTGAAGACAACGGTCCTTGGGTTCCGGCGTCGGTCAGGCTCGCGACCGTGCCAGAGACTGTGATACGGGCGTGGTCGGCGCTTAGTGCTCACCGGCAATTTGGAGGCGCCGTGGCAACCAGGTTGAGCATGGTCCCTGGAATTAGCTGTCGACGGTCTAAGGCGATGGTCTCACCGTGAAGCTCTGCCGGACAGGCTGGGCCGCTGTGTACGTGGCGTTGCCGGACTGCGAAGCCCAAATGGTGCAGAGTCCGGTGTTGCTCAGGGTCGCCACGGTGCCCGAGACCGTGCATACATCCGTGGTCACCGAAGTGAAGCTGACCGGCAATTGGGAACTGGCCGTAGCCACCAGATTGAGCATTGTCCCCTGAACCTGGCTGCCGATGGGGTTGAAGGTGATGGTTTGAGTAGTCTGCACTCTGAAGCCCTGCCGGACAGGCTGGGCCGCTGCGTACGTGGCGCTGCCGGCCTGCGAAGCCCAAATGATGCAGATTCCGGTGTTGCTCAGGGTCGCCACGGTGCCGGAAACGGTACATATGTCCGTGGTCACCGACGAGAAGGCGACCGGCAATTCAGAGCTCGCCGTTGCCACCAGGTTGAGCGGCGTCCCCTCCAACTGCGCCCCGATGGGGTTGAAGGTGATGGTTTGGGTAGCCTGCACCCTGAAGCTCTGGCGTACCGGCTGGGCCGCCGCGTATGTGGCGTTGCCGGGCTGCGAAGCCCAAATGGTGCAGAGTCCGGTATTGCTCAAGGTCGCGACGGTGCCCGAGACGGTACATATATCCGAGGGCGCCGAAGCGAAGCTGACCGGCAATTGGGAACTGGCCGTAGCCACTAGGTTGAGCGTCCCCTCCAACTGCGCTCCAATGGGGTTGAAGGTGATGGTTTGGGTCGCCAGCACCGTGAAACTTTGATTCACTGGCTGGGCCGGCGCGTACGTGCCGTTACCGCCTTGCGTAGCCTGTATGGTACAGGTGCCGGGGTTGCTCAGCGTTGCGACAGTCCCCGAGACCGTGCATACTCCTGTGGTGAGTGACGCGAAGCCGACCGTCAAATTGGAACTGGCTGTGGCAACCAGATTGAGCGTGGTCCCTTGCGTCTGGTTGGCGATGGGGTTGAAGGTGATGGTCTGGCTCAACGCGAGATTGGTCAACCCGAAGAGGGCGGCCTGTGCGAGGCCGGAAACGCCGGCCCCGACGTTGTAGGAGCCGGAAGTCAAGTTGGCCGTAAACGACGGAGAGGTGGCCACGCCGGAGGCGTTGGTCGCCGCGGTGGCGGTTAGGAAACCGCCCGGGAAGGTGCCGCTCTGCCCGGTAGCCGGAGCGCTGAATGTCACCGTTAAATTGTTGATCGGATTGTTTCCACCGTCCAGTACGGTAGCTTGCAAGGGCTGGGCGAAGGTGGTGCCCACGTTTGTACTCTGCCCGGCGCCGCCCGAGGCCGCGATGGAGGCGGGCGTTTGCCCCACGGGTACGTTACTGTCGGTCCCCGCAGCGGCGTTGCCGGAATTAGTGTGAGTCAGATCGCCTCCGCCCCATGCCAGCGCGGTGTTGCTCACCGAGGTGGGAGAGCTGGCCGGCACATTCACAATCAGCTGAATCAAGGGGAAACCGCCGCCGCCGGATACCGACAAAGTGGCCGTGCAATTGACTGTGTTCGTGCCGGTGCCGGAGCAGGACCACGAAGACGAAGTCGTGCCGAAGTTGGCTACCGTGTAGCCCGAAGGGAGGGTGTCGGAAACCGTCACCGTGCCGGACGTGGCGCCGCCGGACGCTGTATTGGTCACGCTGATATCCCATTCTGCGGTAGAACCTTGCGTGAAGGTGCCTGGATGGGTTTTCTGCACCGCCAGCTTGGGGGCCGGCACGATGGTCACCGTATCGGTATTCGAACCGGTGGCAGTGACGCCGGCGCCGCCGGTCACATTAAAGGTATTGCTCACCTGTCCCGGCGTAGCGCTTGCCGACACATTCACCGTGAGCGTCAGAGCCGGGTAGCTGCTGCCCGAGGCAATCGCGCTGTCATTGGTGCAGGTCACTGTGGCGCCGCTGGCTCCGCAGTTCCAGCCGGTGCTGTCGGAGCTCACAAACGTGAAGGCCGAGTTCAGCGTATCGGTAACGGTCAGCGGACTGCTGCCGTTGGTTGGGTCGCCGGTGGGACCGGACCCGGTGTTTTGAATGTTCACCGTGAGTGGCTCGCCTTGCTGCCCCTGCGTGAAACTGTCGGTGCTTTCCGTGGTTGCGGTGACGGTCGCCGGATTCTCGGTGAAGTTCAGGCACCAGCCACCGGTCGCGCCCGTGGTGGCGGAGTCGATCTGATTGAAGTACAGGCTCCAGGTACCGTTCGGGATGCTGCTCCCGAACACGCTGGCAAATGTCGACGAGCCGTGGGTCGGGGCGTAATTGAACGAGCCGGGCAGCGAGTAGAAGTTGCCGGGGTCTGGGAAGAACGAGTCGGCGGAGCTGACGTCGCTGGCCGGCTTATACGAGCCGGGCGCGACATTGGAAGTATTCAACGTGCCCCCGGTGTCTGAGAAGGTATAGTTGCCGTCCGAAACTTGCGCGCTGCCGCCGCTAACCGAGAAGAAGTCCAGCGCGGCTTGCGGACCCACCAGGAGGGATTCGACACTGTAGAGTTCGAGGGCCTGGTCGGGAATATCGAAGCCTTGCAGCGTGACGGCCACGCCGCTAACGGTGCCCCACAGATTCGACACAAAGATATTCGATGGATTCGGGCTGAAGGCGCCGAGGGCACGGGTCGGATCCGTGACCCCCGCCGTGTTGCAGAACTGCGCGGAAGTGCTGGTCACGTTCGAGACCGTGGTCGCGTTATCCTCGCGCTGGTACAGGGAAGCGGTGCTCACGTCGTAGGTTCCCGACACTCCGCTATAGGCCGCCGTGATGTCGTGATCGCCTTCGGCCAGAGAACTGGTGGTAAACGTGGCTTGGCCGCTGCCGTTCAGCGTGACCACGTTGTTGCCGCTTACCGTACCGGCCGGAACCAAACCACCGTCCTCGAACGTCACTGTGCCGGAAGTCACCGGATTCCCGCCGCTGGTCACCGTGGCGGTGAACGTGACGGATTGTCCGGTGGTCGCGCGCTGCTGGCTGGACTGCAGGCTGGTGGTGGTCACCGCGCCGTTGTTGACCTCGAAGGTGATACACCAGCCGCTGTTCACGGTGAGGGATTCGGTGGTATAGGCGTACAAAGCCCACACGCCATTCGGTTGGACACCGCTGAAGGCGCCGCCGAAGGTCGTGTTACTGGTCCCGCCGCGCGGCTCCGCGTAATTGATGGCGCCCGGAACCTGCGGCACGCTCGCATAGACGGCCGGCGACTCCGATGTGGGGAACGTGTCCGGGTTTCCGGTCGGATTGGCGTCGTATGCTTCGTAATTGCCGCTGGTGGGCTGCAGGCCGGCGGGCGTCTGGCCGGCGTTATCGAACATGGTCAGGTTCACCGGGCTGGTCGCGCCGCCGGCGTAGAAGGCTTCGTCCAGAAAATCCAGGTTATGCGTGCCGTCGGGCGCCACCAGCAGGAACTGGCCGGGAATTCCGGCTACCTGCCCGGCCACCCCCGTCAGCGCCACCGTCAAATTGGCTATGGTGTTGGAGTATCCCGAAACCTGGATAAAGGAAGGATAAGCCAGCGGAGTGACGCTCTCGGGAACCGAGAAGGGGCCGCTATTGCACCATTGCGTTCCGGAGGGGTTGGTGGAGTGTACGGTCACTAGTTGATAGAAGTCGGTGCTGGTGCTGCCGGTGTAGCTTCCGCTTCCCGAGTAGGTCGCCGTGATGATGTTATTGCCCTGGCAAACGGTCGGCCACGCGGGCAGACTCGACGAGGTACATTGCGACGTGCTGCCCGCGACCAGAGTCGTCCCGCAGGTGGCCTGGCCGCTGCCGTTTAGCGCTTGATTGCCGGAAGAACAGGAGATCGGCGAGCCGCTGCCGTTGGCGTAGAACGCCACCGTGCCGGCGGTCACCGGATTGCCGCCGCTGGTCACCGTGGCGGTGAGCGTGACCGTATTGCTCGGGCTGGCAGTGTAAACCGGCTGGCTGTTCGACGAAACCGTGGTGAGAGTACCTTCCGAGGCCGCATTCACCGTCAGGATCAGCTTCCATCCGTTGACGGTCACAGGATCGCCGAAGTTGTCGATCATGTAAAGGTCCCAAGTGCCCGCCGCGGTTACGCCGCTGAAGATGCTGGTCAGGGTGGCGCTGCCGTCCGTCTGCGGCAAGTGCTGCACATCACCCGGTCCCGGGCTCGGGAAAAATTCCCCATATCCCTGCTCGTACGCACTCGGCTCATAGTCCTGCGTGCCGCTCGTTGGGAGGGCGGCCGGATTCCCGTTCGGCATTGGGTTGAAACCGCTCGAGTTGGCGATCAGCATGGTGAGGCCGTTCAGCGTCTCGCTGCCGTCTCCC
>Ga0209333_1001289_pt1 | contig 12389 bp, 13 predicted proteins | sample BlaSpr_A8_OM2_O3_FD_187982 | JGI IMG/M metagenome (GOLD analysis project Ga0209333, IMG submission 187982) | Forest soil microbial communities from Thunder Bay, Ontario, Canada - Black Spruce, Ontario site 2_A8_OM2_O3 (SPAdes) (version 2) | ecosystem: Environmental > Terrestrial > Soil > Boreal... | reverse complement strand
CGGGATATGTCGATCCCGTAACCAAGAAGACCATGTTCAGCTACGCCCATCCCATATTCTGGGCCCCCTTCTCCCTGGTCGGTGACGGTTATTAGTTTGCCGCCCCTGGCCGGGTTCCCATGCGGGTCCCGGCCCGCCAGATCAGGTTATTAGCGCAACGGCGGTTTGCACGCGCGTCGTCCTTGGTTAGTATCGGGCCTGGGCTTTTCGGGGGAAGGAGCTACCCATTCATCGTTCGATATTCCGCGTCCGGACGCTTGCCGCCGGGGCATTCCTCGCCTTGGCCGGCTGCCAGCTCCTCGGCCCGCACGCGATTAGCGCGGGCCGCGACCGGTATAACGGCATCATCCAATCGACATCGATGGAACAGACGATGTCGAACATCGTCCGCGTCTACAACCGCCAGCCGACCTTGTTCATGGACGTGACCGAGGTTGACGCGTCGCAGAGCTTCCAGGGCTCGCTCTCTGGCGGAGCCACCAGCATCGGCGCCGAGATGGGAACCCGGGTTTCCAATTCCTCGGCGGCAACCTATACCGGCCGGCTGGGGAACGCGGCCGGCACGGCGCAATACACGGAATCGCCGACCATCCGCTACCAGCCGCTGCTCGGCCAGGCGTTGGTCGCGCAACTGGTCACGCCGATCAACGTCAATTCACTGGCGCAGCTGTATGATTCGGGATGGTCGATCGCATCGGTGCTGGATTTCGCCACCGATTACATCACGCTCGACGCCGATGAGTTCTACCTGGCGCTGAACACGATCGACGAACTCGACGCCAACACCGCTTTGGAGCTGGTTGCCGCGAAATCCGATACCACCACTGCCGGCGGAGGCGCGCCCAAACCGATCACTCTGCCCAAAACGTCGACCGGCAACATCATCGTACAGGCCGGCAGCAGCAGCGGCGGCGGCTCGTCCGGCTCCGCGCAGAACGACGCCTTGGTCATATATCTATTGCCGTATCATGCGCACGAATTGGACCAGCAGCGGCTCAACGGGGCGCGGCGATACCTTCAGCTCTGGGCGCGGCTGTTACGGATATACCAGGGTACCCAGCCCGAACCGGAGACCAACAAGGGCTGTAAGACGATCGATCTGGCGAGTCTGGATGAGAATATCGATACGGTCATCAAGACCACCGACGATTTCAAGAAGACGCTCGCATGTCTGCGGCAGTGGATCGAGCTTCGCATCAGCCCGGTGCCGTACAAGGATACCGACACCACGGTAAAGATCGAAAACCACGCGCCCATGCTACGCACCCGTTCCGCGATCGGAATTCTCAAGAATGCGACGGAGTTGCCCAACCCGATTATTGAGTTCATGTCGCCCGACGCATATCTCGCCGTGGTGTCTCATCCTTGGAACCAGAATGTCGACGGATCGAGCTATTACACCCTTCAGCCCAGCGACGAGGATTCTTTCAACTGTCCACCGGAACGCATGAACCCGGCGGATGCGAAGAAACCCGCCGGCTGCGACTATCCCGCCAGCAACAAGGCGCGGAAACAGAAGATCAGCGATTGGATCAACCATACTCAAGGCGACAGCGCGCCCTATTCCTATGAGGCCGATGATCCCAATCCGCCTTCCGACCCAGTTAAGGCCCAGATGGTAAATCCGGAGCGGGTGAATTTTCTCGATGATGAGCACGTCAAGATGAATGCTGCGCTGGGCAGGATGCGGCGCTACGTGCTGATCGTGGTCGCTGACCATCTGCCGGGCACGCCGCCCTATGCCGCCTATGAAGACGGCGGCCACTGGTATTACATCGACGCAAACGACAAGATTTCGCAGAAGAATTTCCAGCTGCTGACGCTGTTCATGACGATGATGGCGATTCCGTCGCAGTCGCCGCCGTTGACACCGACCATTTCCGTCGGCGGCAGCTGAGCCGTAGCACGGCCGATGCGCGAATCGCGCGCGTCGGCGTCGGGCGAAGGAAAATGAATAGCCCGCGCTGGCGGCGATCAGTCGTCCGCGCCGCCGCCGTGGCTTCCGCCCCGCATTTGCAGAGGAATCTGTCCGGTCGTGTTCTGGCCGCTTGTACTCGAAAGCTTCTCCTTCTCGCTATCGAGTTTGGCTTTCTGAGCCGCGCATTGCTGATAAAGCGTGGCTTGGCTCGATGTGACGCCGGTGCATTGGGTGTTATAGGCGGCCAAGTCTTTTTTATAGACGGCGCCTGGATCGGAGGCCAGGTTTTGCGCCTGCGCCAAGGCCGGCTGGGCCGCCTCAAAGCTGATCGCGCAAGCAACCAGGATAATAGAGGTGTTCAGTTTCATCGGTCGATCCTCACCTGGGATGGATGTCTATTGGCAATGATTACCAAGTCTATACGCGGCTTTGCCGTCCGTCATCCCCGGTCGACCGGGCCGGGGCCATTGATGACGCGCACGGGCTTGGCCTGAAGGAAGGCGCGGATATCCTCGACCGCTTCGCCGTAGATCTGGCGATAACCTTCCTCGGTGACATAACCCAGATGCGGCGTCGCCAGCAAATTGTCGAGCGCCAGATAGGGATGGTCCCTGGCCACCGGCTCGCGATCGAACACGTCCACCGCCGCGCCGGCGATGCGGTGCGATTTTAGAGCCTCGATCAAGGCCTTTTCCTGGACAATGGGCCCGCGCGAGGTATTGACGAGATAGGCCGAAGGCTTCATGCGGGCGAGTTCCGCCGGACCCACCAAACCGCGCGAGCGGTCGCCCAGCACCAGATGAATGGTCACAAAATCGGCGCGGGCAAAAAGCTCATCCTTCTCGACGCGCTTGACGCCGATTTCGGCGGCCTTGGCCTCGGTCAGGTTCTGGCTCCAGGCGATGACATTCATGCCAAAGGCCTTGCCGATGGCAGCCACCTGGGAGCCGAGCCGGCCGAGGCCGATCACGCCCAGTACCTTGCCCTTGAGCCCGACGCCGAGGCGCGATTGCCACTTCCCCTGGCGCAAGGCCGCCCATTCCTCGGGTATTTTGCGCGCCAGCGCGATTATGAGGCCCCAAGTCAACTCGGCGGTGGGATAACCCAGGGTCTCGGTGCCGCAGATCTGAATGCCGCGCGCGGTCGCTGCCTCGACATCGATGGCGGCGTTGCGCATGCCGGCCGTGACGATGAGGCGCAGATTGGGCAGTTTCTCGATCAGGGTCTTCGGAAAGGGCGTGCGTTCGCGCATCAGCACCACGCACTCGAAGACATGGAGGAGCTTGGCGAGTTCCGCCGCATCGGCGATGTGCTCGGGAAAGGACTGGACTTGCACCTCGGGTTCAAGGCTCTTCCAATCGGCCAGTCTGAGCGCCGCGCGCTGATAATCGTCGAGCACTGCCACCTGGATCATCGGTCCGTTCCTCCCCGGTCATCCCTTTAGCATTCCGGCGGTTGACAGGAAACCTCTGCGGCGGCCAAAGCTATGACAATGGCGGAGAAGACGATGGCCAAAGGGCCGCTCGACGGGCTGTTGGTGGTGGCGCTGGAACAAGCGGTGGCGGCGCCGCTGTGTTCCTGCCGGCTGGCCGACGCCGGGGCGCGGGTGATCAAGATCGAACGACCGGAAGGCGATTTCGCCCGTTTCTACGATCACGCCGGGGAGGGGCTTTCGAGCTATTTCGTTTGGCTCAACCGGGGCAAGGAATCGATCGCGCTCGACATCAAGCGGGCGGACGACAAGGCGCTGCTCGACCGCATGATCGCGCGCGCCGATATATTCATACAGAACTTCGCGCCCGGCGCGGCGGCGCGCGCGGGCTTCGATCCGGCCGAGCTGCATCGCCGGCACAAGCGTCTGATCGTCTGTTCGGTCTCGGGCTACGGCGAAAGCGGCCCTTATCGCGACATGAAGGCCTATGACTTGCTGATCCAGGCGGAGACCGGCCTGGTTTCGCTGACCGGTCCGCCCGAGGCGCCGGGACGGGTCGGCGTCTCGGTCTCCGACATCGCCGCCGGCTTGAACGCTCACGCCGCGATCGTCGAAGCGCTTTACGCCCGCGAGCGCAGCGGACAAGGCGCGCAGATCGAGATCTCGCTTTTCGCCGCCACCGCGGAATGGATGGCTGTGCCGCTGATCCATTTCAACGCCGGTCAAGCACCGCGGCGCGAAGGATTGCGTCATCCCTCGATCGCGCCTTATGGCGCCTTTGCCACGCGCGATGGCGGGGAGATCGTGATCTGCATCCAGAACGAGCGCGAATGGGCGCGATTCTGCGGCGAAATCCTGGGACGCGCCGAATTGGCGCGCGATCCGCGCTTCGTCGACAATCCGAGCCGAATCGCCAACCGCAAGAATCTCGACGGGCTCATTGCCGATATTTTCCGGCAGGAGACGCGCGAGCAGCTGGGGCGCCGGCTCAAGAACGCTGAGATCGCCTACGGCCATCTCAACAGCGTCGCCGATTTCGCCCGTCATCCGGCCTTGAGTCGTCTCGCAACGCCGGTTCCGGGCGGCACGGTCGAGTTGCCGGCCCCGCCCGGACGAGATGCCGCATCTCTCGCGGACCATGCCGTGCCGGAACTGGATCAGCACGGAACATCCATCCGCCGTGAATTTGCCGCCTGATCGTCCAGACTCGCATTTGTGCAATGCAAAAATGGCGGCCCTTAAACGGGCTTCTTAGGCCGTCAAACTGTGGCGGAATGCCGCAGGAAAGCGCCCTTTTGGGGTTGATTTGTGCAGCGCGAAGAGTCATATATTGCAGTGCGGCATCGGCCGTCGCCCGACGGTCTGCCGTACGTCTTCTAGGCGTTTCCTCCCTAAACTTGGGCCGTGCCTCCGGGCACGGCCCTTTTTCTTTTGCAGTTCCGGCGCGGAGAATCAGGCTGAAGCGGCTTGCGGCGGTCTGACTGCCGGCAGGCTTTTTGCCCCCTGACCCAGCGCGTGCTGCATCAGCACGCTGTCGACCCAACGGCCATGCTTGAATCCAACGGCCGGCAGCACGCCGATCCGGGCGAAGCCCAGTTTTTCGTGGAGGCGTATCGAGGCGAGATTGGCGCTGTCGCCGATCACCGCCACCATCTGGCGATAGCCCAACTTCGTGCATCGCTCGACCAGTTCAGCAAGCAACGCCTGGCCGATGCCGCGCCGCATGCAATCGGGCGCCACGTAGATCGAATCTTCCAGGCTGAACCGATAGGCCGAGCGCGGACGATAGGGCTGGGCATAGGCATAGCCCAGCACGCGATCACCTTCCGCCGCGACCAGGAAGGGCAAGCCAAGGGCCAGCACGGCGTCGCGGCGACGCGATATCTCATCGGCCGAAGGCGGCGTCTCCTCGAAGGAGCCTAATCCCGAGAGCACATGATGGGCGTAGATCGCACCGATGGCGGCGACGTCCGTCGCCGTCGAGACGCGCAGGACGAAGCCGTTCATGAAGGCTTGAGCAACCCCGGTTCGATCGCCGCGAGATCGCCCGCGACTTCGCGCATGTCCTCGACCAAGCGGGCAAGGAAGGGTTTTCGCGCGAAGCTGCGCTCATCCATGTAGAGGCTGCGATTGATCTCGATTTGCAGGCAATGGCTGCCTTCCGCCGGGCGGCCATAATGCACGGTGGTATAACCGCCGGCATAAGGCGCGTTGAGCGCGACCGCATAGCCCTTGTCCGTCAACCGTCGCTGCGCCGTCTCGGTGATGATGGGGTGGCATGAGGTGCCGTGACAGTCGCCCAGCACGATGTCGGCGCGGCCTTGCCGCAGACCGCGTTCCCGGTCGCCGATGGACGACGGCATGGAATGGCAATCGAGCAGGATGGTAAAGCCAAAGCGATTCCGCGCGGTGTTCAAAAGCTGATTCAATGCGCGGTGGTAGGGCCGGTAGAGTCGCTCGATCCGATTTGCCGCTTCGCTGAATTTGAGCTTGTGTGCGTAGATCTCCTCGCCCGAGGCGACCACGCGCGCGATGGTACCCAAGCCCACGCGCACCCGCGGCGAATGGCTGTTGACGAAATTAGGCAGTAAATCCTCGAACATCGCCGGGTCGAGTTCGAAAGGTTCGCGGTTGGGGTCGAGGAAGGCGCGAGGAAAACGCGCCCGCAAAAGCGGTGCACCCAGTTCGAGCGCGCCCGCGAAGATCTCGTCGACATAGCTGTCTTCCGAGCGCCGGAGCGTCAGGGGGTCGAGCCTCGAGGCGGCCAGGAACTCAGCCGGATAATCCTTGCCGCTATGCGGCGAGGCCAGCACCAGCGGCACCTCTTCCTGACCGGTGACCAGAACCTCGACCGGCGCCGCACCGGCGCCCGGCTGCACTTCGCCATCCATGAACGGAAGATTAAAAGGGATAACCCTCCCTGTCACGCCAAGAACGGCGCCATACCCCCGGAAAAGGCCTTGAAAATCATTCGTTAAGGGATGGGTAAACCCTTCCTTTAAACCTGCCTACTAGGCTCCTGCACGAAACCAAAGCCCAGGCCTCATGGCACGCATCCTTCTCGCCGAAGACGACGACAGCATCAGGATTTTCCTCGCCCGCGCGCTACGCCGCGCCGGGCACGACGTCTGCGCGCTGGGCGACGGTGATTCGGCGTTGAATTGGGTCGCGGGCCACAAGATCGACCTGCTGCTCGCCGACGTGGTCATGCCGGGCATCGACGGCATCGAATTGGCGCGTCGCGCCAGCGATCTGCATCCGGCCTTGCGGGTCATCTTCATCACCGGCTTCGCCGCCGTCGCCCTGAACGAGGCCGATGTCCTGCCGCGCCAAGCCACCGTGCTGGCCAAGCCCTTCCACCTGCGCCAGCTGGTCACCGAGATCGAACGCTTCCTCGCCGCGTGACGTAGGGGCCGACTCGGCCGATCTTGCGCCGGGGTGGGAATTGGTCTAAATCGCGCAGATTGCGTTCGGGCGTGTAGCTCAGTGGGAGAGCACTTCCTTGACATGGAAGGGGTCGTAGGTTCAATCCCTGCCACGCCCACCATCCTCCCGCCGCCCTGAAATCCCGCAGCGTTAATCGTTATCCGACTGTCACGCGTCCGACTCGGAAGCGGAACAATTCCGTCATCACTGCATGTTAGCTAGGAGTCGTAACGACGCCTGGTAAATCATGAAAATTGCCTCACGATTCGAATTCGACAACGCCAAACGGATGAGCGGGACGGGCGCAGCTTGAGGCACGCCGCCGCAACACCCGATTCGGCCGTCTGGAGCGGCGAGAAGGTTCTGTTATTCCGCCATTGGTTGCGCAGCCCGCTCGGCATCGGCGCGGTGCTGCCGAGCGGCGCCGCGGTCGCGGCGACGATGGCCGGCGAATTGAATCTCTCGCTACCGGGTATTGTGCTCGAGCTCGGCGGCGGCACCGGAAGCCTGACGCACGGACTGCTGGCTGCCGGCTGTCCACCCGAGCGATTGATCAGCGTCGAACGCGAGCCGGGTCTGGCGGCATTGCTGCGCCGGCGCTTCCCCGCGATCCGCGTGATCGAGGGCGATGTCGCCGCGCTCGACGATCTCCTCACCGCTTGTCGAGCCAAACGGCTTGCCGGGGTGGTCTCATCGCTGCCGATCAAGTGGTTTCCCATCGCCAATCAGCGCGCCGTGATCGGTGCCTGCTTCGACCGGCTGGATGATGGCGGATCCTTCCTGCAACTCACCAATGCGCTGGTTTCGCCTCTGCCCGTGTCGCGCCTCGGTCTCGGCGGCCGGCAGGTGGCGCGGGTTTGGACGCACTTCCCGCCGGTGCAGATCTGGCGCTATTGGCGCGCGCCGCAACGCGAATTTTCGGGGGAACGATGAACTTCGTCAGCCGGGTTAGCCGTTTTCGTGCCATCTGGATATCCGACTTCCATCTCGGCACGCGCGGCTGCAAGGCCGAATTCCTGCTCGACTTCCTGCGCCATACCGAATCCGAATATCTCTATCTCGTCGGCGACATCATCGATGGCTGGCGCCTGAGGAGATCCTGGTATTGGGCGCAAAGTCATAATGACGTCATCCAGAAGGTGCTGCGCAAGGCGCGCAAGGGCACCAAGGTCATCTATATCCCCGGCAATCACGACGAGTGGCTGCGCGAGTACACCGAGCTGCAAATGGGCGGGGTGTTGCTGCTGCCGGAAGCGCTGCACGTCACCGCCGACGGACGCCGACTGCTGGTGGTACACGGTGATGCCTTCGACGGCGTGATGCGTTACGCCAAGTGGCTGGCATTGCTCGGCGATTGGGCCTATGAGCTGACGCTCCGCCTCAATAACGTATTCAACCGGGCTCGGCGGTTGTTCGGTTATCCCTATTGGTCGCTCTCGGCCTATCTCAAGTTCAAGGTCAAGAACGCGGTCCAGTTCATCAGTGATTATGCCAACCTGATCGCCGCCGCGGCCAAGGAACGCGGCGTCGACGGCGTCGTCTGCGGGCATATCCACCATCCCGAGATCCGCCAGATCGGCGCGGTGCTCTATTGCAACGACGGCGATTGGGTCGAGAGCTGCTCGGCGCTGGTCGAACATTTCGACGGCAGCCTCGAGATCATCCGCTGGGCCGAGCTCCGCGCCCTCGATCCGATGAGTCCCGCTTTGCGCCCTGAACCCGCGCATGCCGAGATGACCGAGGCTTGAAAATCCTCATCGTCAGCGATGCCTGGATACCGCAAGTCAACGGCGTCGTCCGTACGCTGGTGGCGTTGCTTCGCGAGCTTGAGAAGATGGGGCATCGGGTGACTATGATCACGCCCGACCTGTTCCGTACATTGCCTTGCCCGTTTTATCCGGAAATCCGTCTGGCGGTGGGAGCAAGCCGGCGGATCGGCACAATCATCGAGGAAACCAAGCCCGATGCCATCCACATCGTCACCGAGGGGCCGCTGGGGCTGGCGGCGCGCCGTTGGTGTCTAAAGCACGACCACGCATTCACCACCGCCTATCACACGCGGTTTCCGGAATATCTGGCGGCTCGGCTGGTCGCGCCGCGGCGCCTGGTTTACGCCGCGTTGCGGCGCTTTCATGCGCCGTCGCGCGGCGTGATGGTGGCAACCGAATCGGTGCGGCGCGCGCTCGCCGAACACGGCTTCATCAATCTGAAACCCTGGGGCCGCGGCGTGGACACCAAGCTGTTCAATCCGGCACACCGCTCGATCGAAGCCTATGACATCAAGCGGCCGATCTTTCTGACCGTCAGCCGGATCGCGGTGGAAAAGAACTTGCCGGCTTTCCTGGATCTGGACCTGCCGGGCTCCAAGGTCGTGGTGGGCGAGGGGCCGCAACTCGCCGAGCTCAAGCGCCGCTATCCCGACGTTCATTTTCTCGGCCACCGCGAGAACGGCGTGCTGGCGCGCCTCTATGCTTCGGCCGACGTGTTTGTTTTTGCGAGTCGCACCGACACCTTCGGCCTCGTGATGCTCGAAGCGCTTGCCTCGGGCCTGCCGGTGGCAGCTTATCCCGTGCCGGGGCCGTTGGACGTGATCGGCCGCAGCGGCGCCGGCGTGCTGGATGACGATTTACGCGCAGCCGCCCTCGCCGCGATATCGATTCCCAGTGCGCATTGCCGCAGTCACGCCTTGAAATTCACCTGGGGCAATTGCGCCCGGCAATTCGTCAATCAACTCAGCCCGGCGCATTAGCCCGTCAGGCGGATAGCCGCGACCTCAGTCTTCGCAGCTGATTCGGGTGTATTCCCCGGTCTGCGGATCCTCGAAAGCCAATGCGCTCGACATCACCGCGCAGATGCTGTGATCCGTGCGCGTGCTGAAGGCTTGCGGCGCGGCCATACCGCGGGTGTGGAAGCGGACTTCCATTTGCGTCATGCGATCGCCGGGAACCGGCACGAACGGCACCGCCAGCCCGAGCAGGATGAGCAAGGAAACGGCGATGTCGCGACCATTTGACCATTTGATGTGCATGGGGACCTCTCCCGTGCAGCCAATCCAGCGCCTTTCGCTGGAATCTACCCGTTACCATACAATTTTTATGCCGCGGCGCAGCAATATATCCTTTCAAATTTGAACAAAATGTCGCACCCCCAATGGGCTAGCGCGTTATCTTGAGGTGTTGCACCCCGGTAGGAAATAGTTATCCTTGATATACTATTTTTCCACCAGGGTGCGGCCGAAACCGCAGCGATGGGCCATTGTCGCCTCGTGTCCGCCAAGGTCTTAGAATAACCCTACCTCGATCCCGTGACCGCCTCATGACCGCCAATCAGGACGAATTCTACCGAATCAAGAGATTGCCGCCCTACGTCTTCGCCGAGGTGAACGCCTTGAAGGCGAAGGCGCGCGCGGCCGGTCGCGACGTCATCGATCTTGGCATGGGCAATCCCGACGGATCGACGCCCGAGCATATCGTCAAGAAGCTGCACGAGGCGATCGACAACCCGCGGAGCCACGGCTATTCGGTGTCGCGCGGCATCATGGGCTTGCGGCGCGCCCAGGCCGCCTATTACGCGCGACGTTTCGGCGTTTCGCTCGACCCCGACAAGGAAATCATCGTCACGCTCGGCTCGAAGGAAGGCCTCGCCAATTTGGCGCAGGCGCTGACCGCACCGGGCGACATCGTGCTGGTGCCGAGCCCATGCTATCCGATCCACGCCTTCGGCTTCATCATTGCCGGCGCATCGGTGCGCAGCGTGCCGATCGGCCCGGGCGTCGATTTCCTAAAAGAACTGAAACAGGCGGTGGAACAAACCTCGCCGACCCCGATTGCCTTGGTGCTCAACTTCCCGGCCAATCCGACGGCGCAGGTGGTCGATCTCGACTTCTACGGCGAAATGGTTTCGTTCTGCAAAAGCCGCGGCATTTTCCTGCTCTCCGACCTGGCCTATGCCGAAATTTATTTCGACGGCAGGCCGCCGCCCTCGGTGCTGCAAATCCCGGGCGCGCGCGATATCGCGGTCGAGTTCACTTCGCTGAGCAAGACCTACAACATGGCCGGCTGGCGCATCGGTTTCGCCGTCGGCAACGCCCGGCTCATCGCCGCGCTGGCGCGCATCAAATCCTATCTCGATTACGGCGCCTTCACGCCCATCCAGGTCGCGGCCACCGCGGCTCTGAACGGTCCGCAGGAATGCATCCAGCAGATTCGCGAGCGTTACAAGCAGCGCCGCGACGTGCTGATCGAGGGTCTGCATCAGGCGGGCTGGGAGGTGCCGGCGCCGCCCGCCTCGATGTTCGCCTGGGCACCTCTGCCGAATGCCTATCGCGAGATCGGCAGCCTCGCTTTTTCCAAGCTGCTGCTGGAAAAAGCCAATGTCGCGGTTTCGCCGGGTGTTGGCTTCGGCGAACATGGCGAGGGCTATGTGCGCATTGCCATGGTCGAGAACGTCCAACGCCTGCGGCAGGCGACTCGTAACATCAAGCAATTTATGTCTGGCCGCAATTCGGGCGGCGGCGAACGCCGCGAAAAGGTCATGGCCGCGCCGGTTAAGGAATGACCGGGGCCAAGGCCGGATCAAGCTGACGCCCGGCCGGAATCGGAGCAATACGCTGGCCGGCAAATAAGTGGGTTAAATGAGGGTTGGGGAGGCGGTTGACTCTGTCCCGCCTTCTCCTTTACTTTCGCGCCTCTCGAATGGGTCCCGGTTGCGTGCGCGTGCCATGAAGATCGCCAATTCGCTCAAATCCCTGAAGAAGCGCGACAAGAATTGCCGCATTGTGCGCCGCAAGGGCCGGGTCTACGTCATCAACAAGACCAATCCTCGCTATAAAGCCCGTCAGGGCTGACAGAAGCTGGTGCCGCCGCTAACGAAACCGCGCCCTTCCGGGCGCGGTTTTTTATTGGCTTGTAGCCGTCCCACCGCCAACATAGGGCTCTTGGGGGCAGGAAGAACGCCATGTTGATGCCGACGCCGGACGCCGCGACCATCGCGCGCCGGTCCGAAATCGCCGCCCAATTACGCGTCATCGTCGGCGCCGCGGCGGTCATCGAATCCGAGGACGAGCGCCGCGCTTATGAAAGCGACGGGCTCACGGCCTATCGCGCCTTGCCGCTTCTGGTCGTGTTGCCGTCCACCACGGAAGAAGTGTCACGCGTCATGGCCTTTTGCCACCGCGAGAATCTCAAGATCGTGCCGCGCGGTGCCGGCACCTCGTTGTCGGGAGGTGCGTTACCATTGGAGGATGGCATCATCCTCGGTCTGAGCAAGTTCAACCGCATCCTCGAGCTCGATTTCGACAATCGCTGCGCGGTGGTACAGCCGGGCGTGACCAATCTCGGCATCACCGACGCGGTACAGGACAAAGGCTTTTATTACGCGCCCGATCCCTCGAGCCAGATCGCCTGTTCCATCGGTGGCAACGTCGCCGAGAATTCGGGGGGCGTGCATTGCCTGAAATACGGACTCACCACCAACAACGTCCTCGGCCTCGAGATGGCGCTGATCGACGGCACGGTGATTCGCCTGGGCGGCAAGCATCTCGATTCAGGGAGCTACGACCTGCTCGGCGTGATGGTGGGATCGGAAGGGCTGCTGGGTGTCGTCACCGAGGTC
>Ga0209333_1001288_pt1 | contig 12393 bp, 14 predicted proteins | sample BlaSpr_A8_OM2_O3_FD_187982 | JGI IMG/M metagenome (GOLD analysis project Ga0209333, IMG submission 187982) | Forest soil microbial communities from Thunder Bay, Ontario, Canada - Black Spruce, Ontario site 2_A8_OM2_O3 (SPAdes) (version 2) | ecosystem: Environmental > Terrestrial > Soil > Boreal... | reverse complement strand
CTAGTCGCGAGGATGGCCGCTTAGGTCAGATGGTATAAATGCTGGGTCCAACAGTTACGTCGATTGCGCGACGGCAGCCTGACCTGATATTGTCCCGACCACGGACAAGCCTCCGTGCACACGAACAGCGTACTTCAATTCGCGGCGAAGGCCCTCGTTCCAGTTGTCGTTGCGGTTTGCTTCGCTCTTGCTCGCAAATACCTCAAGCCCTCGGCGCGGCTGTCGGTGACACAACTATCACTACTGGATGCACGCTTCGAGCAAACCAGATGGGTGGTTGGGCTCAGCATGATCGCCGTTGCAGTCGTATTTGCGTGGGCCACTCACCAGTTCCTCGTTTCACTAAATCGTGCTCTAGCCGCTAGCGACGGTCCAGAAACGGCACTTCGCTTGTGGCCGCAGGCTGCGATTTGGTGGTTCTTTCCCGCGTTTGGAGCAGTCACGCTCTGTTGGGAAATCACCCTGAAGCTCTGGTCCGCGTTCGGACAGGGTCGCACCGCGACGTCGTACCGCCTTTGGTCAGATGGGCGTGCGGGCTTTGACTCCACAAGAATTCTCCGCTGGATGGCGCTTGTCATCGCGCTGCCAATTGGAATCTTTACAGTTTTGGCTCTGCCGATGCACACGGCACTCCGTCACCAGGATATTCGCGCTTGCGGATATGCGTGGGCAGGATGCAGTACCTTCGAGTACTCACAAGCGGTGCGGATGACGGTGATAGAAGGGTTTCGGGACCGCGATGGGAAGCTTCAGGCACGGGCCGGGATCGTTTTGGATTTCGCCGATGGACGGAGGTGGTCGTCTGCTGACCTCGGTGATTTCCGTAAGAGCGTTGACCCTGCACTTTCGACCTATCTCATCGAACGTACCGGTCTGCCGCTGGAGCAGGCGGAAACCGAAATGGACATTCCGAAAGGTAACAGCAGGAGTTAGGTGCCCAGTGAGTGACGGCTAGGGTCGGGTCCGTTTGGTAATAAACCGGTGCTGGACCTGCCGACTTGCAACTTGCGGCTCGAAACTTGAAACTATCTCCCATGTCCATTCCTCTTTCTCTCTCCAACAAAGTGGCCCTAATCACAGGCGGTTCCCGCGGCATCGGCGCAGCCACGGTCCGCATGTTCGCTGCAGCGGGCGCGAAGGTTGCATTCAGTTATCAGAAGGCGCGACCGCAAGCAGAAGCTCTGGCCAAGGAATGTGGCGCGGCGAACTGCCACGCCGTAGCCAGCAACCTCACCAGCGCGGAGTCCGCTCGCGTCCTGGTAGCCGAGGCGGTCAAGCACTTCGGGCGCATCGACATTCTCGTCGCCAATCACGGCGTGTGGCCCGCCGAAGACGTTGCCATCGAGAGCATGACCGATGAGCAATGGCGCTCCACTCTTTCCATTAACCTGGATGCGGTTTTCGGTCTGGTCAAATACACGGTTGCGCAGATGAAATCGCAACCGCGAAACGGCTCAGCCGCGGGACACATCGTGCTCATCAGCTCCACCAGCGGCCAGCGCGGCGAGGCGTTCCATTGCGACTACTCCGCCAGCAAGGGTGCGCTGATCAGCATGACGAAGAGCTTATCCACCGAATTGGCTTCGGCGGGAATTTATGTCAACTCGGTCGCGCCCGGCTGGGTGGATACCGACATGTCAAAGCCCGCACTGGATGATCCGGGGAGCGGAGAGGAAATTCGGCGCACCATCCCTTTAGGCCGCCCCGGTACGCCCGAGGAGATTGCGGCCCCCGTGCTGTTCTTGTGCACGGAATACGCCAGCTTCATCACCGGCGAGGTGTTCAACGTCAATGGCGGAGCGGTGCTGGTCGGCTAGCCGCCTCGCCGCGAAATTCCGTCCCAGCGTGACTCCACGCGCTTTTTCTGCATCCAACTTGTTGCCGAAACCTGTTGCCGAAAACCAGGCGCGGGAGGTCCGCGCTGTGCGCCGCAGTCCGCAATTCTGCCGCAAGCAGCTACAATTCCTGTTCAGGCTTCACTACTACCGGTTGGCATGAAACATTTATTTCTCATAGTTGCGCTGCCGTTTACGCTGGCTATGTGTCTCTACGGCACGCGTTCAGTCTCGGCCCAGGCTGCCGCGCCGTCTCCTGCGCAGTCCGCCACAAGCCCGTCCTCGCTCCCCGGGGCTGCCGCAACTATTCCGGGAAACGATCAGGAAAACGCCCGCAAAGCCCGCGCGCTGCTGCAGCAGGCGATCAAAGCTCTGGGCGGCGATGCCTATCTCAACGTCCACGATCTGCAGGAGCAGGGCCGCACCTACACCTTCTATCACGGACGCTCCTCGACCAACGGTATTTTCTTCTGGCGCTTCGTCGAGTATCCCGACAAGGAGCGCATCGAACTCACCCCGCAGCGCGACGTCGCCTACATCTACACCGGCAATAAGGGGTATGAAGTCACCTACAAGGGCCCGCGCGAAGTGGAAAAGAAAGATCTCGACGACTATCTGCGCCACCGCCGCTTGTCTCTCGATACCATGTTGCGCGTCTGGATCAACGACCCAACGGTCGCTCTCTTCTTCGACGGCGATGCCCTTGCCGGCAGCCTCGCGGCGCAGCGGGTCACGCTCATCAGTGCGAAGGACGAGTCGGTCAGCATTTACTTCGATATGGACACGCATCTGCCCATCAAGAAAACTTATTCCTGGCGCGATCCCGTGGACAAACAACGCAACGTTGAAGAAGAGACCTTCGACAATTACCGGCCCGTGCAGGGAATCATGACGCCTTACGGATTCACCCGCTACTTCAACGGAGACATGCAAACCGAGCGCTTCGTCAACTCGGTCAGTTTCAATCAGAACCCCAACCCGGCGATGTTCGATGCCAATTCCGGCTACGACCCCAACAAAGCCGTCAAGAAACACTAAAGTGACCCCGGATTAGAAGCCTCTCACACGCTCACCTTACCCTGACATAACTCACTGACACGTCTCTGTTTAGCCCGATCCAGCCTATTGCTCACTTCGGTTCAAGGTTGACGCTACTTTACGTACTGTGGCTTTTTTACCACAGCCGGGAAATCGCCTCCGGCTGTAATCTATTCATTCATTGAGACATACCTAGACAGCGTTTGACGCAAGAGCAGACAATTCGCTCAGCCGTGGCTTGCAGTGGCGTGGGACTGCACAGCGGCGCAGATGTCTCCATGCGAATTCTTCCTGCCCCGCCCGCCACCGGCATCGTGTTTCGCCGCACCGATTTGGATGGCTTTGAGATCGAAGCCGTCAGCCGCAACGTGGCCCGCGTCAGCTACGCCACCAGCCTCATGAAAAAAGGCGTGCTCATCTCCACCACCGAGCACCTGCTCTCGGCGTTTGTTGGCTTGGGCGTGGACAATGCCATCGTGGAGCTCGACAATCTCGAACTACCCATTCTGGATGGCAGCGCCCTCCCGTTTGTCGAACTCATCCAGAAGGCCGGCATCCGCAAACAGCGCCGCCCGCGCAAGTATCTGAAGATTCTTCGCGAAGTGGAAATGCGCGAAGGCAACAAATTTATCTCCGTCGAACCTGCCGAAAGCTACTTCGTTTCCTACTCCATCAATTTTCCCCACCCGCTTATCGGCAAAGAAACTTTCCAGGTTGAGCTTTCCAACGGCAGCTACCTGCGCAACATCGCCGGCGCGCGCACTTTCGGCTCGCGCGAAGACGAGAAAGCCATGCGTAACATGGGATTGATCCGCGGCGCATCGCGCGAAAACTGCATCGTGCTCACGCGCGACGGAATCGAAAACGGCCCGCTCCGCTTTCCCGACGAATTCGTGCGTCACAAAGTGCTGGACCTGGTCGGCGACCTCGCGCTACTGGGCAAGCCAATCCTGGGCAAGATCGTTGCCGACCGCGCCGGCCACGCTATGCACACTGCGCTGGTCTCCCGCATCCTGCGCGATAAAACGCTGTGGGAAGAAGTCACGCTGCCGGAAGAAGAAAAAAACGGCGCGAGCCCCTACACCGCCCACGCCGCCGTCGGATCGTCGCTCTAATCCTGTTGCCTAAAATCTATCCGCCTGTCATCCTGCGCAGTCGAAAGCCTGCCCTGAGCGCAGCCGAAGGGGATCTGACCCTTCAATCGGCAGGTTCGCAGGGACTCTCGCCAGCTTCCGGGCCAGCCTCAGGCTGTTCCTCGAGCAGCCGGTGCAGTTCGGCGCGGGTTTGGCTGATCAGTGCTGCGGCGAACTGGCGAGCCGATCGTTGGCGCTCCGCCGACAGATCCTTCACTCGCATGTTCAGCAGAGGGATATCTTCTTCAAACCAGCGCAGGGTTTTCTGTACGCGATCGATGCGGTAAGCGGTAGGAAGCATGGCAGAGGGTCTCCGGTATCCCACCAGCTTGCCACGCGCCAGCGCAGGGAGAAAGTTACAAAGTGAATACCCGGGACCGGTGCGCCTGGGACAATGAGGCGGGGAACACGCTTATTGCTCTGACTTATTGCCGTGACTTACTGCTCTGACCCAGAACTTGAGCCCGGCGGCTTTGGCTTGGAGCCGGAAAGCTCTTTGCCCACCTGTTCGTCGAGCCATTTTTCGAGAAGTTCCTGAGACGACGTGGGCACTTTAAGAAACCGCAGTCCCGCGTGTCCCTTGAGGTCGGCCCAGGCCAGCTCCGATTCCACGTCCATGTCCAGCTTGCTTTCGGGCAGGGCAAATTGCAAACGGGGCTTTGCGTTCTTAGGCAGGGCCTGATGTAATTTGATGGCGATGCCTCCCTCGCTGATATTTGTGCTGGTGGCTTTTAATTCCTTTTCGCCCAGAACCACATTCACCGGCATCGTGACCGGCTGCCGGAAATATCGGCGGCGCTCCCGTTCCATGAAACCCAGAGCCGCATGGAAGCAGCGCGACGCGTTCAAGGTGCTGATGGGCTTTTGCAACACAAAATTGACACCCATCCCGAAGACTTCCTGGGTGGTCGTTCTCTTTCCGTTCAAAACGGCAAAGGCGACGGAACCGCGGTTGCCGGGAGTGGACCGCAATCCCTGCAGAACTTCCAGCCCACCGGGCATGTCATCGCAGTCCACGATGACGGCGTCGAACTTTTCCGAGATCAGAATCTCGCTGGCCCGTTTCGCCTCCTGGCAGATTTCCACCTGAATGGACAGCTTTTCCAGTGTGGGCCGAAGTATCCTGAACACTTCGGCATCCCGGCTCAAGAGCAGCGACTCCAACGTCATGCTCCAATTCTAGAGTCGAGCGCAGCTTGGTGAAAGTGACCAAGGTATCGGACAAGGACGAGGGGCGCAACCGATGGCCGAGAAAGGTTTGGGTGAAAGCAACACGATGAAGCCAGGTTCCCCGAAGCGCGTCTATCTTTCTCTGGGATCGAACGTCGGCGACCGCGAGGCCCAACTGCGCGATGCGCAGTCTCGGCTGAGCACGGCCGGCCGCGCGAGTAAAGCATCTTCATACTATGAAACCGAACCCGTGGACTTCATTGAGCAACCGTGGTTCTTGAATTGTGTGGTTGCCCTCGAAACCAGCAAGACCCCGCCGCAGTTGATGAATGCAATTCTTCGCATTGAAGAGGAGATGGGCCGGAAGCGCGTACAGAAGAAAGGCCCGCGCTCCATTGACATCGACATTCTGCTCTTCGGTGACGCCGTCATCGATTCCGAGGGGCTCACCATCCCTCATCCCGCAATGCACCAGCGCCGCTTCGTCCTGGAACCCCTGGCGGAGCTTGCGCCGGACCTTCGCCACCCCGCGTTGAATAAGACGATTCGCGAATTGCGCGATGCGCTGCCGCGAGGACAGGCGGTAAGACGGATACCACGATCCGAGAGAGCCAACGACTAACGACCGCCGACTAACGACGGTCCTACGGCACAATGATTCTGCTGCCGGCTTCCTGCGGCGTAACCACAGCCGATTCCTGCTCGGGAAACTGGGCGAAGAGGAAATCGATGAAGGCACGCGACTTTGGGCGGCCTGACGTGCGCCCGTGTCCCAGGCGAACCAGAAACACGAGAGCCTTGAACACGTCGGAATCGCGCAGGTTGGAATATCCCAACTGCTTTTGCTCCGCTGCACGATACTGCTTGACCATCTCTTCCACCTGAGCCGCGGCCGCATGCTGAGCGGCACTGGTCAGCGGCTGCTCGTAGTGCAGACCGGAGTTGACCAGCCGCTCGTAACTCGTGCACATCGCCGAAAGCGCGGCGATCAGATCGCGATCGTTCAGCGTGCGCTCGGCCCGCGCAGCCTTGGCCAGGGCGTAACTGAGCCCCATCAGTAGATGTTCGCGCTCGTAGGTGAATTGGTCCGAAATCTCAACCTGCAGAAACAACGATCCCCGGTCGAATTGCTCTGCGGGACGCGGCTTTTCATGTTCCCGCGCCTGCTGCAGATAGGGGCAATCGCTGGGACAATCGAGGGTTACTTCGCGCTGCTCGCCGCAGCACTGGGGGCAGATGCGTCCGTGAACGGCGGGACAGAAGCGCTTCTCTTTGCGAATTTCGCAGATGGCACAACTCAAATCGGTGTTCTCCTCCTCAGCATTATGGCACTGGACGCCGTTAGCTTGGGGATGGCAGCGTCAACAGGGACGGTCGTGTGAAGGACAATCCGGCTTGATGGCTGCCACCAGTAACTGCTCTGGTACGCGTGTTTGGGCCATTTCGGGAGGCTGCTTTGCGAATCAGCATGTAAAAATGGCCTTTTCTGGGTGCGGTCTATCCGGAACCCGCGTAGAATATGGGTGTTTTCCACAGGGCGGTGGTATAAGATCAAGCCCGCTGGAATTAAAATTCGAATCTTTCCCATTAGGAGGAAACATGGCATCAGGTTTGACCAAGACCCAACTCGTCCGTCATCTGGCCGAGAAAGTTGAACTCCCCAATAAGACTGTGGCGTTGTTTCTGGAACAACTCGCCGACGTCGCTGTGAAAGAAACCAAGAAGAACGGTGTGTTCGTGGTGCCCGGCCTGGGCCGGTTGGTGAAGGCGCACCGCAAGGCGCGCGTGGGGCGCAATCCGCAGACCGGCGAACCCATCCAGATCAAGGCCAAGACCGTGGTGAAGTTCCGCGTCGCCAAGGCTGCCAAGGACGCGATCGCTCCCAAGAAGTAGATTTTTGTTTAGATTGAATCCAAAGGCCGGCTTAGGCCGGCCTTTGAATTTCTGTGAGCTTCGAATTTCGTCCGGCTATGCTGAACTGGATCGTAATCGGAATCGGAGACATCTCCACCCGTCGCGTCATTCCCGCGATTCAGGCCGCGCCCAGAAGCCGCTTGTATGGCCTGGTCACGAGCGATGCGACAAAAGCTGCGCCGTTCAACGCGAAGGTGTGGACGACCCTCGGCGAAGCTCTCGGCGATCCCGAAGTGCAAGCCGTTTACGTCGCGACTCCAGTCTTCCTTCACGCGCCCCAAACCATTCAATCTCTTCGCGCCGGCAAGCACGTGTTGTGCGAGAAGCCCATGGCCATGAACGAGGCCGAGGCGCGATTGATGGTACAGACTGCGGAAGAAACCGGGCGCACCTTCGGCGTGGCCTACTATCGCCGGGCTTACCCCAAGGTGAAGCGTGCCAAACAACTGCTCGAGGCCGGAGCGATCGGCAAGCCCATGCTCGCCGAACTCACTTGCCACGAATGGCGCGATGAAAAGGGAAGCCATCGCAGTTGGCTGATCGACCCAGCGAAAGCGGGAGGCGGACCGCTCTACGACATCGCCTCGCACCGTATCGATGTGGCGAATTGTTTGTTCGGTCAGCCCAACCGCGCTGCCGGCTTTCTTTCGAATGCGGTGCATCGCTATGCGGTGGAAGACAATGCGACCGTGATGATCGACTACGCGGGCGGAGTGCGCGCCATCGTGGACGTGCGCTGGCATTCGAAGACGAAGCGCGATCAATGCCGCATCCTGGGGACTGAAGGTGAGATGGAGTTAAGTCCGCTGAATGGTCCCGAGTTGATTTATCCCGGCGGTCGCGAGAGCCTGCCGGTTCATGCCAACGTACATGCTCCCATGATCGAGAACTTCGTGGATGCCGTGCTGGACGAGGCTCCTCTGCTGGCCAGCGGAGCCGATGCGTTCTGGACAGACTGGATCACGGAGCGGGCGCGATGAAACGCCGGGGCCTGAAAAGCCGGTCCTCCGCGACTCTACTTTCCGTATTCGTTCTTGACCACTTCGCCGCCCTTCATCACAAACTTCACTCGCTCCAGCGTGGTCACATCTTTGAGCGGATCGCCATCCACCGCGACAATGTCGGCCCACGCGCCGGGCTCAAGGCTTCCCACCTTTCCCGGCCATCCCAGCAGGTCCGCCGCATTCACCGTGGCTGCCTGAATGGCTTGCAGAGGCGTCAACCCGAGTTTCACCATGACCGCGAATTCATGCGCGTTCAGGCCGTGCGGATAAACGGCAGCGTCGGTGCCGAAGGCCACTTTCACTCCGCTGGCGAAGGCGTGGGCAATGTTCTTGCGCGCGACTGGCATGACGGCTTTGGCCTTGGCCAAATAGAAATCGGGCACATGGTTTTTTTCGGCATTCTCCAGAAACCAATCGCCCAGGTAAAGCGTGGGCACAAGATAGGTGCCGTTCTTTTTCATCTCTGCAATGCCCGCATCGTCAATGTAAGAGCCGTGCTCGATGGAATCCACTCCGGCCTCCGACGCCCAGAGAATGCCCTGCGCGCCGTGGGCGTGGGCGGCAACTTTTCGTCCCAGGCGATGGGCGTCGGCCACGATAGCCTTCATCTCCTCCAGCGTGTACTGCGAGGCTTGCGGGTCGTCTCCTTTCGAGAGCACGCCGCCGGTCGCGCAAATCTTGATCAGATCGGCGCCATACTTGATGTTCTCGCGCACCTTGTGCTGCACGGCCGCAATGCCATCGGCCACTCCATATCCCTCGGCGTGATACTCGTAGGGCAGCAGATTGTTGTCGCAGTGTCCCCCGGTGATGCCCAACAGCGGTCCGCTCACCAGCATCCTCGGCCCAGGCACGTCGCCGGCGTTGATTGCATCACGCAGGGCCACGTCGGTGAATCCATCAGCGCCCACATTACGCACGGTGGTGAATCCCGCCTCCAGCGTGACCCGCGCATTCTTGGCGCCAATCAGCGCTTGCCGTGGGATGGATACGCCGAGCTCCTCATAACCGAATTTGGGATCCATGGTCAGGTGGGTATGCGCATCGATCAATCCGGGCAGGACGGTCGCGTTGGGTAGTTCAAGGCGGAGAGCATTTGTCGGCGCTTTCGCTCCCGCAGAATCTCCGATGCTTACGATTTTCCCGTCTTCGATAACAAGCGTTTGATCCGAAAGCAGCTTGCCAGTCTTCACGTCGAGCATGTGCCCGGCGTGGATGACCACGCTTCGCATACTCTGCTGCGTGTCAATCTGCTGAGCAGCCCCCTGCTGAACAGCAATCTGACCCCACATCCCCAACCCCGCCACCACAGCCATGACGGAATGCAGAAATCCCTTCATCGATCTTCTCCGCAAATATGTGATTGAAACGTACCGAAGGATACCAAAACGCGCCAGCCCAGTCGCCTCAGTCGTATCGATCCTCCGGGGTGGAGAGCAAGCGGATATGGGGCGGGTGTCCGTCCTGGTCGCGTCTCTGCGAGCCTAGGTCTTCAGAACTCTTAATGCTGGGAAAGCTGTACGGTAGACCCCTTCGTCGAGAGTGAGCAGCGAGTAGTGGTGTCCGGCGGCGTAGGCCCCGATCAGGAAGTCGGCTAGGATGCGGCGGGGTCCCGGCTCGCGCTGTCTGCGCCGCCGTCCTGCATAGCTCTGAAAGGCTTGCCCGGCTGCGCGCCAAACGCGCTCCTCCATATGCCATGCGACGGCGATGCCGGTTTCCCGGAAGAACCCATCGAGGAAGGATTCTGTACGCCCAGCAAAGGCCATCAACTCGGCGTACACGGGAGCGGGGACAATCAGCGGCCCTCTGGCGAGAGCGGCGTCGAGGGCGGATCGCGCAGCTGCGTTGAGAGCGTCGTCGAGATTCCACAGCGCAGCGATCACGTTGGTATCGATGACTGTAGCCATGGGACTTCGTCAGCGGCCGCGCAACTCCCGGATCGCCCGTACTACCGCCTTCCTGCCGGAGCCTGCCTTGCCATTGCCGATCCCGCGGTACTTCTCGAATGGGCTGCTGCTTCTCACAGGCCGGACTTGAGTTCGCGTGCCGTCGCTTTCAAAGACGAGACCGTCCCCCGGCCTCACTCCGAGCAGCTTACGAATCTCGTGCGGCACCGTGATCTGTCCCTTGCTGGTGATTCGGGCCTGTTTTTGCATGGACCAGTTTCCTTACCTCAGTATATACCTCCTTACTGCGTCGCGAAAAGCTGATCGCTGCCCTCAACCTCTACTGCAAACCTGTGAAACCGGCCTTTGACCTTCACTTTTCCACAACTAGCCTGTGACGTCCAACCTTGCCCCCGCAATTCAAATCAGCGATCATGGTCGAGGCCGTGACGGTCGGCTACACAGCTAATCGTTCCGCCCTAAGTCCTTTGTTTCACGGATTTTGTATCTAAGTCTTTTAGACCTTCGGATTTGCGGGGAAAATCGTGCTAACTCGATGATTCCAATCACGGCGCAGGGGGGTGGGGTATACCCCTCGAAGGGTCATTCACAGCCAATGCTCTAAGAGGAAACACGGCTGAGCAGAAGTTTATTAGACAAAGGAAATCCACAGCCCGGAAAGTTTGCCCGCGGCTCTTAGCTCACGGCCGCGAAGCGCTAACCCCCGGGGCCATCGTTGGAGACATACTGCTCGAGCGATTCCAATTCGCGGCTGAGGTCGTCGACGCGCCACTCCAGCAGGTTGCGGATGGAGAGAATGCCGAGCAGCTTGCCGTTATCGTCGGCTACCGGGAGATGACGGAAATGGCGCTCCAGCATGGTGGTGAGCGCCTCACCCGGCCCGGTGCGCCGCGTCGCCATTTCCACCGGAGTGGTCATCATGTCGCGGACCGGCGTGGATTCGGGGTCCGTACGCCGGAGCGCCATTTTGCGCAGCACGTCGCGCTCCGTAAAAATTCCGGCAACACGGTATTCGGAGTCGACCACGGCCACGGCGCCAACGTGGTGGTCGAGCATTTTGTTGATGGCGTCGGCTACGCTGGCTTCGAGCGGAACCGCCGCGATTTCCCGGTCACAAAGTTCCAGCGCGCTCATAAACACCCCCTCGGGCTCTCTGCAATGCCAAACGACCCGAATCTAATCCGAACCAGAAAACGAGACTGATGAATTATGCTCACAGCGAACCCGTTGTCAAGCGAATTGAAGTGATTTTAGGAATCTTTACTTTCTCCCGGCAGAAAACGGGAGTTTCACCTCTTGAAGACCTGGCCATCCTTCATCACGAATTGCACATTCTCCAGTGCTTTAATGTCGTGCAAAGGATCGCTGCCGACCGCGACGATGTCCGCAAAAGCCCCGGGCGCAACCACGCCGATTTTTCCCTCCATGTCGAGCATGGCCGCGGCGCGCGAGGTGGCACTCTCAATGGCGTCCATTGGCGGCATGCCAAACTCCACCATGCGCGAGAACTCTTGAGCGATAGGCTCGGTCCAGGGAATTCCGCCCATGTCCGTGCCGAAAGCAATTTTCACTCCAGCATTGAGCGCTTTCTTGAACGACGGCTCGTGCAATGCGACCCGCAGGCGATCACGCTGCCCGCCGGGGGTGTCGGCCGGAGCCCAATCGTGGTAGTAGGCGCTGAGCGTGGGCACGTACCAAGTGCCCTGCTTCAGCATCTGCGCGATGGCGGCATCATCCAGATCGAGGCCATGCTCGATGGAGTCGCATCCGCCGTCCAGGGCCCGGCGCAGGCCAATGCCGCCATAAACGTGACATGCGACTTTCTTGCCCCATCCGTGAGTTTCATCCACGATTGCCCGCAACTCGTCGACCGTGAGCGTGGGCTGTGAGACCAGTTCGCCATTCCTCCCCACCCAGGAACGATGCGTCATGTAAACCTTGATCCAGTCGGCGCCGTGATCGAGCTGCTCCCGCGCCGCCTTGCGCGCTTCGACCGGGCCATCGACGATCTGTGCGCCTTTGGGCATGTCGAGCTCGGGAGCGTAGCCCTCGAGCTGGTAGCCGCCGGTGGTCGAGATGGCGCGGGTCGAGACGAAGAGGCGCGGCCCCGGGATATAACCTTGCTCGATGGCCTGCTTGATGCCCACATCGCCGTAGCCCGCTCCTTCGGTTTCCACGTCGCGCAGTGTGGTAAAGCCCTGTTCCAGCGCGCGCCGCACGGCGACGGTGGCCCGGGCAGCGCGCAGGGCAAGCGGAGCGTTCAGAATGTTGGCGTCGTATCCGCCCTGCGCGGGGTCTTCGCCCTGCAAAAAGATGTGGGTGTGGGAATCGATGAGGCCAGGCAGAACCGTGGCTTTCGACAAGTCGATTACGGTCGCGCCCATGGGAATCC
>Ga0209333_1001286_pt1 | contig 12413 bp, 13 predicted proteins | sample BlaSpr_A8_OM2_O3_FD_187982 | JGI IMG/M metagenome (GOLD analysis project Ga0209333, IMG submission 187982) | Forest soil microbial communities from Thunder Bay, Ontario, Canada - Black Spruce, Ontario site 2_A8_OM2_O3 (SPAdes) (version 2) | ecosystem: Environmental > Terrestrial > Soil > Boreal... | reverse complement strand
ACACGGCCTCCTCGAACTCCAGCGTGATGTCTTCTCGCAGGTCAGGACCGCGCTGGGCCCGAGTGCGCCCCCGCCCACCCGCACCGAAGAGATCGCCGAAGCCGAAAAAGTCGCCGAAAATCTCACTGAAGTCGGTGAAGACCGTGGGATCGATGCCCGCCGATCCTCCAACTCCGCTTACACCGGCGTGCCCAAAACGGTCATAGGCGGTGCGTTTATCGGTATCCGCCAAAATGGCATAAGCTTCGCTGCACTCTTTGAATTTTTCTTCCGCGTCGGGATTGTTGGGATTGCGGTCGGGGTGGAATTGCAGCGCCAGTTTGCGGTAGGCGCTTTTGATTTCCTGTTCGCTGGATCCACGGGCAACCCCGAGGACCTCGTAGTAATCGCGTTTTACGTTGCTGGCCAGAATAGGATTTTCGCTTTCGTGGAAAATATAAATTTCAATGCTTAGAGTTGCGTGCCACTCGGACCATCGCCGGCCGCAGCAGCCGATCCTTCAACTTATAGCCACGCTGCAACTCCTCGATCACCTGATGATCGGGAATTTCAGTAGTGTCCACCATCTCGATGGCCTCGTGATAGCGCGGATCAAACGGCTCACCCTTGGCCACGATCGATTGCAGTGACACTTTGCCTAATGCGGTCTGCAACTGCTTGTAAATCAGATCGACTCCATTACGAAACTCGGCCGCATCCGATTTCACCTGCAAGGCACGCTCGAAGCTATCGAGGACGGGCAACAAAGCCTTAATCGTATCGGCGGCGGCGTAATCGCGAAATTCCTGCTGCTCCTTGACGGTGCGGCGGCGCGCGTTTTCGAATTCGGCCTGCATTCGCGCCAGCCGGTCGAGCAGCGAGTCCCGCTCCGCCTTTATTTTCTGCAACTCCGAATCCGCAATGGACGATTCCGCCCCCACAGTTTGCGCGCTATTCTCCCCAGCGTCACCAGCGGGCAATTCGTGCTCCAAATCCAAATTCGTTTTCTTTACTTCCGGTCTACCGTTCGTTTTGGCCATAACCAACTGTGCTACTCCGATTCATTCAAAATTTTGTCGAACAGGCGCGCAATGTAGGAAACCGCCGTCATGGTGTGCTGATAATCCATGCGCGTAGGACCGATCACGGCGAGCGATCCGAACATATCGGTTCCCGAGCGCGCGGGAGCTCCGATCAACACGAAGTTTTGCATGGAAGGCAGCGCGTCATCCAGCCCGATCACCACTCTCACGGCCTCCTGTTTTACATCCAGGTATGCTCCGAGCAGTTGCGCAACCTTTTCTTTCTCCTCGAGAGTTTGCAGCATCTCTTGCAGGCGCTTGCGGTCTTCCTGTCCGGTGACTAGATTGGCGGCGCCATCGACGAAAACCACCTGCGTCCCAGCCTCGGCGGCGAGCGCGCCCTGCTTGTAAAGTTGCTCGATGGAGTTCATCAGACGGTCGTATTCGCTGCGTTCCTGCTCGATTCTCCGCGCTAGTTCGGCGCGCACCGATTCCATCGTCCAGCCGCGAAAGTTCTCATTGATATAACGGGCGGCGAGGTCGAGCTCGGCTTGCGGCAGATCGAGCCGTAACACACGGTCGCGCACCAATCCGGAGCGCGTTACAAGAACCGCCAGGACTTTCTGATCGGTCAACCGCGAGAAGTAGACATGCTCCAAAGCATTCTTCGTGCCGCTGGAAGCCACGGTTACGCCTACGTTCCTCGAAATCAGCGACAGCACATGCGAGGTGCGCTCCATGAACTCCTGCACATCGCTAACCCCGGCGAGCGAGTCAGAAATCATGCTCTCTTCCTGGGGAGCGAGCTTCGCGGTCCCAGAGATCTGCTCCACGTAATATCGATACGCCTCGGTAGTGGGAATTCGTCCTGCGGAGGCGTGCGGCTGCTCGAGGAATCCTGCATCGGACAAATCCGCCATCACGTTGCGAATGCTGGCCGGACTCAGGCCCTCGCGGTTCGAGCGCGAGAGTGTACGCGAGCCGACCGGCTCGCCCGTGGAAATGAAAGTTTCCACAATCGCGGTCAAAACTTCGCGTTCCCGCTTGCCGATATTAGGATCGGAGGGCATTTTGCCTTATAAGCTTCGCAGCTTAAAGCAGTTTCTGCGCTTTCTAGCTAAGTATTTTAGATGCAGAAACTTAGCCGAAAGACGCAAACCGCGCATGCTGCTTGGATTCTAGGAACGCATCCCCTTCCTGTCAAGGACGCGCGTCACCTGAGTGCGGGTTCATTTCGAACACGCCACAAGCCGGCCGGAACTTCCCTGCTACGATCTCTCCACGTATCCTCAACTTCCGTAGCGAGATCGTTCTTAATGAAATCCAAACCGCATGTTGCAGTCGTTGGGGCCGGCGCTTTTGGAGGCTGGACGGCGCTTCAAGTACTCGAACGCGGAGCGCGTGTAACCCTGCTCGATGCCTGGGGGCCGGGCAATTCTCGCGCGTCTTCCGGCGGCGAAACTCGCATCATGCGTGGGACCTACGGGCCTGATCAGCCCTATAGCAACCTTGCGGCGCGGGCGCTCAGGTTGTGGAAGAAGTACGAGCGGCGCTGGAAATCGCATTTTCTCCACCGCACGGGCGTTCTTTGGATGGTCAGCAGCCGGGACGACTCCTTCGAACGCGGCTCGCTCGACATGCTTCGGCAAGCCCGTATCAAGTTTCAGGAGCATTCCACGCCAGACATGAAGAAACGTTGGCCGCAGATCAATTTCGAGGGCGTTCACTGGGGAATCCACGAACCGGAATGCGGATACCTCGACGCCCGCGCCAGTTGCCAGCAGGTGGTCGACGCGTTCGTGGACCAAGGTGGTACGTACCGACAGGTGGCTGTCTCGAGCGATGGGTTAGAGGACGCGCCTTTACGCGGCCTTACGCTCTCCGATGGTTCGCGGATCAAGGCTGACTCCTACGTTTTCGCCTGCGGTTCGTGGCTGGGTAAGCTGTTTACTGAAACTGTAGGCGGCTTGATTCGCCCCACCAAGCAGGACATTTTCTTCTTCGGCCCGCCTGCTGGAGATGCTCGTTTCACCGATGCGCAACTTCCCGTCTGGGGCGACCACGGGGAACGCTTCTTCTATGGCATCCCGGGCAGCGACCGGCGCGGATTCAAGGTCGCCGATGATACGCGAGGTACGACTTTCGATCCTACGTGCGGGGAGCGCGTCGTCAGCCAGGCAACGCTGAAGCACGTGCGGGAATATCTGGCTTTCCGGTTTCCGGCGATGAAAGATGCTCCGCTGATTGAGACCCGTGTCTGCCAGTACGAGCAGACGCCCGACGGCAATCTTATTCTGGATCGCCATCCCCGGATGGATAATGTGTGGCTGCTGGGCGGCGGCTCCGGGCACGGGTTCAAGCACGGGCCGGCACTGGGAGAGATGATTGCGGAGTTGATTTTGAAAGATGGGCAAGCCGCTGAGCACTGGCGATTGGAACGGTTTCAAAAACAACGAAGAAGCTAAATCATTTTTCGAACTGAACCAAGACACGCTTGTCGTCCCGAGCGAAGTGAGAGGTCTCCGGTGTCTGCCGGCAGGGACAATATTGGCGCAGGCAGCTGTGGCGAGGGGCTATGCCCCTCGTCTATTGAATCTGAATCACGCTGGCGCCCTCGCTGGCTTTGATCTCTCCCACACGCGCGGCTACCCTTCCCGCAAATTCGAAGATCGACTTGGCGTGCGGCGAGTTCTCGCCTTCGAGCACGACCGGCTTGCCGCCGTCGCCGGATTTGCGTACTTCGGGATCGAGCGCAATGTTTCCGAGAAATGACACGCCGAACTGCTTCGCCATGTTCTCGGCGCCGCCACGCGAAAAAATATCGACCTCATGGCTGCAATGTGGACACACAAAATAACTCATGTTCTCGACCACGCCAATGAGGTCCACTTTCATCTGCCGGAACATTTCGATGGCCTTGCGCGCATCCTGCAACGAAACGTCGGACGGCGTCGATACCACCACCGCCCCGGTCAGCGGAACATTCTGCACCAGCGACAACGCGATATCGCCTGTCCCTGGCGGCAAGTCGACGACCATGTAGTCGAGATGTCCCCACTCCACCATGCTCAGAAACTGCTTCACGATCTGGTGCAGCATGGGACCGCGCCAGATAATCGGCTTGTCACCGGGATTCAGAAATCCCACCGAAATTACTTTTAGCCCGTGCGCCTGCAGCGGCTCGATGCGATTTTCTCCCACCATCTTCGGCTGGCCGCTCATTCCCAGCATCAGCGGGACGTTCGGCCCATACACATCCGCGTCGAGCAATCCGACCTTGTGGCCCATCTTCGCCAAAGCGACGGCCAGATTCACCGCGAGCGTGGTTTTACCCACGCCGCCCTTGCCCGAACCGACAGCAATGATGGCATCCACTCCGGGCAGCGGTTGCGGGCCCGGGGCAGGTTGGCCGGGATGGGGAGGCATATGTGCATTCAAGGGGTCACACTCCAGATGATTGAATCAAGGCTTATATATAACCCTTGATTATACAGAGGCGGGGGGACGGAGTTATTAGTGCTGTCGCAAGTTTCAGAATTCCCGTGCGACTGAGCCCTCACTGGCAGTATGATTTTGTTCGGTAAAAAACTTAAGGAGATGCGATCAAATTGAATCAGCAGCACCAACAGTTGCCCCCTCGCGCCAACTCTACCGCGGTCTTGCATGACTTAGCTAAGAGCTTAGCGGGGTGCGTCACGAAGAAAAAAGTAAGGCTCGAGGGAGGCACCGCTCCTACGTTTCAGCTCCGGGCGCTCTATCGCGGTCACAAGATCGATTCGAATGACAATTTGATAGCTGCAGATCTGAAGGAGGCACCGTGGAGTTTGTAATGTTTGAAGATGTGGACGGCATGGAAGTCTTTGTAAATCCTGAGCGGGTTATTTGGGTCAGAGAGCGTCCCGGCGGAACTACTGTAATCAGCTGTGGACACGAGGACAAGTTTTCGGTGCGCCTTGCCCCGGCTCATGCCGTTGCCGCCTTGGGGAAGGCGGTTCGTTAAAAGCGAATCCGCCTAGCAGCGGTGTGACGAGCATCAAACACTTAATTTAGCGTTTTGCTTTTCGCCGCCGTTCAAACTCAGAGCGCCGGATCTCGCGTCGTCGACCGGCATCGTCATAGCGGCGGCGCTGCTCGTCCGTCTCCGGAATCACCGGCGCCACTTTAAGGTGCTTCCCTTCGGCGTCAACCGCCACGAATGTGAGATGGGCCGAGGCCACATGCTGCGATTTGTCGGCAATGTAATTCTCCACGAATACTTTTACTCCCACCTCCATGGAAGTCTGAAAGACCCGGTTTACCGAGGAGCGCAAAATTACCAGATCGCCTACGCGCACTGGAACCAGGAAGTCAATGTGATCCACCGAGGCGGTGACCGCGTAACTGCGCGCGTGTCGATGAGCCGCCATGGCGCCCGCTAGATCGATCCAATGCATCAAACGGCCGCCCAGCAGGGCGCCCAGTGGGTTAGCGTCATTGGGCAAAACAAGTTCCGCCATTTCCGATTGCGAATCATGCACCGGGCGCGGCACCAGCATCTCTTCGCTCATAGTCTTCTTCTTCCTACGTGCGCAAACTCGTCGAACTCAGCCTCAGGTGAACCGGTTCGCACCGGACTTCAGTCAAGACTGCCATCAACTCGCAATGGGCGCAATTACTTCTTGTTTCTTTCTCTTTTGTACATAGGACTCCAAAAAGCATTCCGCCATTCGCTGCACCCGGGCGTCACGATGAGGTTGTTCCCAACGATTACTTGTCATATCGAACTCAATGATCCCACGCTCGGCAGGACGATGATCTCGTTCGCACACATAGCGAACCTGAATGCGTCCGCCCGACCTAGCTTCTCCGGGGCTGCACGCGCTTCTAGCCCCAAAGCGAATCGAATCCCATTGCCGATCTCCCGGCAAACGGCCACAACCCGAGGCGTATCCAAGGTTGCAGAACTCCTGCAGTTCTCCCGGTGATGGAGACTCACCCTCGTGGCCAGGGGCTGTGCAGTGCCCGCTCCAACCGCATCCCAGGGGGAGCCGATTCGAGTGCAGCCAAGGTCCATTCTCCAACTTCTCCACCGGCATGAAAAACGGACAAGCCACTCGCAGCTTCCCTCGGAACATGAAATTGTCAGGACTACCCATTCTACCCACTGCGCTCATCGCAAAGTCAATGTCCCATAATCACGCCGCCGCCGCACCATTTATACTAACTTCGTCTTAACGTATCGACTTAACGTATCACCGAGAATTGAGAACTGACCTATGGACCGCGTCGGCGCGCTCAATGAAATCCTTACCCAGAATCCCAACGACACCTTCGCTCGCTATGGCCTGGCCATGGAATACTCCAAGCAGGGCGATCTCGATCGCGCGATGGCGGAATTTTCCATCCTGCTGAAGGCTGATCCCAATTACACGCCCGGATACTTCATGGCCGCCCAGACGCTGGTTCGCGCGGACCGGACTGCCGAAGCGAAGGCGATGCTCACCGATGGAATCGCCTCCGCCCGCCGCGCGGGTAATCTGCACGCGCAGTCTGAAATGGAGGCAATGCTGGCGGAGTTGGGATAGGCTCAGTGGTCGTGTCCCCTAGAGACCCTTCACGCAGTCGGAACTGGGACTGTCGAAGGATTGTTGACGCCTTCTCCCCAACGCTCACGGATGAATCGATTCATGGGTTCGGAATAAGATCGGGCCACGACTTCGCCCAAGAGACCGGCGATGAAAACGACACCAAGGAAGAGTCCCGGCACTGCACCCATGGGTTTCCCGGCCAGAACAAAGAGTTGGAACAGAGCAAACACAACAAACATGTGCGTGAGGTAGATTTCGTAGCTGCGCCGGCCAAGGTTGAACAGAGGGCTCATGAAGCGCGGACCTCTCCAATTCGTCTCCGCGACCGCAGTAATGACCATGCAGGTACCGGCAGCAAGGATGATCATATTGAGACCGTTGCGAGCGAGACCCCAGCTGTCAATCCAAATCGAGAAGCCTAGCATCAGGATTAGCAGAGCGGTGCCGACGCCGCCAAGCATCCAAAGAGCGCAGACTGGGAAACGAAATCGCGAGACCAGAAGAGCCGTAAGACAGCCGAGAGCGATGGCTTCCATGCCTCCCAGATAGGAGTACTCTTTCCATACTTCGTTACCATGAGCGAGTACGGTACGGGCAAAAGGTCCCATCACGGCCAAACTCAGCAGAAGCAGTACGAATAGCTTTCCTTGGCCGAACAGCCGCGCAAGTAGGGGCAAGAAGAGATAGAAAACCTCTTCCACCGAGAGCGACCAGAGAATGTCCCAACTACCCGGTAGGTACCTGCGCCGAGCCTCCAGCAAATTGACGTGGAAGTTGAATGCGGCAATCAGCGCTCGTCCGAGGCCTCCCGTTTTTTGCGATACAACGAAATGTTCAATGTGAGCAAAGTGAAGGGCACTAAGTACCACCAACAACAAAACCAGCAACGGCACAATGCGAGCAAACCGCACCAGATAGAAGCCGTGCAGGCTGGCACGGGGTAGTGATCCCCAGCGCCGGAGTGTCGTTGTCGTGATAAGGAAACCAGAGATCGCGAAGAATATCTGGACGCCGGCCTGTCCGTTCCACACAAGCGAAGATATAAGCTGGTCCGGAAGACCATCGCCGCAGGACACATCTGCAATGCGCAGGGGCATGTTAACGTGGTTCATCAGCACACAGAAGATCGCAAAGCCACGGAGCAGATCCACGCCCTCGATTCTTCCCCCGGCGCGCAGAGCGCTAAGGGAGGCGGCTTTCACTTTGCCATCCTCTGCATCGCCCACTCCACCAGCCCGGGAAAGAGTTGATAAATCTTCTGCGGCACATACATCGTCAAGGGCACAATCACTTCCCTCTTCTTTTTCAAACATCCTTGCAGCGTAGCCCGCGCCACGCGCTCGGCAGTGATCCCGCGGAGCGAAGCGGGGCGCACTTTCTTTTGTTCGTTTCCCAAGACCACGTTCTCGCTGAATGCCGTCCGCACATAGCCGGGACAAACCGTGAGTACATGGATTCCATCTTTTTTCAGTTCCAGCCCTGCCCCCTTGCCGATCGCATTCATGGCGAACTTGGTCGCGCTGTAGCCGGCATGAAAGGGCAGCGGGATATGCCCTGCCACGCTTGAGATATTGACGATGGTTCCGCCGCCTTGCTGCCGCATCACCGGAATCACCGCTTGCATGGCCGCCACCGCGCCGAAGAAATTCGTCTCGAACATTTCGCGGAACGCCGCCATCTCCATCTGCGCCACCGAATCCAGAAGTCCGTGCCCGGCATTGTTCACCCAGACGTCAATTCTCTGGAAATGATGCATCGTCAGGCCGATCGCGCGGTCGATTTCTTCGCGGTGGCGCACATCGCAGGCCATAGCCAGCGTTCGCTCGGAGTGTCCGACACGCGTCCGCGCCGCTTCCACACGACCCGCATCGCGTGACAGCATCACCACGCTCGCCCCGCGATCCGCAAAAATCTTCGCAATCGCTTCCCCAATACCCATGGAAGCGCCGGTGACCACCACAATTTTTCCCGCAAATTCCATACGCGCTTTTATTCCTCTGCAACTTGTTAGTCAAGCCCTGCGGTACAATCGGGGACAACCCGCGCATCTTCACGCGGCTCCATTCATCCACGGAGACTTCTTGGCGATTCTCATCCCCCTGTTCCCGCTCGACGTCGTACTGTTCCCCGGCGCTCCTCTACCTTTGCACATTTTCGAGCCGCGCTACAAAGAGATGATTGGCGAATGTCTGGCCCAGCATCACAATTTTGGCGTGGTACGCGCGGTTGAGCAAGGCGTTGCCGAGGTGGGATGCACCGCCGAAATCGTCAGCGTAGTGAAAGAATACTCCGATGGCCGACTCGACCTGGTGACCGAAGGTCGCAAGCGGTTCGAGATCCTCGGCGTAAATCAGGATCGATCCTTCCTGCAAGCCGAAATTCTGTTCGTCGACGATGAACCCGACACTCCTGCGGAGGAAGACCTCGCCCGGGCGATTCAACTGCACTCCGAACTGCTCGCTCTGGCAGGCGCTCGACAGGATCTCGCTGCCGCTGACTCTTCGCAGCTCTCCTTCTCTCTTGCCACATCTCTGCCCCTTGATCTTGATTTCAAACAAAAGCTGCTCTCCTTCCGATCTGAAGCCGAGCGCATTTCCTCGCTCATCGCATATCTGGAAAACCTTATTCCCAACCTCCATCGCGCCGCTCGCGCTCGCGAAAAGGCCGGCGGCAACGGACACGTGCACTGACTTCAGGCTTCGGCTTTCGGATTTGCGGTGAACTGAAAATCAGCATTGCACTCTTCCGCGTATAATCCAGGAAAGTATTTTTGTAGCGGGGGTTCTCATGAGTCTTCCTTGCACGCTCGGCGAATTGCGCCACAGTCCCTTTTCCGAAGAACGGTTGCGCACCCGCCGCGTGAAGGATGAACTCCGGGACAATCTCATTGCCCGCCTGGCTGATAGCGATGACGCCGGCATCTTTCCGGGCATCGTCGGCTACGAAGACACGGTGGTACCGCAAATCGTGAATGCGATTCTGTCGCGGCATAACTTCATTCTTCTCGGTTTACGAGGTCAGGCCAAAAGCCGCATTCTGCGCGCCTTAACAACGCTGCTTGATTCTCATATGCCTTACCTGGCAGGCTGTGAAATCCGCGACAATCCTTACGCGCCGATTTGCCGCCGTTGCCGCGAAGAAGTGGTGCGGCTCGGAGATGCCACGCCGATTTCTTATCTCACGGCCGACGACCGTTACGTGGAAAAATTGGCCACTCCCGATGTCACCATCGCCGACTTGATCGGCGACATCGATCCCATCAAAGCGGCTCGCGGCGGCCACGAACTCTCCAGTGAGTTCACGGTTCACTATGGCCTGCTGCCCCGCGCCAATCGTGGCATCTTCGCGGTGAACGAACTGCCCGATCTCGCTGGAAAGATTCAGGTGGGGCTGTTCAACATCATGCAGGAAGGCGACGTGCAGATCAAAGGCTATCCCATCCGCCTGCGGCTCGATCTTGCCATCGTCTTCAGCGCGAATCCCGAGGACTATACGGCCCGCGGAAAAATCATCACCCCACTCAAAGACCGCATCGGCTCAGAGATTCGCACCCACTATCCCGCGACTGTGGATGAAGGGATCGCCATCACCGCGCAGGAAGCGTGGACCAGCCGCCGTGCCCAAAGCGAAGCGCCCGCGATGCACCTGCCCCTCTACATTCAGCAAGTGATCGAACGCATCGCCTTCGCCGCCCGCGAAGATAAGAAAATCGACAAACGCTCCGGCGTCAGCCAGCGCCTTCCCATCTCTGCCATGGAGAATGTGATTTCGAACGCCGAACGGCGCGCTTTCCGCAACGGCGAAAAACTGGTTGTGCCGCGGGTTAGCGACGTCTACGCTGCGCTGCCCGCCATCACGGGCAAACTCGAACTGGAATACGAGGGCGAGATGAAAGGTGCCGACTTCGTCGGCCGTGAACTGATCCGCACCGCTATCGCTAAGACTTACGACGAATACTTCACCGGCGCCAACGTGCAGCAGATCGTGCAGTGGTTCGACCTGGGCGGCGAAATCCAGTTGTCGGATTCCGTCGCCGCGCTTGAGGCGCTTGAAAATCTGAAGGAAATTCAAGGATTGGTCGACAAACTCGGACCGCTGGTTGTTTCGCAGAAAGACAGTCCGGAGCAGCAGGTGTCCGCGGCCGAATTCATCCTCGAAGGCCTGCACGCCCACAAGCGCATCGGCCGCAACGAAGAGCGAGTCTTCAAAGCCGGCGAGAAGAAGCCCGAACCGCGCGAGCGGGAAAAGGCATTCGAGAAAGAAGAACCACCGTATAGGCAGCGAAGACAGTTCAACTGAGTTGCGAGCTTCAAGCCTCGCGCTTGACCAGATTTGCTCGTAACTCAAAGCTCGTAGCTCGAAGCTGTTCTTATGAAGCGCATCCGCTACTCCAAATACGTCCCCGACCCCGCGGGCGAAATGAGCATGGAGGACTTGCTCGGTGCGCTCTCCGACTATCTACTGCAGAGCGGTTTTCAGAGCGACATGTGGTATGAGATGCCGGATGGCGAGCAGACACTCGACGATCTACGCCGCGCCATTGAGCAAGCGCTCGTGGAAGGTGATCAGTTCGACGACGACATGCGCGAGAGCCTCGAGCAGATGGCGGCGAACGGTCAACTCGACGAACTGATCGAAAAACTGATCGAACGCATGCAGCAGGAAGATTACATCTCAATCGATCAGCCTCCGGATCCCTCGCGCCCATCCGGCGTAGGCAGCCAAGTCGGCGAAAGCGCTCCGCAATCCAAGTTTGAAATCACCGACAAGAGCCTCGACTTTCTCGGCTTCAAATCCCTGCGCAACCTGCTCGGCTCGCTCGGCAAATCCAGCTTTGGACGCCACGACACTCGCGACTTGGCGACCGGCATCGAGACCAGCGGTTCGGCAAAGACCTACGAGTTTGGCGACACGCTCAACCTCGACATTACCGCCACGCTCTCCAGCGCCATCCAGCGCGAAGGCCTCACCCTTCCGCTCAACATTGAATACTCCGACCTGCAAGTTCATCAGTGCGAATACCAGTCGTCCTGCGCTACGGTGCTTATGCTCGACTGTTCGCACTCGATGATTCTCTATGGTGAAGATCGCTTCACGCCCGCGAAAAAAGTCGCAATGGCACTCTCGCATCTGATCCGCACGCAGTATCCCGGCGACTCGCTCTCGCTCGTGCTTTTTCACGACTCCGCCGAAGAAGTGCCGCTGTCGCAGCTCGCCCGGGTTAAGGTGGGCCCTTATTACACCAACACACGCGAAGGACTGCGCCTGGCGCAGAGGATTCTGCAACGGCAAAGAAAAGACATGAAGCAGATCGTGATGATCACCGACGGCAAACCATCGGCATTGACGCTTGAAGACGGGCGCATTTATAAAAACGCCTTTGGACTCGATCCCCTCGTGGTCAGCCAGACGCTGGAAGAAGTTTCTAAGTGCAAGCGCGCCGGGGTTCTTATCAACACTTTCATGCTGGCATCGGATTATGGATTGGTTCAGTTTGTGCAGAAAGTTACTGAAATGTGCCGTGGCAAAGCTTACTTCACAACGCCCTACACGCTAGGTCAATATCTGCTGATGGATTACATGTCGCGAAAAACCAAGACGATTCACTAATAGCCTCGAAACCGGAATTTACTGTCCAGTTATAACTCTCCGTTCGTATTTCCTACCATTTCACTCCTAAAAGTCCGGTTTGTTGCACCCCCGACTAAACTGTTGTCGGGGTATCCCCCACCGATAAGGAGAATCACCATGAAAAAGATTTTAGGGATTTCGTTGTTACTCGTATCTTTCACCTCACTCGCCTTGGCAGACGGAAGTGGCATGCCACCTACCGGTACTACTACCA
>Ga0209333_1001284_pt1 | contig 12416 bp, 8 predicted proteins | sample BlaSpr_A8_OM2_O3_FD_187982 | JGI IMG/M metagenome (GOLD analysis project Ga0209333, IMG submission 187982) | Forest soil microbial communities from Thunder Bay, Ontario, Canada - Black Spruce, Ontario site 2_A8_OM2_O3 (SPAdes) (version 2) | ecosystem: Environmental > Terrestrial > Soil > Boreal... | reverse complement strand
GGTCTTGGCGCCGCCCGGACCAGCCAGTATTTGCAGCGCGACGCGCTTGGTGTGCACGGGCTCGTAAACGACATTGAAATCGTAGAATGTTTGCCGGTAGTCCAGCGGGCCATAGCCAGGCAGGTTGATGAATTGGGTTTTCGCGGGCTGAAAGCTGACGTCCGCTCCAAAGCCGATGTTTTTCCAGACTATCACATCTCCGCCAAAGCCCAGAAAGAAGCCGCTCATGCTGGGAGTCGACGAACACGTGCCGCCGGTAGTTAGGCTGATGCTGCCGATGGGCGAGCATGCGGTGAGAGCGGCATTGTCTAGGCCGTTTGAACTGGCGCTGTCATGCGCGGTCCCGAAGCCCATCATAAAATCGACGGAACTCTGCGCGAAGGCGAATGGTGCGCAGAGTAACACAAGGGAGAGAATGGGAAGGTAACGGCAAATTCGTTTCACGTGAGAAGTCTCCTATTGATTTTGCAAATCCACAAACGGCTCAATGGCATTCAAATTATTATCGCGCATCGGCGGCGATTTTTGGGCCGCCATACCCTAACGACGCCATTGGCAGGAAAGACGTTTCAGTCCAATTCGGCGAACATCTCGGCGAGCGGCACGCAAATCGCGGATCCCGTCACTCGTAACATCCCACCCTCCGGCTCTTGAAATCCGGTTTGCGAGCATACGTACGCTTTACGCAAGACAGGGTCGAGAATCCAGACATTGGGAACGCCGAATTTAAGATAGTCGTCGACCCGCTCCCGGATGCTGCGGAGGCTGTCGTCTTTCGAGAGTACTTCGATGCAGATCAGTGGCGGCTGGGTGAACACCGGCTCGATGGGCTGGTCGCGCCGCAGCACGCAAACGTCCGGGATGCGATAGCGGCGCGGGTTTACGCGGATGCGCTGCTCAACCAGTACGCGGACGTCCCATTCGCGACGGCGGCTCCCAAACCAGATCGCCAGACGTGTTTGCAAACTGCTGTGATCGTATTCTCCCACGTTGCGTTCGCGCACCTCCCCGTCGATGTAGTCGCAATCGGGCCGGTAGGTGGTGGACAAATATTCTTCTACGGAAACGCCTGCAACGCTCGACATTCTTTTATTCTACCCCTATGGATAGCAAGCAGGCGCTTGCGCCACGTTGTAACATATCCACATGCCGCACCTGGAGCGAACTGTCCTGTCGATCGTCCTGCTGGCCCTGACCGCCGCCGCCGAACCGGTCAAGTTCAATCGCGATATCCGGCCCATCATGTCGGATACGTGCTTCCGCTGCCATGGCCCCGACAAGCGCGCCCGCATGGCGGGCATGCGTCTGGACCGCCGCGAAGAGGCCGTTAAGCCTACAGCTTCCGGCGTCGTCCCGATCATGCCCGGCGATCCCGACAAGAGCGCCATCGTGCAGCGCATCTTCGCCGCCGACCCCGCGCGCCGCATGCCCCCGAAATACGCGGAGAAAACGCTCACCGATGCGCAAAAGGAAACCATCCGCCGCTGGGTCGTCGAAGGCGCGGTGTATGAAGGCCACTGGGCCTATCAGCCGGTCAAGAGTCCGCCGGTTCCCGAGATAGCCGAGGCGAAGGCGCCCATCCGCAATCCCATCGATAATTTCGTCCAGGCGCGCTTGGCCCGCGAAGGACTGACACCCTCGCCCGAGGCCGACCGCCGTACGCTGCTGCGCCGGGTGACGCTCGACCTGACCGGAATCCCTCCCACGCCACAGGAGGCCGATGCCTTCCTTGACGACCGATCGCCGGATGCCTACGACAAGCTGGTGGATCGCCTACTTCGATCGCCGGCCTACTCCGAAATGCGCGCCATGCACTGGCTCGACGCCGTGCGCTTCGCCGATACCGCCGGGTTTCACGGCGACAACATTTGGCCCGCTTGGCCTTATCGCGACTACGTGTTGCGCGCCTTCCGTGACAACAAGCCTTTCGATGTGTTCACCCGCGAGCAACTGGCGGGCGATTTGTTGCCCAATGCCACGCGTGAGCAACAAGTCGCCGCGGCGTACAATCGGCTCAATCGCGCCTCCGCAGAGGGCGGCCTGCAGCCGGATGAGTATCTGGCCAAGTATGGCGCGGACCGCGTGCGCACGCTCAGCACCGTCTGGCTGGGTTCCACGATGGGCTGCGCCGAGTGTCACGATCACAAATTCGACCCCTTCACCTCAAAGGATTTCTACGCCATGAAGGCCTTCTTCGCCGACGTCCGCGAAACCGGCCTGATACCGGACAGAGGCCGCGGCGCGTGGGGCGAAAAACTGTCGCTGCCGAGCGCAGAACAACAACGCCGGCTCGCGGAGCTCGACGAACAGATCGTCGCGGCGCGCCGAGGCCTGGACGCGCGGGCGCAGCAAATGAAGCAACAGCGGTGGGCATGGGAAAATCGCCTGTTGCCGGATTTCGAGGCCGGCAAGCTGGCTTGGTCCTACCAGCGGCCCACGGCGGCCTCCTCAGCCAATGGCGCGACGCTCACCATATATAACGACGAAGCCGTAGACAGCAACTTCTATCTGCACGGCTCGCTCAGCTCCGAGCACAAGCGCGGCGAAGGGCTGGTGGTGGCATCCGGCGCGAACCCCGATAACGAGACCTATACCGTCACGTTCAAACCGGGCGAAGGTACATGGACCGCTCTGGGGGTCGACGTCTTTCAGGACGAGAGCCTGCCGGGCACGCGCTTTGCCCGCGGCGCGGATCGCTTCGTGCTTAGCGAAGTCGACGCCGAGCTTGTCGAACCGGGCGGCGCGCCGCGCAAATTGCCTTTCGCGCTGGCGACTTCCGGGGGCATTGGCGAGCGCGTGGAGAACCCGCCCATGGCCGCTATCGACGGCGATCCGAAGACCGGATGGGGCGTCACCATCGTGGAGGAGTACAATCCGTTTCTGGCGTTGCGCTTCGCCGAACCAGTTCATACCCGGGCCGATTCCGTGGTGACCGTACGCCTGCACCAGGATTCCGATCTGCGCCGCGCTACTATCGGGCGCTTCCGCCTGGCACTCTCAGCGGCCACTTACGCGTGGCCCGAGGATGGCGAATCCGCTTCCAAAACAGACGCCAGCCCGCCGGGCAATCCATCGCTTACCCTGACTGTCGCCGCCGGCCGGGGACTGCCCCCGGATCTGCCGAAGATTCTGCGCCGCCAGGAGGACGAGCGCAACCCCGATCAAAAAGACGAAGTCCTGGACTTCTTCGAATTCTCCACGCCGGAGCTTCAGCCGGCTTACATCCGGCTGGCGCATCTTCGCGCCGAGCGCGACCTGCTGTCCGCCACGGTGCCGCGCGTGATTCTCACCGAAGCGACGCGCCCACGCATTACGCGTATTCTGCCGCGCGCCAACTGGATGGATGACACACACGAAATTGTGGAGCCTGCGGTGCCGGCGTTTCTTGCCAAGCTGGATACGGATGGCCGCCGCGCCACGCGACTGGACTTGGCGAACTGGCTGGTCTCGCCGCAGAATCCGCTGACCGCGCGCGCCTTTGTCAACCGCACGTGGCGCGAGTTCTTCGGCACGGGGCTTTCGAAGGTTCTGGAAGATCTCGGATCGCAGGGCGAGTGGCCCGTGAATCCCGAGTTGCTCGACTGGCTGGCATCGGAATTCATGCACGATTGGGACATGCGCCACATCATCCGCCTGATCGTCACCAGCCACACCTACCGGCAATCGTCGTTGAGCAACGCGCAGATCGACGAGCGCGATCCCGACAATCGTCTGCTGGCGCGCCAGAACCGCTATCGCGTGGACGCCGAAATCGTACACGATATCGCGCTGTCGGTCTCCGGGTTACTGGTGGACCGGTTCGGCGGTCCCAGCGTACGCCCGTACGAGCCGGAAGGCTATCTCACGGCCATGAATTTTCCCAAGCGAGAGTACTCCGCCAGCCGCGGCACGGATCTTTACCGGCGCGCGCTCTATACCGAATGGCAGCGCACGTTCCTGCATCCCACGCTGCTAACCTTCGACGCGCCGACGCGGGAGGAATGCACCGTGAACCGGGTCAGTTCCAATACGCCGCTGCAAGCTCTGGACCTGATGAACGATCCGATCTTCGTCGAGACCGCGCGGGTGTTTGCCGAAAACATCGTGCGGCAGGGCGGGCCGGCGTTCGACCGGGAACTCGATTGGGCCTTCGAGCGGGCGTTGAACCGCACGCCGGGCAAGGAGGAGCGGCAGATTCTGAAGGAGCTGTACCGCAAGAATCTGGAACGGTTCCGGGCGTCGCCGGAATCGGCCGCGGAGTTGATGAGTGTGGGCGATGCGCCGCGTGCGGCTGGCGCCGAACCGGAAATGGCGGCCATGGCTTTGGTGGCCAGGGCGATTTTGAATTTGCACGAGACGATCACGCGGAACTAAGTTCTATAGAATCTTGAGAATCTACATGCCTTCTGAATCCAAAGATTGTGAAGTCTGCCGCCGCACTTTCCTGCGCAACGGACTGGCCGGCGTGGGCCTGTTGGCCCTGAATTCGCTGCTCGACCGGCGTCTGCTGGCTTCCACGGGCGTGGTGAACCCCCTGCATCATCCGGCCAAGGCCAAGCGCGTCATCTTCCTCTACCAGGCTGGCGGTCCCTCGCACCTGGAAACTTTCGACTACAAACCCAAGCTCGCCGAGATGACCGGCAAACCCATGCCGGACTCCTTCACCGCCGGACAGCAGATCGCGCAACTGCAGGGCCAGCGCCTGACCTGCTTCGGCCCGCAGCATCCATTTCAGAAGTTCGGCAAATCCGGCCAGGAGATGTGTTCCTTGTTTCCGCATATCGGCAGCGTGGCCGACGATATCTGCATCGTGCGCTCCATGTGGACCGAGCAGATCAACCACGACCCAGCGCATACGCTGATGAACACCGGCTCCATCATTACGGGCCGCCCCAGCATGGGATCGTGGGTGTTTTACGGACTCGGCGCGGAGACGGATAACCTGCCCGGTTTTGTGGTGCTGATGTCCGCCGGCAAGGGCGGGCAGATGCAACCCATCGCGGCGCGCCAGTGGTCCAGCGGCATCCTGCCTAGCAAATTCCAGGGCGTGAAGCTGAACTCTTTTGGGGACGCCGTGCTGCACGTCAAGAATCCGCCGGGCGTGAGCGCCGTCGCGCAGGGCGAATCGGTGAACGCGGTTAACGCGCTGAATCGTTTGGAATACAAAGCCACCCAGGACCCCGAGATCCTCACCCGCGTCGCGCAATACGAGATGGCTTTCCGCATGCAATCGAGCGTGCCGGACCTGGTGGACATGAGCAAGGAACCCGCCAGCGTGCTAGAGATGTACGGCGCGCGGCCGGGCGACGGATCTTTCGCCTCGAACTGCCTGCTGGCGCGCCGTCTGGCCGAGCGCGGCGTACGCTTCATTCAGCTCTACCATCGCGACTGGGATCATCACTCGGGCGTGAAAGCGAACGTGGTGATCAAGGCCCAGGAGACCGACCGGCCCACGGCGGCGCTGATCCAGGACTTGAAGCAGCGCGGAATGCTGGACGACACTTTGGTAGTGTGGGGCGGGGAATTCGGCCGCACGCCGATGTCGCAGGGCGATGGCCGGGACCACCATATCAAGGGTTTCAGCTTCCTGCTGGCGGGCGGCGGGATCAAGGGCGGCATGAGTTATGGCGCCACCGACGAGTTAGGCTACGCGGCCGTCGAGAACGCCGTCGCCGTGCCCGATTTTCATGCGACGATGCTGCATTTGTTGGGCATCGACCACAAGCGGCTGACGGTGAAGTTCCAGGGGTTGGATGCGCGGCTGACGGGGATCGCGGGCAACGTGGTGAAGGGGATATTGGCATAAGTTCTACCGCGATAATACCCCGGCCATGCTTATCCGTGGCCGCCTGGGCATGGTCGCGGGGCCCATACGGTGTGTGCGCGGGTTCATTTCGCGCGTAGGTTATCGTACAGTCGCCGTTCCGTCAAGACATTCTGGGCTTGGCACGATTAAGCTTCTTGCTCTTCGGGCGCGTTTTGGGAGCTTCTGCGCTGCCCCCGATCTGTTTCCAGCGATTGTCCGCATCGATTTCGAGTTGAGCGCGCTCTTTGGCAAACTTCTCTAGATCGGGTTCTTTGGCGTATCTCAGTGATACGGAAAGAGCCTTGATGTTCGCCGCAAGATTGAAATACCAGAGCGACCTGCCCCGGAAGTCAACGATGCGCTGAAGGGTGGTACATGCCGCAGGTACGGCGGCCGCACTGGCTGAAAGAGCTTTATATGCTCCGGCAGCAACGAGAACGGTGGCGACTAAGCTGCCAAGGACGGATGCGATGGACAGCGTGATATCCGTGATGTTGTTCAGTCGTCCAGAGTCGAAACAGATGGCTTCATCCGCATCGAATTCTTCAAGGAGATTATCTACAGTGGCCATGGCTTGCCTTTCGGCGGTCGGACTCCTGGCGCTTCCATATTTCGACCGTGCGTCAGCGCCATAACCTACGATCTCACCGCAACCGCCAACCTAAGTCCAAGAGAGCTCAGTCCCGAGTCCACCCTGGCAAGCGAAGGATTGCCCGATCCGGACAGCATACGATACAGACTCTTCCGATTAAGGCGCGCCCGCTCCGCCAGGTTTCTGATCCCGCCCTGAGCCTCGGCGACATCCCGAATCGCCAGGAGGAAGATATTCGTGTCGCCGTCATTGAGACACGCAGTCAGATATTCCGCCGCAGTCTCGGGATACTTCAACGACTCAAAGCAGGTTCTCTTTATACGATTCCGTCTTTACCATCCAGAAACTCTTCGACGACACCGCCGACAGATTGAGCCGCCGAAATTGCCCAACCTGATTCGATTGAGCCGAGCCCGAATAATCGTCGCCGCCCGCTTGTCCTTGTTGGAATCGATCCATTCGGAGAACCGGCCGCGATAGATGCGACGCTCAATCGGCTCAGCCACCGTTCTATGGTACCGTATAAGCTACCGTGAGCGCATCGCGCACGGGTGAACCGCTCATCTGACTGAGGCGTTCTTGCGGCAGTCGGCGGAGCCGTACCTCCCGGGGGGCTGGACGAGCGGTTCTCGTCCGCAGGCCGGCCGCTTTATCGCCCGCAACGACGCGCCGCAACGCGACTGAGGGTGGCGATGCGCACGTCGGCGTGAGGCAGGGCCTATCCCTTCGAGCGCGAGCCTCGCGTACCGACCGGCGGCAACTTCGACTCGTTGGTCGCCATTCAAAGCCCCGCGGGGGGACCCAGCGGCGCGGCCCTTTCGGCGATTGCCTACCGCGCGATGTGAGAGGTGCGCGGGCGTACCGCAAAGGCAGCGTATGGGGCCAGCCATCATATATCGCTCCTTCCCCGCCCCCCGAAGCAAGGTCATGATGTGACAGAGTGAATGGCTATCGCCCGCCGAACTGCAAGCCCGCCGCATTTCCTCCTGCTCGCCTGCTGCAGCCCGGAGAAAGAGGCATTGGATGGAGCCGGGAGAGGAAGCGTTCCTTGTGAAAAGCAGCGGCAATTCTTCGCGCGGGCGCGTCTTCGACGGTGGTGCTTAGCCGGTTCGGGGATTTCCGACTCGAAGGAACCGCTCCCTGACGGTCGCGGCTCGGTAACGCTCACGTTGATTTCGTAAGGTCTACCGAGCCGCGACCGTCAGAGAGCGGTTTACCAAAAACGGATAAGCGCCCTTCGACGATGACCCGCCTCCAACTCACTTGCGCTATTATATGAAGTCGGTTGCTCGAAATTTCGCTCCGCGCGCAAGCAGCAGCCTGCAATTCCATCTCCAGAGGGTTCCCATGCGATTACGCAACTCATATAGACCTCGCTTATTAGTCATCCTCGCTCTCGCAATATTGTCCAACGCCGCTTCTTCGGTATGGGCTCAAATCCAGACGTGCTCGAACGACGACAGTGGATTGAAGTTGCCCGCCGGTTTCTGCGCGACTGTATTCGCCGACGGCATTGGTCACGCCCGCCACATGGTGGTTGCGCCGAACGGAGTGGTTTTCGTCAACACCTGGTCGGGGGATTACTTCGGATCCGACAAGCCGCATGCAGGCGGCTTCTTGGTGGCCCTGCAAGACAAGTCGGGAGCGGGGAAGGCGGACGTGATTGAGCGCTTCGGTGAAACGGTGCAATCCGGGGGCGCCGGTGGAACGGGCATCGGCATCTACAAGGGATCGATTTACGCGGAGATCAACGACCGGATCGTGCGCTATTCCCTGCCGTCGGGAGCGCTGGTTCCGCGCGATCCACCGGAAACCGTCGTTTCCGGATTACCTCTTGGCGGCGACCATCCGATGCATCCATTCATCATCGATGAAGAAGGATCGATGTATGTCGACGTGGGTACCGCGACCAACTCCTGCCAGCCGAAAAACCGGCAGCCCAACATACCCGGCGCGAACCCCTGTACCGAACTGGAGACTCGTGGCGGCATATGGCGTTACGATGCCAACAAAACGAATCAGACATTTTCGCCGGCCGGGCGTTTCGCCTCCGGGATACGCAACGGCGAAGGCTTTGCCATCGATTCCGCGGGGCGCATTTTCGTCACCCAGCATGGGAGGGATCAACTGCATGCGAATTGGCCCGCTCTCTACAAACCCTCCGAAGAGGCCACTCTACCGGCCGAAGAGTTAGTGCTTTTGAAGTCCGGAGGAGACTATGGCTGGCCCGAATGCTACTACGATGCCGTGCAGAAAAAATTAGTGCTGGCCCCGGAATATGGCGGCGACGGCGGCAAGAAGACGGGTGTTTGCGCGAGTAAGACGGGTCCTGTCGCAGCTTTTCCAGCGCATTGGGGACCGAACGGGATGGCGCGCTACGACAAGAAACAATTTCCGGCGCGCTATCGCGATGGCGTTTTCATCGCCTTCCACGGTTCATGGGATCGGGCGCCCTACGCGCAAAGCGGGTACAACGTTGTCTTCCAGCCACTTGCCGGTACACGCGCCTCGGGAGGTTGCGAAGTCTTCGCGGACGGTTTCGCCGGAGCGGTAAAGACTCCGGAGGGTGCTGCCCATCGTCCCTCAGGCGTTGCAGTCGGACCCGATGGAGCGCTCTATGTATCCGACGACATTCGCGGACGTATTTACCGGATCGTGTATCGGGGCGGCGGCACGGGCGACAAGCGGGGCGCTCCTTGTCCGAGTGCCACGGCTCCCGCCGGCGAGATTGCCGAAGCTAAGGCAAAGCCGCCCGAAGGTACGAATGAAGACGCGGGTGCGAATGCGAACATCCCCGTTCCCGATGGCGCGACGCGAGACATGGTTGCGCTTGGAGATCGTATATACCACGGCAAAGTAGGCGGAGCGGCTTGCGCGGGGTGCCATGGGGCGAACGGTATGGGTTCACCTCTCGGCCCAAGCCTGGCCGGCGGCAAATGGTTGTGGAGCGACGGCAGTCTTGCGGGAATTTTGAAAGCGATTACCGATGGCGTGCCGCAACCCAAACAATATCGCAGTCCTATGCCCCCCATGGGCGGAACACAACTGACCCCTCAACAGGCGTCGGCACTTGCCGCATACGTGTGGAGCATCAGTCATCGGACATCTTCAAATGTCAATTAACGGATCACGATCGTCTTATGGTTGTCAGACTGAGTCTACTGGCAGCGCTTGGCGCTGAGTAATTCCTTCTCTTCATCCAGCAGCCAGCAGCCGGCGGCGGTCGCGTTAGCTACCTCGGTGCCGTTCCAGGTGATCTTCGCCGGCAGCCACGACTCGGGCAGCGTTAGCTTCATTTGCGCGATGGCGCGGCTGACTACCTCGACTTCCTGCAAATCCGGCAGATACTGCGCACGCACGCGCGCGGTGACCGGCTCGGCGCGCGGCGCAATCTCGATTTTCGTCTCCAGGCGCATTTTCTCCTTGCCGCGCTGCACCATAACCACGACCGGCTTCTCCTCGGTCGTCTGATACAGGATTTGCGCAAACTCCGCGCCGTTCTTCAATTCCTTGCCGCCCAATTCCAGAATGCGGTCGTTGAGCTTCAGCGGCCCCGCGTATTTCTCCGGAAGCGACGCGACCAGAACACCCGGCCCCGGCTCGGCCAGATTGAATCCGAACGGACCGATAGCCAACACTGCGCCCGATCCCAGCGGCTGAACGCGCGTGGAATCCAGCACATCGTTGCTCTCGGCGGGATCGAATTTGGTGACTTCCACCCAATAGCAGTGCGTGAACAGCGGGCTACCGGTTTCGCAATCCGCCCTGGTGGGGAATGGGTTGTGCCGGTGTGCGCCAAGCCATTCGAAAATCTGCGCGGGCTTGGCCGCAGTCAACTCGCGCCATTCCAAGTTGAATCCGGCGGACTGCAGCTTCTTGCCGAGCGGTTCCTCATCCTTGTTCGCAAACAGCCACAGGACCGGCAGGTTGACGGTGTTGGCGGCGAATAAGCGATTGGTATCGATAGCCGCGCGCGGACTGCCCCCAGTGGCCACCGCGGCGGCCCAAAGGTCCGGCATGCGCACCGCCACATAGAACAGTGTGGAGACGGACCCGCCCTGCGCCGCAAGGTAGACGCGATCGGGGTCTATGGGCAGGCGCTTTTCGGCTTCCTCCACTTCCGCGGCGATGGCTCTGATGCGCCGGTCCGCGCTGTTTCCGGCCGTATCGCCCTGCGGCTCGAGGAATTGCCAGCCGCGCTCCTGGCAGGCAGCCTGCCAGACTTTCGAATCGCCACCCAACAGCACCAGGAGGGGTGACTTGTGGGATTGCGCGGCGGCGGGTACGGCGAGGATTGCCACTAGAACAAGAATCAGTGCGCGCTGGGCGATCACGTCAGTGTACCAGCCGCGAGTGAATCCGTTTGGCCAGTTTCTCAATTTCTTCGGTCTTCTTCAGGCTGGATATCGAAAGCACGTGGCGATCGTTCTTTTCCAACTCCTGCTTCAGTTGTTCGGCCAGCTCAATGAGCTGTGCCGCGTCCTTCAGGTCCCTTTCGTGATCGGCCTTCAAGACTTCATCTTGCTGGGATTTGCCGTTGGGAAGCGGCGCATCGGTATCGACGGGGGGTGGCTGACGCGGCGGCCTCACCTGCGGCGCGACCGACGGCGACAGGGCCAACGCCAGGCCTGCCGTGGCTGCGTAACGCAACAATCGTTTCATGGCTGGTCCTTGTACGCGTAACTGGTATCGACCGCGGTGTACTTGCCGCCATCCAGTTCGACGTACGGGTATACGAAATAGTTCAATGGTGCGCCTTGTTGCGCGGGAGTGAGCGTCACATCGCGGCCCTTGCTGAGTTCCACGCGGTTCTCGTCGTGAGCGCCAAAAAAGTACTCGCGTTTGGCCGGATTCTTGGCGGCTTCCGAAGCGTCCACCGGTACCCAGCCGATGCCCGTCGCGTAGAATTCCGCCCAGCAGTGATAGCCGGCGATTTTGCCCGCGCCGCGATCGGCGGGCAGCGGAAAGCCGATGGCGAAACGCGCGGGAATCCCCACGGCTCGCGCGTAGCCGATGAAGATAGCGTGGAAGTCGGTGCAATTGCCGCGGCGCGCGTCGCACGCATAATAAATGTCGCCGTTGCCCCAGCCCTTGCCGGTCTTGTCGTATTTCACGGTGGCTACAACATGATTGTAGATAGCCCGCGCCATTTCCAGATCCGTCTTGGCGCCGGCAGCGTCCACCACCTCGCGCGCCCAACGCCGGATGGTGTCGTCGAGGGGCGCCAGGCGGTCGGGCTGCAGGTAGCGAGTCAAGTCCAGCGGGCCGGGCGGTTCGACGGACGAGCCTGGCGCCAGCGGCTGGATATGCTCCTTGCGCACGGCATCGAAGCGCACGGTTACCGTCACGGCCCGCTCTCTCGGCTCCGTCACGCGGATATGCACGATGCGGTTATCCTCCGTGCCGGTGGCGATCTCGTAATGGTAGGGTGTTTCGACGCGCAGGTTGGCGGTGCGTTGGAAGGCATCGTCATGCGGCGCCGGCAGCCATATATCGACCGTGTGCGCGCCCGTGGGGACGTCTTTCACGGTGACCGCATATTCGAAGCTGAAAGAGCGCTCGCGCGGGGCGGGCAGGTTTGCGGCAAAACCCATTGCGCCGGCCAGGGCGAGTGCCAACAGAGTGCGCATAGACTTATTGTATTGGTTTAGGCGGGCATCCTAATGAGATCCGATTTGACTCGAAGAAATATTTTGCAAGCCGCGGGAGCGGGCGCTTTGGCATCCTCGGCGCGTTCTAACGCAACTGCGGCGCAGGCGAGCGGCGAAGGCGCGGGCACGCCCAAGATCTGCCTGCCGGTAGCGGGGCTGGACGAAGCCGGCATGCGCGCCGTGAAGCAGCTTGGTGTGGATCATGTGGTTATGGGCGGTCCGCCGATTCCGTGGGATGAATCCGCGATCCGCGCGCGCATCGATCGCTTCCACAGCGGCGGCCTCAATCTCGGCAACATGATGATTGCGGGCTTTCCCAACGCCATCTACGGAAGGCCGGGCCGCGACGAAGAGATCGAAAAGGTGCGGCAATCGATTCGCGCCGCCG
>Ga0209333_1001282_pt1 | contig 12419 bp, 12 predicted proteins | sample BlaSpr_A8_OM2_O3_FD_187982 | JGI IMG/M metagenome (GOLD analysis project Ga0209333, IMG submission 187982) | Forest soil microbial communities from Thunder Bay, Ontario, Canada - Black Spruce, Ontario site 2_A8_OM2_O3 (SPAdes) (version 2) | ecosystem: Environmental > Terrestrial > Soil > Boreal... | reverse complement strand
GCGTAGGCCGCGTCGAAATGGACGGGGTTCGTGTTCATCGTCATGAGCGTGAACCAGGTGTTGTCGAACTCGGTGATGGTGCGACCAGGCCAATGCTTGAAAGTCTGGCCGGCGGCGAAATCCTCGAAGTAGCGATTCATGCGACTGCGGCGGTGCGCCGCGTCTTCGGGAATTATACGACGGGCGCGCCGGTTGCAATTGATTGTGCTAGCTTCGTCGAGTCGATGGCGCGGCTCACGAAATTACTGGTCGCAAATCGTGGCGAGATTGCGCTTCGGATCATCCGCAGCGCGCACCTGTTCGGGCTCAAGACGGTCGCCATCTATTCGGCGGTGGACGCGAACAGCGCGCACGTCGGCGCGGCTGACGAGGCGATTGCGATCGGACCGGCCGAGGCGGCGAAGAGCTATCTCGATATCGCGGCGATAATCGCGGCGGCAAAACAATCCGGCGCCGACGCGATTCATCCCGGCTACGGATTTCTGTCCGAGCGTCCCGAATTCGCGCAGGCCGCCGCCGATGCGCGAATCGTGTTCGTCGGACCGCGGCCTGACGTGATGGCGGCGCTCGGCGACAAGGTCGCCGCGCGGCGAATCGCAGTCGCAGCGAACGTTCCGGTGGTGCCGGGAATCGAGACCGCGGAAATCGTCGCGGCGCGCGAGTTTGCCGCGCAGGTCGAGTACCCGATTCTCATCAAGGCTGCCGCCGGCGGCGGTGGACGCGGGATGCGCGTCGTTGCGGACCCGTCGCAGCTCGAGACCGCTCTGGAAGCGGCCGCGCGCGAGGCAACGGCGGCGTTCGGCGACGGGCGCATCTTCATCGAGAAATATCTGGCGCATCCGCGCCATATCGAAATACAAATTCTTGGCGACGATTACAGCGGCGTGGTCGCGCTCGGCGAGCGCGATTGCTCGATCCAGCGGCGGCATCAGAAAGTTATCGAGGAGTCGCCGGCGCCCGGACTCTCCAACGCGATGCGCGCGAAGATGATCGACGCGGCGCTCAAACTCGCACGTGCGGCGCACTACACCAACGCCGGCACCGCGGAGTTTCTAGTCGAGGGCGACAACTTTTACTTCCTGGAAGTGAATGCGCGCCTGCAAGTCGAGCATCCCGTGACCGAGATGCGTTTCGGCTGCGACCTGGTATTCGAGCAATTGCGGATCGCGTCAGGCGGCGCGGTGCCCGAGCCGGCGGCGCCGCGCGGCGTGGCGATCGAATGCCGCATCAATGCCGAGGATCCCGAGCACGACTTCCGTCCCGCGACCGGAACTGTGCTTCACCTGAATATTCCCGGCGGCCCGGGCGTGCGCTTCGATTCGCACCTGGCGCGCGGAATTGAAGTGACCCCGTGGTACGACGGCCTGCTCGGCAAGCTGATTTGTTACGGCGCGAATCGCGAGGAGGCGCGCGGCCGGCTGGTCAATGCGCTCGGCGAATTCGCGTTGCTCGGCGTGACCAACAACGCCGCCTACCTGCGCGATATCGTTGCGAGCGAACAGTTTCGCGACGCGAAGCTTTCGACCCGCTTCATCGACGAATTTTTTGCGGATTGGAAGATCGGCTTTGCAGAGATAGATGCGGCAATCGTTGCGGCAGTCATCGCCGCGGGTGATGCGCATGCGGAAGCCGATGCGCCGAAGCCGAATACTGAGCGTCGGTCGCCGTGGGACGGCCTGAACAACTTCGAGCTGTGGCGATCGCGTCGATGAAACTCACACGAACGGGTGACTCGCACGAATACGACGCCGAGGTGATCTCGCGCGACGGCAACACGATCCGCGTCCGCATCGGAGACCGGGAAATAGCGGCGACATTCACGCCGAATGCGGACGGCGGCGGGATTCTTTCGATGGACGGGCGGCGCTATCCGATTTTCGTCGCGCGGCGAAAGGATGCCATCTTCGTCTGTGTCGGGCCCGCGTCGTTCGAGTTCAAGCCCGCCGAAACGGCAGCGCGGCGTCGCGCGCGCGGACTGGCAGCGGCGGAAATCACCGCGCCGATGCCGGGCAAGGTGCTCAAGGTACTGGTGCGCGACGGCGATCTGGTCGAAGCCGGGCAGCCGCTGATCGTGCTCGAGGCGATGAAAATGGAAACGACGCTCGCCGCCGAGAGCGCCGCGCTCGTGAAACATGTTCGCGTCGAGGAGGGCCAGACCGTCGATCACGGCGCGGTGCTGCTCGAGCTTAGTCCTCCACCGGCTTCATCAGGTCGCGAATCTGCCCGGCGAGCTGAGTGATCCAATCCTCGAAGTCACCGTCGCGCTCGACTACTATCTCCAGCTTGCCGTTTTTCAAAATCGAGACGCGTCCCGGATGTTCGGTGCGCAGCGGAATCTCGACCGCCTCGCGCGAGATACCCATCGGATCGATCACCGCGAAGATTCTTTCGATTTCTTTCAGTGTAACGGCCTTCAGCATGTGCACGCCTCGCGCGGTTACGTCTTTACTTAAATTGTCAGGGTCGTAAGCTCAAGGCGCGCAAAATCTTGTTCGGGGGAGGATCGCGTGTTCGGAACAATAAAGAAAGTAGTCAAGGACAAGGGCTTCGGCTTCATCATCGCGGACGACGGCGGCGACGAGGTCTTCTTCCACCGCTCGGCGCTGTCGCCCAAGGTCTATTTCGACGACCTGCGCGAGGGCAACGAAGTTCAGTTCGACGTCCGCGCGGGCGAGAAGGGGCGCCAGGCTTTCAACCTGCGATTGCGATAGCTCATCGGGTGAAGGCGAACCAGCGCTTCATCAGACCCGCAACGAAAGGCGTCAGCCGCGTGCGCGTATAAAGTCCGGCGGCGCGGCGGATCGCGTCGGCCTGCGTCGGGTACGGATGGATCACATCACCGAGACTGCCCAGGCCTACGCCGGCTTTAATCGCGGTCGTGAGCTCCGAGATGATCTCGCCGGCGTGGCTCGCGACAATCGTCGCGCCGATGATCTGGTCGCTCCCTTCTTGCACGAGCACCTTCACGAAGCCGTCGGTCTCGCCGTCGAGCACCGCGCGATCTACTTCCTTCAGGTCCTGCGTGTACGTTGCGACTGCGATTCCGCGCTGCTTCGCCTCGGATTCGTAGAGTCCGACGTGCGCAATTTCGGGGTCGGTGTAGGTACACCATGGAATAGTCAGTTGGCTGGCGCGCTGGCGTCCAAAGAATAGTGCGTTGCGCAGGATGATGCGCGCGTGCGCGTCGGCCAGGTGGGTAAATCTATACGGCGACGCGACGTCGCCGCCGGCGTACACGAGCGGATTGGTGGTGCGCAGGTGGTCGTCAACCGTCACGCCGCTCTGCTTGTCGTATTCGATCATCGCGGCTTCGAGATTGAGCCCCTCGACCGCGGGCACGCGCCCGACGCCGATCAATATATCGTCGCAGGCAAGCTCGCGCCGGACGCCGTCGCGTTCGGTCGCGATTATTTTCTCATTGCCGCGCAACTCGACGCTGGAAATCTTGCAGCCGGTAAGGATCTCGACACCGTCGCCGACGATCGCGCGCTCGACCCGCTCCGCGGCGTCGCGATCCTCGCGAATCAGGATTTGCGGCGCGACTTCGAGCAGGGCGACCTGCGCACCGAACCGCGCGAAGGTCTGCGCAAGCTCGCATCCAATCGGCCCGGCGCCAATCACGGCGATTCGCCGAGGCAATTCGGTCAGCGAAAATACCGTCTCGTTGGTCAGATAGCCGGCCTCGGCCAGGCCTGGTATCGGGATCGATGCGGCGCGCGCTCCCGTCGTAATCGCAGCCTTCTTGAATTTCAGCCGCTTGCCGTCAACCTCGACACAATCCGGCGCGACGAAGCGCCCATCGCCGATGAACACGTCCACGCCCAGGCCGCGAAACCGATTGGCCGAGTCGGTCGGGCTGAGCTCGGCGCGCAGCTTGCGCATCCGCTCCATCACCGCCGGAAAATTCACCCGCACACCGGGCGGGACTTCGACGCCGAAGCGGCCCGCGTCGCGAACCGCAGCGGCCGCGCGCGCCGAACGGATCAGCGCCTTCGACGGCACGCATCCGAAGTTGAGGCAATCGCCGCCCATCAAATCGCGCTCGACCAGCGCGACCTTTGCCCCGAGAATCGCCGCGCCCGCCGCCGTCACGAGTCCCGCGGTGCCGGCGCCGATCACGACCAGGTTGTAGCAGTCGGCGGGCGTGGGGTTGACCCATCCGCCGGGATGCAGATTTTCCGTCAGCGCGAGGTTGTAAGCGTCGAGCGGCTCGTGCTTCAGCGCGTGCGATGACATTGATTGGTGTCCTTCAAGTTTTTTCGCGCAGCGCCCGCGCGCCGATTCGCGTTGCGTACACCGCCACCGCGACGGTCGCGACGAATCCGACCGCGGTGAGCACCCATCCGGCCGGCGTGCGTTTGGCGCTGCCGCCGGCCGCGCGCGCGAGGTCGCCGCTAATCGATCCGATATAGACGTAGAGAATCGTTCCGGGAATCATCCCGGCCCACGACGCGAAAAAGTAATCGCGCAGCGTCACCCGCGTCAGCCCGTACGCGTAGTTGAGCAGGTTGAATGGAAACACCGGCGACAGCCGCGTCAGGATGACGATTTTCCATCCCTCTTTGCCGACTGCTTCGTCGATCGCCTTGAACTTCGCGTTGCCTTCGAGTCGCCCGCTGACCCAATCGCGCGCGAGGTAGCGGCCGACCAGGAATGCCGCCGTGGCGCCGAGCGTCGAGGCGATCGAAACGTAGATCGATCCGCGCACCACTCCGAAGATCACTCCCGCGCCGATCGTGAGGATCGATCCCGGCAGAAAGGCGACGCACGCCGCGATGTAAATTGCGATGAACGCCAGCGGCGCCAGCGCACCCAGCCCGCGAATCCAGTCGAGCGCGTTGGTCAGCCACGGTCCCGCGCCGATGCGATGCGCAAGGTAGAGGATCGCAACTACCGCGATGACGCTCAGAAGAATTTTAGGGCGAAAAAAAGTTGCGGCTCGGCTGGCGGCGGTAGTCATCTCGAGGTTCCGGGATTGGTAACTCGCGGGCGGCCAGTTCGGTTTCCGCTGCGAGCATCGCCGATGCGGACTGCTTATAATGCCATCGAGGATTGTGTAATCCTAATCCGCATGTCGGTCCACGATCACGAAAAACACGCGCGCAAGAACCTCAAAGTCGGCGTAATCACCGCGAGCGATACCCGCACGCCGGAGACTGACGAGAGCGGCCAGGTCATCCGCACCTTGCTCGAGGCGGCCGGCCATCGCGTCGACTACTACGCAATCGTGCCCGACGACGGCGAGAAGGTTTCCGCCGCCCTGGTCAGCAACCTGGAAAATCTCGATGCGATCATCATCAACGGTGGCACCGGGATTACCGCTCGCGACACCACTACCGACGTCGTGAAATCGGTGCTCAACAAGGAGCTCGAAGGCTTCGGCGAACTCTTCCGGATGCTGTCGTTTCAGGAAATCGGCGCGGCCGCGATGATGAGCCGTGCGATTGCCGGTGTCCGTCACGGCAAGTTCGTCGCCGCACTTCCCGGCTCCCCCGACGCGTGCCGGCTTGCGATGGAGAAGCTGCTGATCCCACAGCTCGGGCACATCGCTTACCTGCTGAGCAAATGAACCCGTGAACCGCTTCACGATCAAAATGTTCGCGACGCTGCGTGAGCGAGCGCATGCGGCCGAGCTGACGCGTGAGTTTCCCGAGGGCGCCACAGTCGGCGAAATCTGGCGGCAGATGGTCGTCGAATTTCCCGAACTCGGGGGCCATCACGATTCAGTCGGCTTCGCCGTCAACCAGGAATATGTCGAAGGCGACTTCAAGCCGCGGATGGGCGACGAGATCGCGTTCATCCCGCCCGTCAGCGGCGGAGCCGGGACGCCGGCATACGTTGGCAAAATTACGATCGGCCGCAACCGAATCGACGTCGCCGCGCTCGAGCGCGAAGTTGCCGACCCCGCGGCCGGCGCAATCGTGTCGTTCACCGGCACGACTCGCCGCGACAACGCGGGCCGGCGCGTCATTCGCCTCGAGTACGAAGCCTACGAGCCGATGGCGCTATCCGAAATGCGCAAGCTCGCGGTCGAAGCCGGCTCACGATGGAAAATCACGCGCATCGCGATCGCGCATCGCGTAGGCGTCGTCGAGATCGGCGAAACTTCGGTGGCAATCGCAGCCTCGGCACCGCATCGCGCGGAAGCCTTCGAGGCCTGCCGCTTCGCAATCGATCGTCTGAAGGAAGTGGTGCCCATCTGGAAGAAGGAGCACTTCGAAGGCGGCGAAATCTGGATCGGCTGCCAAACCTCGCACCCACCTGCGCTTGAATAGCAATGGATCAGCTTTGCGATGCGAAAGACCCTCGGCAACCAAAGATTCTCTGAGGAATAATTCCTTATGGAGAAATCAGGCGGTGGCCCGAGATTGATCATTGTGTGCGGCTTGCCAGGTTCAGGAAAGACCACAGTCGCCAAGCGGCTCGAACGCAGGCTCCGCGCGATTCGGTTTTCCCCCGACGAATGGATGGCTGCCCTTACTCTAGACCTCTCCGATAAAGGAAGGCGCGAGAAGATCGAAGCTCTGCAGTGGAAGCTCGTTCAAGGCCTTCTCGCAGTTGACCTCACAGTAATCATTGAGTGGGGCACGTGGAGAAGGTCTGAGCGAGACACCTTGCGACTGGGAGCCCGAGCCCTTGGCGCTGCCGTTGAGCTGCACTACCTCTCTGCGCCAGCTGATGTTCTCTTCGACAGAATTCAACGCAGGGGCCTGGAGAATCCGCCCATAGAACGAGACGCCGTGTTTCGATGGTTCGAGAGGTTTCAGGTACCCACGCCCGAGGAAATGGCCCTCTTCGACGAGCCTTCTACGTTTGGTGTAGATCCGTGACCATTTCTCAGGAAGTGCTTCTTCGCAGGCAATTCGGCGCCCATCATTGACCGCGCGGACAGTTACCAGTTACAAATGAAGGATGGCCTTGGGCGAAACTTCGGTTGAAAAGATCATCCTGGCTGAGCCGCGCGGCTTTTGCGCCGGCGTCGATCGTGCCGTCGAGGCGGTCCGCAGCGCGCTGCGCTCCTACGGACGCCCGCTCTACGTGCGTCATCAGATCGTGCACAACCGCTTCGTGCTCGAGGCGCTGGAGCGCGAAGGCGCGATTTTTGTCGAGAGCCTCGACGAGGTGCCCACCGGCCAACGCGTCATTTTCAGTGCGCATGGCGTCGCGCCCAGCGAATGGGACCGAGCCAAGGATCGCGCGCTGCGCGTTATCGACGCCACCTGCCCGCTCGTCACCAAGGTCCATCTCGAAGTGAAGAAGTACGACGACGAGGACCGCACCGTCATCCTGATCGGCCACGCCGGCCACGAAGAAGTGAAGGGCACGCTCGGCGTCGCCCCCGGCAAGGTGCTGCTGGTCGGCAGCGTCGCCGAGGCGCGCACGGTCGCAGTTCAGAATCCCGAACGCATCGCCGCCGTCACGCAGACCACGCTCAGCGTCGACGACACGCGCGAAATCATGGAGACGCTCAAAACGCGTTTCCCCACGATGCAGGCGCCGAAGACCGACGACATCTGCTACGCGACCCAGAACCGCCAGAACGCGGTCAAGGAACTCGTGCAGGTCAGCGACGCGGTGCTGGTGGTCGGCTCGAAGCAGAGCTCGAACGCGAACCGGCTGGTCGAGGTCGCGCGGATGCGTGGTGCGCGCGCCTTCCTGGTCGATTCCATCGCCGACGTCGAGCCCGCGATGCTCGAGGGCGTGCGCGCGCTCGGCCTGACTGCGAGCGCGTCGTCGCCGGAATGGCTGGTCGAGGAAATCATCGGCGCTTTCGCCCGCTCCGGCGCCGAGGTCGAGCTGCTGAGCGTCGCCAAGGAACGCGTCCACTTCCCGCTCCCAATGCCAGCCGACTGAGCGGGACGCAAGTACAAATTCGCGGTTCTTCCCCCGAACGAGTTCTAACAGGGACGAAGTCCCGCATCTTTTCTTTTTCTTGATACTGGGTGCAGGGGTCACCCCTGCCGCCCGCCGCGCAGGCGATTATTCCTTTCCTTCTCATCCGTCCCGCACTCCGCCCTTCGCCTTGACAATTCCGCGCCATTGCTTGCAGACTCATCCGGATTTCGCCGAACTGTGAGAGGAACCTTCCGATGCGAACAGCCATCGCGCGTGTGCTGATACTGGTGATCCTGCTGGCAATCCCGATGGTCAGCGGATGCCAGTCCGAGGCCAAGAAGCATCTGTACAAGGCCGAAGACCTGTTCGAAAAGCGCGACCTCGACGGCGCCAAGAAAGAACTCGAGCTGTCGATAAAGGCCGACCCCAACGACCTCGACGCGCACAAGTCGCTCGCGAACATCGATGAAGCCCTCGGCGATCAAGACGGCGCCGCCAAGGAATACATGGCCGCTTCCGCGCTCGATCCCACCGACGAGAAGCTGCTCAACAAGGCGCGTCTCTACAAGCAGCTCGAGGATATGGCGAATTCCTCCGGCCAGGCGCTCGACAAGATCAAGGCGGGCCAGGTCACCGAGGGCGTCGCTCAGCTCAAGGACATCATCACGACGACCAGAATTCCGGCCGCTCGTGAAAAGGCGGTTAACGCGCTCTCCGACTCGATTCCGATCATCCAGAAAGTCGGCGACCAGCAGATGGCCGACAAAAAGTACCCCGACGCGATCGTCACCTACGAGCAGGGCATCCGCGCCGTGATGCTGCTGGCAAGGGCGCACAAGATGGACACGCTCGGCCCCGAGGCGGACCCGATGATGCAGAACATCAACGCCGCCGCCAAAGCCGCGGGCACGCCCGACGCGAACTTCAAGCTGCTCAATGACGTCATCGGCGATTATCCTGACAACAAGGTCGCCAACCTGGAATTGGCGGAGATTTATCTCAGCCGGACTCCGCCCGACTATGACACCGCTGCCGACCTGGAAGAACGCGGCGGCGCGCCCGACGATCAGGTTCGCAAACTCCGCGACCAGGCCAAGAAGCATCGCACGAAATGAGCATAAGCAATCCACGCTCGCGACTGCGATGAGCTAGTGCCAGAATCGAGGCCCGATGCGCCGGCGCGGCTATATCGCGGTCGAAGGTCCCATCGGGGTTGGCAAAACGAGCCTGGCGCAGGCGCTCGCGCGCGAGCTGGGTGCGCGCCTGATGCTCGAGGACGCTGACAACAATCCCTTCCTGCCTCGCTTTTACGAAGATCCCGACAAGTACGCGTTTCCCGCGCAACTATATTTCCTGCTCACCCGCCAGCATCAGCAGCGCGAGCTCAAGCAGCAGGATCTCTTCACCCAAGCCACCGTCGCCGACTACCTCTTCGCCAAAGATAAAATTTTCGCCGCGATGAATCTCGCGCCCGACGAGCTCAAGCTCTACGACAACGTCTACAAACTGCTCGACGCCGAGATGGCCAAGCCCGACCTCGTCGTCTACGTGCGTGCGACCATCGAGGTGCTGGCCGAGCGCCTGCGTAAACGCAATCGCGATTTCGAGCGCCACATCAGCTTCGACTACCTCGAGCGCGTGTCGTCGGCTTACCGAGATTTCTTTTTCTACTACGACGAAGCCCCGCTCCTGGTCGTCGACACGACGGAAATCGACTTCGTCGCCAACCCCGAAGACCTGGGCGAACTAATCCGCGAAATCGACCGAAGCGGCCCCGGCACCCAATACTTCGTCCCCCGCAAAAGTTGAGGGTCCCCGCGCGCGCCGCGCGCACTTCGTCTTCCTGACAAAGGAAGCAACGCGAGCCTCCGATACCTCTCCCGTTATTTCACGGGAGAGGCGGCCGGCCGCAACGCGGCCGGTAGGTGAGGGTTCTGCAATTCGAGGAGCAAGCAAAGAAACGATAACCTTTCCTCCGGCGACATCGGAGCCGACTGCCTACTCACTGCGCCGCCGTAGCAACGGACTGAACTTGTCATCCTCACCACTCCAGATTTTCTGTGCTACTACTGTAGTATGGTCAACCATAACGATACTGCCACTCGCTCAGCTCGCCCAGCTCAGCCGATGCCCGCTCGCACGAAAATATTTTCTGACGGGAACGAAACTACCTTTGGTGGTCGAGCCATCCGGACCACAAGTAATGGTATATATTGTCATTCATAACTATCTTCGATCACTCAGAATCACACCCCGGCGCCAACCCTCGCCGACCATCCACAACTCCTACTTGACATAAGCGAAGAAATAGCGAAAATAGCTTCCTTCAAAGGAGGACATCCTAATGGCGACCTGGAACGAATTCGAAACCGATGCGCCTGATATCGCGGCGGCCGGGCGACAGATGCTCTACCAGTTCGGCGTTGGCTTGGCCTTCCTCGCGACCCTGCGCAAGGACGGCGCCCCACGCCTGCATCCTATCTGCCCCACCATCGTCGACGGCCACCTCTACGCACTCATCGGCCCGACGCCCAAGCGCGCCGACCTCCGGCGCGATGGCCGCTACGCGCTCCACACGTTTCCGCCCGTCGACGTTGACGACGAGTTCCTCGTGATGGGCCGCGCGACGTTCATCGACAGCGACGCGATCGCCGACGCCGTCCGGACTGACCTCGTCGGCCGCGGGATGACTAGCATCAGCGACGAACTCCCGTTCGAGTTCCGCATCGAAAGCGTGATGCACGCGAAGTACCCGGGCGGTCACGGCACCTGGCCGCCGAAATATTCGATCTGGAAATCGCGCTGATGCTATGACACGGCGATGGCGTCGAAGGATAAATCAGCGCCGCTCGCGATCGGCTTTCGCGTCAAGACCGGCCGCGCGACCGCGGTCGTGATGGCGGGACCTGCATCGGCGCCGCGCATATTGTCGCGCCGGAGTCTGCAACTGTGGGATCCTGCGATCCCCGAATCACATCAGCCCTGGCATGCCGACTTCGAGCTGCCTCCCGACGAAAGCGCGCGCATCGTACCGATAGCTCTGGAAGCGGTCGATCGCGTCGCGTCGTCGGTCCTGCGCACGCTGGTCGATGAAGTCCGATCCGCGCACGGCCCCATAGTCGGCATCGCGCTGGTCGCGGGCAGCTCTACCGATCCCGAGTCCATTCGCAATCCTCACATGCGCGCGCACGCCCGCGAGGGCCAACTCTTCCCACAGGCGCTCGCCACCGCCGCAAAGACCTTGCGCATCCCGGCCGTCACGCTGGTCGAGTCCGAAGTCTTCGCCAGCGCCGCGTCGAAGCTCGGCAAATCGCCCGACGCGATCAAGCGCGCCGTGACAGAACTGGGCCGCAATGTCGGCAAGCCGTGGAGCAGTGAAGAAAAAGCCGCCGCCGCGGCCGCCTGGATGACGTTGGCAGGCTGATCGCGATACTACTTGCAGCCGGGAGCATCTTCCGGTGGTGTGCCAGTCATGAATATTCTGCTGTGGACATTGTCTCTGCTGCTGGGCGCGGTATTGATGTCTGCGCTCGCGCGACGGATCAATGTCCCCTCACCATCATTGTTTGCGCTGGGCGGAGTAGCCATCGCGATGCTGCCGCACGGCCCGCGAATCACACTTCAGCCTGATCTGGCGCTCGCCTTGTTCGTCGCGCCGGTGTTGGTGAACGCAGCGTTTGACAATTCGCTGCGCGACGTCCGCCAGAACTGGATCGCCATTGTCAGCCTGGTTTTCATTGCGGTGGGTGTCACTACTGCGGCCGTCGCATTCGTCGCGCGCTGGCTCGTGCCCGCGATGCCCTGGTCTGTGGCGATTGCCTTGGGCGCTGCGGTTGCCCCGCCCGATGCCGCTGCCGCCACCGCAGTTCTGAAGGAAGTGAAGCTTCCCCGGCGCCTCGTTTCAGTCCTTGAGGATGAGAGTCTTCTCAACGACGCCAGCGCCTTACTCATCTATCGATTAGCGATCGGAGCGGCGGTTGCACATACCGACAACGCAATCGAGGTGACCTCAACCCTGGCCTTTGTGCTGGTCGGCAGCGTCGCGATTGGAGCGTTGTTGGCGTTCACATACGGCGACGTCGTGAATCGTTTCTCGGATGTGCCCAGCGCGATCGTCATGCAATTCATCGGCTCGTTCGGAGCATGGATCCTCGCGGATAAGCTGCAACTGTCGGGCGTGCTCGTGCTGGTGACCTTCGCAGTAATATTGTCGCGTCGCTCCTCGATGCGGCTGCCCGCCGCGGTCCGCGTTCCTTCCTACGCCGTGTGGGATTTGGCGGTCTTCGTCCTCAATGCCTTGGCCTTCATCCTGGTGGGACTGCAACTCGGACCGATCATGGACCGGCTTGACCGTACGCCGCACGTTCATTACGTCGTCTTCGCGCTCGCAATCCTCGTGACGGTAATCCTCGCACGCACCGGATGGATTCTCACTTATAACCTCTCGACGCGACTGGCACAGCGCGTCTTCGGGACCCACAGTCCGCTCCCGCCGCCGCCCCCGTTCAAGAACAGTTTGCTCGTGTCGTGGTGCGGGATGCGCGGTATCGTGACGCTGGCCGCCGCGCTCGCCTTGCCTGACA
>Ga0209333_1001279_pt1 | contig 12436 bp, 12 predicted proteins | sample BlaSpr_A8_OM2_O3_FD_187982 | JGI IMG/M metagenome (GOLD analysis project Ga0209333, IMG submission 187982) | Forest soil microbial communities from Thunder Bay, Ontario, Canada - Black Spruce, Ontario site 2_A8_OM2_O3 (SPAdes) (version 2) | ecosystem: Environmental > Terrestrial > Soil > Boreal... | reverse complement strand
CCCGCCTACCCGCCGCTCCGTATCGGCTCGATTACGCTTTGGTTTGTGGACCGCGAAACCGGGCCGCAGGTGAACACGACCGGACCGGCGGAATCGCGGGAGCGGGGGGACGGGCAGCTGGTCCCCGCTTCCCGCAACGTGCTCGGCGGCTTGGCCGGTGACCCGCGGCTGCCGATATGGATCGTCCGCGCCGTCCTGGCGCTGGCGGCCGGCATCGGCGTCACGTTCTGGCTGGGCTGGCGTTTCGGCCTGACCGCCGCGGCCCTTGTCGCCATCGTCGACACCGTCTACCGGTCGAGGACCACGTCGGTCATTCCGGCGGCGGCGCGGGTCACCTCGGCGCAGCGGCGGACCGATCGGCGCCTGCTGCTCATGAGGCCGACCGGATACGTCGCGCTGAACCGCCGGGCCATCCCCGGCAGCGACTCGGTGATCGATCACCTCGTCATCGGGCCCGGCGGCGTGTTCGCCGTGGATTCCGAGCGCTGGGACCGCAGGCTTCCGGTCCGCAGCACCCCCGGCGAACTGCTCTACCACGGCCCGTACAGCCAGAAAGAGCGGCTGAAACACGCCCGCTGGGAGGCCGCACAGGCGTCCGACCTGCTCAGTGAGGCGCTCGGCGAAACCGTCAGCGTCCAACCGGCGATGGCGATCTACGGACCCACGGTGCCGTGGATCGTGGCCAACCTGGACGGCGTGGACGTATTCGGCGGCCGCAGGGTCAGGAAGTACTTCAGGCGCCAGACCAGGACCAGCCGCGGCGCCCGCCTCGATTCCGGGCAGATCGAGGACATCCACGTCGCGGCGGCCCTCGCACTGCCGCCGGCTCGCTGAAACCGTTCTGGCCGGTGCGGCGCGCACCCGGGGACGCGACGGCACAACCTGGTCGGCCCTGCGCCCGCACCCGGGGACGCGACGGCGCAACCTGGTCGGCCCTGCGGTTAGTCTGTGATCCGCTGAGCAGCGAGCGAAAGAACGAGGGAAGGCCGTGGCCGCAGCGCGGGATTGGGTGACGGGCGCGCGTCCGCGGACCCTCCCGGCGGCGATCGTCCCCGTCGTGGTGGGCACGGGTGTCGCCGTCGGCTATGGCCGGTTCTCCGCGTGGCGGGCGGCGCTCGCCCTGGTCGTCGCGCTCGCGCTGCAGATCGGGGTCAACTACGCCAACGATTACAGCGACGGGATCCGTGGCACGGATGAGCGCCGGGTGGGCCCGGTCCGGCTGGTCGCGTCGGGGCTCGCCAGCCCACGGCGCGTTCTGGCAGCCGCGCTCGGCTGCTTCGCGGTGGCGTGCGTGGCCGGGCTGGTCCTCGCCGCGGTCTCGTCCTGGTGGCTGCTGCTCCTCGGTGCCGCAGCGGTCGCCGCGGCCTGGTTCTATACCGGCGGCAGTCGCCCCTACGGCTACCGCGCGCTCGGCGAGGTGTCGGTGTTCCTGTTCTTCGGCCTCGCCGCGGTGGCCGGGACGGCCTATGTGCAGATGGGCCGGATGCCCTGGCTCGCGGTGGCCGCATCGGCGCCGGTCGGGCTGCTTGCCTGCGCGCTGCTGGTGATCAATAACCTGCGTGACATCCCGACCGACAGCCAGACCGGTAAACGCACGCTCGCCGTGGTGCTCGGCGACCACCGGACCCGCGAGCTGTACGTGGCCTGCATCGTGATCCCGTTCTGCGTGGCGGCGGCCATCGCAGCGGCCGACCCGCTCGCGCTGATCGTGCTGGCCGCCGCGCCGTTCGCGCTGGCGCCGCTGCGGCTGGTCCGCCGCGGCGCCTCGGGTCCCGGCCTGATCACCGCGCTCGGCCAGACCGGCCGGCTTCAGCTCGCGTTCGGGGCACTTCTCACGGTCGGCCTGGCAATCCGGATCTGACTCCCGCGCGCCGACGCCCACGGCGGGCGCCATGCAACCACGCCGGCTTCTCATAGGTACCTATGACTGCGACCGGCGTCACCAGCCGGCCAGGACTGGAGTCAGCATGAGAACGTTCCGCAGCCGTGCGTCGTGGGTCGGGTTGTCCGCAGCGGCCCTTGTCATCTCGGCCACGGGTGTCGCGCTCGCCGCCGAGACCGGCCGCCAGCATGTCGCAAGGCCGCACGCCGCCACCGCGCCCGCTCGCCGGCGACCCGCGCCGACCCCGGCACCGTCGCCAGCGCCCACCCTGCCAGCACCAGCGCCCACGCCGGCAGGGTCACCGGCACCCACGCCGGTGCCGTCGCCGACGCCTGTGGCCTCGCCCGCTCCGGCACCGCCGGCGGCGCCCGCGCCTGAACCGTCACCCAGCCCGGTGCCGACCCCGGTGTGTTCGCCTATACCTACCGCCGCGCCCGCACCCAGCCCTTCACCCAAGCCGGGACACAATTAGCCGGGAAGGGAGCCACCAACGCAGTGAGCCCTGAGGAGTTCACTGATTTCTACGCCGCGTCGTTTCGGCGGCTCGTCGGCCAGCTCTACGCGATGACCGGGAACCACGCGGAAGCCCAGGACGCCGTCCAGGAGGCGTTCATCCGGGCGTGGGCCCATCGCAGGCAGCTCGAACGCAGCGGCGCCCCCCAGGCCTGGGTGCGGGCCACCGCGTGGCGCATCGCGGTGTCACGCTGGCAGCGCGCCCGGCTCGGCCGGGTACTGATGCGCTCCAGCCCGTCGGCTGCAACCATCGACGGGCCTAGCCGCCGGCGTGGGCTACGGGACGGGTTCGCGGCCGTCGCGGTGGCCGGAGCCGTGGCCGCGGGCGTCATATCGGGCACCCCGGCGGGCCAGCACGCGACCCTGCACCATCCCGACACCCGGCCCCCGGCCCCGCTGCCATCGCCCGGGCCGACCCTACCGGCGCCCATACCGTCACCGGCGCCCGGCGGCATCCATACACCGTCACCGACGCCCGGCGGCATGCATACACCGTCGCCATCGCCCGCGCCAGGCCAGCCGGCCTCCACACCTTCTCCGTCGCTATACCCGACGGGCTCACCCAGCCCTTCGCGAACCACGTCGGCGTCCCAGCCCCCCAAGGCAACACCCACGCCCGACTCATCACCTGGCGCCCGCTAGGGCACGCGCCCGCTGAGGACACGGCTGCTCAGGACGCGCGGGGCGCTCCTCGCCGCTCCACGCGTAAGCCCCAGACGCCGATCACCCGGCGCTGCCCGCCGGGGTCACTGGCCATCGGCCCCGCCCGCTTGCGCAGCGTCGTCGGCGGCTTCGGCCACCGCTGCGGCCAGTTCCGCATCAGCGGCGGCCACGGCCCCGGCTGTCGCAGGGCTCGCCGCATTAGCCTCAGCGTTCGCCGCAGCGGCCTGAGCGTTCGCCACCGTGGCCGCAGGGGTCGCCGGCGCGGGATCGGCACCGTTGACGATCGCCTCGGCGCCTGCCGCCGCCGGGCCGGTCCCGTTGGCCGGGGCCTCAACCTGAGCAGGCCCGGACGGTTGCGGCACCTCGGCGCGTCGCACCCTCGGCAGCTGCACCGAGGGGCCCTGGCCGTTCTCGGGGGCGGCGCCGCCCCCCTCGAACGCCGAGGACACCATCTTCAGCGCGCTGGTCAGCTCGCTGGGGACCATCCAGACCGTGTTGCCGGGACCCTGCGCGAGTTGCGGGAGGGTCTGCAGGTACTGGTAGGCCAGCAGCTTGGGATCGGGATCGTTGGCGTGGATCGACTGGAACACGGTGCCGATCGCCTGCGCCTGGCCTTCCGCCTTCAGGATCGCGCTCTGCTTCTCGCCCTCGGCCCGCAGGATGTTGCCCTGCTTATCGCCGTCGGCGGTGAGGATCTGCGACTGGCGGATGCCCTCGGCGTTCAGGATCGCGGCCCGCTTCTCCCGCTCGGCCCGCATCTGCTTTTCCATCGCGTCGATGACGCTCTTCGGCGGGTCAATAGCCTTGATCTCCACCCGGGTCACCCGGATCCCCCACTTGCCCGAGGCGTCATCCAGGACGCCGCGGAGCATCGTGTTGATCTTGTCGCGCGAGGTCAGGGTCAGCTCCAGGTCCATGGACCCGATCACACTGCGCAGCATCGTCGCGGTGAGCTGCTCGATCGCCTGGATGTAGTTGACGATCTCGTAGTCGGCCGCGCGCGGGTCGGTGACCTGGAAGAACAGCACCGTATCGATCTTCACGACCAGGTTGTCCTCGGTGATCACCGGCTGGCCGAGGAATGAGACCACCTGCTCGCGCAAGTCGATGAGCGGCTTCACCCGGTCGACGAACGGGACGATCAGGTTCATGCCCGGTTCCAGCGTCTTGCGGTACCGGCCCAGGCGTTCGACGTTGCGCGCCCGCGCCTGAGGCACGATGCGAACGGTCTTGTATACGACGAGCCCCGCCAGCAGGGCGGCGACCACGACGACGATGAGGACAGCCAGTTCCATGGCTACTCCCGGGGGTAAACGAGCGCGGTTGCGCCCTCGATCAGCAGAACGTCGACGGTGGTGCCCTTGGGAATCGTCAGGGTCTCGTCGTAGGGCCGCGCCGACCACTCCTCGCCGCCGATCCTGACCCTCCCGCTCTGCGCGGTGACGTCGTCGAGGACGTAGGCCGACCGGCCGACCAGCGCCGCCGTCCCGGTGCGCAACAGCGGCGGCTGCCTGATGTGGCGCATCGCGAACGGCCGGGCAATCCCCAGGCCGGCCGCTGACGCAATCGCGAACGCGCCGAACTGGAGGGCCACGTTCCCCCCGGCGAACCCGACACCGGCGCCGACCAGCGCGGCAGCGGCCACAAGGCCGAATGCCAGCGTCGCGGTCATGACCTCGGCCACACCGAGCACTGCGGCCACGACCAGCCAGATGATCCAGGTCCCCATAGCAGCTCCGGGGAGGTGAACGAGCACTTAATCCGACAGTAACCCCGGAGGTGTACCCAGCGCATCATGGCGCCACAGCAGTGTGGCCCCACCCTTCACACCAGGCTTCTGAGCAGGCAGCATGGAATGACCGATATTCAAAGGATCTAGACATGCCCACTGCAACCCAGCTCTCCTACAGCCACGGCACCTCGTCCACCCCGCTGCTCGGCGAGACGATTGGGGACAATTTGCGGCGGATCGCCGACCAGTTCGGCGACAGCGAGGTCGTGGTTGACGTGCCCAGCGGCCGCCGCTGGACCTACCGGCAGTTCGACGCCGACACCGACGCGCTTGCCCGGGGCCTGCTCGCTGCCGGGATCAAGGCTCGCGACCGGGTCGGCATCTGGTCCCCGAACTGCGCCGAGTGGGTGTTGCTGCAGTTCGCGACCGCGAAGATCGGCGCCATCCTGGTCAACATCAACCCGGCGTACCGCAGTCACGAGCTCGAGTTCGTGCTGCGTCAGTCGGGGGTCCGGCTGCTCGTCAGCGCGGAGAGCTTCAAGACCAGCGACTACCGCGCGATGGTCGGCGAGGTCGGTGACAGCCTGGGCAGCCTCGAGCGGGTGATCTTCCTCGGCACGCCGGAATGGGACGAACTATTTGCAACCGGGCAAAGCGTGGGTGGGGACGCGCTGGAAACACGTGAGGCCGAGCTGGCGTTCGACGACCCGATCAACATCCAGTACACCAGTGGCACGACCGGCTTCCCCAAGGGCGCCACGCTGTCGCACCACAACATCCTGAACAACGGCTTCTTCATCGGCGAAGCGTGCCGGTACACCGAGCGGGACCGGGTCTGCATCCCGGTGCCGTTCTACCACTGCTTCGGCATGGTCCTCGGCAACCTGGCCGCAGTCACGCACGGCGCCTGCATCGTCATACCGGCCCCCGGATTCGACCCGGCCGCCACACTCCGCGCGACGGCGGACGAGCGGTGCACGTCGCTCTATGGGGTGCCGACGATGTTCATCGCCGAGCTCGCCCTGCCCGGCTTTGGGGATTACGACTTGACTTCGCTGCGTACCGGGATCATGGCGGGCTCGCCATGCCCGGTCGAGGTGATGAAGCGCGTGGTCAGCGAGATGCACATGGCCGAGGTCACGATCGCCTACGGGATGACGGAGACCTCGCCGGTGTCCGCCCAGACCACCGCGGACGACGACATGGAACGGCGGGTATCCACGGTCGGCCGGGTGCACCCGCACGTTGAAGTCAAGATCATCAGCCCGGACAACGGCCTGGTTCTGCCGCGCGGCGAGCCGGGCGAGATGTGCACCAGGGGCTACTCGGTAATGCTCGGCTACTGGAACGAGCCGGAGAGGACGGCCGAAGCGATCGACGCTGGCCGCTGGATGCACACCGGGGACCTCGCCGTGATCGACACGGCGGGCTACCTGAACATCGTCGGCCGGATCAAGGACATGGTCATCCGCGGTGGCGAGAACGTCTACCCGCGCGAGGTCGAGGAGTTCCTCTACACCCACCCGGAGATCGAGGACGTCCAGGTCGTTGGGGTGCCGGACGAGAAGTACGGAGAGGAGCTGTGCGCCTGGGTGAAGCTGCGCCCCGGCTCCGGGCTGGCCGAGGAGGACGTCCGCGCGTTCTGCGTCGGCAAGATCGCGCACTACAAGGTGCCGCGGTATGTGCGATTCACCCAGGAGTTCCCGATGACCGTGACCGGCAAGGTGCAGAAGTTCAAGATGCGCGAGACGTCCGTCGCCGAGCTCGGCCTGGCGGCCGCCAGCCAGGCCCGCACCGCATGACCGTCGTCACCGCCTGACCCGTCCGGCGTGACCACCTGACCCGGGATCAGCATCACCGCTTGCCCTCCCGACGTCACCACCTGACCGACCGGGCATGGCTGTTTCATGATCGTGGTAGAAAAAGACGCGCATCTGGTCGTTACCTACCACGATCATGGAAATCGAATGTCTGAGCGGATCTTGGTTGAGGCGGCTTGGGCTGTACGGGGCATTGCGCTAGAGGAACATGGTGGGAGCGACGACACCGTTGGGCGCGGGGCGAGCGGTTTATGGGGCGCAGGGTGGCGGCTCCGGTTAGTTTTTGCGGCCGCCGGTGGCGGCCAGCGTGACGCCGAGCCCGATCATCGCGAGCCCGCCGACGCCGCCGACCAGCCCCAGCCGCCTCGGGGACCTGGCGAACCACGACCGCACGGTGCTCGCGGCCATCCCGTAGCAGACGTCCGAGGCCATGCCGATCAGCACGGCCACCGTGCTGAGGATCAGCATCTGGGCCGTGACGTGCCCGGCTGCCCGGTTCACGAACTGCGGCAGCACGGCGCCGAACAAGATCACGCCCTTGGGGTTCGTGACCCCGACGAGGAAGCCCTCGCGCACCGACTGCACGCCGCCGCGGGGCTCGGCGGCCTCGGTGAGCACGCGGGCCAGCGAGCCGCGCCTGCGGAACGCCACGATGCCGAGCCAGACCAGGTAGACGGCGCCGGCCAGCCGGATCGCGGTGAACAAGGCCGCCGAGCGCTCGACGATCGCCCCGATGCCGAAGGCCACGCACACCGCTAGCACGTAGTTTCCGGAGGAATGCCCGGCCACGGACGCCAGCGCCGTCCTGCGGCCGTGCGCCAGCGCCCGGCCGACCACGAACAGGACGCCGGGCCCGGGGATGACGATCAGCACGACCGCAGCAGCCGCGAACCCCGCAAACTGCCCCGCCGAAATCACACCGCAACCATAACCGCCCGCGGGCGACCAATAACCCTGTACCGGGATCGGCGACGGCCTGGATACCTGGCGGGGAGCCCGCAGGCGACCCCGATAACCCTTACCGGGGTCGGGCGGCCGGCCTGGATACTTGGCGGATGCCTGGCGACAGCGGTGACCGGTTCACGGAGATGACCCACGCCGGCCTGGCCGCCGCGGTCACCGTGGCGCGTGCGCAGGGGCTTCCTGCAGACGATCCGGAGGTGCTGTCCAGCCGCGGAAACGTGCTGGTGCACCTGCGCCCGGCACCGGTCGTGGCCAGGGTGGCCACGCTTACCGCATGGACGCGCAGCGAGCCGTTCCAGTGGCTGGCCCGGGAGGTCGCCGTGGCCGGGTATGCGGCGGCGAACGGCGGCCCGGCCGTGGCGCCGACCGCGCTCGCCGACCCGGGGCCGCACTGGCGCGACGGCCTCGCGGTGAGCCTGTGGACGTTCGTGCCGCCCTCGCCAGAGCGCCCGGAACCGGCTGAGTTCGGCGTGGCGCTGGCCAGGCTGCACATCGCGGCGGCGGGCTTTCCCGGTGAACTGCCCGTGCTGGCGCCGCTGCGGGCGCAGATCAGTGACGCTCTGGCGGCACTGGAGCGGGAGCGCGTGCTCGAGCCCGGCGTGCTGACCGCGCTGCGCGATCGGCACACGGAGATCCTCGCCGGGCTCGACGGCATCGGCGGGCCCGAGCTGGTCCTGCACGGGGACGCTCACCCGGGCAACCTGCTCTGGACGCCCGCCGGCTGGCTGTGGACGGACCTGGAGGAGACCTGCCGCGGGCCGCGAGTGTTCGACCTCGCCGTGCTGGTTCGCGGCCAGAACGCAGCCGACGCGGCCACCGCGCTCGCGGCCTATGCGGACGTGACCGGGGATCCGCTGCCCGAACCCGGGGTGCTTGCCTGGTTCGACTGGGCGCGGGCACTCGAGGGCGCTGTCTGGACTGCGGCCATGGCGCACCAGTACCCGGCCAGGTACGCCGAGCGGGCCCCGGGCGTGCTTGCCAGCGTCCTGGCGGCCAGGCGGCCGTCGCCAGGTCCGGGCCCGGGGCGCACTATGGAGGCATGAAGGCGCGATCCTCCCGGTATGCGGTGCCCGGGCCGCGCGGCAGCCAGGTGGCCGCCGTCCTCGCATCGCTCGCCCGTGACCCGCTCGGCGGCTACGTGCGCCTGGCCGCCAGGTACGGGGACACGGTCAGGTTCCCCTACTCGCCCGGGAGCGGGTTCTACCTGCTGAGCAGGCCGGAACACGCCGAGCACGTGCTGGCCGCCAATCAGGACAACTACGTCAAGGCGTTCACCTACCGGCCGCTTCGGGCGCTGATCGGAGACGGGCTGCTGACCAGCGAAGGTGACCGCTGGCGGCAGCACAGGCGGCTGATCCAGCCACTGTTCTCACGGCGGCACGTGGCCACCTTCAGCCCGGCGATGACCGATGCCGCACGCCGGCTGACGGCCCGCTGGGACAGGCTTCCCGACGGGACGGTGATCAACGTCGCCGCGCAGCTGAGCGCGGTGGCACTGGACATCGTGGGTCGGGCGCTGTTCGGCTCCGACTTGAGCGGCGAGGCCGACCAGGTGGGCCGGGCGATGAACGCCGGGCAGCGCGTAGCGATGCTGGCCACGTTCGTCCCGCTGGCGTGGGGTCCGCGGTCAACTCGCGCACTGAAGGTGGTCGCCCGCCGGGCTGGCCACACCCCCGAGGGGATCGAGGGCCCGGTGGGCCGCATCGTGTCCGGGCGCCGCGCCGCCGCGCGGGACGCTGGCTGCCACGCTGGCGACGCCTCGGCCGGTGACCTGCTCGACGTGCTGCTGGCGGCCCGCACCCCGGACGGCTCGCCGCTCACCGACGCCGAGGTCTGCGACGAGGTGGCCACGTTCATGCTGGCCGGCCACGAGACGACGGCGAACACGATGTCCTGGGCCCTTGCCCTGCTGTCGGCGTATCCGTCGGCCAGGCAGCAGCTCGAAGCCGAGGTCGACTCCGTGCTCGGTGATCGTGACCCCGAGACCGAGGATGCGGACAAGCTGACGTGGACGCGCGCGGTCGTGTCCGAGGCGATGCGGCTCTACCCGCCCGCCTGGACCATCGAGCGGGACGCGCTGGCCGACGATGAGGTGGCCGGCACGGACGTTCCGGCCGGGAGCCTCGTGGCGATTCCGCCGTACCTGATCCACCGGCACCCGGACTTCTGGCCCGACCCGGCCGGGTTCGACCCGCGCCGGTTCCTGGCGGACGGCGAGGCAGCACCCGGCAACGGGCAGCCCGCGCACCGGTATGCGTACATCCCGTTCGGCGGCGGGCGGAGGGCGTGCGTGGGCGCGTCCTTTGCCGAGCTCGAGACCGTTCTGGTGCTGGCGACCATCGCCCGCCGGTACCGGCTGGAGCTGACGGTGCGCGGGATCCCGGCTCCCAGCGCCAACGTCACGCTCCGGCCGGGCCGCGGGCTGCCGATGCGGCTGGTCCGCCGCTCCTCACGCCGCTGAGGGCCGCCCGGACGGTCAGGCGCTGGCCGCGTGCGACGCTGGGCCCGAGCGCAGCTCGAGCTGGTCGAGGAGGGTGAGCGTGGCTCCGGCGATCGCGTCAACGGCGTGGTCGAACGCCTCGGCGTTGTGCTTGGCCGGGCGGCGGAATCCGCTCACCTTCCTGACGTACTGCAGCGCTGCGGCGCGCACGTCCGCCTCGGTGACGTTCTCGGTATAGGGCTCACGCAGGGTCTTTATGCTCCGGCACATACCGCGACGCTATGCGAAGAACGGCCTGCTCCGCCACGAGCTGCGCCACGGCAGGGCTACTGCTCGCTCGCTTGCCATGAGTCGAGGACCTTGTCGATGCCGGCGCGGACGTGATCCCTGGCGACGTCCCGTGGCGTCCCCGACATCAGCAGCTTGTCATAGCCGGTGTCCTCGTGCCGGATCGAGGCGACCACGGCGAGCCTGATGGCCTCGGCGTCGAGCGCGCGGCCAGCGGCCGAGCGGCCCACCCGCCCGCTGCCGCGAGCTGCTGTGTGTGCGGCGATCGCCCTGGCCCGGGCCGGCGGGCATCCCGGATACAGCCGCGTGATCTGGATGGCGAGCAAGTCCTGAAATTCGAGGTCCTGGCCTGCCCTTCGCTCCGCGTCCCGCTCTTTGCGCCGCTGCCGCGCGTCCGCGTCGGCCAGGCACTGCTCCTCGGCCCGCTCCAGGGCCGCCTCCTCGACCAGAATCCCCTTGCGCTCGTACCGCTTCCGTGACCGGCTCCACCGGACGACCACGGCCGCGAGAGCGCTGCCGGCCTTCGCACGCCGCGACAGCGCCGCGTCTCCTGCCGGGAGGAACACCAGATGGTCCATGTCCGCGCAGGTCAGGCACTGCGGGCCGGGATCCTCCATGATCAGGTACGGGCCCGTGCCACCACAGCTGGCACAGCTGAACTCCTTGAGCGGTTCGATGACCACCAGGTCGGGGGCGCGGCCCTGCCGCTCGGCCATGCCTGCTCCTCTGCCGCCAGCCGCTGTAGTTCCAGGCATGACGGTACGCCGCCGGTCGCGGCCGCGCCCCGAATCCGTCGGTCAGGCCACCCTGGTGAACGGACGGTAGGTCGGGACGATCTGGACGCCGAGCGGGAGCAGCGTGATCGGAATGATCTTGAAGTTCGCCAGCCCGAGCGGGATGCCGATGATCGTCAGGCACAGGGCCACGCCGGTCACCAGGTGCCCGATCGCGAGCCACCAGCCGAACAGCACGATCCAGATGACATTGCCGATCGTGGAGCCGACCCCGGCGCTCCGGCGTGGCTCGATCGTCCGGCCGAACGGCCACAGAACATAGCTCGCGATCCTGAATGACGCGATACCGAACGGAATCGCGATGATCAGGACGAAGCAGATCAGCCCGGCAATCACGTAGGCGCTCGACATCCACAGCCCGCAGAGCACGAGCCAGATCACATTGAGAATCACCGTTACGGATGAGTGAGCCCTAACGAGCGCGCGCATCTGCAGGCACCAGTTACCCGGTGCCGGTCCTGGTCTTGCTCCCGTGCGGGATGCCAGGTTCCTGTAGCGCCGCCGACCCGCCTGCCCCGGTGGGACCCCCGCTGGTGAGCTTCGCGATGCCGTCGGCCCGCAGATGCCGTACCCGGACATGAGCGCGGGCCAGCGACCGCCGCGCGTCGCACCAGCCGGCCGACGGAACCTGCCGGACCTTCGCGCCGGTAGCCGGGTCGCAGCCGACCGGACCGCACCGCCGTGCCATCTGCCGAGCACGGCGGCGCAGGGTGGACAGCGCCTGCTCCAGGTGCTGCGAATTCGGCTCGTACCGGACCCCGCCCGCCGAGTCAGCGACCACAGCCAGATGCGACACCCCCAAGTCGACCCCGGCCACAACGCCCGGCCGACGGGCACCCCCGGCCACCCGGACCACCTCGGCGTGCAGCGACACGTACCACCGGCCGCACGCCTCCTGGCGCACCGTCGCCGAAAGAATCCTGGCCCGCCCATCTTCCAGCCGCCGGGCCAGCTTGCGGGTCGACTCATGGGTACGGATTACGCCCAGCCGCGGCAGCCGCACATGATGACGGTCGCCCTCCACCCCGATCGCCCCCGTCGTGAACCGGCACGACCGCGCCGAACGGTGCTTGGTCTTACGCCGCGGGCACCCCACCGGCGGCCCCTGCGCCGCCCGCTCTTCGACGCCGCATAGTTATCGAAGGCTGCCGCCGCACCAGCCAGCCCCGAGGAATAGGCTTCCTTGGAGTTCTCCGCCCACCACGGAGCGACGTCGTTCTTGACCTGGTTCCACTCCTTGCGCAGCGTCGGCAGCGACCAGCCGCGCCACGGTGTCCGCTCCTGTTCGGGGACGCCATAGGACTCCTCGGCCTTGCACTGCGCCCAGGTCGCCAGCACCCA
>Ga0209333_1001277_pt1 | contig 12439 bp, 11 predicted proteins | sample BlaSpr_A8_OM2_O3_FD_187982 | JGI IMG/M metagenome (GOLD analysis project Ga0209333, IMG submission 187982) | Forest soil microbial communities from Thunder Bay, Ontario, Canada - Black Spruce, Ontario site 2_A8_OM2_O3 (SPAdes) (version 2) | ecosystem: Environmental > Terrestrial > Soil > Boreal... | reverse complement strand
ATGGGTCCAAAGGCATCCGGCGAGGTGCTCTCGGTCGCCTACGCAGGGCCCGGACAGGTGCAAGACGCGGGCGCCAAGATGGTGCACCACGCGCCCGAGACCACGTCGACGATTGAATATGGAAACCAAGCGTCACTTTAGGATTGTGCTCGCCTCTCTCTCTGACGTCCAGGCCGAGCGCGATGCGGCAGTTTCGGTCATCGACTCCGTCAACCAGATCCTTCGGGGCCTCGATCTTCCCGCGGCTCTCGACCTAGTAAGATGGGAGACCGACGCTCACCCGGGCATGCACACTGGAGGCCCTCAGGGGTTGATTGATGAGGGCCTACGCATTGAGGACAGCGACGCGCTGATTGGGGTGTTCTGGAAGCGATTCGGTACACCGGTAAGCGACGCCGATTCCGGCACGGAGCATGAGATCCGGCGCGCTATTGAGTCTTGGGGAGCCAAGAAATCACCCCAGGTCATGCTCTACTTTCGCGACACGCCCTACCAGCCCACCTCCCCGGCCGAACAGCAACAATATCAGAAGGTTCAAGCATTCAGACAGGACCTCATTTCCAAAGATAAGCTCCTTGTATGGAATTACCGGGATGTGACTGCGTTTAGCGACCAACTTCAAAAGCATCTGTTAAACGTCGTGACGCAACAATTGAAGCCGCGTACCCGTGCTGCTGGGCCGCTATCGTACCTCCGCGTCTCGGCGTCCGCCAACACCGTTTGTGCCCGCTACGAGGGCGCAGCCGAACCCATGGGCGACGTGTTCTTGCGGTGCACTTACGACCACGACATTCCGCTCCGAGGTCCGGTGCGCCTTACCGTCACATTGTCTGCCTCGTTGCCAATCAACTCATCGGGTGTAGCGGACCGCGTCAGCGATGTGGTTCTGTTTGAGGTTGGAAGGCCCGGCGTGACGACGCTCGTTCGCGGCCTGAGAGCCGAGAGTCCGGGCGCCAACACTTTCCTGGACTCCATCTTGACGACATGCGCCCAGGTGAAACCCGTGTCTTTCAAATCAGCAACCTTCGCTGCGATTGTAGCTGCGTCGGAATTACCAGTGAAGGCAAGAGTTCCGTATTCGTCTACGTCATGATAACTGGAGCACCCATCGAAGATGCTCAGCAGAAAGTTGCGACGGTCAGAAGGGGCCTGGCCTTCGAGGCCAGAACCGCCGATAATTTTGGCCCCTTGGCTGACGGCGGATTCGAGGCGAGCCGGTCAGCGGATCTGACCAACCGGAGGATAGCGACGCTCAGGTTCACCGAGGGCTTTGCAAACGCGTTCAAGTCAAGGGCGGCAACGCCTGGCCATATTTGGAACACGCACCAGGGAGACGCGCTGTCCACCGGAGAAAGCAGCGCGATTTGCCCTGTTTTCGCACCGGAAGGAGGCGTGGTTCAGGTGGTGGGCTTGATGGACCACGGTACTTGTTTGCAAGCCGCATTCTCCTACGTCCCGGCTGGCGTTAGGATCTTTGTTTCGGTACATGAGCTAGGGCACGGCGGGCATACCCGCCTAATGGAGCCAGAATCGTCGCTCGGGGAGGCGATAACGATCGGGGACATCGAGGCAAGAGAGCTGCCCAGGGGCGCCTTGACGCGCGTGTCGCACAGCGTACGGGCAATCTGGGAGGTTGTGACGCCATTCTACGCTGCACGAAGTCCGTGCTTCTTGGACTTCGCCGTATTCGCCTCCTACGCTTCAGACCAGGCCGCAGACCTGCCTTCCATCGGAACTAGCGTTGTGGCGGGAAGCTTCTACCCTGCTTGTGCCGCTGCCGCCCATTATTCGCTCGGCCATTCGCCAGCCGGCCAATTTCCAGAGTTATAATCACCCTTTTCCCGCCGCCCTGCCGTATCCTGACGGCGGTGCCATAGAAGGGGATCGAAACGGCGATGACGCATCTCGGCACCCCGCTATCCCCCTGAGAACAAGCACCTAACGCCAGTCGGTGAGCGGAGTCCCTGCCGCCCCCGTGCTATCCTCTTGTCGGGTGTGGAAGCGTCCTAACCCGACACGAAAAGCTACAGGACCGCCAAGCCATCCAATCAGCACGTCAAACCCCCAAGGAACGACACAATTGAACACAATGCAACGTCGAATCAGTTTTTTCAGATTTGTCGCCAGACTGTCGCATTCATCTCAGAGGCTGCCCTCCCCCACCCCGCCCCACGACCAGGAATACCGTACGAACCCAAAGCACGTTACCGCGATGTTATATCGCCGATGTAACATCAACATACCCCCGGTCCCAATTACCATATGAACCCAATCGCCCACCCCACCAACCACCAACCACCAGTCACGGCCAGCGACGCACCCCCCCGCCCCCCGCTACAATCAAAAGCATGGACAAGCTCCAAGAGCTGCGCCGCCGCCACGCCGCGGCCGAACAAGGCGGTGGCGATGACCGGCGCAACCGCCAGCACCACGAAGGCAAGCTCTCCGCCCGCGAGCGCATCGAACTCCTGCTCGACGAGGGCACCTTCGAAGAGCTCGACAAGCTCGTCACCCACCGCGGCCGCGACTTCGGCATGGATGAGCAAATCGTCCCCGGCGACGGCTTCGTCACCGGCTATGGCTACGTCAACGGCCGCCTGGTCTACGTCTTCGCCCAGGACTTCACCGTCTTCGGCGGCTCGCTCTCGGAATCCAACGCGCAGAAAATCTGCAAGATCATGGACCACGCCATGAAAAACGGCGCGCCCGTCGTTGGCCTCAACGATTCCGGCGGCGCGCGCATTCAGGAAGGCGTGCTGTCGCTGGGCGGTTACGCCGATATCTTCCTGCGTAACACCCTCGCCAGCGGCGTCGTCCCGCAAATTTCCGCCATCATGGGGCCGTGCGCGGGCGGCGCCGTCTACTCGCCCGCCATCACCGATTTCGTCTTCATGGTGGAAGCGACCAGCTACATGTTCGTCACCGGCCCCGATGTCATCAAAACCGTCACGCACGAGGACGTCACCAAGGAGCGCCTGGGCGGCTCCATGACGCATAACTCCGTCAGCGGCGTCGGCCACTTCATCGCGCCCAACGATGGCGACTGTCTGCGCATGATCCGCGAGCTACTCAGTTACCTGCCGCAAAACAATCGCGACGATCCGCCCCGCCGCACCTCGACGGACCCCGCCGACCGCATGGACCCGTCCCTCGACACGCTGGTGCCGCCCGCCTCCAACCAGCCTTACGACATCAAGGATGCTATCCATCGCATCGTCGATGATGGCGAATTTTTCGAAGTGCATGAGCACTTCGCGCGCAACCTCGTCGTCGGATTCGCGCGGCTGGACGGGCGTTCCGTGGGCATCGTAGGCAATCAGCCCGCGTACCTGGCCGGATGCCTGGATATCAATTCATCCGTGAAGGGCGCGCGTTTCGTGCGCTTCTGCGATGCGTTCAACATTCCGATTCTCACGTTTGAGGACGTGCCCGGCTTCCTTCCCGGCACCGAACAGGAATTCGGCGGCATCATCCGGCATGGCGCGAAACTGCTCTACGCCTATGCCGAAGCCACCGTGCCGAAAGTCACCGTCATCACGCGCAAGGCTTATGGCGGGGCTTATTGCGTGATGGGATCGAAGCACATTCGCACGGATATCAACCTGGCGTGGCCCACTGCCGAAATCGCCGTCATGGGACCGGAGGGCGCGGTGAACATCGTCTATCGCCGCGAGCTCTCCGCGGCCGCCGACCGCGACGCCATGCGCGCGCAGAAGACCGAGGAATTTCGCGAACGCTTCGCCAACCCGTTCATCGCCGCCGAGCGCGGCTTCATCGACGATGTGATCGAGCCGCGCGAAACCCGCCCGCGCGTGATCCGCGCATTCCGCATGTTGGAGAATAAGGTGGACACCACGCCTCGCAAAAAGCATGGCAACATCCCGCTGTAACCTCCTACTGCTCCTCTGCCCCCTGGCTGCTTTCGGTGCCGAGCCGCACCCGGTCCACTGGCATCGCCTCAACGCCGAAACCCTCCGCCATTACACCGCTCTCCTCCGCATCGACACCTCCAATCCGCCGGGCAACGAAACCGCGGCCGCTAAATATCTAGCGGGCGTCCTAGACCGCGAAGGCATCACGGCCAAGCTGCTCTCGCTCGATCCCGCCCGCGCCAATCTGGTCGCGCGTATCCAGGGCAACGGTTCCGCGCGGCCCATAGCCATCCTCGGCCACACCGACGTTGTGCCCGCGCAGCGATCCAAATGGTCGGTGGACCCGTTCGGCGCGCTCCGCAAGAACGGCTACATCTACGCCCGCGGCGCAGTGGACGACAAGGAGATCGTGACCGCGGGCCTCATGGTGATGCTGCTCCTCCAGCGTGAGCACGTCAAGCTGAATCGCGATGTGATCTTCGTGGCCGAAGCCGGCGAAGAAGGCACGCCCGCCGTCGGCATCGATTTCCTGGTGAGCCGCCATTGGGACGAAATCGCGGCGGAGTACGCACTGGCCGAGGGCGGGTCGGCCGTGTCGCAGGGCGGCAAGGTGTGTTATGTGGCCATCACTACCGCGGAGAAAGTGCCGCGCGGCGTCCGTTTGATCGCGCGCGGACCGTCCGGGCACGCTTCGCGGCCCACCGCGAACAACGCGGTGCTGCGGTTGGCGGCGGCGGTCGCCAAACTGGGCGAATGGCAGACGCCGATGCGTCTGAATGACACCGCGCGCGCGTATTTCGAGCGCCTGGCTTCCATCAGCCCGCCCGCCGATGCGGATCGCTACCGGCACGTCGCCGACCCCGCGCGCGCCGCGGAAATCGACGGTTACTTTGAACGCTATGAGCCGGCGCACTACGCCATGCTGCACACTACGCTCGCGCCGACCATGCTCAAAGCCGGCATCGGCTTCAATGTGATTCCATCGGAAGCCGAAGCCTACATCGATATCCGCGCGCTGCCGGATGAAGACATGCCGCGCTTCTATGAAGATATGCGCGCATTAATTGCCGACAGGAATGTGGAGATGGAGCCCAATCGTCAGATCCGGCCGGCCACGCCACCCTCGCGCACGGATACCGTCATGTTTCGCGCGCTGGAACATGCGCAGCGCAAAATGTTTCCAAATGCTATTGTGCTGCCTTCCATGCTGACCGGCGCCACGGATATGGCGCAGTTGCGCGCCAAAGGCGTCCAGGCCTACGGCTTCGGTCCGATAGTCGAAGCCGGCGACCCGGGCGAAGCACACGCCAACGACGAGCGTCTCGCGGAGGCTTCGCTGTATAAGCTCGTCGAGTTTCTCTGGTACGCAATTTTGGACGCCGCCACCTAGCCTCCGCCCACGAATTGCACGATTTCCAGGTGGGCGCCTTCAGCCACCTGCGTAGCCGCCCAATCGCGCGGTTTGACGATCCGCCGGTCCAGTTCCACGGCTACGCGGGCCGGATCCAGCGCGAGGGATTCCAGCAATTGCAGGATCGTCTGGCCCTGCGGAATGGACCGCATCTCGCCGTTGATCGCCACTTCGATTTGGGAGTTTATTTGCTCGTTGGTTGACACTGTTCTTTGGCAACCATTATAGTCAAATTTAGCGGATGCCCCAAACCTACGCCGAAACCTATTGGCCCGTGCTGCTCCAGGCGATCATCGCCATGGCGGTGGCCACCGGCATGATCGGCATTTCATACATTCTGGGCAAGAAAATCCGGAATCGCGTGAAGGACATGCCGTATGAATGCGGCATCACACCCACCGGTAGCGCACGCGAGCGCTTCAGCGTGAAATTCTACCTGGTGGGCATGCTGTTCATCCTGTTCGACATTGAAGCCATCTTCCTCTACCCATGGGCCGTGGTCTACCGGGAACTGAAGATGTTCGCGTTCTTTGAGATGTTGCTCTTCATCGCCCTGGTCCTGGCGGGCTTTTTCTATATCTGGAAAAAAGGCGCGCTGGACTGGTCCGGCGCGGGCCGGCCGCCAAGGCCGTAACGATACCACATGCTTCCCGAAAACCTGAAAGAACACGCCACCGCTGCCGCTCTGGAAGCGTTCGACCCGAGCGCGGTGGTGTCCGCCAAGCTCGACCGGGGCGAGTTGACCATCGAAATCGCGCCCGCCAAAATTGTGAGCGTCTGCGGTTTCGTGAAATACGATTTGGGTTTTGTGCGCCTGAGCACAGTTACGGGCGTCGACTGGTATCCGGCGGAGCCTCGCTTCGAGGTGGTATATCATCTACACTCTTTGGACCGCAACGAGCGGCTGCGCCTGAAATGCCGTCTGCCGGGCGGCGCTCCGGAGATCGACTCCGTCACGGAAGTCTGGCGCGGCGCCAACTGGTTCGAACGCGAAACTTTCGATCTTTTCGGCGTGCGCTTCCGGAACCATCCGGATTTGCGGCGCATCATGCTGCCGGACGATTGGGAAGGGCATCCCCTGCGCAAGGATTACAGCATAACGGGCGATAGGGTTTGAGGCACGAACGAACGTGAGCGACACACTGACAACACCCATTCCGGAGGCGCTGGCCGAACCGGCGACTGGCTCGCGGCCGCGCACGCTGTCCCTGAACATGGGTCCGCAGCATCCTTCCACGCACGGCGTGCTGCGCCTCGAACTGGAGTTGGATGGCGAGACGATCGTCAAGTGCCGGCCCGATATCGGGTATCTGCACACGGGCATCGAAAAGGAATTCGAAGTCAAGAATTATCAACAGGCCGTAACGCTGACCGACCGTATCGATTATCTCGCGCCCCTTTCGAACAATCTATGCTACTGCCTGGCGGTAGAAAAGTTGCTGGGGTTGGAAATCCCGCCGCTGGCGCAATGGACGCGCGTGATGCTCACGGAGTTGACGCGCCTGAACAGCCACCTGGTGTGGCTGGGCACGCACGCCATCGATATCGGGGCGATGAGCGTGTTCCTGTATTGTTTCCGGGAGCGCGAAGATATCCTGCGCATTTTCGAAATGTACTCGGGCCAGCGCATGATGACCAGCTACTTCCGCATCGGCGGGCTGGCGCTGGAGCCGCCCCGCGGATGGCAGCAGCGCGTGCGGACGTTCATCGATGCGTTTCCCAGCAAGGTGGACGAGTACGAAAATCTGCTGACCGGCAATCGCATCTGGATCGGGCGCACGCGCGGCGTCGGTTACATGTCGCTCGAAGACATGCTGGATCTGGGCGTGACAGGGCCCATGCTGCGCGCCGCCGGTTTGAAGTACGATGCGCGCAAGAGCCAGCCGTATTCCAGCTACGACAAATTCGATTTTGAGATTCCCACGCAAACGGAAGGCGATGTGTTCGCGCGTTACCAGGTGCGCATCGAGGAGATGCGGCAAAGCGCCCGGATCGTCAAGCAGGCGCTTGAGGGCATGCCCGGCGGGCGTTGGACGGCGGATGCGCCGCACGTGGTCCTGCCGGACCGGGAAAAGATGAAGACGCAGATGGAAGCGCTCATCTACCACTTCAAGATTGTGACGGAGGGTTTCCGCGTGCCGGCGGGCGAAGTGTACCAAGTAATCGAATCGCCGCGCGGAGAAGTCGGCTATTACGTAGTCAGTGACGGCACCACCAAGGCATACCGCGTACACGTGCGCGGCCCAAGTTTCGCCAACCTGGGCGCCGTGCCGCGCATGGTGGAAGGCACGCTGATCGCGGATGTGATCGCGTCGATCGGAAGCATGGACTTTGTATTAGGGGATTGTGACAGATGAGAATCCCGTTCTTATCTGTGTGAATCTGCGTCCATCCGTGGTTCCATAGTTCTTATGACGTTTTCTACTGAGTTGGAAAATAGATTCGCGAAGCTCTTGACCAGCTACCCGACCGGGCGGCAGCGGTCGGCGGTAATTCCCATGCTGCTGTATGCCCAGGATGAAATCGGCTCAGTGACTCCGGCGTTGATCGAAGAAGTAGCGCGGCGCACCGGAGTGACACCCCTGCAGGTGGATGAAGTGATCGGCTATTACTCCATGCTGCACAAGAAGCCGCTCGGTAAGTACCATGTGCAAATCTGCACGAACATCAGTTGCCTCCTGCGCGGCGGTATGGAACTTTGGGAACATGCCTGTGAAAAAGTCGGTGTAGGCCACAAGGAAACGACTGCCGATAGCCAAATCTCGCTCGAAGAAGTGGAATGCATCGGCGCCTGCTCCTGGGCGCCGGCCGTGCAAGTGAATTACGATTTTCATCACTTTGTAACTCCCGAGAAACTCGACCGGCTGCTCGAAAGCCTAAGGAAGATTCACTAACCGATGCTGTACAACGAACCCAGTCCGCTCGAAACCAAAATCCTGACGCGCCGCTTCGGCCTGGAGAACTCGGCCTCCATCGATACCTATCTGGCGACGGAAGGCTATCGGGCATTCGGGAAAGCCGCGGGCATGAAGCCCGAACAGATCATCGAGGAAATGAAAATCTCGAACCTGCGCGGGCGCGGCGGCGCGGGATTCCCCACCGGCATGAAGTGGAGCTTCGTGCCGCGCACCTCGCCTAAGCCGAAGTACATCGTGGTGAATGCGGATGAGAGCGAGCCGGGCACCTGCAAAGACCGCCTGCTGATGGAGAACGATCCGCATCAGTTGATCGAAGGCACGTTGATCGCGGGTCTGGCGGTGGATGCGCACGCGGGTTATATCTACATTCGCGGCGAGTATCGCTACCTGATCGAGATCATGGACAAGGCCATCGCGGAGGCCTATGCGCACGGCTATCTGGGCAAGAACATCCGCGGCACCGGTTTCGATTTCGAATTGTACACGCATACCGGCGCGGGCGCATACGAATGCGGCGAGGAATCGGCGCTGCTCGAATCGCTCGAAGGCAAGCGCGGCATTCCGCGGATCCGTCCGCCGTTTCCAGCGGTTGCGGGAGCCTTCCAATGCCCCACCGTGCTGAACAACGTGGAGAGTATTAGCGCGGCGCCCGCGATCATCCGCGATGGCGGCGCGGCCTTCGCGGCGCTGGGAATTCCGAAGGCCGGCGGCACCAAGCTGACGTGTTTGACAGGCCACGTGAACCGTCCCGGCGTTTACGAATTGAAGCTGGGCTTTCCGGTGAAAACCATGCTCGAGGAAGTCGGCGGCGGCATCCTGGGCGGCAAGAAATTGAAGGCATTTATTCCTGGCGGTTCGTCCTGCCCGGTGCTTACGGCCGAGGAATGCGAAGGCCTGACCATGGATTACGACTCCATGGCCAAGGCCAAGAGTATGCTAGGTTCGGGCGGCGTAGTGGTGATGCACGAAGATACCTGCATGGTGAAAGCGGCGCTGCGCATCATGCGGTTTTATGCGCACGAAAGCTGCGGATGGTGCATCCCTTGCCGCGAGGGGACCTCGTGGCTGCGCAAGCTGCTGCAGCGCTTTCACGACGGCATGGGACAGCGCAGCGATATCGCGCTGATCGGCGATTTAGCGAAGAACATGCTGGGCAAGACCTTCTGTCCGCTGGGTGACGCGGCGGCCCTGCCCACGATATCGATTGTGGAAAAGTTCTATCACGAATTCGAAGATCACTTGAATGGCAAACCCTGCCCTTATGAAGTGGGACAGACCTCCAGGTCTGCGCGGGTCCTCCAGGACCCGCTGGTGGCATTAGGCTAACAATGGCCGACTTAGTAAACCTCACAATCGACGGTCGAACCATCCAGGCCGCACCCGGCACGCTGCTCATCGACGCCGCCAAACACGCCGGCATCGAAGTGCCTTCTTTTTGTTATTACGAAGGGCTGACCCTAGCGGCTGCCTGCCGCATGTGCCTGGTTGAAATCGAAAAGGCGCCGAAGCTGATGACGGCCTGCACCCAGCCGGTGGCCGAGGGTATGGTGGTGCGCACGGAGACGCCGCAGGTGGCGGCGGCGCGCAAATCCATGCTGGAGTTCCTGCTGTCCAACCATCCGCTCGATTGCCCGGTATGCGACAAGGGCGGCGAGTGCGAACTGCAGGACATGACCTTCCGCTACGGCGCGGGCGAAAGCCGCTTCACGGAGATGAAGGTCCACGTGGACGAGAAGCAGTGGTCCCCCGTGGTGTTCTTCGATAATCCGCGCTGCATTTTGTGCTATCGCTGCGTGCGCGTCTGCAACGAAGGCATGGGGGTGGGCGCCCTCGGCGTGATCAACCGCGGCATGGTTTCGGAAATCGCGCCCAACAAAGGCGATCACCTGGAGTGCGACGAGTGCGGCATGTGCATCGACATCTGCCCGGTGGGCGCGCTGACCAGCGGCACTTACCGTTATCACACGCGCCCGTGGGAGATGGAGCACGTGGGCACCATCTGCACGCATTGCTCGAACGGCTGCAAGACCACGCTAGGCGTGCGCAACGACGAGATCATCCGCGGCAACAACCGCGACCGCTCCGGCGTCAACGGCGAGTTCCTCTGCATCAAGGGGCGCTACGCTTTCGATTTTTACAATCATCCGGAGCGCTTGCTGGCGCCTCTGGTGCGCGTGAATGGGAAGCTGGAAGAAGTCTCGTGGTCGAAGGCCATCGAGACGGTGGCAGCGAAGTTCAACGAAGTTCGCGCGCGCAACGGCAAGTTCGGCGTCATCGGCTCCAACCACGCCACCAACGAAGAGAATTACTACTTGCAGAAGTTCGCGCGGAAGGTGCTGGGCACCGGCAATATCGATCACCATCGCACCGGCGATGTGCCCGCGTTGCTTGACGCGCTCAGCGGCAAAACTGGCAAACTGGCCACCACCGCCGACTTATATAACAAGAAAGCCGTGCTGGCGATCGGCGCCGACTTAGCGCTGGAGCAGCCGTTCCTGTCGTTCCAGATTCGGGCCAATTACCGGCATCATCAGGCGTGTGTTTATGTGGTTACCACCGGGCCGGTGCGCGAGGATCAGTATGCCGCGGCCAGCGTGCGGGTTGCCGGGGGCGGGGAACTGGACGCGGTGGAATCGCTGCGCGATCGCCTGAAGTCCGAGCCGGAACTGGTTATCGTTTTCGGCGACGCAATCAAAGGCGAAGCCGTCCGTCGGCTGGTGGATTTTGGCGAATCGCTCGGCATTCCGGTGCAGTACATCTGCCTGGTGGACGATTCGAATTCACGCGGCGCAGTGGATATGGGGCTGCTGCCCGACGCCGCCGGCGGCCTGGCGCTGCCGGAGATATTAGCGGCGCAAGATTTGGACGTCTTATGGGTAGTGAGCGCGAATCCGTGCCCTGGCACCGAGCCGCGACCGTCAGGGAGCGGTCCATTCCTCGTGGTCCACGATCTCTTCCTGACCGAAACCGCCCAAGCCGCGGACGTTATCTTCCCAGCCGCCTCCGCCTACGAAAAGAACGGCACTGTCACCAATGTCTGCGGTGAAGTGCAGCGGCTGCGAAGGGCCGTGGGCGCGATGGGCGCCAAGCCCGACCTGGAGATTATGGGCCTGTTGGCCCGCGAAATGGGTGTGGCCGCCGAGCTGGGCCCATGGATTCCGGATACTGTTTTCGCGGAGATCCGCAAGAACGTCCGCGGATACGACGTGCCGTTGCCGGTGCTGGAAATGGGCGGGGCGGCCCAGACCGCGGCCCTGAATGGACGCGTTCCCCTGGATGGCCGTCCGGATTTGATCCGCTCGGCGCACGAAAATCTTTTCACTTCGGGCACGCTAGGGCGCTATTCTAAAATACTGAACTCCGTGGTGGAGAACCACGGCAATCGATAATGAACTTTTTCCTGCTGAGCCTGATCAAGGCGGCGGTGGTGGCGTTTGTTCTACTCACCACCCTGGCGTACCTGCAATGGGTCGAACGTAAAGTCATCGCACATATCCAGGTGCGCATGGGTCCTTCGCGCGTGGGTCCGCACGGGCTATTGCAGCCGCTGGCGGATGTCATCAAGCTGATTACCAAGGAAGACCTGATTCCGCCTTACGTCAACAAGCTGCTATACCTGGCCGCGCCATTCTTCGCCGTCACCATGGCGTTGCTTTCGATTTCGGTGATTCCGTTCGGCGGGCCGATCCGCATCTTTGGCGACAACACCTGGATGCAGTTGGCGGACCTGAATATCGGCATCCTGTTTGTGCTGGCGGTTTCTTCGGTGAGCGTCTATGGCATCGCGCTGGCGGGGTGGGCCTCGAACAACAAATATTCCTTGATGGGCGGCTTGCGCAGCTCCGCGCAGATGATCAGCTACGAATTGCCGCTAAGCATGGCGGTGGCTGCGCCGCTGCTGCTGGTGAATACGTTGAGCCTGCGACAGATCGTGGAGAAGCAGCAAGGGTTTTATTTGGGCTTCATCCCGCACTGGAGCATCTTCCAAACGCCCATGCCGCAGGTCTTCAGCTTCATCATCTTTATGATCGCGGCCTTCGCCGAAACCAACCGCATCCCCTTCGATCTGCCGGAAGCTGAAAATGAGCTGGTGGCCGGATTCCATACCGAGTACAGCAGCATGAAGTTTGCCGCATTCTTCATGGCCGAATACTCGAACATGGTCACGGTCTGCTCCATCACCACCACGTTGTTCCTGGGCGGATGGCTGCCGCTGTGGCCGGCATCGGCGGGGTCGA
>Ga0209333_1001275_pt1 | contig 12449 bp, 13 predicted proteins | sample BlaSpr_A8_OM2_O3_FD_187982 | JGI IMG/M metagenome (GOLD analysis project Ga0209333, IMG submission 187982) | Forest soil microbial communities from Thunder Bay, Ontario, Canada - Black Spruce, Ontario site 2_A8_OM2_O3 (SPAdes) (version 2) | ecosystem: Environmental > Terrestrial > Soil > Boreal... | reverse complement strand
GAACTTGCGCGCACTGTCGAGATCCTTGAAGGCGTCACCCTCCCCGCGATTGAGCGTCAGCAGGGTGCGCGCGATACAGATGAGGCGGTTGCCGTCGTGGTCGTAGAGGTCGGGCGCGAGCGCGGCATAGCCAAGGTCGGCGACCATCCCGGTGATTCGCCGGATATCATCGTTGAGCCCGAAGATCTCGTGGATAACGATCACGCCAGGATGCTTCTGAGAATCGGAAGGCGCGGCGTAAGCAGCGCGCATCGGCCGTCCGCTGTCAGTGGGAAAGGTAATGTCGGTAGTAGTCATCGAGTAACCTCATCACAAGGTTGTCGATTCGGGCAAACACCGGGTGCAGGGCTCAGCCCTGCCGAAGGAAGCGTGAAACCCACCGCGGGTTTCACATTAAATCAAGTGATTTCCCCTTCCCTCTCCCTCACCCCCGCGACATCGCGCTGACGATTCCCGAAGTCACCGCATCCGTCGACGCATTACCGCCGACATCGCGCGTGAGCACTTTGCCCGCTCGGAGCACCGACGCCGTCGCCGCGCGAATCTTCTCGCCGGCTGCGCGATGCCCCAAGTAGTCGAGCATCATCGCGCTCGACAGGATCATCGCAATCGGATTCGCGACGCCCTTGCCCGCGATATCCGGCGCCGTCCCGTGCACGGCTTCGAAAATTGCGCCCTTGTCGCCGTAGTTCGCGCCCGGCACGAGTCCCAATCCTCCCACCAGTCCCGCGCACAAATCCGAAACGATATCGCCGTAGAGATTTTCCAGCAGCAGCACGTCGAACGATTCCGGATGCGTCACGAGCCGCATGCAGGCAGCATCGACGATTTGTTCCTGGTAGCGAATCTCCGGGTAGCCCTTAGACACCGCGCGCGCGCATTTCAAAAACAGCCCGTCCGACAGCTTCATGATATTGGCTTTATGAATCGCCGTGACCGATTTTCGCCGATGGGTCCGCGCATACTCGAACGCGAACTTCGCGATTCGCCGCGACGCGCGAGCCGTGATCACCTTGATACTCTCGACCACGCCGGGTGCGATCTCGTGCTCGATTCCCGAATACAGGTCCTCCGTATTTTCACGCACTACGATCAGATCGACGTTGTTGAACGGCGTATGCACGCCGGCAAAGTTCATCGTCGGGCGCACGTTGGCGTAGAGGTCGAAGGTGCGCCGCAGATGCACGTTGATCGAACGCCATCCTTCGGCGACGCGCGTCTCGAGCGGACCCTTGAGCGCGACCCGCGTGCGCTTGAGCGATGCGATCAGCGCGTCGGGCACCGGAGTTCCGAAACGCCGAAACGCATTCATTCCCGCCGCCTGCCGATCCCATTCGAGCTTGATTCCAGTCGCCTCGATCACCGCCAGCGCCGCGCTCACCACTTCCGGCCCGACCCCGTCGCCGGGAATCAAAGTGACCGCGCGCCCCCCTGCCGAAGACGTGCGCCCGGTCTTTCGCGAGGGCGTTGCTTTTATTGTTTTCTTCACCGTGCTGAATTTTGCCCGCACTTCCTCCCCTCTCCCTGCAAGAAAGAGGATCGAAGGTGAGGGTCCTTATACAGCGCGCTCTTTTGCGCGCGATTCAAGATTCTGGTTTTGCCTGAGTTTGTCCAGTGAGGTTATGCAAAGATTTCTGCGAAAAGGAGAGGGCGCTGGATTCGATCATTCATCGCTCAGCCTAATAATTTACCAGCCCCACAAAAATGTCGCTGACATTGGTCCCGGTCGGCCCCGTCACGAACAACCCGCCGGACGCCTTGAAAAAGTTGTACGAATCGTTGCGCGTCAACGCGGTCGTGGCGCCGACTCCCGCGCGCTCGCCGTCCTCGACCGCAGCTGGCGACGCGAATGCGCCCGCGGCGTCGGTCGGGCCGTCGATTCCGTCGGTCCCCGCGAACAGCGCCGCGATTCGGCGCCCGGACCCGATCTGCAACAGCTCGATACTCATCGCGAGCGCGCATTGCTGGGCGCGTCCGCCCTTGCCGCCGCCGCGCACCGTGACCACCGGCTCACCGCCCGCGACGACGCACACCCGCTCATCCGTGATCCCGCATAGATACTCCGCCAGCGCGCGGCCGGCGTCGTTGGCCTCGCCATGCAAAGGTTTCCATCGATGCGTACGATACCCCAGTCCGGCAGCCGCCCGCTCCGCGCCTTCCAGCGCCAGGTTGTTATCGCCGATGATCACGTTGGTCACGCGCTCAAGAATCGGATCGCCGACTTTCACGGTCGCGCAAATCTCGCCCGCAGCCGCGCGCTCGAGATACGCGCGCACCGCCTCGGGCGCACGACCCCATATACTGCGCCGCTTCATCACCGCGACCGCATCGCCAAAGCTGCTCCAGTCGCCCGCGGTCAGTCCCGATCCAATCGTTGCCAGGTCGTTGCCCGGCACGTCGGACAGAATCAGGCCGATCACACGCGCGCCCCCGCAATGGCGCAACAGGCGCCCGCCTTTGACGGCCGACAGATTACGCCGCACGATATTCAGTTCGCGAATCGACGCACCGGCCTTGAGCAGCGCCTGGTTGACCGCAATCTTGTCGGCCAGCGTCAGCCCTTCGGCCGGCCGCGCGAACATCGCTGACGCGCCTCCACTGATCGCGACAATCACCAGGTCGTCGGTCGTCGCCCGATGCAGCATCTCGCACGCAAGATTCGCAGCCGCCTCCGACGACTCGTCCGGCACCGGATGGTTGGACGCTACCATCCTAATATTGAAGAAATCCGTCGCGACATCGGAGCGGGCCTTAATCCTGAAAAGAGCCGGCTCCGTTGTCGCCGCGGAAGTTTTTGGAACCACAACGATCGCGTCGGCGAGCTTGTCACCGATTCGACGTTCGATCTCGCCCGCCATCGCGCGCGATGCCTTGCCCACCGCCAGCATCAGCACTCGCGACGCGCCCGCAGTCAAATCAGGAACCTGCTCCGCACCCAGGCACCCGCCGTCCATCGCGCGCCCGACGAGCCGGGCAGGATCGACGGCAGCGACGGCAGCGCGATAAATCTTCTCGAGGTCGTCCCTCTCCGGTCTTTGTATCATTGGGAGAGTTTTCGGATCTTCAAGAACTCTGTTTTCCAGGATTCGTTCCCCTTCCCACTATGGGAAGGGGTTAGAGGTTAGGGCGCACGCGTCGTTCGCCATTCCCGCGTCGCCAGTCTTTGCGTAGACGGTGGCTTACACTGTCAGCGTTTGAGCGTCCGAATCTTCCCCGATGCTTCCGCGACCAGCACCACATCCGCCATCGCGATGAAAATCCCGGTGCCGACCACGCCCGGAATCGCGAGTAGCCTGCTATCCAGCCGCGCCGAATTCTCGATCTTCTTCACCGCGCAATCGAGAATCAGGTTGCCGTTGTCGGTAATGAACTGCGCGCCGTCTTTTTCGCGAACGCGCGGCTTCATCCCGAGCGCTTTGATCTTCGGACCGACGAGCGGCAATCCGAACGGCACCACCTCGACCGGAATACTCCCGCGGTCGCCAAGTTTCTTAACCATTTTTTCGTAGCCGACCAGCACGACGAATCGCCGCGACGAGGCCGCCACGATTTTTTCGCGCACCAGCGCGCCGCCGTACCCCTTGATCAGATTGAGCCGCGGATCGACCTCGTCAGCTCCGTCGATATCGGTATCGATTTTCCCCGCCTGCTCGAGCGTGACGATCGGAATCCCTACCGAACGTGCCAACTCTTCGGCCGGACTGGAAGTAGGAACGCCGCGCACCTCGATTCCGCTGGCTCCCAGAGCCCGAATGAACGCGCTAGCCGCCCGCCCCGTGCCGAGCCCAATCGTATGCCCTGGCTTAACGAACCGAAGCGCATACCGCCCCAGCGCCTCCAGCGCCGCATCATCTGCCGCCATCATGTTTCAGTTATTCGGTTGCGGTGTGTAGCATTATGGTTTGGACTACACACTAGGTGAAGACGACACATGCGAACTAATATCGTCATTGACGACCAGTTGTCCTTAGTCGGATTCCCCCGCCTCAGCTCGTGGTTGGCGATTTGATCATGGCAGAAGTACTTCAGGGCTTTGCCCTCGAGCGCGACTTTCGAATCGCGGAGAGTGCTTTGGCTGCTCTTCAATTTAGGGCGATGGGAGGCTATGAGATCGCAATCGCCGCCGCCCGCAATCATCGCACGCTCAGATCGCGCGGCGTAGCGGCGCGCAGCACAGTTGACACGATCATCGCGACCTTCTGTATAGCCGGGGGCCATGACCTTCTTCATCGCCACCGCGACTTTGATCCCTTCGAGCGTCATCTCGGCCTTCGCGTGCTGAGAACCTGACGTTCGTTCCTTCCCCGATTCGCGTTTCGTTCCCCTGAACTAAAGTACCGTTTCACGTGAAACATTTTCGCCTGGAAAGCTGACCTAGTATGGGCTCTTCTCGCTGAAAAAAGCGAAACTCGCGACGCTTTACGGCTTGCCGTTGCGCAAGAGTTGCATGAATTCCTGGCGCGTCTCGGTGTTGGTGCGGAACACGCCCAGCATCGCCGACGTCGTGACGTAGGAATTCTGCTTCTCGACTCCGCGCATCCGCATGCACAGATGCTCGGCCTCGAGCACCACCGCGACCCCGAGAGGATCGATCTCCGACATTATAGTCTGCGCGATCTGCGTCGTCAGCCGCTCCTGCACCTGCAGCCGTCGAGCGTAGATCTCGACCATCCGCGCCAGCTTCGAGATTCCGACTATTTTGCGATTGGGCAGGTACGCGACGTGCGCCTTGCCCATGAACGGCAGCAGGTGATGCTCGCACAGGGAATAGAAATCCAGATCCTTGCACAGGATCATTTCCTGATAGTCCTGCTCGGAGAACAGCGCGCCGTTGATCGCTTCCTTCGGATCCTTGGCGTAGCCGCTGGTCAGGAACTCGTAAGCCTTGGCGACGCGTGCCGGCGTCCGCTCGAGTCCTTCGCGATCCGGATCTTCGCCGATATGGCGCAGGATGACACGGACCGCATCTTCGAGCTTGGCGGTACTCGGCGCGCCGTTCTTGTCGGCGCCAACTTTGGATCGTGAACCATTTGCCTGGGTCCGGTTCATTTGCCGATCTCCTTGCGCCAGCGGCTGAACTGGAGCGCCAGCTCGATAGCCAGCGAGGGGCCGCCACCGCTCATGATGATGAACCCCGCCGCGTCGCGAGCCAACGACTTCATCAACGCCAGGTTGTCCCGAATCGAAACCGCGCGTACCTCTTCTTCGCTCATCCCGGCGAATCTGTCCAGATGGCTCCGCGCGCCGCTTAGATCCTTGACCCGGTCGATCAGGTAATTGGCCATCGCTTCGCGCTTGACCGGCAGGATTCCGAGCATCGTCTTGAGCCCAAGGCTGTTCGCTTTCGTGACAAAGCGCCGTCCGGTCTCCGCATCGAACACCGGCTGCGTGATCACGAAACGCGCACCTGCAGCGGCCTTGCGCTCCAGCAGCTCGAACTCGCGCTCGATATTCTTTCGATTCGGATTCGCGACCGATCCCGCGACCAGCGACGGCAGCGCCCTGAGTGGCGCCTTGCCCTCGCCGGTGTCGCCGCGATTCAGTGCCGCAACCATCGCGAGCAATCCGTACGCGTCAATATCGTGAGAGACGACCACCTTGCCGTCGGCGCCGGGCGGAATCTTGTCGCCGTTGAGCGCGACCAGCGCGTCGATCCCGATTGCAGCCGCGCCCAGCAGATCGGATTTCAGTGCGAAGCGGTTGCGGTCGCGGCACGAGACGTTCAGCACGACCGGAATTTTCAGGCGCTCCTTGATTGCCGCGCCGAACACCAGCCCCGACATCTTGACCTTGCCCATCGCGTTGTCCGTCAGGTTGATCGCATCGACATGCCCCGCAAGCTCGGCGAGACGCTTGAGCAGCGGCGCCGGATTGATTCCGCGCGGCGGCGAGACCTCGAGCCATAGCGCGGGCGCGGTGGAGTTGAGGCTGTCGAGGATTGAAGACAACGGATTCTCCGCGGATGCGGTCGCGGTCAGGGGCGGGCGTCACGCCTGGCGGCGTTCGGTCGCTTTCACCTTCTGATATTTGCGGTAGTCGTATCCGGTCGCCATCGCCATCAGTAGCGGTTCCATCCCGCCTTCGCGCTCGCGGCGGAGTACGCGCAGCCGGTCGAAAAACTCGCGGAAGTCCTTGTCCACGCGATGCTTGCCGTCGACGGGGGTCAGAAAGAAATCATGCAACCGCGTGACCGTGAAGCGCAGTGAGGAAAAACGCAGCTCGTTGGGGAACGCGTCCCATTCCGCCAGCGACAGCGTCCGCACCGACTCGTAGCCCGAGAGCAGGTAGCGGAAGCGGTCGAGCGAGTAACTGCCGTCGACGAAGCACAGCGCGTTGACCGCGGTCGCGATATCGAAAATAAATTTGCCGCGACAGGCCGCGTCGAAATCGAGCATCGCCGTCAGCTTCTCGCCGCGGAACAGCAGGTTGTCCGAGAAGATATCGCCGTGGATCACGCCCTTGGGCAGCTTGCCTTCGAGATAGCGCGTCAGGTACTCGACTTCGTCGTCGAGCGTGCGGCAGATCTTGCGGAAGTAGTTCGGCAGCCGGTTGCGCACGGTCAGGTACAGGTCGGCGATTCGCTCGAAGCTGAAGCGGTTGTCGATTCCCTTTTTGTAAGCCTTGCCGATCACATGCAGGTCGCCGAGCGCATGGCCGATAGTTTCGAGCTGGCTCGGCTTCATGCGCGCGGGCACCAGCACCTTGCCTTCCTGGTACTTGAACAGCGACACGCAGCGGTTGTTGAAATTGCGATAGAAGCGGCCCGTCCGATCCTGCATCGGATGCGGGCACGGGAACGCATGCTTGCGCAGGAACGACAGCAGGTCGATCTCGCGCTTGAGCTCGTTCTCGCCCTTGACCTCGTCCACCCGCAGCAGGAATTTGCCCTTGGCCGCTTCGAGCACGTAGTTGGAGTTGACCGAGCCTTCGGGGATTCCGGTGGCGCTGGCTACACGCCCAAGGCCGTAGTCGTCCGACAACTCCTTGAGAAACGGTTTGCTTAGCTCGGTATAAACGGCCATAGGGACGCGGGCTGGATCAATTGAGGACTGTCAGCCCGCCAAGTCTAAGGGGTGACTGGCGGCTCGTCAACTAGGGGCCACGAAACCCTTGTAAAACGGGGGTTTCGTTAATTCCTGAGAGTCGTCAAAACCGGCTCCCGGAACGTCCAAGTTGCCTCAAACGCCGAGCGCGGCTAAATCAATCCCATGCCGACATCCAAAAAGACCGCCACCAAGGCTCCAAAGAAATCCGCCACCACGACATCCAAGAGCGCCAGCGCCGCGCTCGAAGGAAAGAAGGCGCCGCCCTTTGATCTGTTCGACGCCGACGGAAAGAGCGTCGCGCTCAAGCAGCTCATCGGCGCGAACAGCCTGGTGCTGTATTTCTATCCCAAGGACATGACGCCCGGATGCACCATCGAGGCGTGCAGCTTTCGCGACAATATCGCGCCAATCAAAAAGCTCGGTGCGAAAGTCGTGGGCATCAGCGGCGACTCGACTGACTCGCATGGCAAGTTCATCGCCAAGCACGAGCTGAACTTCCCGCTGCTCGCCGATCCGGGCAACAAGGTCTGCAAGCTCTACGGCGTGTACAAGATGAAATCGCTGTACGGGCGCGAGTTCATGGGCATCGAGCGCACCACGTTCATCATCGACAAAGCGGGCATCGTGCGGCGGGTGTTCCCGAAGGTGAAGGTGAACGGGCACACGGAGGAAGTGATGGAGGCGCTGAAGGAGATTGAGTAGTTGGGGAACCTAACCCTTAACCCCTTCCCTCGAGGGAAGGGGAACCGGATAGGAGAGGGAGGAGGTGTGGAACCCACCGCGGGTTCCACATTCGATTCTTACGAGGCGGCCGCGCTGGTGGTTTCCAGCAGGTTGTCTCGCAGGAAGGCGCGTAGTTCGGGCTCGACGCGTTTGCCGAGGTCGTGCGAGGCCTGCGGGAAATAGTACGTCTGAACTTTCACGCCATGCGCTCGCAACGCGTCCGCGAGCTTCACCGCTTGTCCCACCGGCATCCGATTGTCCATCTGCCCGTGCATGATCAGCACGCTGCATTCGAGCTTATCCGGCAGATGCGCGATCACGCTGCGCTCTTTCAGGATCCGCTTGCTCGGCCAGACTTCGCGCAGAATAGACAGCTTGGTGCGCAGCGGCGCAGTGGGCCACAGCGACAGCGGATCGTAGCATCCCGATTCCAGGATCAGCGCGCGCGGGCGCGAGTCGTAGTCCATCAGCAGGCCTGCCGCGACTGCGCCATGCCCAAGTCCCCAGACTGCGAGCCGCGACGCATCGACGTCATCGCGTCCCGCGAGCATGTCGAGCGCCTTGCGCGACGCCAGCACCGACGGCTGTCCGACGAAGCGGCTCGGCCCCGATGAATTCCCGTAGCCGGGGATACTCACGCAGGCGACCTGGATGCCCATGGCGGCGATTCCCTGGCTCATCTGGACGCATCGATCGACGTTGCCTTCGCCGCCGTTGAGCACCAGCAGGCCGGGACGCCGTCCCTGCTCACTGCTGCGGGTCAGGTAGCCCTCGATATGGTAATTCTTAGGGCCCATTGCGACGTCGAAGTTGAACTGGTCGACGTTTTTGTAATTCGACTCGATCGACTTGCCGGGGATGTGGCATGCGATCGCCGACATGGCGAGAACAATCGCCACGACAGAAAGTTTCGCCAAACGGCGGACGGTGGTTGGAATCATTTTCAATTGTGAACGAGCGATGGGCTCGGCAAGTCGTCTGACATCGGCCCGTAATGTACACGCATTGGCATTATTTTAAAACAGGTAGATGTTGTCCGCGTGACATATCGCATTGAATCGCGCCGGAGTTTCCCCGATACTGCTTGATTCACAAGCGCTATATTTATCTTAATGGGCAATTGAATTCAGGCAAAGCAATGGCAACGCAGGGACATCCAGCCACGGAAGCATCGGCGGCGATCGATTTCGACAAAAACGGCGGCGTCGTTGCCGCGATCGCGGTTGATCATTTGAGCCATCGGGTGCTGACCGTCGCCTACATGAACCGCGAGGCCTTCGACGAGACGGTCGCGACCGGCCGCGCGTGCTACTTCTCGCGATCGCGCAACAAGCTGTGGCGCAAGGGCGAAGAGTCGGGGAATTTTCAGATCGTGCACGAGATTCGGGTCGACTGCGACGCCGACGCTGTGGTCGTCGCGGTCGAGCAGCGCGGCGACGGGGCCGCATGCCACGAAGGCTACGAGTCGTGCTTTTTTCGCAAGCTCGAACACGGCGCGTGGAAGATCGTCGATCAGCGCAAGGTCGATCCCGCCAAGTACGGCCCCAACTACGGGCATCAGTCGAAGAAGCCGGCCGGTTGAGATGACATGGCTGACAAAGTTCTGAAATTCGGCATCCCCAAGGGCAGCCTCGAGGAGCAGACGCTCGAGCTGATGCGCAAGTCCGGCTGGCGCATCACGGTCGGCTCGCGCTCGTACATCCCGACCATCAACGACGCGACGCTGAGCTGCCGTATCCTGCGGCCGCAGGAGATGCCGCGCTATATCGCCGACGGCTCGCTCGACGCGGGCATCACGGGCAGCGACTGGATCGTCGAGAACAACGTGACGCTGCACCAGGTCGAGAGCTTCATCTACGCCAAGGCGACGCTGACGCCCTCGCGATGGGTCCTATGCGTGCGCAATGACTCGCCGGTCAAGCGGCTCGAGGATCTCCAGGGCAAGCGCATCGCCACCGAGCTGGTGCAGTTCGTCACGCGAATTCTGGCCGAGCGCAAAGTTAAAGCTGAAGTTGAATTTTCATGGGGCGCGACCGAGGCCAAGGTCGCCGAAGGCATCATCGACGCCGCCATCGACGTGACCGAGACCGGATCGTCGCTGCGCGCCAACGGCTTGCGCATCGTCGAGGAATTGCTGATCTCGAATCCGGTGCTGGTCGCCAACCCCGCATCGTGGACCGATCCGTGGAAGCAGGCGAAGATTCGCCAGCTCGGCATCCTGATCCGCGGCGCACTCGACGCCGAGAATCGGGTCGGGATCAAGATGAACGTGGCGAAAGAGAATCTTGAACAAGTGATCGCGCTGTTGCCGTCGATCACCGCGCCGACCATCTCGCATCTCTACCCGAGTGCCGCGCTGAAGGGGGTCGAATGGCTGGCGGTCGAGACGGTGATCGCGGAGCAGACGGTGCGCGAGCTGTTCCCGAAGCTGCTCGAGGCGGGCGCGGTGGGCATCGTGGAGTTCCCGCTGAACAAGATTATCGGGTAGCGGCTTTTTCTTACGTCATTCTGAGCGGAAGCTGCTATAGCGAAGAATCTCGACGGACGCTCCTGCGTTCGGCGCCCGCAGGCAGACGCGCTAACGCGCGAGATCCTTCGCTGCACTCAGGATGACGGAGTTAGCTCACTCTCTGGTCAGAGCCTCGTCGTTGTGGCACAACAGAATCACTCACCACGGAGGTCGGCATCATGGGTCTACCAAACGGAGTCCATCATCTCGCCATCTGTACCAAGGACATTAAAAAGCAGATCGACTACTTCTCGCGGGTCGTCGGGATGGAGTTGGTCGCGCTCTACTGGATGCATGGGGTCGACAACACCTTTCACGGCTTCATGAAGCTGAGCGACAGCTCCTCGATCGCGTTCGTGCAGCATCCCGATGTCGCGAAGATTCAGCCGATCAAGGGCGTCTCGCACGCCGGGCATACTACGCAGAATGTCGCGCCCGGAGCGATGCAGCATCTGGCGCTCAACGTCGATTCCTACGACGATCTGATGGCGATTCGCGATCGCGTCCGCGCGCACGGACACTGGGTGATGGGTCCGCTCGATCATGGGTTCTGCAAGTCGATCTACCTCGCCGCGCCGGAGGGAATCATGCTCGAGTTCTCGACCTCCGAAGGCGGATCGATCGACGCCGAAGCGTGGATCGATCCCGAGGTGCAGGCGCTGGCGGGAATCAGTGCGGACGAAGTCGAAAAGTACAAGCATCCCGCGCGGTTCGAATCCAAGGGCGGCACGATTGCGCAACCCAGGCCCGATCCGTCGAAGCCGCTGATGGATTATCCTCCCGACGATCGCATCTGGACCATGAGCGACGAGGAAGTGACGCGCCGCATGAGCGAGACTACGCCGCCGGTGCAGAAGAAACCGAAGGCCGCGTAGCAGCGAACGCTAATCCCGAGAGGGCTGGAACACTATCTCGACGCGATCCAGGTAGCTGAGCAACTGCCGCGCGAGTGTCTTCAACGCACTATCGTCGCGCAGCGCGGCGGCATGCTCAAGCGAGCGGGCGGTCTCCGTCATCGCGTCGAATCCGTAGCTGCCGCCTTCGCCCTTGATCCGATGCGCGATGCGGCCGATCTCGGTGTAATCGCGTCGCGTTACGGCCTCGAAAATCGTGTCGATGTCGGCGCGCTTGTTGGTCAGAAAACCGGGGATCAGGTCGCTTAGATCCTCGTCCACTTCCACTATTACCCGGTCCGGCATGTTTCCTCCTTGTGATTGGCGACCACGGCCTCGTCGTCATCCAACGCGCTCATTTCGATTGCGTCGCGGATGGCATCGAGCAGCGTCGATTTTTTGACCGGCTTGGTCACATGCGCGTCGCATCCCGCGGCTTTCGTGCGATGCACCGCTTCTTCCAGCGCTGACGCGGTCAGCGCCACGATGGGCGTGCGGGGGCGGCTGTTCGCGACCTCCCAGATTCGAATCGTCGAGGTCGCTTCGTAGCCGTCGACGATCGGCATCTGGATATCCATCAGGACCAGGTCGAACTTGCCGGCGACGAATTTGTCGATCGCCTCCTGTCCATCCTCGGCTTCTTCGAGATGGTAGGGCGTTTTCTTCAAGTACGCGCGGATTAGCGCGCGGTTGTCCTGCGAATCGTCGGCCATCAAAATCCGCAGCGGGCGATTGAGGAACGCGGACGGAGCCAGGGGCGGCGCGACCGCCGGCGGCCCGAACTTGTCGCCGCGCGCTTCGACTTGCGCTGGGGCGCGCGCCCGGGCAACTGCCGCGAACAACTCGGCGCGCCGCACCGGCTTGACGATATAGTTGTCGACTCCGGCGGTGCGCAGGGTCGCGACCTCGATGGTCAAGTCGTTGGTCGCGAGCATCATCACGAGCCGCGGCCGCCCCGGACCGCCACCCATCAGGCATTCCGCGACTTCAAATGCGCCCCGCGCGGGCATCGAACCGTCGAGCAGCACGACCTGGAAGCGAGACTCGCGAGCGCCGTCGTCCCGTAGTTGTGCGAGCGCGCCCCCCGCCGACATTTCCTGGGTCACCTGCGCCCCTCGCGCGCTCAGCAGTTCAGAGAGAATCGAGCGGCTATCGTCGTTGGCATCGACCAGCAAAATTCTGAGGCCGCTGAGCGCGTTCTCGCGCGGCACCGGGTGGATCGTCCTATTGGCGGCCAGGCCGAAATGCGCTGTGAACGAAAACGCGCTGCCAATCCCC
>Ga0209333_1001274_pt1 | contig 12460 bp, 13 predicted proteins | sample BlaSpr_A8_OM2_O3_FD_187982 | JGI IMG/M metagenome (GOLD analysis project Ga0209333, IMG submission 187982) | Forest soil microbial communities from Thunder Bay, Ontario, Canada - Black Spruce, Ontario site 2_A8_OM2_O3 (SPAdes) (version 2) | ecosystem: Environmental > Terrestrial > Soil > Boreal... | reverse complement strand
GGAATGCCGCCGACCAGTCCTACCGGACCCACGACGACCAAACCTTCCAAGCCCGTAGTTTCTTTGTTGGCCGATGGGAGCGGAATGCCGCCGACCGGACCTACCGGGCCCACGACGACCAAACCGATCCACATTGTGGCGTAGCTGAATTACGCTCGAAAGCCGGGAGCAGATCAGGTAAGCTGCTCCCGGCTTGATTTTCCTGACATACATTCCGCTGGGCTTGCTGACGATCCTCTTGTGGATCTTGGTTCGCCGGGGCGCGTACAAGGCAGTTCCGTGCTTTTTCGCCTACATAGCATTCGCCGTGACTGCGGACGCGGCTCGATTCGTGGTTCACACTCATTCCGATGCTTACTATCGAACCTACTGGATCACGGAAGCCGCCTACGATGTTCTCGGAATCCTGGTGATGTACGAAGTACTTCGAATGGTTCTCGGGACTCTGACTCGTGCCTGGTGGGCTCGCCTCATTTTTCCGGCTGTCCTCATTTCAAGTCTGGGGATCAGCCTGGCCCGGGCAAATCTGGTGCCGTCGCGCCTGGGCGGGATTCTGCTTTACATCGTCATCGGCGAAATTGCCGTCCGCTTCGTGCAGGTGTTTGTTTTCGCCGGATTGGTTACCCTTGCCCCGATTATTGGCGTCCGGTGGCGCCAGTATCCGTTTGGAATAGCTACGGGATTCGGCCTCTATGCCACGGTCGCACTGCTGACTACGACCAAATTTTCGGATTTTGGAACAAGATTCAAGATTTTGTGGGGGGTGACCTCACTTGTGGCATACTCTGTTGCCGTGTTGATCTGGATTTGGTTTTTTAGCGTGCCACAAAAGGTAGAAACCCCGAAATTCGAGTCGTCGGCCCCTTCCCCTGGTGAACTAAAGCAATATAAGGATGCGTTACGGAGGATGCGGTAGATTATGTTCGCTAGTATTCTTATCTGGCTGATGGTTGCTTGGGGTGCGCTGGCCTGCGTCTACATGCTGTACTGCGCCTGGTCCCGCTTTCCCAAGCGCGACGTGAACGCCGATGATGTGATTCCCTTCCTCTACCCGGTGGATATTTCGCTGGCGGAATCGCTCCTCGATCCGGCTGCGGAATTTGAATGCCGCTGGAAGCTTGGCCCACCACAATTTCGCGAAGTGCAACGCAAGCGTATGCGTTTATTCCTGGAGCTGACGCGACGTATGGCTCACAATTCCAAGGTCCTGGTGGAATATGCCGACGCAGAGAAGAACCGTGAGGATCCTCGCCGGGCGATCGCGGCTTCTAATCTGCAAGAGAAGGCGATTGAGGTGCGCTTGTATGCTCTGCTGACCGGGGTCAAACTCCGCTTCTGGCTGCTGCTTCGCGCAGAGATCTTGAATGCGATGCCGGCCTTGGCGCATCTGCGTACCGCCGGCCAGATCGACGGCCTGCAGACTTATACCGCTTTGAAAGTCGCAGCGGCCGCGGCCTTCGTGGAGTTGCCTCCCGACGAGTTAGATAGTCTGACGAGAAACCTATAATTGTTGTTATCAAGATTCTTCTGTTCTCTCCGTGGAATGAGTGATCTGCTTCTCGTCCCTTCCCTCGCGTCTATTCCCAACTCCTGATACGCTTTTATAGCGCCATGGCAAACTGCATTCGATGTGGGCGGCAGCTTCCCGGTTTCTCCTTCGGCAAGAAGGTCTGCCAGTGGTGCGTGCAGCACGAGGCTTACCAGCGCGGGGAAGTCGTTGACGATGCGCGGCAGCCGGTGATGCGCACGCCATGGGTTCGGCGCGGCGAATCCACGATCAGCCTCACGCAAATCATTTTGGGCATTAATGTGGCGGTATACCTCGCTATGGTTTTCGCCAACGGGGGCAGTCCATTTCAAGATTTCCCCGGAATGGAATTAGTGAGATCGGGTGCGAATGTGGGTCCGCTCACGATTTCAGGCGAATGGTGGCGCCTGCTGACCTCCGTCTTCGTTCACGGCAACCTGCTCCACATTGCTTTCAACATGTGGTGTCTGTGGAGCCTAGGTGCACTCAGCGAGTCGCTCTACGGGCGATGGACGTATGGCGCCGTTTACCTGATCTGCGGCCTGGGCGGCAGTCTGGGCAGCATCGTGTGGAATCCGCAGGTAATGAGTGTGGGCGCTTCGGGAGCTATCTTTGGATTAGCGGGCGCACTTATTGCCGCTTTCAAACTGGGCGAGTTCTCCGTGCCGCGTTCCGCGCTTTCAGGTACGCTCCGCAGTCTGATGGTATTTGTTGTCTTTAACCTGGCGTTCGGAGCTGTCTCCGGGGTTACTGACAATGCGGCCCATGTCGGGGGGCTGATCACGGGATTCATCCTCGGCGCTGTTATTGCGCTCTTCGCGCCGCGACACGACCAAGATTTTCGGCGGGTTGGTGTTTTTGTTGTCTTTATTCTTGTGCTGATGGGTGGCGCGGCCGAGGTCGCTCATTTTCATGGGCTTCCCTTCCGTGTGGGACGGTCTCCATTTTTCCGGTCGATGAATCTTCCCGACTCGAGGCCTCGAGCCATTGGTCGAATCCCGCACCGTCAAGTTTGATTTTTTGTATGTGCGCAATACCGGCGGCAATTGCGTCCGGGGACAACTAGGTCTTCAACTCTCCCACAGCACGCCAGGCCTGATTCATCGCCTCGTCCGTATACGCGTATGCGCCGGCATCGGCGTTGGCGATGGCGATTCGGCCAAAACTTTTCCTGGCTACTTCGCAGGGAGTCTCGCCGCCCTCCAGCCAGAACGTATCCCATAGCGAGTTATATTCGTAAGCGTAACCATGTGGCCAGCGATTGACAGTGATCGCAGCGATATCGCGCGCCGGGTCGAACCCTCCCGCTCCCAGCGTCCGCCCAAGCTGCTCACGAATCTTGCGCTCCATGGTTTCAAAGGATGTTTCGAATAATTCCATCCGGCCCAGAGTATGCTGCTTGCGCGACGGCTGGCCGGGACGGCATGGCGTCTTCATCATATGCACCACGATGGGTTCTTCCGGCTTGCGGGCGCATTCGTAACCGCCAATACTTACGGCCAGATCGAGAGCGACTCGCGTGTGATAGCAGCCCGGAGCGTAGACCGCGTTCGTATTCAATTTTTGAAACGAAGTCCAGTTGCGCAGCGCGACGTTGGTATAAAGCAGGGGGACTTTCTGCGCGGAAGACAGTGCATCCTTCTGCTTCTGGGGAAGCTCATCGCAGATGTATGGAATTACCACATGCCAGCAGGCGAGAATGCAGTTCTTGGCCTTGGCCGTGTAGACTTTGCCGCCGCGCGCGTAGGCAACTTCTACTTCTTTTGCTGAAGACGCATCTCCCACGTGCTTCACGCGAACCACGGTGCTGTTGAGCCGAATCTTCACAGCCGATGCGGGCGAGTCCAGCTTGGAATAATTTGCCTTGGCCAGAATGATGTCTGTCGCCGAGTTTCCGGCGAGTGCATCGGGAATCAGCTTGCGCACGAGAAGGCGCGCGATGGTCGCATTGCCGTCGGGGAAGTGAAAGAAGTATTTCTCTGCTTCTTCGTTCGGAATCGCGTCACGATTCATCCCTTTGCCCGGCGCGGGTTCGAGATTCATCCCGGCAAACCCTGGCAGGTCGAGTCCCCAGGCATCTTGTGCGGAAACCGCGTCAATTCCCAGGCCAAACAGCGGCTGGGGCACAGCCTGGAACACCTTCACGACATCGGGATGAACTTTTACGACATCGCTGAGGAAAATGGCATAGCTCATGCACGCCAGCTTGGCTTTCTTCTCCGTGGAGGTGAGACCAGGAAAATAATCTTTCTGGTCGCGAAGCAGGCGATCAAAATCGCTCCCGGCTTGCGGGGCAATCGGCGCCTGAGCGAGAAGCTGCTTCCATGCCTCGTTCTCCGTGGCATCGAGATAGTCCTTTTCGCCGCCGCTGAACGAGGTCGGACTGGTGACCAGACGATCCGCACCGAAAGTTTCTTTGTCAAAAAAGATTTTCGGTCGCAAGCCCAGAGACCGGTATAGTTTCGCGTCGTGATACTTGGGGTAGGAGGAGACATCGATTCCCAGTTCTTCGATCAGACCGCGGGCTTCCTTGCTGTAGGGCGCGGGACTTTCGATCGAATAGGTGCCCCCAAAACCAAGGCGAAAGGCATTGCCCACTCGAAATTCGTTGCGCTTGGCGTGGCCGCCGAAATCGTCGTGATTGTCGAGTATTAAAATACGGGCGCTCGCGCCCATAGCCTTGCGGTAGAAATGCGCCGCCGAGAGTCCGCTGATGCCGCCGCCCACGATAATGAGGTCGAAACTCTCGCCAGTATCTTGCGGCGTGCCGGCGGAGTCCCAGAATGTACCGTCCCGCAGAGAGTGCGCCGCGTCGAAGGAACCGGGATGGCTGCCTCGCATTCCGGTGAGCGCCGGCGGGTAATAATTAGGTGACTTCTCAGGATCGCCATCCGCAAAGAGCTGCCACGGCATCATGGCAGCGCCTGCGGTGACGGCCACGCCGTTGAGGAAATCACGGCGCGTGATGTTACATTTCATTCCCAGTTGGCGGTCGTGGTGGTCGCCCATGAGGTCTCCGAATTCCTAAGCTTTCATGTTCCTAAGCTTTCATCGTCAGCCTGGGACATCGGAGCGACCTATCCGTCAGCCTTCTTAACCGCCAGTTCGGCACCCTGGAAACCGATGCGGCTGTGGGTGCCATCGCAAAATGGCTTGTTAACCGAACCGCCGCAGCGGCACAAAGAAAACGCGGGCTTACCCGTGAGGTTATACGGGGTGCCGTTAACGTCGACGAGTTCAACCGAGCCTTGGGGCGCCTCCACGCGGAACGGGCCATTGGGAAGGACTGTGATCTTTACCTGAGCCATGAGTTTGATTCCTCCAACCTTACGGGATTCTAGTAAGGCTAAAAAGATATCACTAAGCAGGGGCGTGTGTCGCGGGCCGCTATAGACTTGATAGACTTGCTGGCCCAGCTTCGCGTGCCGTACTACCGAAATCTCCAGTTAGGATTGTCTGCTCACGCGCGTTTAGGCGGCCAAGGAATGTGCGGACACGAGGCTTCGATAAAGATCGATATAGCTACCGACCATGCGGTTCGCGGTGAAGCGCTCGCGGGCACGGGCGAAGGCGCGGTCGGCGTAGGCTTGGCGCATAGGACGATCGGAATCGAAGTGGCGAAGGATTCCGGCCAGGCTGTTGGCGTCATTCGTGCGGAAGTAGATTGCGGCGTCGCCCCAGACCTCGCGGAAGCTGGGTATGTCATTGGCCACGATGGCGCAGCGGGAGAAAGCGGCGTCCAACGCGGCCATGCCAAGAGGCTCGTAACGGGGGGTGGCAACGTAGACGGCCGCACGGCTGTAGAGCGCACGGAGTTGAGCTTCAGTTTGCGGGCCGCGGATGGCGACGTTGGCGTCGGCAATGGAGACCTTCACGTCGGCGCGGATGGGAATGCGCGGAACCGGAATGGTTTGCTCCGCTCCCACAATGCACACTGAGAACGGATGACAGTGCTGGGTCAGGAGAAACACCTGCTTCCCGGCATCCACCAGGCGTCCGATAGAGAGAACGGAATCGTCTTTGCTGATATACGGATTGAAAAAGATGGGGTTGCGTCCCGGATAGATGACCACCTCGCGGCGCGGGCGAGTATAAGTGGAACGAAGTGTGGCGAGCATCCAGGAAGACGGTGCAACCAGGGCATCGGCGGCCGCGATACCTCTAGCGGCGGTTTCGCGATACCACTGCAGCCAGCGGGTGGAGGGAGGCGTACAACCCTGCACAGCCTGGCTCCAGGTGATGACGTCGCCATGCGCCATGATGACTCGCGGAACATCGACCGCAAGGTTGCCGTGGCAGAACTGGTGAAGGTGAAGCAGGTCGGGACGAACCTCACGTACCAGCGTTGCCAGGAATTCCGAGGATTCGGGAAGGTCGTGTGGAGCCTCATCCATCCATTCCAAGCGGAAAGCAGTGGGCCGGAATTCAAGACCGTGAAGACGATCGATCCAGGCAGTTTGGTCGGGAAGCGGGATCTCACCAAACGTCACCAGTGTGACTCGTACGCCGCGAGTCACCAGTCCGGTAATCAGCTCGCGAGTGTAGGCCCAGGAGCCGGACATGGTATCGGCAGTGACGAGAACGTGCAATCAGCCTCCGGGCGGATGCGGGATGCCGCAGTGGGAGCGGGATCCAGCTAGCCACGCTGGCCTATTCTAGTGCGAATGAGGTGCACCGCGGAAAACTTTTTTGGAGAACCGGCTTTTGCAAGTTGTTGCGCCCCGTACTCCTTAACCGGCTAGTGAGAAGACCCAAGCCGGTGCCCTGGCCAGCACTCTTGGTGGTGAAAAAGGGGTCGAAGAGTCGCTGGCGGGTTTTCGCGTCCATGCCGCAACCGTTATCCGACAACTAACAGAGCGCAGGGAAAGCTGGCACCGGCGTGCTGCGCCAGCGTGGATGCGCCTACGGTCTGAAATCTGCAGTTACGGGTTTCAACTATGATCCGCCCGCCGTTGGTCAGGGCGTCGCGCGCATTGAGCCCCAGATTGAGGACGAGCTGTTGGGCCTGCGCCTGATCGATTTTTACCAGGCCCAAATCCGGACTCAGCCGGAATTCAAGCTTGATGTGCTCGCCGATGAGGCGGGTCAGCAGATCCCGCATGTCTTGAGCAATTTGATTCAGGCACAGGGCACGGACCTGGCTCGCTTCCGGCCGGGCAAAAACCAGCAACTGGCTCACTAATCCCGTGGCTTGCACAAAGGCTGAGCGAATTTCATCGGCGTGACCTCGCCGCGGACTGATACGCGCCATGCCGTCCAGTTTGCTACTGCCAGCCTATCTGGGATCCCTCTTTTTCCTTCGATACGGATGCTCCCGCAAGCGGAGGCCAGCCACGCATTCAAAAGTGACTCGGTTCTATAGCGGGCTTCGGCAGGAATTAAGGCGTAGAGCAATAATCGCGGTTGTTTCGCCAAGTGCGGTTCCAGAGTCTGCTCGAAACACCGATTCATTTCGATGATCACGCCCCGAGGGTCACAGCAGGCTGCGGCCAGGGGAGGACGTTCGAAAACACTCGAAACCCGCTGTTCTCTCGCTCGCCCGCCGAAAGGCCTGACCACGAGGATGGAGTAGCTGCGTTCATATCGATCCTGTGCCGGGAAATAGTGCCGAAAGGAACCCTGAGATGATCTCTCCGATGCCTCGGTGTTCCCGAAACGGGACGGTTTGCCCTGGTTTGGCTCCCCTTCACTGTTTCGAATCCCACGATAGGAGGCCCAATCTGACATGCAACGGGCAGACGTGACTCACGCCACAGAAGAATCTGTGGACCCCCTACTGGATTGGAATGATTGGGCTTAAGAGACCAGAAATAAAGAGCAGGAATTAAGTTACGTGTGGAGGTCGCAACGGCAACATGTTTCTATTCGCTGACAGGGCTGATGTATTTGCGATCCGCAATAGAGTTCGGATTAGCAAGCGTGACCGGAGCGGTGAGCCGGAAGGTCAGATGACGTCCCTTTTGCACTCGGAACCCACGCGACAGAGGATTTGATCCGCCAGAAAAGGCGATCGCATTAGTCGGCCACGTTCCTTTGGCGAACAGACTGGAGGTTTGGAGCGGGACTGTGCCGCCATCGACGTTGATTCCGTTTAAGGTCAGGCGCACAAATCCGGGATCTGGACTTAGACCGGGCCGGTCGACCGATGGTTGGGTAGATTCTATGCGTCCACTCACCGGCGTTCCGCGCTCGACGATCAGGTCGCCGTCAAGAGTAACCGGTCCAGCCACCGACGCCGAAAATGTGTCTCCAGCGCGGACTCGCGATATCGAGAGTGAGCTGTCTAGGCGTACGGTGATGAGCGTCCCGGCTGGTAGAGTTCGCGCGTTTAAATGTGAGGTGGTTCGAAATGGCGCACCGCTTCCCGCTTTGCGATCTTCCGGCACGGCGGGCCGCGCGCTGTCGTCTACTGCGCGTTCAGGATTCTGGTGGAAGGGCAGATTTTGTTCGCCTGCCGGAGAACTCGCGCCGCCATCCGCCCTGTGGAATGCGTCCGGACGAGCGCAGCCCTGGTTGATACCTACTCCAAGACAGAAGATGAGCCCAGCGTACAAGAACTTGCAACGGCAGGTCTCATGATGTCTTCCCATACAGCGTATGGTTGCTTGATCCTCTGTTTGGGAATAGTGGCAAGTCAAATACCACTAGCGGAGCCATAAGAAATAAGCACTTACGAAGATCAAGGCAGATTTGCGCCGTGTAGAAGTTGCTTGTGGCAACCCGTTTTGGGATGCCCCGACCAGCAACGACGGATCAAAAACTTGATCGAAGTTGACACCGTTCCGGTTCCATCAAACGATAAACTGTAAGCGGCAAATGAAATCGAATTCGCCTAACCCAGCGGGTTCCGAACGAACCTTCCTCTCGGCAGAATGGCGTGACCTCGTCATGCTGAACTATGAAGTTGACCCAGATCTTTTGAGCCGGTACGTTCCGGTTGGTACATCTCTGGATTCATTCCAGGGAAGAACTTACATCAGCCTTGTAGGCTTCCGGTTCTGCCACACCCGATTGCTAGGATGTTTCCCTATTCCGTTTCACACCGAGTTCGACGAAGTGAACCTGCGCTTCTACGTCCGCAGGACAGAGGGTAGCGAAAACCGAAAAGGAGTGGTTTTCATTGCTGAGGTGGTGCCCAAACACTTGATTGCGGCAACCGCCCGGCTTGTATACGGTGAAAACTACAGGTGTCTGCCCATGAAGCATCGCATTGCCACGGAGGGGCAAAGCAAGACCGCCGAGTACCAGTGGCAGATCGGTGGCCAATGGTGCAGACTCTCTGCCCAGGCCGTTGATCCGCCAAAGCATCCAGAAGAGGCAAGCTTGGAGCAGTTCATCACCGAACACTATTGGGGCTATTCGAGCCAACGAACTGGCGGATGCTTGGAGTATCACGTCGTTCACACTCCGTGGCAAGTATCGGCGACTGCTAGGGCAGGATTTGAAGGAGAGGCCCGCGCTCTCTACAGCGACGAACTGGGAGCTGTGATCAAGCAACGCCCCGACTGCGCGTTCGTTGCGGATGGCTCGCCTGTCATCGTCTACAAGGGCAAAAAAATCCCATGAGACCGCCGGACCATCAACCCGAATGCACCATGCCTCGCCAGGGCTGTTCCTTTACGATGGCGGGTGCGGGTTTTGCTTTCGTTGGGTTCATCTCTGGAAAAAGTTGTTGAAGCGAGGGGTTTCGCAGTAAAGAGTTTGCAGTCCGCTTTCGCCGATGGCAGCTTGAAAGTTTCCGCGGAGACTCTGCTGGATGACATTCAGGTACTGACCCGCACAGGAGAATTGGCCTCGGGTGCGGACGCGTATCTCTATGTTGCGCGGCGGGTGTGGTGGGCATAGCCTTTCTATGCCATCTTCCGCTTGCCCGGCTTTAATGGGCTGCTTCGGCGAGGTTACCGCTGGTTCAATCGAAATCGATACCGAATCTCTCGCCATCGTCCGCTTCCCTCACAGGCCGGCGGCGGTCGCGTTCCGACCGTGGGCGCAAACCACGATCTCCAACAAAAATAAATCGCGGAGAGCGGTTATCGCTCTCCGCGAAGTTTTTATACCCTGAGTCTTACTGCTGCTTCGGAGTGCTCTTCTTCCGCGCGGGCTTGGCGACTTTCTTCTTGGCCTCGCCTTCGCGACCGCCGATCAGCGTCAGGGAATCGGTTGAGTTGAAGGGGAATTGCCGAACTGACGTTTGGCCGGTGGTGCTCAAGGTGACGTCCACCCGGCGATTGCTCGCCATCCGGATCGTGACGATATTCTTGAGAACCCTCTCTCGTTCCCCTGGAGTCAGTTCAGGATTATTCTCTACCTCACCCTTCACTTGGTCGTCTGTCAGGTTGTCTTCTTTGCCGAACGACTTGGTTTCGATGTCTGCCTCGGGAACTCCCTGTTCTACCAGGAAGCTCTTGACGCGGCTGACACGACGCTCGGTGAGTGCCTGATTGTATTCCGCGGATCCACGATGATCGGCGTGGCCGCCAAGAATCAAGTGGGCATCCGGCTTCAATTCCAGATAGCTCTTGAAGTCGGTAGCCAACGTGATCAACGTCTTCTGTTGGCTGGGCAGCAAACCGCCTTTGGGATTTGCAGGCCGAGGGAAGGCAGTTACGAAGTAAATGCTGTGCAGATTGAGCCGAGTTTCGAGGCGCGCAATCTCTGGATTAGGCGGAGGCGGATTCTCCACCACCGCTTGCGTCGAAGCTTGAGCGTTCAAACCGCGCGTGTCGGTGCAGGTAGCGGTGACCGAGATGGTTCCCGGAGCTGCTCCATCAGTAGACAGTGTCGCGGTGTTACCGCTTCCGGAGACTGTTCCGCCAGTGGCGGTCCAGTTGGATACGGTCACGGGCACATTGTCCGGACTGGTGCAGCTGCAGGTTACGGTTACGGGTGAGCCAGTCTGTACGTTGGACGGACTAGCCGAACAACTCATGGTTGGCGGGTTCTTCGGCGGCAACGGCTTGATTGTGTAATTCGCCGAGCAGCTCGCCTCATTGGCAGTCTTCGCTTTTGCGTCCATCACATGAGCCGTCACGACGTAGCTTCCGGGGGCCGCGTTCGTGGTATCGATCTGCGCGGTTGTGTCCTTCCCTGTGACCTGACCTCCGTTGCCGGACCAGGCATAAGTGACCGTGTGCTTGGGATTAAAGTTGCTGGCCGTAACGCTTGCCGTGATAGGTTCACCCACCATGACTTCGGTCGGCTGCACCGAACAACTCGCGGTCGGCGTTACCGGCGGCGCTCCGCCCCAATTGAAAACCAGGCCCGTGCGTAAACGAACGCCTTCAAATGAGGGACGCCTGAGATCAGGAAAATCGCTGGTGACAAAATCCGCATAGTTATGCCGGCCCCAAACGTAGTCGGCCTCGAACAGTCGAAACGCGAGCCACTTTTTGATCGGCAAATCCATGCCGCCGCCCAGGATGGCTCCGACGCCGTTCCCCGCGTTCAGCCCGTCGATGGAAACTCGATTTAAACTTATGAGAGTGTGTAAGAAATAATTGGCTCCGTCGGTGCGCCAGATGAAACGGGGACCAATCGATCCTGTCGTTTCGTAATTGGAGCTTCCCCAGTTTTGACCGAAGTCAAACTCCGCGCCCCAGTGTGGGTCGAAGTTATAAGTGAAGGCGCTGCCAAATCCGGCAGCCATATCAGGCACCTTCTGGCCAGTGGGATTGTTGAAATCACCGAAAGGCACCGGTACCGTGCCACCTGGATGCAGCCATTGATACCCCACGAATAAATCCCATTTCGGATTTGAGTCGCTCTGCGCGAAGGCAGGGCTCGACGTGAATGATAGTGCAAGCACAACGAACAGGCCGATCACCACACGGCACTTGCCGAAACTAGAGCACAGTGACATTACTTTCCTCCATAGATCGATGCGCGCTTCACCTACACGCGGCGGCCGCGTATAGAGCATGGCGGGATCAAGTACTTAGAATTGAACCGTTTTGGGAACGCGCAATTCTAACCCACAGCAATCTCAAAGCGAAAGAAAGATTTACAAGAAATAGCTGTATTTACGGCTGACCTTTTCGATTACCTTCGTCTCAAATTGACATGAAATTAAGGCTTAGTTGAGCGTGGCCGAATCGGTGTTGAGTGCGGATTCTCGGTAGTAGTGCAGTTTTGGTCTTCTGCATTAGGCGGCATCCTGAGCGTAGCCGTTTTTCAGGTGGAGGGAGGGCCCCCCCCCGCTTAACCGGCCTGACGCATAAGCCAAGCTGCACCACTACCGATTGCTCCCAGACCTTGCCCGACACGAAGCTAGCCGAGTATGGTTGTAGACTCGGTGCGTGTGACGAGCAAGAAATTAGCCACCGGAGAAGCTGGCAAGAACCATAGGGATGAACCACGAAAAAATACTCATAGTTGAGGACGAAGAGAACGAGCGTACCGGCTTGGCGGAATTAGTTACGTCCTGGGGATATCGCACCGAAACCGCTGGCGACGGGCAGGAGGGCCTGCAGAAAGCGGCGCAGTGGAGTCCTTCGATCGTAATCACCGACCTCAAGATGCCGGGCATGGGCGGCCTTGAGCTTCTGGAACGCCTGGCGGAGCAAACTGAGGCGATGGCCGTAATCCTGGTGACCGCGCAAGGCACCATCGATAGCGCAGTTCAAGCCATGCGCCTCGGGGCCTATGACTACATTACTAAGCCGATCGATACCCATCGCCTGCGCGCCATGCTGCAAAACGCCTGCGCTCTGCTTGGTACCCGCGCGGAACTGGAAAGCACGCGGCGGAGGTTGCGGGATTCCGGATCTCTCGGGCAACTGCGCGGGACGTCGCGGAAGATGCAGGAGATCTTCCGGCTGATCGAATTGGTGGCTCCGAGCACGGCCTCGGTGTTGATCACGGGGGCAAGCGGCACCGGCAAAGAGCTGGTGGCTCGCACCATCCACCAACTCAGTCCGCGCCGAGAGCGTCCTT
>Ga0209333_1001272_pt1 | contig 12467 bp, 17 predicted proteins | sample BlaSpr_A8_OM2_O3_FD_187982 | JGI IMG/M metagenome (GOLD analysis project Ga0209333, IMG submission 187982) | Forest soil microbial communities from Thunder Bay, Ontario, Canada - Black Spruce, Ontario site 2_A8_OM2_O3 (SPAdes) (version 2) | ecosystem: Environmental > Terrestrial > Soil > Boreal... | reverse complement strand
GAGGAATCCCTCCGCGAGGCAACAACAAACGGCGAATCGAGGTATGTGGCTTGTCCAAGGCGCGCCCAATCTCATGCAGCGTCTCTCCCGCCTTCCATCGCCTCCACATGTCGCTCTTCTCAATCGCAGACAGCCCAAACGGTTTCCCTGGCTTCATATAAACACCACCTTTAGAAAGCCGACTTATATCAGATGGTGTTGCATCGACCCATTGAGACCACCGCCGCAACCGGACATGCAGGTTTGAGCGATTCGATCAGCCAGTTTTTGAGTAGTGCTCTTCCACCGTGGCAACTCCGCACCGTCCGCTGTCGGTCACTTTGCGATTCCCAAAAAGTATCCGCCGATCCCCAAACGAACAATCGGAATTGTGTGCCAAATGGGACATACATCTCGCGACTGTTGGTGCAAAGTGGCTCATCGGGTTTCGGAATCCGACGATCTTGAGATCATAGGAGGCTGCAATGTTTGGATACGGACTGGTAGGGACCATAATTATTATCTGCCTGGTCGTTTGGCTACTTCGAAGAGCATAAGCGCGGAATGCTCCTGAGGTCTGAAGATTGCGAGCGTCTGTGCGACTTACGGGCCAAAACGCGCCGGTCATCGTCTGGAGCACATCGATAGAAGAGTGTGTGATGGAGTCGGCTGGCGATCCCGCGCGGCACTTTCCCGCAGCCAGCGATCTGATTCGATCAGTGTCCAAAGTCCCTTTGACGCCCCAGCGCGGCAAGACTACAAGTCTAATTGTTCATGCCTACCCGCTTCGCTGTATGGTTCACCACTCTCAAAGCGCTGTTTATTGGTAGTGGGCTTTCGTCCGAATGATTAGTCCCATTCGACCTGTAAATGTTCCTGAACGGAAAAGGAGATTTAGATGCGATTGAAAAAGTATTTATGGTTAGTAGCCGCGACAACACTCTTCGTCGGTTCAGTTCTAGCGGGTCCGATTCAGCAGGATCAACCGCCGGCGCCAGACAATACCAAAACGAACCAAGGCGATGCCAACAAAGATGCCACTACCGCCGACCAGCAGAAGATGAACCCTGCCGATCGGACGACAACGAAGCAAATCCGCAGCGCCCTCATGAACGATAAAGCGCTATCGACGTATGCCCACAACATAAAGATCATTACTCAGGACGGGCATGTAACTCTAAAAGGACCTGTCCGCACTGAAGATGAAAAGACGGCCATCGGTGAAAAAGCTATTCAAGTTGCGGGCGCAGGAAACGTTACAAACCACTTGAAGATCGCGCCACCGACTCAATAGCAGTAATGCTCTGACCTCAAAATTGAAACGAACAGGAGATTCAAAATGGAAAATAAGAAAACGGCAGTGTTCGGGATTTTCACGACGGTAGCCGCTGCGGATCTAGCCACCGACAGCTTGGTAAGGAGTGGTTTTTCCGCTTCTGATATTTCCGCGCTCCTACCGGAGAATCTCGGCCCGAAACCCATCGCAACCGAAAAGGCAACTAAGGCTCCCGAAGGCGCGACAGCCGGCGCTAGCACAGGTGCGGTTCTTGGCGGGGCACTCGGATTGCTCGCGGGGGTAGGGCTGCTTGCGATCCCAGGGCTTGGGCCTTTCATAGCGGCTGGGCCAATCATGGCGGGACTCGCCGGGATCGGAGTAGGCGGAGCAGTTGGCGGAGTCACCGGTGCGCTGATCGGCCTGGGAATCCCGGAGTATGAAGCGAAGCGTTACGAAGGACGCCTGCAGAAGGGCGGTATTCTGCTTTCCGTCCACTGTGACACCTCGGACCAAATCAAGCGAGCGAAGGAAATTCTGAAAAACGCGAATGCGGAGGATATTTCCTCGACGGGTGAGTCTTCGGCGGACGTTAAGACAGATGATTCGCAGGTTCGCCATACAACTTCCGGCGGCAGGATTTAGTTTCACGGGGAGGAAGCTCGCCTCGAGCTTCCTCTTCGACTTCATTCGGAAACGGAGGCGACAATGAACGGCAGAATTAGGTGGACCGAATCGATTTCAACGTTCGCTGTCGGGTTCGGCGTGGGGGCTGCCATTGGAATACTCTTTGCTCCTCGATCGGGTGACGACACACGCGAACATATTCTAGAGAGTGCGAAAGACGGTGTGGATGGGGCGGTCGCGGCCGGTCAGAAACTGATCCACCGCGCGCAGCAAGGTGTTGACGAAGCAAAAGGGCGAGTGCGCCACGCGAAGAAAGTTGGGGAAGGCGCTTTTCGTGAAGCAAAGAACTCATCGGCTTAGTGACCCGCGCACCTACCCCATGAAACCCGCACGAATGACTCGCGTTTCCACTGCGCTTAGTCTTGTGCTTATCATAGCGGTGATGTGCAGTTGCGCCCCGAACGAAACGGCCCAGCAGCGGAAAGAACGTGAGGACAAAACCCGGACCGAAGTTGCGAAGGCGACCGACCGAGCTAAGCCGGAAATCCAGGCAGCGGGACGCGAACTCGGTCGAGTAGCAGATGAAGCCGCAAGAGAAGCGCGTGCTTTCGCGGAAGGCGTGCGACAGGGGTGGGTTCAGGGCGGGCACCATGTCGTTAATCTAAATTCCGCGTCGGAGAGCGAACTCACGGAACTGCCAGATATTTCTAGTGTGACCGCTCGACGAATTATTCGAAACCGGCCTTATCGTGAGCCGGCTGAATTGATTTCAAAGCATGTCGTATCGAGCGAACAGTACGCGAAAATCAAAGATATCGTCACGACAGAATAAGAATCCAGGATTTATGGAAAAGGCCGCTGCCTGTCCTTGATTGTGGGGCGCAAAAAGGTGAAAAAACATGGCCACGAAAAAAGTCCGGAGTAATGGTCTAGCAAAGCCGTCAAGACTGAATCCCGTCGACGCGGATGACAAGGATACGATCCAAGTCATTATCGAAACGCCCAAAGGAAGCCGGAACAAGTACGCGTTCGATTCTGAGCAGAAGATTTTCCAGCTGATGAAAGTGTTGCCGGCCGGAATGGCGTTTCCCTATGATTTTGGTTTTATCCCCTCAACGCGCGCTGAAGATGGCGATCCGACAGACGTGCTCGTATTGATGGATGAACCGGCTTTTTCTGGATGTCTTTTGAAATGCCGCGTTGTGGGGGTGATTGAAGGCGTGCAAGGCAAGAAAAAGAAAGAAGAACGGAATGACCGTATCGTTGCGGTGGAGCAAGAAAATCACAGCTACGCGTACGTGAAGCACGTGGACGACTTGGGGAAAAAGTTTGTTCGTGAGCTGGAAGAATTCTTTGTGAACTACCACAAGATGCTGGGCAAAACGTATTCGATCATCGCTGTGAAGGGCCCTGGCGAAGCGCGGCGGCGTATCAAAGATGGAATGCGAGCGAACACACGTAAGTAAGAATTAAGAACGTCGCCGAGAGCAGCAAACAATGACACGATGAGGCCGCCTACGGCGAAACAGAAAATGAATTGCGTGATGAAGAATCTCGCTTCCAAGCTTCGGGCATAGAAATCTGCCGCGGACCCCGCACTTCTCCGGTTTCCGCGGCAGTACGACTTGCTAGGGCGATCTGACCGGATTACGCCCGAGCAGCCTTGCCCTTGGCCTTTCGAGTCCCCGGTGTTCCTTCCCGTTCGTTTTCGCCGCCTTCTTCGATTGTCATCTTGTCCGCGGCTTTGGACAATTTTACGTCTGTATCTTTTTCTTCCTGCAGGGTCTGGCTGAGAAGGTTTACGGCTTTGCTTTCGCCAAGCTTCTCGGCCATAGCTCGTACGGTGCCGTACGCCGCGATTTCATAATGCTCTACTCGCTGCGCTGCGCCGATCAACGCTGCATCTTTCGCGTCGCCTTCGTAATCTTCCTCGGCAGCTTCGCCGCCTTCTTTGATTAGACCCTCCATCCCCTTGCAGTGCTTGCCGGTTGGTGTTTCATCGAGGCCATCGAAAATCTGCTCCAGCCGCGAGACGTGATCCCTGGTTTGTTCCAGGTGCTGTACAAATCCATTGCGTAGCTCTGCAGAAACCGCAGCCTTCGCCATTTTCGGAAGGGCTTTCACCAACTGCGTTTCTGCGCTGTAGATGTCTTTCAACTCGTCAACATAAAGCTCTTTCAGTTCTGTTTGCTGCACGGTACACCTCCGGAGAGTTTTTGTATCGTAATAAGTATGGAAGAGTGAACCGCCGCCAGCTATACGGCCCAGACGGTATAGTCCGACCACGAACGCTGTACGGCGACGCCTTTAATGCTGGCATCCACGCCCACTCAACTGTTCCGCCAGACAATCATGCCGGGCTGCGTGGCGAAAGAGGACCCTGTTCCTTCGCTGCGGGTGTCTGTGCCGCAAAAATAGCAGTAATGGTTGTACCCAAAGAATTGGAATCCACACTCAATTCGCCATGAGCCTGCCGGACGGGCTCTCGCATTCCCCTGATCCCGACGCCCACCCCGGCGCCCTGAGATTGAACCTCTGCGAATCGCTCCGGCGACATTCCCTTCCCGTGATCCTGAACTTCCGCATAAATCTTGTCGGGCTCACGAATGATGCGGATTACCGCAGTTTTGCTTCCTGAATGGCGATGGATGTTTGTCAGACATTCCTGCACCAGACGAAATATCGCGAGTTCCACCTCCGGGGCAAGCCTTCCGAAATCGGCCGGAATATTCAGCTCAATACTAAGTCCGCTACGCTGCTTCAGGCCCTCGAGGTAGCAGCCAAGTGCGGACCTAAGTCCGAATTCGTCCAGCATCGGCGGGTGCAGAAGATAAGACGTCGTGCGCATCTCTTGGCTCAGCCCCTCAATCAAATCCCGGATTTCTTTGACCGTTTGGGACAATCGGGTAGGGTCGCGCGTCGCCTCGTCTTCAATTCGCGCAACCGTCCTCGCCAGAGCAGCCAGATTCTGGCCGGCGCTGTCGTGCAAGTCACGGGCAATTCGCCGGCGCTCCTCATCCTGAGTAGACATCAATCTTCCTGAAAGCTCTCGAAGCTGATCCGACTGCTGCAGAATCTCAGTGTTTCGCCGCCGCAACTCTTGCGTCCGAAATTGCACTTGCGTATCGAGCGCATCAGCGAGCGTGCGAAAACGTTGCTCGCTCTCGTGCAATTCGCGCTCCACCCGCTTGCGCGCACTGATATCGCGAGCTATTTTCGATGCACCGATGATTTTTCCTGCGGTGTCTCTGACGGGAGAAATTGTAGGTGATATGTCAAGCCTAGTGCCATCTTTTCGCAGGCGAACGGTGTCGAAATGATCGATACGTTTGCCTTCCCTTAGCCGCGCAAGGATTACTGTTTCCTCGCCTCGGCGATCAAGGGGAATGATCATCGTGATCGGCTGACCTACGGCTTCTTTGGTTGTGTATCCAAAGAGTCGCTCGGCGCCTGCGTTCCAGCTGGTGATGACACCCTCTAAAGTTTTGCTGATAATCGCATCGTCCGAGGAAGCGACGATTGCTGCGAGCATTTCGGCATCGAGTCGCAGCTTGCGTTCGACTGCGCTCGCTTCTCCGCGAATTTGAGCTGTCGCTAAGTGAGATCTTACCCGTGCCATCAGTTCTCGGGCGGAGAACGGTTTAACTAAGTAATCATCAGCACCGGCATCCAAGCCTTCAATCCGCGATTCTTCGCCGGAACGGGCGGAGAGCAGAATTACAGGAATATTATTGAAAGCTTCGTTGGCTCGTATCTTTTGCAGTAACCCAAAGCCGTCGAGCCGCGGCATCATGATGTCGGTAAGGATTAGGTCTGGACGTCTACTCCTGATGCTTTCCAGAGCTGACTCGCCGTCCGCTACGGCCGCTACGTCGTATCGTTCTTCGAGAAGACGTCGAACGTAGTTCCGCATGTCAGCATTGTCGTCCGCGAGCAGTATCCGAGGGCGTTCGTGTGGTTCCCCAACGAAACTTGGAAGTGTTTCAGGCGGACGACGCAAGTATGTATTACCATCCTCGATAAGATCCGAGGTATTGTCTGGAAGCCACCCCAAAACTTCTTTTACGTACGCTCCGGCCACCACACCGGTTGACGCCAGAGTTCGGGCGCCACTTATACGATCTGGGGGCAAATGACCGCTGCCGAGCGGAATCGCGACTGTAAAGGTGGTCCCACGATCCACTTCGCTTTGAACTCGAACCTCACCGCTATGGAGTTTGACCAGTTCCTGGACTAACGCGAGTCCAATGCCGCTGCCTTCGTAGGAGCGTCCCCGATCACCCTTGACCCGGTGGAAACGCTCGAATAGCTCAGGAATCTCACTAGGCGGAATGCCGGTTCCGGTATCTCGGACCGACATCTCCACTTTTGATCCAACGACTTGAACCGCGATCTCGATATCACCGCTAAACGTTTACTTAAACGCATTGGACAACAGGTTGAATACGATCTTCTCCCACATCTCTCGATCCACGTAAACCGTCTGCGAAAGGTCCGGGCAAGTAACGATCAAACGCATGCCAGCTCGCTCAATCGCCGAACGGAACGCGCTCGCGAGTTCTCGCGTCATAAGAGCTAGATCGGTGGGTTCGTAACAAGCTTGAATTCGCGCGGCCTCGATGCGTGAAAAGTCGAGCAGGTTGTTGACCAGTTTTAGCAATCGCAAGGAATTCCGATGTGCGAGTTCCAAACGCTCCCGGTTTGCAGTGGATGATCCATCCGATTCCGCGATCGCATCTTCGAGAGGCCCCATCATCAAAGTCAACGGCGTGCGAAACTCATGGCTAACATTCGCGAAAAATTGAGTCTTGAGTTCGTCGAGTTGTGCTAGCTCCTCACGTTGACGCGCGAGTTCGCGTTCGTGCGCTTTCTTTTCGGTGATATCACGCCCTTCAGCTGCGATAAACACGACTTTGCCTTCCTCATCCTTGACCGGCATGAGCGAGGCATCGATGATGATCGTCTCCTTGCCGCCGTAGCGTCCGTAGATTTCCGCATCCCAGCGAACGAATTCCCCTTGTGCGGCTCGTAGGATTGACTCCGGCAGGGTCGCGTTGATTTCTTCTGAGACCTGCCACCAGAAGGTCGTCCAAAACGGCTTCCCTTCCACGTCGGACAGCTTGCTGCCCACAGCGTCAAGCGCGACCTGATTGATTTCGAGCACCGTGCCCATTACATCGAGAAGGCCGACAAACTGAACCATGGCATCGAGTGTGATTCGGGCCAGTTTCTGACGATACCGCTCGCGGGTATCGCTGGGCAAAAGTGTAGTGCCGCGGACGTTTATTGGGCTGACGGACGTCGGAAGTTTTCTCGTCACTTTGGACCAAACCTTAGCACCACACTTGTTAGAATGCGCTTGAAAGTATTTGGCGAGCCGTGCTGAAGTTCGCTCCACTTGAAACCGAGCAGGACAAAAACTCGTGTCGTCCTATCAGTGGGGCGCCAGTGTGAATCATTGGCCCTAAGCCGGAATCAGCGAACGGATGTGCCCGATCAGTGAAATACCGTCATTTTTTGACACGACTCGGTCTACCGGCAAATTCCTAAACGCGGGTCCCGTCGCGATGTCGGCATATTGCGTAAAGGGAATGATAGTGACACCCGGCACAGCCTGCTTGATCTCGCGTGCCGCATCTATCCCGTTCATTACTGGCATCTCCAGATCGAGAATGAGCAGATCCGGGCGGTGTTCGATGGCCAGCGCGATAGCTTGTTGGCCGTTCTCTGCTTCGGCGCACAAATCATAATCCGGTTGGGCTTCAAACATTCGGCAGAGCATCTTTCTGATGATTGCGTTGTCGTCCGCGACGATGATTTTCTTGGCCATTTCGTTCTCGGCAGATTTTTGGGCGTGGGCGTACCGACCTTGGCGCTAGCTGTTCGATAGCACCCTAACTACAGGCTGGCTATACGGCGAATGTTGTAGGGGGTTCTTGTCACACCTGCTCGGTGACGCGACGCATTTTGGTGATAGAATCTCTGCCGTTTTCCAACACACCTTTCCTGGAGGTGCAACTTGGAAGAACTACTCAAAGAAGTCTTGTCATTTGTCGAAGGCGACGTTCGATGGTGGGACGAGGCAGCCCAACACGTGGAAGAACTTGCGAGTGGTCTACCCGAGGCGGAAAAGACGAAATGGCAGCTGTTAGCCGCCGTCTATCGCGAACGAGCGCAAACCCATACAGAGCTAGTAGGAAGTGTTCGGAAACGGTCTGGCGGCTGACTCAAACGGGGATCAGCGAGCGAATGTGATCTATGATGTGGAACGCATCGGATTTTGGGACGATAAGATCAATGGGAGAATTTCGTCCAACGGCGAACTGCACTGTATCTGCGTGATTGGTAAACAGAATGATTGGAACGTTGGGCATAATCCGTTTTAATTCATACGCGGCCTCGATTCCGTTCATCCTCGGCATCTGAAAATCTAGAACAATTAGATCGGGTTTGTGTTGCATCGCGAGCGCGATTGCTTCCTCGCCATTGACGGCCTCTGCGCAAATGTCGTAGTCCTCTTCGGTTTCGAAGATCCTACAAAGGCATTTGCGAATCACAGCGCTGTCGTCAGCGACCAAGATCGTCTTCGGCATCGCTCTCCAGGCCCTTGACCCGTTAAACACGAGCTCAACAGGAACGGCCGATGAAAGCGATACATCGAAGCATGTATTTAGAAGATCGGGAGTGATCGGTGCGGTGCCGTACGGATGATTCTGAAACCCCGCGGATTGCGAGTTGGTTAAGAGAACAGAGTGCGCCGCGTGCCGTGTTAGGGCTAACCGGATTGCCGCATCCCTGTTCGCCGTGCTTAACTTCAGCAGCCGATGCGGCACAATAAAATTCCCTTCCAAGACCCATCGTGTTCGGGTGGTCCCTTCCGCCATTTTACCGACGACGTAACCGCGCAATCGAGTCGCTGAGGAGCAAAGGGTGCCGACAGATATTCTGCTCGTCGAAGACAATCAGGGTGACATCAGGCTGATGCGCGAGATTTTGGGTGAAATCAATCCCACTGCGCGTCTCCACGTAGTCACTGACGGAGTTGAAGCAATGGAGTTTTTGGGTTACCAAGGACGCTGTCTTGATGCACCTCGTCCTGACGTCATCCTGCTGGACCTGAATCTGCCAAAACTACATGGCCGTGAGGTTCTGGCGCGTATTAAGGCTAACCCCCACCTGGAAACGATTCCGGTCATCGTCTTGACCACTTCCGACGCGGAATCTGATGTTGTGAGCAGCTACGAACTGAAGGTGAACTCCTATCTCAAAAAGCCGGGGGATTTGAGCGAGTTCGAGGGGCTGGAAAAGAGCCTCAATGACTTCTGGCTGACGAGGGTCAAGTTGCCGAAGCACAAGCAAACGGTGGGGCCGCTCTGAACCGAGAGGCCCATGCGATTTCATTTCCTCTCGATAGCCTCAATGGCAGCAAATTCGCGGTTCAAATGTGGTTTTGAACGCAGAGCACCGGAGAGCAGTTCGCAAGGCTGCCCGACGGGAGCACCACACGTAGGACAGGGGACCGAACATACCTGTCGAGGCGTGAGTTCTCTCCTCTTCATTTGCGCAAAAATACCTAACGATCAGCTGTAAGTCTGTCCTATGCCGTACACTGGCGGCAGCATTGAATAGCTTCCGCTTCGCCCGATCCCAACTTAGTTCCTAAGGAAAATGCGTCCGTTTTGGCAGCGTACAGCGTATATTTGCGGCGTACAGTAACCTCGGCTGATTCGAGACACAAGAATGCGAGACGAAGCGTGGATTAAGACACTTGAAGACGGCAGAAAAGTTAAGTTTATCTACCTAGAACTGCCGGACCATGGGGCGTTTATCACCGCTCAGCTTGCAGGTAATGAGGTCGTGTATTCGGTCGTATTGACAAAGGCAAGAATCCCGCTTAGCCATGAAGATGTTGAAAGCCATTTCAACGGCGAGCTTTCAAAGAAGTGATACTACTCTCTTCTGTGCGTCCAATCGAACGCGATTTACCACGATTTCACGATCAATTGCGAGGCAGCAATCGTTTCCAAAGTCAGGACTCTTTGGAATCGGTGCCAACGAGTGCCAGTTTGGATTCTTGTACGATCCGCTGAAGCTCATTTAACAGTGCCAATTTTTCTTCGGGCTTCGGCGCTAATCGAAGACGTGTAGAAGTTGCAAAAAACTCGTCTTGCAATTCGCGAAATCGTTTGCTGGACACGGAATGATTATATCCTGCGCGCCGCATACTCTGGATAAGTCAATGGCGCAGACTATCGACTCGGTTACCAGAATCCAACCGAAAGCATTCGGGTTGATCGGTGCGGCGGCGAGCAGACGCCGCACCACCGAAAGCGTGATAGTACGGGTCAGTTTGAATTGAACTGCTCGGCGTTGATCGGAGCTTTGCGATGAGAAGGTATGTCAGTCGATTCCCGAACGAACGACCCGGAGAAGCTCTAATTGACTGGGAGGAGCGCGACTTGGTGAAGAAGGCCAAGAAATTAGGCGTGAGAACAAGGCCAATAAGGAAGAAAGCCAGCCGTCCCTGAACGTTCAGCACCTGAGGTTCCTCGCCCCGAGACTAAGAAGTTGTTGTTTAATCGTGCAGGACAACACTCAGAAGTGACGTGTTGATCTGCAGGCCGCCGTTGTATTTGATGAACCCTAGCTTTCTGAATTTGTTCATGAAGAAATTGACTCGTGATCGCGTGGTGCCAACCATTTCCGCCAGCGTCTCTTGCGGTATTTTAGGAAGTAGCCTCTGGGGTTTATCCTCTTTGCCGTAGCGGGCCAGCAGCAACAGCGTGCGAGCGAGACGTTTCTCGCTGGAATTAAATAGCTGATCGACTAAATCTTCTTCGATGCGGATGTTGCGCGAAAGCATGTAAGTGATGAATCGGTCGGAAAATGCATGCTCACTGTGCAGGACGCGGATCATCTCCTTCTTTTCGATGACGAGCGCGGTAGTCGGCGTAACCGCTGTCGCGGTCCCTATGCGGATCGGCTGACCGGCGAGGCAACCTTCGCCGAAAAAATCGCCCGGTGCCAAGATCGCTACCACCGCTTCCTTGCCGGCTTCATTTATGACGGAGAGCCTCACGCCTCCGGTTTGGATGTACAACACATTGTTGGCGGAATCGCCCTGCGAGAAGATGGTTTCCTTTTTCCGAAACTCTACGACCTTCCGAGCCAGTCCCGCCGAATCGAGAAAAACTTGGGGATCGAAAGCAGGCTTCTGCGTGGATTTTGTTTTGGATTTAATCTTGGCCGAAGTCTTGGTTGCTTGCATCAAACCAGCCCTGCCACACCAACCTACCATACTCACGAGGCTCGAAACAATCCTGTCGGTGGGAATACGCGCGGGTGCGTAAAGGACTTGCCAACTATTAAAACTCACAAACTTGGCTGTTTTAGTTAATTGCGACGCCGGTCGTCGTTGGCAGTGACGGTAATCTCAACATGGGCGCCCTTCTTGAGCTTCACGTCGTCGCCGTGTTCGTCAGTTAACGTATTTTCGATGCGGAGGTCCCGATACGGACGCGGCGCCCCGGCGACGGCAATCTGTGCTTTTTCCGGCAGGTCCGTATGGGGCGACGGGATAATTTTCTTGACGGTTCCAGGCATGGTTGTGCTTGGCTCCGCTATATTTCGCGCAGTATCCAGATTCAGTTCCGCTATCCTTGCGGACCTCGCCATGCGCGGTTTCGCCATTTCCTTCTTGACGTCGGCCCGTGTCGCGGTCATTGGTTGTTTCTTACCTTTCTTATGCGGCATGCACTCATGGTGGCATCGAGACGGACGTCATGCAGTTCCATTTCGCACAGTTGCGAAATATTCGGCCGATTCACGCCAGCAGATCGATGCGGAGTCTTTGACTTGGACCTGGCGGCCGGCACAGTGTCTCAGCGGCCGACCGCAAAGGTCCGCGCGGACCGCGATTCGCTTTACGAGCAAAAATCTTCTTCGCAAACCTGAATCACGCATCGCCCAGCCCTAATCACGGCTACTTTTCAGGGGGCACGGCAATCGATCACATCGATGCTGAGGAGGAGGCAGCCCAAAGATGGCTGCTCTGTCTGAGCATCCGGCTTATGAATGGTCAGTGCCCAGCGGGTTCCATAGCGTTCCTCTCGACGCAACCAGCGCTCCGCTCGTCGCTACTGCTTCTTCGCTATATTTATTTCCGGGAATTTTCGTCTGACTGCAGCGACCACAGCCGCGCGCTCTGGCTTTCCCGAGCTTCTTGCCAGAGCATCCCGTGCGTGCGTAGCGTCAGGGATCGGATATTTTCTGGCGCCTTTCTCAACGAACTCCGATGTCGGAAGTGTTTTTCTCTTAGCAGACGTTAATTTGGCCACGATTGATTATTCTCCTCTCGAATGGCGATGGAGGCCGGCGGCAAGGGCAGCTTCCAGGCAGTCAAACTGCAAAGGCCCGCCCGGACTACCGTGTGCAGTCACTCCACAAGGGACATGGCCGCCGTGTATTCCATCGAATCAGAGTTTGATCATAAGAATGCACATCGCGAGCGTCTGTGCAGTTGTGAACAGTTATCCGTGTCCGTCTCTCCTAAGATAGCGGGTCGAGGGAAGCAGGGCGGCTCTTCTGC
>Ga0209333_1001269_pt1 | contig 12494 bp, 12 predicted proteins | sample BlaSpr_A8_OM2_O3_FD_187982 | JGI IMG/M metagenome (GOLD analysis project Ga0209333, IMG submission 187982) | Forest soil microbial communities from Thunder Bay, Ontario, Canada - Black Spruce, Ontario site 2_A8_OM2_O3 (SPAdes) (version 2) | ecosystem: Environmental > Terrestrial > Soil > Boreal... | reverse complement strand
TCAGGCTCTATCCCGCGAACGTTCAGGAAACAAGCATGGCGGGCATTCGCACCGATATCATCACGCCGCTCTCCGCTCCCGCCGCGAATCGCGTGCTTATCAATCTGCACGGATGCGGATTCAATTCCGACTCGGGCTCGCTCATTGAGGGAATTCCAATCGCCAATGTGGCGAAGATTAAGGTCGTGTCGGTCTACTACCGCCTCGCTCCGGAAAATCCTTTTCCAGCAGCACCCGCGATATTTTGCTCAGCGGCACTACCATTTTCTACCGCGCCCTGCTTCGCGCCGGAGACGACGCCCAGACAGTTGTTTTCGAAGCCTTGCCGCACGCCTTCAGGTATCACTTCCAGTTGCCCGAAAGCAAGAAGCGCTCCAACGGATGGCGAAGTTCTTCGACGAAAAAGTTGGGCGTTAATCCTAAGAACCAATCTAATGTAAATATCGATACATTTCTGGTAAAACGCTTAAATGAAAACGATCAAGCAAATATTGATCGCAATCGCTGGTGCGCTTTTCCTCTCCGCGAGCTTCGTAGCGCAAGAGCACAGCAGTCCGTCCGCAAATCTCGCTCTTACTCCGCCGATGGGATGGAATTCCTGGAACAAGTTCGGCTGTAAGGTGAGCGAAGACATGATCCGGAGCATGGCCGATGCCGTGGTGAAATCCGGCATGAAAGACGCTGGTTACGAATATGTCAACATCGACGACTGCTGGCAGGTCAGTCGCGACGCCAGCGGCAACATCGTTATCGACACACAGCGCTTCCCGCACGGCATGAAGAGCCTCGGCGATTACATTCACTCGCTTGGCCTGAAGTTCGGCGTGTACTCCGACGCGGGCTCGATGACCTGTGCCGGCCGTCCTGGCGGACTGGGCCACGAATATCAGGACGCTATTCAATATGCGGCGTGGGGCGTGGACTATCTGAAATACGATTGGTGCCACACGAGCACGCGGGACGCTAAGGCTGTCTATGCCAACATTCGCGCCGCTCTCGATTCCGCCGGACGCCCCATCGTGTTGAGCATCTGCGAGTGGGGCACCGCCAAGCCCTGGCTCTGGGGCAAAGAAGTTGGCGGCAATCTGTGGCGTACCACCGGCGACATCAAGGACCGCTGGGGAGGCCTCGAGAAATGGCCGGACGGCGGCTGCTGCTCCCATGGCATGTTGGCTATCCTTGACGAACAGGTCGGTCTGCAATCCTACGCTGGCCCGGGCCACTGGAACGATCCTGACATGCTGGAAGTCGGCAACGGCGGGATGACCGACATCGAGTACCGTTCCCACTTCAGCCTATGGGCGATCCTGGCCGCGCCGTTGATCGCGGGCAACGATCTACGCGACATGCGGCCCGAGATTCACGACATTCTCATCAACAAAGAAGTGATTGCCGTGGATCAGGATCCGGCCGGCCATGAAGGCGAGCGCGTCTGGAAAGATGGCGATCTGGAAGTGTGGGCCAAGCAACTGGGAAATGGCAGCCGCGCCGTGGTTCTGCTTAATCGCGGGACTACGCAGCAGGAAATCAGCGTTAAGTGGGAGGATCTCGGCTATCCCAATCACCTGAGCACTTCCGTGCGCGACTTGTGGCAGCACAGGGATTTAGGAAAGTTCACCGGGAAATATTCCGCACCGGTTGTGCCGCACGGCGTAGTGGTGGTAACCGTGAAACCCTGAACCCGGGATGCTCACGCAGGAACGCGCAGCGTCCGCATGATTCTGGAAAATCCACTCATGTCGTATTCTTCAATTCTTCCATCACACTCTGGATCAACTCTTTCGCGTCGGTCAAACTTTTCATGATGATCTGGATATCCATCACCGGCTTGCCGGGCCAGCGCTGGCTCTGGCAATAAACCCCGTGCTGTCCGACCAGCGCCATGGCGTCTGTGATCGTGTCCATGGTTACTGCGAGCCGTCCACGTGGTACGCCCATCATGGTCTCGTAGTGTTCCAATTCTTCTTGCTTTTCGTCGAATACCGCCATCCACCGATTGTAGCCGCTGCTCCCGATAAGGCATAATCATTGGTCTGCCGGGTTGTGGGTCAGCCTGATTGTCATCCTGAGCAAGCGTTTTTGCGCCGCGAAGGATCCGGGCGAGCCGCGCGTTTGGCTCGCTCCCCTTTCAAAACTGACCACCACTGTCTGCTGACCTATCCTTTTGCCAAGCGTCTAAGCTCTTGGCTACAGTGAATCAGTACTACAGCGAATTAGTCACCAGGAGAAATCATGCGAAATCGAATTGCTCTTTCCACCGTTCTCACCCTCTTGTTCACCACGGCGGCTTGCGCTCAGACGAGCAAAAGCCGGCCTAGCCCGGCAGCCTCAGCCACCTGCGATCTTGGTGGCGGCAAGACCGTCAAGACCGATTACTCTAGTCCGCGGATAAAGGGCCGCAAGATCTACGGCGACCTCGTTCCCTTCGGTGAAGTCTGGCGCACCGGCGCCAATGACGCCACAACCTTCGTCACCAGTGCGGATGTGGTCGTCGGCGGCAAAACCGTGCCTGCCGGCAGCTACACAATTTTTACTGTCCCGGCAGCTGACAAGTGGACGCTGATCGTCAACAAGAAAACCGGCGAGTGGGGTATCCCTTACAAGTATGAGAGCGATGAACTGTCCCGTGTGGATATGAAGGTTTCCAAGCTGCCCTCGCCCCTGGAGAACTTCACCATTGCCTACGATAAATCAGGCAGCGGTTGCACCATGCGCATCGATTGGGAAACCACTCGGGCCTCCGTGGACATCAGCGCGAAGTAAAGCCCCGGCGGAAAGTTCTCCGGATTGTTGACTGCTATTGTGGCTCTTCATTGGAACCCATCGACGTCAACCTCTCACGAAGATGGGTTCCGTCAACAATCAAAAATCAGCAATCAGAAATTCGCCGGAAATCCAAATCCATGCTCCCCGAGACCCGCTTTGATCAGACAAGTCCCAAAACGAGATATCCGCAACCTGCAAGTGATCCTTGTCACGACCGGGCTGCTCACCTCTCCGTTAATCTCGGCAAGGCACTCCCAGCAATCTGGCCGATGAGTTGATTCATCCGTCGTCGTTATGCGCATCCCCTCCTTGGGCCTGCGCGCGATCCCGCTCGCGCTCGTGCTATTGGCAGCAGTTTTTCTTTGACCGTGAATCGTCTGCTGCATGGGTTGCATTCCCGCTCCCGCTTTGCTTCTAGGGGCGGCGTCCTACTATCTCGTGGAGCAGCCATTTCTCAGGCTACGTGAACCGCGAGCCGCCAAGCGCATTCTCTACCCCGCTCCTCGCTCGCATTGCCATCCGATGCATGACACGACGGATGACGCATCGGCGACCGCTCGGCCCGTTGCTCTCAGGCGTTCGGCGAATGGAGACTGAGCGAACCGCAGCAATGTGCGAGGAAGAGAGTTATTTAATTTCGCTGAACTTTGTTTAAAATCCGCAAATTACACCGCGGGTTTCCAGCGTAAAACGGGCTTCCGGGCGGCAGCGGTCTCATCCAGCCGCGAAACCCTTGTGGAGTGCGGCGCGTCGAGCACGGTTTGCGGATCCTCTTCCACTTCTTCGGCAATCGACTTCATCGCCTCGATGAACAAATCCATCTCTTCGATCGACTCGCTCTCGGTAGGCTCGATCATCAACGCGCCAGGAACAATCAGAGGAAAAGCCGTGGTGTAGGGATGGAAGCCGTAATCGATCAACCGCTTGGCAATGTCCATGGTACGCACGCCTTTTTTGGCCTGCGCTTTGTCGCTGAATACGACTTCGTGCATGGTCGGAGTGGAATACGGCAGGTCGTAAACGCCCTCAAGACCTTGGCGAATGTAGTTGGCGTTCAGCACCGCGTCCTCCGTGGTTTGCCGCAGGCCGTCAGGCCCGTTCGCCTGAATATAGGCGAGCGCCCGGACGAACATTCCGAAGTTTCCGTAAAAGGCCCGGACCCGACCTACCGACTGCGGCCGGTTGTATTCGAAGCCGAGTGCCCCATCAGACTTGGCCGCCAACACCGGCGTAGGCAAGAACGGCTCAAGCTTTTTCTTGATGGCCACCGGTCCCGATCCCGGTCCACCACCGCCGTGTGGCGTGGAAAACGTTTTGTGCAAGTTCAGGTGCATCACATCCACGCCGAAATCTCCCGGCCGCACCTTGCCCACCAGCGCGTTCATGTTCGCGCCATCCATGTAAAGCAGGCCGCCCTTGGCGTGGAGGATATCGGCAATCTTGTGAATTTCCTGCTCGAAAACTCCCAGCGTGTTGGGGTTGGTGAGCATCAGCGCAGCCACATCTTCATTCATCTGCGCGTGCAGTGCCGCAATATCAACCATACCTCGCGAATCGGATTTCAAATTCTCCACCGCATAGTCCACCATCGCGGCTGTCGCCGGATTCGTTCCGTGGGCTGAATCCGGAATCAGAATTTTTTTTCGTGGACGCCCCTGCGCATGGTGATAGGCCCGGACCATGAGCAGTCCAGTCATCTCTCCATGTGCGCCAGCAGCCGGCTGCAGCGTGATCGCATCCATGCCCGTGATGTCGATCAAACACTCGCTCAGCGTTTTCAGAATCTGCAGCGCGCCCTGCGAAATCTTTTCCGGCTGGTAGGGATGTCCATTCGCGATTCCCTCCACCCGCGCCACCGCTTCATTCACCCGCGGGTTATATTTCATGGTGCACGAGCCGAGAGGATACATGCCGAGATCGATCGCGTAGTTCCATGTGGAAAGCCGCGTGAAGTGGCGAATGATCTCGATCTCGCTCACCTCCGGCATATTGCCGAGATCTTTTCTTTCCGATGAACCGAGAAGCTTCGTTGCATCCACCTCAGGCACGTCGAGCGGCGGCAGCTTCCATGCAGCTTTGCCAGCCGACGACTTCTCGAAGATCAGAGCTTCGTTCTGATTCACCTGCAGACTGGCTTTGCGGGTTGGATGCTTCACCGCGCCACCTCCTCGACATCCGCTTGTTCTGTGACAGGTCGTACCGAGCTTTGGTTTTCCGCGACCAATCCCATCGCCGTATGGATCGCGCTCCGCGTCGTCAGCTCCGTGCAGCACCACAACGCCGCGTTCCCCAGTTCGGGATAAAACTTCTTCAACGGAAGACCTCCGATCATCTTGTGCCCAAGCAGGCGGGTGTTGATGGCATACGGATCTTCTTCGGTCTGAACCACAAACTCGTTAAAGCGCGGCGACCCGGCAAATAGCACCTTGCCGTGTTTGGTGAATTGTCCCGCAGCATACGCGGTCTTCGCCAGGTTCTGTTTCGCCAATTCTTTCAATCCAACCTTGCCATACACCGTCATAAAGATGTTAACCATCAGCGCCACCAGCGCCTGGTTGGTGCAGATATTGGAGGTTGCCTTCTCGCGCCGGATGTGCTGTTCGCGCGTGGCCAGAGTAAGTACGAAGCCGCGCCTGCCTTGTTTGTCGACGGTCTGGCCAACTAAGCGCCCGGGCATTTGCCGCACATATTTCTCTCGCGTGGCAATCACACCGCAGTAGGGCCCTCCGAATCCCAGCGGTACGCCGAACGATTGCGCCTCCATGGCGATCACGTCCGCCCGGCGCGGTGGCTCCACGATTCCCAGCGACACCGCTTCGGCGATCGACACCACCATCATTGCGCCATGCTTGTGCGCGATCTCGGCAAGCGCCTCCACATCTTCAATCGTGCCGAAAAAGTTCGGCGATTGAATCAGCACGCAGGCCGTCTGCGGCGTCATCGATTTCTCCAACTCCGCAAGATTCACTCGCCCCTCATCGCCAAACCCTGCGATGGATAGGGGCATACCCTGGTGGGTCGCGTAGGTCGCAAGCACTTCGCGATACTCCGGATGCAAACTTCGCGCCACCACCACCGACCGCCGTCCCGTGAGTCGCACCGCCATCATCACCGCCTCGGCCGCGGCAGTGGAACCGTCATACATGGAGGCGTTGGCCACTTCCATCCCTGTCAGTTCACAAATCATGGTCTGAAATTCAAAAATCGATTGCAGCGTGCCCTGCGAAATCTCCGCTTGATAGGGAGTGTATGCAGTAAGAAATTCGCCGCGCGAGATCAGCGAATCAATAATGACTGGCCGATAATGTAAATACGCCCCCGCGCCCAAAAAACTGGTATAGCCTTCGCCGTTTTCTCGCGAGCGCGCGCGGAAGTAGTCGACGATCTCCGATTCCGCCATCTGGCGCGGGACTTTAAGGTCGCGGCTAAGCCGGTATTCCGCCGGAATGGGCGCGAACAATTCGTCGACCGAACGCAGCCCAATGGCCTTCAGCATGGCTTCTCGGTCGGCAGGAGACTTCGGTAGATAGCGCATAGGAAATTAATTAGATGTAAGTCGGAGTAAGTTCGATTGTTACCGTCAATTGCCAGCCAAGGTTCCGCTCTTTGCCAATTTCGACTTCGCCAATGCGGCAATTGAAAATCGGCAATCGGCAGTTCTTTAGTGCCCCGCTTCTTCCGCAACAAATTTCTCGTACGCCTCGGCAGAAAGCAGATCACCCAGTTCTCCGGGATTCTTCAGGGTCAGCTTCAGCATCCACGAACCGTGCGGATCCTTATTCACGTTCTCGGGTGAAGTAGTCAGCTCTCCGTTGGTTTCGGTCACTGTACCGGAGGCCGGAGCATATAAATCCGATACCGCCTTCACCGACTCGACCGTGCCGAAGGTTTTGCCCGCCGACAATTCCGCGCCGACCTTGGGCAGTTCTACGAACACAATGTCGCCGAGCGACTCCTGAGCATGGTCGGTAATTCCGATCGTCGCCGACGTCCCGCTTGCCTGAATCCACTCGTGCTCTTTCGTATATTTGCGATCTGTTGGATAGGCCATGTTGGCTTCTAGCTCCTGGCTTCTAGCGAATTACCCTGTGTCCTCTGGGTTAAGCCTTTTTCGGACGCTTATAAAACGGCGTCGGCACCACTCGTGCTCCTACGCCCTGTCCGCGAATCTCTACCTTCACCGCAGCGCCGACGGCCGCGAATTCTGGTGGCACATACGCCAGCCCAATATTCTTCTTCAGAAACGGCGCAGGCGATCCGCTGGTAACATACCCAATCTCACGCCCGCCATCATCCAGCACTTTATGTCCGTCCCGTGCGATGCCGCGTTCCGTCATTTCCAGTCCGACCAGAGTCCACTTCGCTCGCTCGGACTTCGCCTTCTCCAGCGCGGCACGGCCAATGAACTCCGGCTTCTCCATTTTGCAGAAGCGATCAAGCCCGGATTCCCACACGTTGATCGTATCCGAAATTTCATGCCCGTAGAGGGACAGGCTACCTTCCAGGCGCAGAGTATTGCGAGCACCCAGGCCGCAGGGCACAAGACCGAATTCTTTGCCTGCGTTTAGAATCTCGTTCCACACCCTAGCGCTCGTAGCTTCATCCGATGGGACGTAAATCTCAAACCCGTCTTCGGCCGTATATCCGGTACGCGCAATTAAAGTATTCTTCAACCCGCAGACGGAACCGTGCGTCATCCAGTAGAACCTCACCTCGCTCAAATCCGCGTCGGTCAGCTTCTGCAAGACATCCACGGCCTTCGGCCCCTGGATGGCAATCTGCGTAAAATCGTCCGACAAATTCTCCACCGCGCAGTCAAACTGCCGCGTATTGTCGCGCACCCAGTTGAAATCTTTCTGGCGCGTTCCGGCGTTGATCACCAGCAGATATTCGTCTTCGCCCCGCCGGTGGACAATCACATCGTCCACAAAAGTCCCCTGCGGATAGAGCAGCGCCGAATACTGCGCCTGGCCGACCGACAGCCGCGAAGCGTCATTCATAGAGATGTGCTGTACCGCGGCCAGCGCCTGTGACCCCGCCAGCTGAATGTCGCCCATGTGACTGACGTCGAAAATGCCGACGCCGGTGCGCACTGCCATGTGCTCGTTGATAATGCCGCAACCGATCGCCGCCGGATATTCGACAGGCATATCCCAGCCGTTAAACTCCACCATCTTCGCCCCCATCTGACGATGGACGGCGTTCAGAGCAGTTTTGCGGACGGCGACGGTCGCCTCAACTGAAGACAAAATCTATACCTCGGTTAGCAAGCAGGATCGTCAAGAATGGCGTGACTAATTACCGTAACACGCGGTTTTTCGGCGGGTCAAACCGGAAGACTCACCCATAAGCACGCGCAAGACGCAGAGGAAATCAGGCACAATCCTCCGTGTCCCCTGTGTCCTCTGCGGTTGAGGGTACGACCCGATTGCATTATAATGTTTATAGCCATACGAAAGATTAGGAGATCGCGCCATGAAGCTGAAGCTCCGCTCCGTCGGAACCTCAACCGGCATACTTTTGCCTAAGGAAATGTTGATTCGTTTGAAGCTGAAGAAAGACGATATGCTCTTTGCCGTAGAAACGCCCGAGGGCTACCTGCTGACGCCGTACGATCCAGAGGTAGAGCGCCAGATCGCGAAGGGTCGAGAATTTACGGCGAAGTACCGCGACACCTTCCGGGCCCTGGCCAAGTGAAACTCCCGAAGTGGATTGACCGCCGGGCCCTGATCTTGCTCCATGGGGAAAGCTTGGCCGAACACGGAGGTCTGCCCGGCCTGCGTGATGCTGGCGCGCTCGACGCATCGTTGGCCCACCCGCAGCACCTTCACGCCCACGAACCAGAATCCGATATGGCGCGACTGGCGGCCGCTTACGGCTTCGGTATCGTCCGTAATCATCCTTTCAACGACGGCAATAAGCGCGCCGGCTTCCTCGCTCTAGGGCTTTTTCTTGCGCGTAACGACCGGGAGCTCGCCGCCGAGCCGATCGAGGCAATCGCCGTCATCCTTCGGCTGGCGGAAGATAAATTAACTGAGACAAAACTGGGAGGCTGGATAAGGAGCAACATGAGGTCTTCGAGGTGAGGCTGCTGGGTACGAGTCAGAAGAGAAATATTCGGCCAGCCGCTATCGCCCGAACTGCACCGTAACATGCGCTCCCGCAGCCACGTGTGTCCCGGCAGAGGGAAATTGTTGCCTCGCCAATCCGCTGCCCACGGCTTCTAGTTCAAGATCGGCATCTTGCGCAGCCTCCAGAGCCCCGCGCACGGTCTTGCCGAGGAATGACGGCATTTCGATTCCGCCTTGCTCGACGTCGAGCACTACGGTTCCGGTAGTCGGCGCTTTCGCCGGTACGGCTGTGTCGGAATCGGCCGGAGGTATTTGCTGAGAATTCGCCGTCGCGATCGCCGTCGGCTCGCTTTGCCGCATCGCTGCTTGTACGACCTCACGGCCGGCCTCCGCGGTGGGCGGCGGGGGCGAAAGCGCCCCATGATCCTTTCCCGCAGCGCGCTGCAACGAGTCACTATTCACTTCTGCTGTATCCAGCGGTTCGCCGGGATGATCCGGCGTCCCCTCTTCCAAATCCTTGTCCTTCGTCTTTGCCTGCGCCAGCAGTAACTGACGATTGGGAGCCAGGGGCAAGTCGTGGGGCGTGTGCAGATATTCCAGCACCTGCTGCGTCACGCGGCGAAATACGGGCGCCGAGACTTGTCCGCCCTGGTGCAGTCCCACGGCTGAATCCAAGATTACGGCCACTACAATCTGCGGATTATTGACCGGCGCAAATCCAGCAAACGAACCAATATATTTTGTCTTCGAATAAGCCCCGGTCGCCGGATCTACCTTTTGCGCCGTTCCCGTCTTCCCCGCCGTGCTGTACCCCTCGAGAATTGCCTTGCGCCCCGTTCCCTCAAGCACCACCTTCTGCATCATCGACCGCATCTCGGCTGCCGTATAACTGGAAATCACCCGCCGCGAAGTTCCCGGATGAAACGCTACAGTCTGCGGCGAGCCTGAGGCTGGCACTGGACCGGCGACGATGCGCGGTGCAACCCAGACTCCATCATTGGCAAATGTGGAAATCAGCGCCGCCAATTGAATCGGGGAAATGCCGATCTCTTGGCCCATCGAAATAGCGGCAATCGAAACCTTGGACCATCGGCTCACCGGCTTGGTGAGCCCACGCGTTTCGCCCGGCAACTCGATTCCGGTTTGCTGGCCGAATCCGAAGGCGCGAATGTATTTGTAGAAACGATCTTCGCCCAGGCGCAGGGCAATCTTGATCGCACCAACGTCGCTCGATTCCGCCAGCACTCCCCATACCGGCAAGATCCCGTGCGGCTTGGAATCGCGAATGCGCATGCCGTTGTAAACGATCGATCCCATCTGGCAATCGAACAATTCGTCGGGATTGGTCAACTTCTCCTCGAGCGCGGCGGAAATCGTGACCAGTTTGAATGTCGATCCCGGCTCGTAGATATAACTAACAGCCCGGTTGGTCAGCGCGGCGGGCGTGATCTGCTTGCGCAGATTCGGATTGAAGGTTGGACGATTGGCCAGTGCCAGAATTTCGCCGGTGTGCGGATTCTCAACGATCACCGTGCCTGCAATCGCCTGCGTGTCGTGAATCCCCTGATCGAGTTCTTTTTCCGCGATGTATTGAATATTCTTGTCGATCGTGAGCACGAGGTTTTCGCCCGGCTCCGGCTGCTTCTCTACGTCGGAAAACCACTGCCGGCGCGCATCGACGGAGATAAACATCTTTCCCGCGCGCCCGCGTAGCTCATCCTCGAAGGCATGCTCAATGCCGCTCTGTCCGCCATCTTCCATGCCGACGGTTCCCACAACCTGCGCCGCCAGGTCGCGCGCCGGATAAAAGCGCTTCGGCTCTTTTTGGAAATGGATGCCCTGCAGGTTAAGCGATTTGATGCGTTCGATGGTCTCGTCATCAGCTTTGCGCGCCACCCAGCAAAAAGTTTTATGACTGCGGCAATCGGCAAGCACCACGTTGTGATCTTCTCCAGTAATGCGAGTGATGAGGGAAACCGCGGTGGGAAGGTCTTTTACTTCGGACGGCACGGCGAAGGCCGAATCGACCAGGACCGACATTGCCAGCTCATGCCCGGCGCGGTCGTAGATCACACCGCGCTTGGCGGAGAGTGGAATCTCGCGCTGCTGCTGGTGCTCCGCCTGCTTCACAAAACTGCCGTAGCGGAAGATTTGCAGGAAAACCAACCGTCCACAGATGGCTACGCACCACAACAACAACATTCCTCCCAGCAGATAAAAGCGGGAGTTCTTGCCGAGGTTGGAATTGATCGCCATTGAAGCTATCTGGACGTTGACTGCTTAGACAAACATGGCGGACCACCGTACAGGCGGACCGCCAAATAAATTCGTGTGGGGACGGGTACTCTCGCGAGCCCGCCCTGAGCCTGCCGAAGGGTCCATGCCGAGCGCTCGCTCGGCCGGCTCTTGCTGCGAGCTCCTAATGTCCAGCGAGCACCATCACCGGTTCCGCCCTCGCCATCACCGGCGCATTCGAATCCGTATACGCGGTATCCATGCGGATGACCTGTCCGGGCTCCAGCGGTACCAGGCCCATGCGGCGCGCAATCACATCAATGCGCTCCGGATCGCGCAACGAGGCATCTTCTAAGCGCAACGCACGGTTCATCTCGGTCAAGTTGCCGAGTGCGCGCTTCGCCGATTCGATCTGGTAGCCGTATTCGACGGCTCGGAAGTGCTGCCAGGCATAGGTGAACACCAGCAGGAACAGGACAGCCAGCGCGGTGCCAAACTGCTTCATCTCGCGATTGCGGCCAGGATCTTCAACCTTGACCAACCGTGAATTGTCGATTGCCTTGGCGAAATAGATTTCCGGCGTTCCCGTGAAAAATGTACTCCGCCGCGCCGCCGGAACTGCGCCCCGCATTACAGCCGCTGCCGTCGCCATTTATGCCGCCCCCGCGTAAACCCGTTCTGCCTGCTGCGGAGATTGCATCGCGAAAAGCCTCCGCAGGTCTGCTTCCTCAGCTATGCGTCTTTGTTGAGCACGCATTTCAGAAAAAAGTTCCGTCCTCTCCACCATCGCCACCAGATCCTGAATCAACGTTCCCGAATACATGGTCCCTGAATACATCGCGCACCTTCCCACTCGAAATTCCTACCCAGAACCCGGCATCGAACCGGAAGCCTTTCCACATCGACGGATCTTTGTCCGCCTTTCTTAGGAACCTGAACGCCCGGCACGCCATTACAGCTGTGCCGGGGACTCCGGCAGGTTTTCCGGAATCTAAACTCTTAAACCCGTTCCACCGCCCGCAACTTCGCGCTGCGTGCCCGCGGATTTCGATCTTGTTCTTCTTTCGATGCGGTGACCGGTTTCTTGGTCAACACCCGGAAGTACTTGTCCTTAATACCGCCCTCGCGGAAGGCATCCTTTACCATGCGATCTTCCAACGAATGAAAACTGATCACCACCACGCGTCCTCCTGGCTTCAGAATCCGCGGCGCCGCTGCGAGCAGCGCCTTCAGATCGTCCAGTTCACGGTTTACGAAGATTCGAAGAGCTTGAAAAGTCCTGGTCGCCGGATGGATTCGCCTTTGTTCCGAATTCATTGGCCGGGCCGCAGCTGATATGACATCCGCAAGATGTGCGGTAGATCGTATCGGCCGCGACCGGACAATGGCTCTGGCGATTCTCCGCGACCTCCTTTCCTCTCC
>Ga0209333_1001267_pt1 | contig 12503 bp, 10 predicted proteins | sample BlaSpr_A8_OM2_O3_FD_187982 | JGI IMG/M metagenome (GOLD analysis project Ga0209333, IMG submission 187982) | Forest soil microbial communities from Thunder Bay, Ontario, Canada - Black Spruce, Ontario site 2_A8_OM2_O3 (SPAdes) (version 2) | ecosystem: Environmental > Terrestrial > Soil > Boreal... | reverse complement strand
CTAGGCGGCCACCGACGACCAGCAGGGCAGCGTACGCGGTGCCATAGCCCGCGACCACCAGCTCAGGAGCACCAGACGAGGCGTGCAGCGACCGATCAATCGTCGGCAGAGCGACGTTGACGATGAAGTAATCGACCTGCGGCATGAACACACAGACGATCAGCACGGCAATACCGATCCCGCTCAGATAGCGGGCGTCGCCTGCGCGGGCTTGTCGACCCCCTGGGACGGCATCCTCGGCGGCATCAAGGCCGATCAGGCGGCTGACGGCAGGGGGCATGACGACGACGGTAAACGGCGGTGAAGCTAGTAGCCAGGCGCCATTTATACTGGTAGTAGATCCACTAGCTCAGGGGCTGACGATGGCGACAGTGGTCGCGTCTACGGGTTCCGAGAATCCCGCGCGCTTGCGGCGGGCCGAGCTGGCCGAGTTTCTGCGCAGCCGACGGGAGCGGGTTTCGCCCGAGCAAGTAGGGGTGATCCACCTCGGGCGCCGCCGCACGCCGGGGCTGCGCCGCGAAGAAGTCGCACAACTCGCCGGCATGAGCATGACCTGGTACACGTGGCTGGAACAAGGCCGCGACATCAACGTATCTGACCAGGTGCTCGACTCCCTATCCCGAACGCTCCGCCTCGACCACGATGAACGCAGCCACCTGTTCACCCTGGCCGGCACTCGAGACCCGGCGGCGGCGACGGAGTGTGACGCCGTCACCCCGCAGATGCGGGACGTGCTGGCCAAGCTTGACCCCTACCCAGCCTGTGTGCAAGGTGGCAAGTACGACCTGCTCGCCTACAACACCTCGCTGCGCTGGCTGTTCCGCGATCTCGACGTAATACCCACCGACCAACGCAACTGTGTCTGGCTGACCTTTACCGACCCGGCCTTCCGACAGGCCAATGTCGACTGGGACGCGACCGCCGCACGGATGGTCGCGAACCTCCGCGTCGCCATGGCGGAGCATGTTGGCGATCCCCTATGGAGAAATCTCGTCTCCCGGCTCCAGGCGGCCTCTCCAGAGTTCGCCGAGCTGTGGGGCCGCCACACAGTCGCACAGGTCGAGGACTCCAAAACCCGGACATTCCGCAATGCGATCGTCGGCGTTCTCCACTTCCAGGTGTCCAACACGTGGCTGGCTCCGCGCTCGGGCATCCGCCTTCAGGTGTTCGTGCCATCGGACGCCGAAACCGAGAAACGTCTGGTCAAACTGGTCAGCATGGCTCCACAAGTACAGTCGACGCCATAGCTTTCCCCACAGCGACTGAATGTCTCGAGGTGCGGCGTAACCTTTTTCCTACACCCCTGCGTCGCCCCTGCGGAATCCGATGCTGACTTCGTCCAGCCTCATTTTCAATGAGCTGTCGAGTGTGAAATCCGCGGCGGCCAGCGTGTCGGTCAGCTGCTCGACCCGGCTTGCGCCAAGAATAACCGAAGTGATGGCAGGATGTGCCAGCACCCAAGCGACTGATAGCGTCGTGATTGGCGTTCCATGCTGTTCGGCGATGCCCTGAACCCCGGCAACTACTTCAAACTCGTGCTCGTGCCAATATCTGGCATGGTACGCCTGCCCGAATCCGCCAAGTTCCGCCGAAAAGCGACCCTTCTCCGGCACATCGTAGAGTTTGTATTTTCCGCTCAGAAGCCCTCCGGCAAGAGGATTGAACGGAATCACCGCGAGACCTTCTTCCTGCGCCAGTGGGAAAAGTTCTCGCTCAACTTCACGGAACAGCAGATTGTAACGTGGTTGGGCCGAAACGAAACGCGCGAGCTTGAGCGTGTCTTGCCGCCCAAGCGCTTTTGCCAGACGGTAGGCGAGAAAGTTTGATACGCCGATATAACGCGCCCTGCCCGAACTCACGATCGTATCCATAGCCTCAGCCATTTCGTCGATCGGGGTAGCCGGGTCATCCATATGCAGTTGGTAAAGATCAACGTAATCCGTGTTTAGGCGGCGCAGGGAAGCGTCGATGGCATCGAGTAGGTGTTTTCTGGAACTGCCAGCATCCCAAGCGGCAGGCCCCGCTTTCCCGCCGCCCTTCGTGGCGAGGATAAATCCGGCCCGCTTATTTCTGAGCCAGCGGCCTGCGATGAATTCAGCACCACCGGCCTCCGCGCCAGGGGGATATATATCAGCGGTATCGATGAAGTTAATCCCTGCCTCAGCCGCCATATCGAGCATTCGATGCGCCTCTTGTTCATGCGTTTGCTTTCCGAATGTTCCCGTTCCAAGGATCATGCGGGAGACCGTCAAGCCGGTCCGGCCAAAGTTCGTGAACCGCACGAGGGCTCCTTACCGGGTTGATCAAGTTCTTTTCGCGAGTGAGCCGGGCAGGCCTTTTAACTTGTCCGGGCCGCGATCTGCCGGGCCAGCTTGACGGCCTGCTGCGGACTGCCCTCCCAGGGAAGACCGTGACCGGGCAGGACCCAGCGGGCCTTGACCGGCTCGATCTTTTCCAGCGAGGCCAGGGCCCGGTCGTGATCCTCGTTCAGGAACCGAGGGAGCAGTTGCGGCCCGGACTCGCCGTGGGAAAGGCTGAGCGTTGCCAGCGTGTCGCCCACGATCAGGACGTCACGGTCGGCCAGGCTCAGGGCCGCGTTTCCGGCGGTGTGGCCGGGCGTGTGGATGACACGGGGACGGCCCGGCACGTCCAGGATTTCTTCGTCGGCGAAACCCGACGCCTCGGCGACGGGCGCCGTCCGGGCCACGCCATTGCGCAGGAAGTGCCCCACCAGATGCAGCACCGGCGGCTTCCACAGCGGGAGCAAGGCCGGCCTGTCCTTGCGCATGGCCGCCGCCCGGTCATCGTGGTGGACGAGCACTGCCGCGCCCGCCTGCGTCCGGATCCGTTCGGCATTGCCCATATGGTCGGGGTGGTAATGGGTGAGCACGACGGCCTTGACGGATGACAGCGGAGCGTTACGCGCGGCGAGGAACCGGGTCATCTGCGGCCAGTAGCCGGGCAGCCCCACGTCGATGAATGTATAGGCGCCCGCGTCTTCAACCGCGTAGCAACCCAAGAACGTCGTGCCGACCCGGAAGACTCGCGGGACGATCTCCCGGACCCAGGGCTTCCCGAGCCTGCCTGGCTGCGCGTTTCGGGTGACGTTCACTGTGGCGTTCACTGGGGTCTCCTAATCCTGGTGCCGGCGTCCGTGCGGACGCCAGGCTGGGCTGATACGAGGCGGTCACCAGCGCTGACTGGTCGCCTCATTTCTGGGGACCTTCCTGACCGCCGGGCGCGGCGCGCGCGAAGTCCCGGCTGCGGATGGCGGCCAGCGATACGACGCCTGCCACGAACGCGATGATCGCCGCGACCAGCAGGATGCGGTTCAGGCCAGTGGTGAAGGCGGTCCGGGTGATCGTTTCCACGAGGTGCCTCGCGGGGGCGGGCAGCCGTGCGATCACGTTACCGATCTGCCCGGCCTGTACTGCGCCGGCGATCTCCGGTCCCCGGGTGGACAGGCCGGGGACTGCGGCCGTGCGGGTCAGCACCTCGTCTTTCACATCGTTGGAGAACAGCGTCCCCAGCAGCGCGATGCCGGTGGCGGTGCCGACCTGGCGGAAGGTGGAGTTGATGCCGGAGGCCATGCCGGCCTGCTGTGGCGGCACGACGCCGACAGCGGTGGAGGCCAGCGGCGGGTTTACCAGGCCGACGCCGACGCCGCCCACGATCATTCCCGGAACGAGGTGCGTCCAGGTCGAGCCCGCATTGAGCCCGCGCATCAGCAGCAGGCTCACACCGACGATGATCAGGCCGGGCCCGATCAGCAGCCGGACCGGCACACGCGAGGAGAGTCTGCCGGCCACCGTGGCGCTCACCAGGATGGCTCCCGACAGGTACATCACCCGCACGCCGGCACCCAGCGGCGAGTAGCCCAGAATGTCCTGCAGGTACAGCACGAGGTAGAGCAGCATGGAGAAGATGGAGGCGCTGAGCCCGAACGCCGCCACGGAGCCGCCGCTGAAGGTCGGCAGCCTGAGCAGCCTCAGGTCGAACATCGGGTGCGCGCTGCGCCGCTCCACGATAAGGAAGACGGCGAGCAGCACCGCCGCCGCGGCGAGGCAGCCGAGCACGTGGCCATCGGTGAACGACCGCTGGTTCGACTCGATCAGGCCGTAGACCAGGCTCGCCAGCGCCGCCGTGAAGATCACGAACCCGGCCCAGTCAGGCCTGGTGGCGCTCGGTGAGCGCGATTCCGCCACCCGCATAGTCGTGAGGGCGACGGCCGCGATCCCGATCGGCACGTTCACGAAGAAGATCCACCGCCAGGACAGGCCGGAGGTCAGCGCGCCGCCGATCAGAGGGCCCAGGGCGACCGCCAGGCCGGTCACCGCGCCCCACACCCCGAACGCGACGCCGCGGTCCTTGCCGTGGAAGGCGTTGGCCAGCAACGCGAGCGACACCGCGAATATGATCGCCCCGCCGACCCCTTGCAAGCCGCGGGACAGCTGGAGCATCAGCGTGCTGGTGGCGAAGCCGCACAGCGCGGACGCGCCGGTGAACACCACCAGCCCGATCAGGTACAGCACGCGGCGGCCGTAGATGTCCGCGAGGCTGCCCGCCGTGAGCAGGAATGATGCCAGGGTCAGCGCGTATGCGTCGACGACCCACTGCAGGTCCGCGAAGCTCGAGTGCAGGGCCCGCTGGATGTCCGGCAGGGCGACGGTCACGATCGTGATGTCCAGCAGCAGCATGAACGTGCCCAGGCACACCGCGACGAGCGTCCACCACTTGTTCCCGCGCTGACCACGATCCTCGCGGCCAGTCCTGGCCTCCCGGGTCGGCTGCCCGATGCCTGGTGGTGTGGAAGGCATGACGATCTCCCAGGGTGAGGCGCAGTGATATCGCGGTGACCAGTCAGCTACGACGGTCACGTGCCGCACGTGCTTTTAAAATCCAGTTCGGTGGTTGGTGCGCGGCCCAGGCCGCGGTTGGCCCCGCTGACCAGCCCGACGGACGATTTCCATCGGGCATCCTCCCTGACTTTCCTCAGCGAAAGTTAGCTAACTAGCACGACCCTAGCTGCTGGCTATCGCGGGAGCAAGTCAGGGGGTGCGGATGAGACCGGGTCCTGGCTCGAGGGTCGCGTCTTGCGGGCGGACGCCGTGGCCCTCGTCGCACTCCAGGGCCACGTGCACGGGTGCGCCGCAGTTGCGGTGGCGCACCACGATGGACGGGCCGGTGTCGGGTACGGCCCAGGTGTCGCCCCACTGGCGCAACGCCGCGATGACCGGGAGCAGATCACGGCCCTTGCGCGTGAGTTGGTATTCAAAACGGGTGCGCTGTCCGGGGACCTGGTACGGCGTTCGCTCGAGCAGGCCGGCCGCGGTGAGTTCCTTGAGCCGGGCGGCGGCTGCGGGCTCGCCGATCCCGATGCGGCGGGCGAAGTCGTCGAACCGGCGGGTGCCGAAGGACGCCTCCCGCATGATCAGCATGGCGGACCGGGTGCCGACGATGTCCAGCGTGCGCGCGATCGAGCAGTTGGCGGTCGACCACCCGTCGCGATCGTCCAGCAAGTCTGTCATGCCCCCAGGCTACCCGCTGGCTTGCCTCGGCAGGAGTTAGCGGCTCGTGGCCAGGCCCAGGGGGTCAATGAAGTCGAGCAGAGCCTGGTTGACCTCGTCGGCGTGTGTCCAGATGATCGCATGCGGCCCACCTGCGATGACGGTGGAGCGGGCGTTCTTCAGCAACGCGGGGAGCCTCCGGCTGGTGGCTTCGTACGGCAGTACCCGATCCTGGTCGCCGTGAATGATCAGTACGGGGATGCTGATCGTGGCGAGATCGGCCTGGAAGTCTTCCATGCAGGCTGTGACGCAGCCGAGGGCGGCGTGGGCCGACGCGGAGATGGCGACGTAGAAGCTGTTCTGCCACGCCTGGTCGCTGACCCGGCTGCCGCCCAGGAGATCGACGTTGTAGGAGCGGTCCATGAAGTCTTTCATCGCCGCCGGCCGGTCAGCGGCGATACACACGGTGACGCTGTCGAAAACGCTCCGGTCAATACCCTCGGTGCTGTCGTCCGTCTTCAGCAGGAACGGCAGCAGCGGCGCCACCAGGACGGCTGCCCTGACTCGCCCTGAGCCGTGACCTGCCAGGTACCGGGCTACCTCACCGGTACCCATGGCGAACCCGGCTAGCACCACTTCGCAGAGCTTGAGCCTGCTGAGCAGGACATGAAGATCGGCGGCTAGTGTGTCGAAGTCATATCCGGTGCTTGGCCGGCTTGAGGCGCCGAAGCCCCGCCGGTCGTAGGTGATCACCCGGTGCCCAGCGGCGAGCAGGGCTGCCTCTTGCTTTTCCCATGAGTGCCCGTTCAGGGCGTATCCGTGCACCAGCACGACGGGAGGACCGGATCCGTGGTCCTCGTAGTAGATCCGGATAGCGGCTGAATTCTCCCGCCCCACAGTGACAAAAGGCATCGCGATCCTCATTGTTCCGTGCCAGCAGCGGTAACGCCTGGCCCAAGTCACCACTGTGGCTTCAGGCAGGCATGTGCGGTATCCGCGGCGTTACTGCACTCTGGGCTGCGGGCATGCCCGGGCCACCCTCGCTGTTTCCCGCAGGGACGGCGTTGACGAAACGCACTGGCCGAGAGGACAGGCACATGCCAGGCCCCGGTGAACTCCGCGCAGAGCAGCAGGCACCCATCGTCGGCCGGGAAGCGGGGCTATCCCGGCTGCGAGAACTGGTGGACCAGGTCCCGCTGGCCAGCCAGGTACTGCTCGTCACCGGTGAAGCAGGGATGGGCAAGACTGTGCTGCTGGCGGACGCCGCCGGACGGGCCCGGTCGGCGGGCATCCGGGTTCTGTCCGTCACCGGCCGGGAATCGGAGTCCAGACTCGCGTTTGCCGGGCTGCATCAGCTCCTGCGGCCAGTGCTGTCCAGTGTCGCCGACCTACCGGGCCGGCAAGCCCAGGCGCTGACCGGGGCGCTGGGCCTGGCTGCGGATCCGGTCGCTCCCGACCCGCTGCTGACCGGGGTTGCCGTCCTTACCCTGCTGTCAGATCTGTCCGAACGGTCCCCGGTTCTGGTGGTCGCCGACGACGCCCACTGGCTGGACCGCAGCTCATTGGACACGCTGGCTTTCGCCGGCAGCCGCCTGGACGCCGAGCGGGTCGCACTGCTGGTGGGCGCACGCGGGCAGGCCCCGCCGCCGGGCTTTGACCGCGGCTTCCCGGAGCTGCACCTGGAGCCGCTGTCTGCGGCAGACGCCGACTGCCTGCTGGACGGCCAGTCGCGCCCGCCCCGCGGGCGGGCCCGGGCGCAGGTGCTCGCCCAAGCTGCCGGCAATGCCATGGCGCTCATCGAGCTGACCAAGGCGATAGCCGACGACCCCGCCGCCAGCAGGCGGTGGGCCGCCGAGCCACTGCCCCTCACCGACCGGCTGAGCGCCGTCCTCACCTCCCGGTTCGCCTCCCTGCCCGAGCCAGCACGGGCCGCGCTGCTGCTCGCCGCCGTGGCCGACGAGCCGGACCTGCAGGCGGCCGCCAACCACGGCGCCTGGCCAGATGCCCGGGCGCTGGCGCCCGCGGAGCAGCTGGGCCTGGTCAAGGTATTCCGGACCGGCCTGCAGTTCTCCCATCCCCTCGTCCGCTCCGCCATCTACCACTCCGCACCCTTCGCACAGCGCGCCGCGGCACACCGCCAGCTCGCGGAGGCCCTGCACGACGAGCCAGACCGGCGAGCCTGGCACCTGGCAGCCGCGGCCCTGCAACCGGACGAGCACGTGGCTTCACTGCTGGAGGCCACAGCCGCCCAGGCGCAACACCGCGGCGGGGCGGCCGCCGCCGCGCTGGCGATGGAACGCGCGGCCGAGCTCAGCCCCGACCGCGCAGACCAGGCACGGAGGCTGGTAGCCGCCGCTTCGGCCGCCGTTCCCACCGGCCAGGGGGACTGGGTCCAGGATCTCGCGAACCGCGCGCTGGGTGTCACGAGGGACCCGGAGCTGCGGCTGGCGGCCCGCCGCGACGCCGGGTGGGCGCTGGCCTGGTCGGGTCGGCGTACCGCCGCGCTGTCAGCGCTCCTCTCCGTGGCCGAAGATGCGTCGCGTGAGCTGCCGGCCCTCGCCTGGGACGCTCTCGGGAGTGCGGCCACTGTCGCCTACCAGTCCGGAATGCCCGCCAGCCGCCAGGCCGTCAGCCGCACCCTCGGCCGGCTCGAGCGCCAGGGTCCGCCGGCCCCCGGCCGGAGCCCGGGCATCGATGTCAACGTGCTGAAACTCTGGATACGCGCCAGCGCCGACCCGATCGGCAGCAGAGACCAGCTCCTCCCGTACCTGCGCAAGATCGCCGCCCCGCCCATTGACGAGCCCTCGTTGTGGCGAATAGCTTCCACCGCGTGGCTCCTGGACGAATCCGACCAGGCGATTGCCTTGCTCCAAGACGTCATGCGGCGGCTCCGCGCTCCCGGCGTTCGGGGCACCAGCGGCGGAAGCCTGACCGTGCTGGGGTGGGCATACATCGACACGGGCCGCTGGGACGAGGCGCTGGACGTTGCCGCCGAGGCCGCTGGCATGGCCGAGGCGAACCACATGGACATCGTCGCCGCGTCCGCCGACGTGATCACTGCCACCGTCCTCGCCCTGCGCGGCGAATCCGGCGCGGCACGCGCGCACGCCGCCCAGGCGCTCGCCACCGTCGATCCGGCCGAATGCGCGCTGGTAGCTGCCCGGGCCCACCGTGCCCTCGGTGTCGCGGCTCTCGCCGACGGCAGCTACCTCCAAGCGTTCACCCAGCTCCGCCGGCTGTTCAGCGACGACGGCACGCCACTGCACAACTACGCCTCCTACCTGGGGGTGGCGGATCTCGCCGCCGCCGCGGTCCGCGCCGACCGGCGGATGGAAGGATGCGGCGTCATCGAGCTCGCACTCAGCCGTCTCGACGGAAGGGCCTCCGCCCGGCTCGAGCAGCTCATCGCCCGGGCCCGCGGCATCCTCGCCGACCCATCCAACTCAGAAGCCCATTTCGACAAATCGCTCGCCGACCCGGCCGGGGACCAGTGGCCCTTCGAGCGGGCACAGCTTCGGCTCGACCACGCCGAATGGCTGCGGCGCCGCCGCCGGATCAACGACGCCAAGCCCGTGCTGACGCAGGCCCTGGACACCTTCCGGCGGCTGGAGGCCCGGTCCTGGGTGCAGCGGGCGGAGGCAGAGCTGAGAGCGTGCGGGGTGCCCGTTGGCGGCGCGCCCGCACGCGACGCCCTGGGGGAACTAACCCCCCAGCAGCGCCAGATCGTCCGACTGGCCAGCGACGGCCTGACCGACCGCGAGATCGGCGACCGGCTGTTTCTTTCACCACGCACGGTCGGCTCACACCTCTACCGGTCCTATCCCAAGCTTGGGGTAGCCAGCCGCCACCAGCTGCGCGACGTGATCGCCCTCGCCAGCTCGCCTGCCACATCAGGCGAAAGCACCGGAAGCGACACCCTGGGTTCACCTCGCTGAAGGGCCAGGCCTAGCCAAGGCAAGGTCCGGGACCGGCGCGATCGCCACGTCTGCCGCGCGACAGCTATCGCAAAGGTGCAGTAACGCTACGGATACCCGCCCGCAGCCTCGCGCCGCAGGATGGCACGAGAAGACACGACCACGAAGGGATCCCGAGATGAGCACCCGACCGAACATCGTTCTCATCCACGGCGCGTGGGCCGACGGCTCCAGCTGGAGCGGCGTCATCGAGCGCCTGCAGGCCGACGGCTACCACGTCACCGCACCCCAGTTCCCGCTGACCGCGCTGGCCGATGACGTCGCCCGCCTGCGCCAGGTGCTGGATCTCCAGGACGGCCCCACCATCGTTGCCGGGCACTCCTACGGCGGCCAGGTCATCACCGCCCTGGGCACGGACGCGCCGAACGTCGCGGGCCTGGTGTACATCGCGGCGTTCGCGCTTGATCAGGGCGAATCGCTCGGCTCGCTGCTGTCGCAGGGACCGGTGACCCCGGCGCTGGCGCACCTGGTCACCGACGCCCGCGGCTTCGGCTGGCTATCCGAAGACGACTTCGTCAGCCATTTCGCCGCCGACGTCGACCCGGTCAAGGCAAAGGTGATGTACGCAGTGCAGCAAGCGCTGGCCATGTCCACCTTCGGCGAGGTGATGGATGTCCCGGCGTGGAAAACGCTGCCGTCCTGGTACCTGGTCGCCGCCGACGATCAGGCGCTCCCGCCCGATGCAGAGCGCATGTTCGCCGCCCGCATGGGCGCCACCACCGTCGAGATCCCCTCCAGCCACGTCGCGATGGTCTCCCATCCCGGTGATGTGGCACAGCTCATCAAGACGGCGGCCGAAGCGGTGCCGGCCACGGCCTAGACCGGGGAGGACAGGGTGAAAGGAGCACCTAGCGATGAGTGAGACGACGCTGACCTATCAGGTCTTCGTGGCGCCGATCATCGCGATCGCGGGCAAGGACGTCCCACCTGGCCAGAGCCGCTCAACCTGGAGCCCGATATCGGCCACCCTCATCTCCGGCCGGCATGACGCCGTCCTGGTTGACCCTCTCATGACGGTCGAACAGGGGATGGCTGTGGCTGACTGGGTGTCGACCACGGGAAAGAACCTCACCACGGTGTACGTCACCCACGGTCATGGCGACCACTGGTTCGGGCTCGGCGCGGTGCGCGAGCGCTTCCCCGGCGTGCGGGCCGTCGCGACACCGGCCGTCGTCGAGGGCATGCGCAAGTGGTCAGCGCCCGAGGCACTCCAGACATTCTGGCAACCCAGGTTCCCGGGCCAGATCCCTGATGACAATCCCGTCGCCGATCCGCTCGACGGGCCGTCCTTCGAGCTGGAGGGCCACGAGCTGTTCGCCGTCGACGCCGGGCACACCGATACCGACAACACCACGGTCCTGCACGTTCCGGATATCGGGCTGGTCGTCGCCGGCGACGCGGCATACAACGGCGTGCATCAGTACCTGGCGGAATCAGACTCTCAAGGCCGCCAGGACTGGCTCGCGGCCCTGGACATCATCGAGGCACTCGATCCGCGTGCCGTCGTGGCCGGGCACAAGCGCTACGGCAACGACGACAGCCCGCGCATCATCGGTGAAACCCGCGAGTACATCAGCGACTTCGACCGGCTCGACAAGGAAACCGCGACGGCGGAGGAACTGTACTGGCAGATGCTGGCGGTTTACCCGCACCGGGTCAACCCCGGCGCGCTGTGGCTCTCGGCCCAGGCGGCAAAGGCCTGAACGGGCAGGCCGGCCTGTCCGGGTGAGCCCGCCGACCGAGTCGCACTTCGCGGCTCTGGTTCGCGCGATCTTGTACCAGCAGCTGGCCGGCGCGGCAGCACGCGCGATCCATGGGCGCCTGCTCGCCGCGCTCGGCGGTGAGGTCACCCCGAAGCGGTTGCTGTCGCTTTCTTCGCAGACGCTGCGCCGTAGGCCTATCCGCCAGCAAGGCAGCGTCCATACAGGACCTGGCGACCAAGATGCTGAACGGGTCGGTGGTGCTTTATCCGGCTGCGCTGCGGGGCCGAAGCGACGACGAGATCGTCGCCACGCTTACGGAGACGCGTACCGGCCCTACCGCTCGGTATCTCCTGCCGGGAGGTGCAGTAAGACTGCGGATACCCACAGCTAGGTTCCAGATGCAGACTCAGGTAATGACACCAGGCACCAGGAAAGGACGACCTCGGTGAAGATCACCCGAATCGCGCGACGAGTCAGGCTGCGGCTCGTTATCGCGGCTGCAATTGTGGCCATTGCCAGCTTGGCCATCCCGCTCAGCCAGATCGCCTCGGCCCGTACAGCGGACGCTGCTGCCGCTGCGGGTAATGGCCCTAAGCCCAGCATCGTGCTGGTGCACGGGGCGTGGGCCGACAGCGGCAGCTGGGACGGCGTCACCAAGCGCCTGCAGGCTGACGGTTACACCGTGTACGCGCCGCCGAACCCGCTGCAGGGCCTGCCCTACGACTCGGCCTACCTGGCCGACTTCCTGCACAGCATTTCCGGTCCCATCGTGCTGGTGGGTCACTCCTACGGAGGGGCCGTTATCACCAACGCCGCCACCGGCGACCCGCAGGTCAAAGCCCTCGTTTACGTAGACGCCTTCGCGCCCGCGCAGGGCCAGACCCTCGAGCAGCTGCTCACCGCCTACCCCGGGTCGTGCGCCGTGCCCGCGAACCTGAATGTGGTCCCGTTCCCCGGCGCCCCCAGCGGCGTTGGCGACGCCTACATCAAGCAGAGCGTGTACCCCAGCTGCATGGCCAACGGCTTGCCTGCCGCCGAGGCACGCGTGCTAGCAGTCACCCAGCGGCCGATAGCAACGGCCGCGCTCACTCAGCAGAGTGGTGTCCCGGCGTGGAAGACAATCCCGTCGTGGGCCGTGGTGGGCACCGCCGACCATGCCATCCCGCTGGCGTTGCAGCTGGCCATGGCCACGACGGCGCACGCCCATATCACCAGGGTAGACGCGTCGCACCTTTCCATGATCTCCAATCCGGGGGTCGTGACGAACGTGATCCTGGACGCCGTCCGGGCGACCTCCTAACCGAGGCCTTTCGCCTAAG
>Ga0209333_1001266_pt1 | contig 12507 bp, 10 predicted proteins | sample BlaSpr_A8_OM2_O3_FD_187982 | JGI IMG/M metagenome (GOLD analysis project Ga0209333, IMG submission 187982) | Forest soil microbial communities from Thunder Bay, Ontario, Canada - Black Spruce, Ontario site 2_A8_OM2_O3 (SPAdes) (version 2) | ecosystem: Environmental > Terrestrial > Soil > Boreal... | reverse complement strand
TTCAACTGCTGCGCATAAAACCTCGCAATCGCCTCGGCGTGCTCGCCGGCGATGTATCCGTAACCCATGCGCTTGCGCACCACGGCGCCGTTCTTGCCCTCCACCAGCGCGTTGTCCTGAGTGCGGCACGCCCGGCTCTTGGTGAACTCCGCGTGCAACTTGTCCAGCATTTGCGCCACGCGACGATGGATGTACTCCGAGCCGTTGTCGACGTGAAACCCCAACACCACAAACGGAAACTGCGCCAGCACCGCCTCCAGCAGGGCAGCAGGTAGACCTCGCTGATCTTGCTCACGCAACCCACCACCTGCCACTGCGTCACCGCATCTACCGCGTGGATGTGATACACCCCCTTGGCCCCGTCCCAGTCCCCCTGATGGACCGTGTCCACGCGCAGAAATCCTGGGCGGCCGTGCGGATCGGGCCGGCGCGCCGCTCCCCGATGGCGATCCCCGACGACCGCGTCTGTTCGAACACCGCGGCTTGATTGCGCTAGCGCGCGCTGGCGCGCAAGTTGTACAGATGCGCCACACTGATCTCCGCCAGCCGCTCGTACCGCTTGTTCCCGAACTGCACGCACTCGCGCTTGCAGAATCCGGCGCGTGGCCGGCCCGCTCAACCGCTCGTGCGCCCGGTCCACTTCCGCCAGCAGCGCGATGTCCCCGGCAGTGTACCTCACCTGGAAACCGTGCCGTTGGTACGCCGCCCTCCGCACCCCTCCGCTGTCCAGAAATGCGCGGATCAATCGCGTCGTCTGTGAGACGCTCATCCCCGTCACTTTTTCCACATCGGCGCGCACCACGCCGCGCTCCCCCTTGCCCAACGCGCCGTAGTTCTGCGCCCCCAGCACGCGCTCCACCCAGGCGTACCTCTCGCTTCGTTGGCACCCCGCAAACTCGATCCTGGCGCAGGCTTTCGGCATTCATCATCTGCACTTGCATCCGGCCGCGCCACGCCTACCCCATGCTTTCCTTTTTCATGCTCATCTTGCATTGGACAATTCTGGGCTCGCCCCTTCGCCCGCTCAGTCTCGCGCTTTTAGGCTAAACTGAACTTATTCTGAGCCGATTAGTCTTACCGTGCGTCATCCTGCTGGCTACCCTTGCCGCGGCCGCCCAAGTCGCCACACCCGAAAGGGGCCAACTGGATTCCAGCCCAACGCTTTTCGCCGTCATGGCGGCGATCAACGCGTCGGGTTACAACGCCGACGCCGCCTCGCCCAACAACAATCCGCTCCGCGAAACCATCCGCAAAGAATTGGCGGCGAAGCAGATCCCCAGCCTGCCTGCGCTCAAGGATTTCTACCTGGAACACAGGCAAAGCGATCCCACAGCCGACCTCAGCCAATACATTTCCTTCGCCCTCTCGGTGAAAGGTCCTCCCACCTTCGCGCCGAAAGGCCGCGAGGCGGAAATCCCGCCGGATGCCGCCGCTCTCGATGGCTTCGGCCCCTTGCTCGCGAAGTTTTATCGGGAGGCTGGCATCGAAGACCTCTGGAACCGTTCGCAACCCGCATTCGACCAGGCCATCGAACGCTATCACGAACTTGTGGCGGACGCCGTGCTCCAGGTGAACGGCTTCCTGCGCAACGAAACTTCCGGAACGTCGTCCAGTTGGTTCCAGATCTACGTCGACTTGCTGGGCGCCCCCAATCAAATCCAGACTCGCAGCTATGGCCGGAATTATTACGTGGTGATTACGCCCTCCGCCGAGCCGCGCATCCGCGACGTGCGGCACGCCTACCTGCACTACCTGCTTGACCCCCTGGCCGCCCGCCACGAGGAAATCGTCATGCGCAAACGCGGACTGGCCGACCATGCGCAACGCGCCCCGGCGCTCGACCAATCGTTCAAATCGGATTATCTCCTGCTGGTCACCGAGTCGCTGATCAAGGCCGTCGAAGCTCGGCTCGACAGGCAGCCGGCAGCCGTGAACCAGGCCATGCGCGAGGGTTACATCTTGACCGCGTTTTTCGCCGAACAATTGCAGCCTTACCTGAAGCAGGAACAGGCCATGCGGTTCTACTATCCGGAAATGATCGCGGCCATCGACCTTAAGCGCGAAGATGCGCGCCTCTCGCAGATCGATTTTGTCTCCGAGGCGCCCGTACGGCCGGTCAAAGTCGTGGAGCTTCCCCGGCCTCCCGAACCGAAAGGCGTTTACAAAACCCTGGCGCAGGCCGAACAGCTATACTCGGAGCGCAGCCTGGAAGCCGCCCGGCAGCTCTTTCTAAAGGCGTTGGAGGAGACCGGGGAGCACCCGCTGCATGCCCAAGCCTATTACGGTCTGGCCCGCATCGCGGCCCTCGAAAAGAATCCGGAGATGGCCGAGCGTCTGTTCCGGAAGGTCCTCGAATCCGGCCCGGAACCGCGGATAAGGGCCTGGACGCTGGTGTATCTGGCGCGGCTGTCCGACGCGGCTGGCGATCGCGAACAGGCCACCCGGCATTACCGGGAAGCACTGGCAGTCGAAGGAGCATCCCCCGCCGCTCATGACGCCGCGGAACAGGGCGTCCAGCGAAGCTTTGAGAAGAAATCGAATTAGAGGAGTCATTATGAAGAAAATCGTCTTATACCGCGTCTTGGCTTTGTCCATCGCCGTGGCCGCCGCCGTACCGGGTCTGCTGGCGCAACCCAAGCCGAAATCCTCCGAAGAGTATGAAGCGCTGAAAACGATGTTTGGCGCGCAAACGCCTGACGCGCGCATCGCCGCCGCCGAGAATGTGCTGACTAAGTTCGCCGACACGGAGTTTAAATCCGTGGCCCTTTACTTCGAGGCCGTCGCTTACGACCAAAAGCACGACTACGAGCACACCGTGGTGTTCGGCGAGCGGACCCTCGAGGCCGATCCCAAATACTACCAGGCCATGCTGTTGCTCGCTGGGGTGATCGCCCAGCGCACCAAGGAATTCGACCTGGATCGCGAGGAAAAGCTGGCGCAGGTGGAAAAGTACTCTAAGAACGCGATCGAGTTGGTCAAGGACGCCCCCAAGCCGAACCCGGGCATCACCGACGACCAGTGGGCCGCCGCCAAGAAGGACATGGCCTCCCAGGCCCACACAGCGCTCGGGATGGGCGCCATGGCGCGCAAGAAGTACGATGTCGCCGAAAGCGAGTTCAAAATCGCCCTTGACAGCGCCGACAAGCCCGATCCGGCCACCATGGTGCGGCTGGGCAAGGTCTACTGCGACGACGGCAAGTATGACGAGGCCATCGCGCAGTTCGATAAAGTGATGGCGATGCCGGATGTCAATGTGACGGTTAAACAGGTTGCCCAGGCTGAACGCGTGCGGACCATCCAGAAGAAGAACCCGCCCAAACCGGCCGACGCGGCGAATCCGGCGCCGCCCGCTCCCCCAACCCCGAAGCCCTAGTTTTCCGTTATGCGAGCGGATCTGGACTCCCTGGAGGTCGCCGCCGGCCACCGGTTTGCCGACCGGGAGATCCTTCGCCGCGCGCTGACCCATAGCTCGCACGTTCACGAACAGGCGCTCGCGGGCGGCGACGCCGCCGCGCGCGACAACGAACAGCTCGAATTCCTGGGCGACTCCGTGTTGGGCTTCCTGATCAGCGAGGATCTGGTCCAGCGCCATCCGGAAGCCGCCGAAGGGCGCTTATCCAAGTTGAAGGCGCATCTGGTCAGCGCCGCCTGGCTCCACGAAGCCGCCCAGCAGCTGCGCCTCGGAGAATATCTGGAACTCGGCCGCGGCGAGGAAATGAGCGGCGGGCGCGCCAAGAAAACGCTCCTGGTGGATGCGCTGGAAGCGCTCATCGCGGCTATCTACCTGGATGGCGGCATGCAGCCCGCCCGCGAGTTCATCAAGCGTTTTGTAGTGGCGTCCGAAGCCGGGCTGGAGGGCGAACAGTCCCCGCGGAACCTCACCGACTACAAGAGCGCGCTGCAGGAGTTCGCGCAGGCGCGCCGCCTGCCGCCGCCTCGCTATGTGATCGTGCGCGAGCGCGGACCCGAGCACTCCAAGACCTTCACCGTCGAGGCGCGCGTGGGCCGCGAGTGGGTGGGGCAGGCCGAAGGCAATACCAAGAAGAGCGCCGCCCAAAAGGCCGCGCGCGACGTCTACGAGCGTCTTCAGTCTTCTGTGGGGCAGGTTGGCAACCTGCAGGCCGATTGTTAATCGGCCTCCCTACCCGGGTTTTTTCGTGTGATCGTCCGCCGCGCTGGTCCTCGCGCTATATGCGATGCTGCACGCGATCCTCCAATGCCGTACCGGAGATCGTCGCCGCGCTCCCTTCACTGCTGACGGGCTCAAAAACCGGCCATCACCGCAGTTAAGGCAAACTCTATCAAGGAGGGTTGCATTCCATCCCAGCTCATTGACCGCGCCAGACCATCGCACCCGTCACGCCGCCGATGTAGCGCTGGAAGTGCGCGCTTCGAACGTATAGCCGAATCCCCGCACCGAATGGATCAGCCCCGGATTGGTCGGGTCGGTCTCGATCTTCTGCCGCAACCGCAGCACATAAACGTCTACGGCGCGGTCGGTGATGGCGCGATCCTGGCCCCACACCGCGTTCAGCAATTGCTCGCGGCTGAAGACTACCCCCGGACGGCTCATCAGAAATTCGAGCAGGCGGAACTCCGTGGCGGTGAGGTTGAGGGGCGTCCCGTTGAGGCGCGCCTGGCAACTGCTGCGGTCCACTTGCACGCCGCCGGCCTCCAGCACCCGCGCCGGAGAGGACTGGTTACGGAACTGCAGTTTGATGCGCGCGATCAGCTCGCGCACGAAGAACGGCTTCACCACGTAGTCGTTGGCGCCCAATTCCAGGCCCACGATGCGGTCCGTCTCCGACGCCCGCGCGGTCAGGAAGATGATCGGCGTGCTCAGCAGGTCCGGGTCTTTGCGCACCGCCTTGCAAATCTCCAGGCCATCGTAGTCCGGCAACATGATATCCAGCAGGATCAGATCGGGCCGCATTTGGCGGCAGAGATCCAGCGCGCCTTTACCGGTTTGGGAGCCGGTCAATATGAATCCTTCCTTCTCGATGTTGTACTTCAACAGGGCAAACAGATCGGTGTCGTCTTCGATCAGGAGGATCTTCTTCATGGACAGTCCTCCCTAAAGCGTAAACAACCAATGGTTACCGCTACGTTACGGAACCATGAACTACGGATTAAGTCTTGTGGGGCGGGCCTCCAGGCCTGCGCGGGTCCTCCAGGACCCGCTTCCGTCTTTCCTACAAAAGTCCCTCGAACCTGTACCCAAATCCGCGCACAGTCGTCAAAAAGCGCGGATTATCCGGCTCCGCCTCGATGTGCTCCCGCAGCCGCCGGATATGCACATCCACCGTCCGCGGCGTGACGAAACGCTGCTGGCCCCAAACTTCCTCCAGAAGCTGGTCGCGGCTGTATGCGCGGCCCGTGTGCGTCAGAAAAAACTCCAGCAACTTGTATTCGGTGGATGTCAGATTCAATTCGCGGCCGTCCAGAAAAACGCGGTGAGCGCTGCGGTCCAGCTTGAACGGCCCGGCCTGAACCGTGCTGTTTTCCTCCTCATCGCGATCGGAGCGCCGCAGGTGGGCCTTTACCCGCGCTACCAGTTCGCGTGGGCTGAACGGTTTGGTCATGTAGTCGTCGCCGCCGATCTCCAGCCCCAGCACCCGATCGACTTCGTCGGAGCGGGCCGTGAGAAAGAGCACTGGCGTACGCGCCAGCATCGGCGATTGCCGGATCTGTCGGCAAAGTTCGAAGCCATCGTCTCCCGGCAGCATCACGTCCAGCACGATCAGATCCGGTTTCCAAGCCTCCAGATCCTTCAGCGCGCCCTTGTTGCCGGAGAGCACGTAAGCCTGGTAGCCGCCGCGGGTCAGATTGTAGTCCAGCAACGCGGCCAATTCCGCTTCGTCTTCCACAATTGCGATTTTCTTAGCCATCGGTGGGGTACTTTCCGATTATAAGCGGTTATTTTTGTGGGGCAGGTTGGTAACCTGCCCTAAAGCACGCAAAGCCCACCCACTACCCGAAAAACAAGCCAACAAACTCGCGATCGCACGTTTCAGCCGATATGGGACGAGAGGTCCTTAGCCGGTCATGCACCTTTCGTTCGTCCGTTTCACCGTTCTCCTAGGCGTCTACGCCACAACGTTGGCCGCAGCCCCGCCGGACGCGGAAGGCGATGGCTCCGTGCCGTCCGCCCCGGAAACGGCGCCTGCACCGGCTGCCGCATGGGTCTACAAAGGGTTCTCCGCCAGCGGTTACGTCGACACGTACTACAACTTCAACTTCAACGATCCGTCCAGCCGGGTCTCCCAAGACATGGCCCTGAACACTACGTCCAACCAGCTTAGCCTGAACAGCGCCACGGGATCTTTCCAGCTCGATCCGGCGCCGTTCGGGTTCCGCATCGATGTGGGCTACGGGCGCACGTACGACGCCATTTATAACAGCGAGCCGAAGCACACTGACTGGGCGCAGTATTTTCTGAATGCCTTTGTGAGTTGCCAGGTCAAGAAGTGGAAAGGCATCCAGTTCGATTTTGGAAAGTTCGTCACCAGCGCCGGCGCCGAGGTTGCCGAGACGCATTTGAATTGGAATTACTCCCGTTCGCTGCTGTTTGCGTTCGAACCGCTTTACCACACCGGGCTGCGCGCGACGATGCCGATCGACGCCAATTGGACGGTGGGAACTCAAGTGGTTACAGGGTGGAACCTGGTGCGCGACAACAACACCGGCAAGACCATCGGCCTTACCAGCTCCAATACCCTGGCCAAGGGCAAAGTGACCATTGCGAACAATTATTACGCGGGTCCGGAGAACGACGGCAACAACGCCGGCTGGAGGAATTTCTACGACCTGGTGGTTACGGCCGGCGAAACCAGGGGGCTTTCGACTTATCTGAATGTGGACATCGGTAGCAATCGCAACATCGGTGGAACTACGTCGCGCTTTCGTGGCATCGCCGCGGCGGGGCGCTACCGCCTCCGCCACGCTTTCGCCATCAGCCCGCGCCTGGAATACTACTGCGACTGCGACGGCTTTTGGACCGGCGTTCCGCAGCACCTGAAAGAGTTCACTCTCACGGGTGAACGCAAGCTGAACGGCAGTTTCATCGCCCGGCTGGAGTGGCGACGCGACTGGTCGGATAAACCGTTCTTCCAAAGCGGCCCGACGCCGCAGGCCCTGGACCACCAGACCCTGCTGACCCTGGGTCTGATCGCCCTCGTCCGGCCAGGGATGTTCAAATCGTCACCCGAGTAGCGGGTCTCTCAATCCCCTTCCTGCTAATCTGGAGAGATGGATCTCAGCTACCCGATCGGCCGGTTCACTTACGCCGGCGAGAGCACCGAAGATCAACGCCGCGCTTTTATCGGCCGCATCGAAAACACGCCGGCCCGCATGCGCGCGGCCGTGGACGGCCTAACCCCGGAGCAACTCGACACGCCCTATCGCCCCGGCGGCTGGACCGTCCGGCAGGTGGTCCACCACGTTCCCGATAGCCATATCAACAGTTACTGCCGCTTCCGCCTGGCGCTTACCGAAGACACCCCCGGCATCAAAGGCTACGATGAGGCGGCCTGGGCGGAGCTTTTCGATTCGCGCACGGCGCCGGTCGAGGTTTCGATCGCCTTGCTCGAATCGTTGCATCGCCGCTGGGTACTGCTGCTGCGCTCCATGTCGCCGGCCGATTTCGCGCGCACCTTCCTGCATTCCGAGTTGGGTCCTGTAACACTGGACCGCAACCTGGCGCTGTACGCCTGGCATGGCGATCACCACGTGGCGCATATCACCGCGTTGCGCGCGCGCCAAGGATGGTAAATGCGGGATAAGGTCGCCGGCGCACTCGCGGCACTCGAGGCGGTAGTGCTCCAGCCCATCACCCGCCCTCCATCGCCCACCACCCGCTATCCTAAAACTTGCCCGACGGTTACTATCTCTATTGCGACGTAAGCCTGCCGGTCCCGCTCGACCAACCGTTCTCACAGCACTGCCCGAGACGCTCCGTCACCGCGGGAAGTTGCGCTGCCACGACGATCCGCCCGAGGTGCCCACGCGCGAAGCCATGCGCCTGATCGATGCCGAACCGGTGCTGGATGCCGGGTCGCATGCACTGGGTAAATGGATCTCGGGCTACTACTGCGCACCGCTCGGCGAGGTGTTGCGCGATCACCGACGCCGGCCGCGACGCGGCAGACTGGGTGCCGCTGCTGCGCTGCATGGCGGAGGACGTTGCCCGCACGTGATGTATTCGGAACTGAGCCCCGCCGCGCAGGATCGCAACCTGGCGCTGTACGCCTGGCATGGCGATCACCTCGTGGCGCCTGGCGGGATCGACGCTGTTACAATCGTGTTGACATGGAATTCGCGTTCGGCATTCAGATTGAGGAATTGCCCGAAGGGGTTTGGCTAGCCGCTTCCGACGAACTGTCCGGCTTGGTGGCGCAGGGCGAACGGCTGCCGAGGCGCTCGACATCGCGCGAGATGTGGCGCGCAAGCTAATAGAGGCACGCCGCGAACGCGAAGGCGAAATCGCGGTCTCTATGGCATCTGCTCATCGCGACTACACCATCGTGGTGGCCGCATAGGTGGGCCGCCTCGCGGGCTTGCGCGAGAATTTCCTCCACCCGAACTGCACGCTGCAATAATTCGCGCGGCAACGCCGGCTGCGCCTTCATCGCTGCTTTGTGGGAGTTTGGACGTCCGCCTCCGTGGTATGCGCGGTACGCTTAGCGATGCTGCGCAAAGGACAACTTCCGGATGCGCCGCGATCCGCTCCGAATGGCGAATTCGCAGCAACTTTCCGACCCAAGCCATAGCGCGAGCAGGCCCAAGTCGCAACTACCGCGTTGAGTTGTCGTACCAACGCAGAACTCGGAGAGCGCGCAGTGTATTCCAGCGGCTTGCCCTGCCGACAGCGGTCTCCATCTCCAATGGAATATGTTCGGGATGAAGGAGGTTGAGCGGCCAGCGCCCGTTCTGGTGTCGGCGCTCAATCACGGTTTCGATGGCGTCACTGACGCGATTGTCGGGTTTGATTCCCGCATTCCGCAGATAATCGAGTCCGCGCAGGACGTCGTAGTGCCAAAACGCCGGGAACGAGAAGCGGAGCCAGCGTTTGTCGATGACCTCGCCGGTGCGCAGCGAGCGGAACATGCGGCGCTCGAGCAGATAGTCTTCGGCCCTCGTGCGGGCCTTAGCGACGGCCGCCGATTTGCGCCCCGCCCGTTCGTATTCGAGCAGTCCTTCGAGCACGCAGATAGTGGTATGGAACGAAGAGCGACGGCTTTGGGGGCGTTTCGGCGACAAGAACGGCCATGCTTCGCAGTTCCAGCCGCCATCTTCGAGTTGCTCGCCCAGGAGTTGCTTGGCCAGTGCGTCGTTCGGTTCTTTGAAATACGCGCCGATGCCGAGAATTCTGCCGTTGATGCAGGGCTCCGTTTCGCCGTGAAGGAAAGGCCGGTTGTTGAGCGGCTTAAACACGAGCCGCTGGTCGACGCGGTCGATCATTTTGCGAGCCTGCTTGCTGGCGGGGACGAGACCGAGATCCTTTAAGACGACGAGAGTGTAGAGGGTAATTAGCAAGCCTCGGTCTTCCTTCGGCCCGCCCCAGTTGCCGGCAGGAGATTGGAAGGCGAGAAGTTGGGCTCCCCAGCCCTCGGTTGCGACGCGAGACCGCTCGGCTGCGATCGCGCCGGGGGCTTCACCGGTAAGGTCCCTCATGACCTGCCAGCGGATGGCCGGGTCGGAATCGAGGAGCCATTTGAGTTGCGCGGGCCGGGGTGCGTAATCGTGTAGGCGCATTCGTATGTTATAGCAAGTGGTGTCCGCTTTTTCGAATCCCCGCGCACGCGGAATGGACGTGACACGGCCACTTGACGTGACGGGATATTGACGGATTCCTCGTGAGATAATCCGTAGTAGTCTGCCGCTCCTGCATCGACGATCGATCCCTGTAGCCGCGCCGGAAGATTCGACTCCTTGATGGCCAAGACCGGCTTCAAGTCCGTGGACGAGTACGTTGCCGCGCAGCCGGCGGCTGTGCGGGGCATACTCGGGCGCGTGCGCGGCGCCATCCGCAAGGCCGTACCGGGAGCCCAGGAAGTCATCTCGTATCGGATGCCCACGTATACGCTGCATGGGCGCCGCTTGCTTTATTTTGCCGTGTGGAAGCAGCACTACTCGATCTACGCCGCCACAGAGCAAGTGATCGCGGTATTCCAAGGCGAACTGGCGTTGTACCAGGTCGACAAGGGTGCCATCCGCTTCCCGCTGTCGGAGCCCGTCCCCGTGAAGTTGATTGGACGCATCGCGAAATTCCGCGCGAAAGAAGCCGCCGCGCGCGAGAAGGCGAAGGCGGCTCCAGGGCACCCCTGAGCGGACCCTGAAGATCCAGCGTCCGCAAAACGCCACCCGCTATCCTAAGATTTGCCCCACGGTTTGGGGCTGGCGGCCAACCTAGTATGGAGGTCCCTCTGAGCGGTGGCTAAGTGGACGCCAGACTGCCGCCGAGCCGGGGCCGCGGAACTCCGAAAGTCGTCCACTCCATGGGGCCATGGCGCTACTGGGAACAGTATTTTCAGCGGCTTACGGTTATACTGTACATCTTACGGGAGATTTGGCGTTGGATCTAAACTTTCGAAAGGAACAGTTCAGCGCTGCGTACTTGAGGGCGCTTGCTGCGGTGGTCGGCTTGTCCGTTGCTCGACCGGAACCCGACTGTGATAGTGAAGATCTGATAGTATCGGGCCGTCTTGCCGCGGCCAAAATCCGTTCTCCTAAGCTGGCAGTTCAATTGAAGTGCTCATCCGTTCTCGCAAAGTTGCCAGGCGATGTAGCATTTCCATTACCCCTCAAGAACTACGACGATCTCAGACCCACCAACTTGGCTGTTCCTCGGGTACTGGTAGTCGTGGAGGTTCCTGCCGGGGACGACCCGGAGCAGTGGGTTCACCAAGATCACGATCGACTTTGTCTCTTGCATTCGGCGTATTGGGCTTCCCTATTCGGTTACCGATCCGTCGCGAATCAGACAACCGTCACAGTCCGCATTCCGCTAGAACAGCGTCTGACGACTGCCACGCTAAGCTCAATCATGCTCAAATTAGGACAGGGGGAACGGCTCTGAACCTCGACATCCGAGATCCGGCTCTTCTGGGGACCGTCCGTCCACGCAATGTTGAGGCGTACCTGCGGTCTGCCGGCTGGCAAAAGACATTCGTAGACCCGGGCGTGGTTTCAATATGGACGCTTCGGGGCATCCCTGATGACCACGAACTGCGGCTACCCCTCGATGTCGACGCCAGCGGGTATGCTCAACGAGTGAAGGAGATCCTTGAAGAATTAGAAGCGGCAGAGCAACGCTCACAACTGCGCGTCTTTTTGGATGTGCAGGATTGGAATTGCGACGCAATCCGGTTCGGCTATAGGTCACACGCCGACCTCGACTACCCCACCCTGGCGAACTCGATCGATACGTTGCAGAATGCGCAGGAGATTCTTACCGCCCTAGCCTGTTCGGTTACCGACCCTCAACCCTGGTTTGGCAAAAGACGGCCCAAAGAGGCCATCGACTACGCGGCTTCCCTTGAGGTTAGCCCTTTCGAGGAACCGCTCAGCGTCCGGATTCTGGGCCGAGTGGAGCCGTCCCTATTTGCCGGCGAGGAGGATGACTTTGTGCCGCTGACTCGTCGGGTAAGTCTGAAGTTGCGAGACGCTTTCCAGCACCTAGCCACGTTGGTCAACGGGTCCGCGCGAAATACCGATAATGACTGGTTAGCATCTTCCCTACAATATGGGTTATCCGCAAATGTGACCGAGTCGCTCGCCAGCCTTCTGCGGCTTCCCTCTGCTTTCGGTCCGGGTGTGGAGGTCTCCTTGCGCCTTGCCGCCCTGCGGTCATTCAGTGGTCAGGCTCTATCCGTTTGGCACTTCCGGCGCTCACACTTGCAGGCACTTGTAGAGATTGGGGAACGTCTGAAGACCTTCGCGGCCGCTCCCGATGAGCAGCTACTATTCCTGGTAGCGGACGTCAGGATCAGCAAACGTTCCAGGATCATTACGGGAACTGCCCTTATAGCGGACGAGGCCCGAAGAATCGAAATGACAGTGGATGACGAACTGATCAGGATTGCAGAACTTGCCAAGTCTCGAAACAATGCTGTGAAGTGCTTCGGCAGGCTTCGCCGCAGGCCCGATTCGGGTCGGTACGAAGTTTTGCAACCCCACGATTTCCAGATCGTTCACTCCGAAGATGCGACGGTCGAGGTACTTCGTCGCAGGATGCCCATGGGAAAGGCGCCAGGGAGTTCACAGCTGCCCCTGATTCGTGAACAACCCTAAAACCGGCCGCCTCCGAATCTCCGTGAACGGGACTTTCCGGGAGCAGCACGCACCGCGGGGTCGACGTGATACGGCCACTTGACGTGACGGGATATTGACGGATTCCTCGTGAGATAATCCGTAGTAGTCTGCCGCTCCTGCATCGACGATCGATCCCTGCAGCCGCGCCGGAAGATTCGACTCCTTGATGGCCAAGACCGGCTTCAAGTCCGTGGA
>Ga0209333_1001265_pt1 | contig 12512 bp, 13 predicted proteins | sample BlaSpr_A8_OM2_O3_FD_187982 | JGI IMG/M metagenome (GOLD analysis project Ga0209333, IMG submission 187982) | Forest soil microbial communities from Thunder Bay, Ontario, Canada - Black Spruce, Ontario site 2_A8_OM2_O3 (SPAdes) (version 2) | ecosystem: Environmental > Terrestrial > Soil > Boreal... | reverse complement strand
GGCGGCCTCGATCTGCCAAGGGCTGTGCCGCGAAGAGTTGTCGCTGTTCCGCGCCGTGCTCGGCGACAAGGCGCGCGTCGAGCGCACCGATCACATCCTGGCGGGCGCGCGCCGCTGCGCGTATCGCATCACCGCGGCGGACTAGCAGCGGCGCTCGTCACGGCGCGTCGAGGCTGAACGCAACCTTGAGATCTTCACTGGCGAACGGATAGACGTGGATCATCCAGCCGAAGATCTGCTTGTGAAAATTTCCACCCACCGCCTCGCAATCCGCTTCATTTGAAATCGTGCCGGTGAAGCCGAAGCGCGGATCGGCCAGGTAGCCAACCCGCATGCGGATGGCGTCGCGCGGGCCAGTGCTGCGGCCAAACTCATCCGGCTCATGAGAGGCCGAGGAAATATCCGGCCGCATCCGGGCGGCGACGTTGCCGTTCATCACGTCGGCCTCGGTCACGCCGTTCGGCAGGCAAATGTTGGTGTGCGCATGCCAGTGCGAAAGGCTCAGGGGGATCAACGCGTCGAGCTGCTCGGGAGTGTCGCCGGCCGGCGCGTCGTACATCGCACCGACCAACTTGTATCCGCCGAAAGTTTTCTTCTCGTAGAGGAGCGAGCCGGGGCGCGCGAGATCGAAATCGCCCATGTATTCCGAGGCCGTCCGCTCGCGATTGGCGAAGTGATAAACGTCCTGCGGCACCGACTCCATGTAGGGCTGGTAGCCGTCGGCGATCGCGGCCTTGTAGTCCTCGTACTTCGAGAGCTTCGCGCGCATCGTCGAGACGATCAGTTCGCCGCGCTGCGTGTCGGCCGGCGTCGTCGGCCGCGACGCGGTCATCGTCATGTGGTCGGTCATCTTCATGTGCGAGCCCATCTGGCCCATCGCGCCGGTGCCGCCACTGTTATTGCCCGAGTCCATGTCCATCCCGTCCATGTCGTGGGCGACGGCGAACGAGACCAGCGTGGCGACCAATGTGACGGCGACGAACAAAGATATGAATCGTGTTTTCATGGCCTTACCCTCGGACTATCTCGTAGAATGATACTTCGCCGCGGATAAATCGAGCAGCCGAATAAACCCCTGAACGAACGGTTTGTAGAAAAGTCCCCGTCTCGGCTAGGTTGGGGCGATGGACGAGGACGCGACCGTGTCGGCTACGGATTCATCGCAGGCGCCGGCGCATCATCGCGACGTCACGGTCGAGGGCGTGGGCGATTCGCTCAACGCCGAAGTGAAGTATGGCGCGTTGCTATGGCGGCTTTCGGGAGAAGATGACGCGGCGCCCGATCCGGTGTCGTCGTTCCTTGGCGCACTCGGTGGATGCCTGCTGATGTCGCTCCGAGTTGCTGCGCGCGTGCGCAAAGTTGATCTCGGCCGAGCGTCGGTGCATGCGCGCGCTAATGAAAAAGGCCACGTCAAAGAAATTAAAGTAGAACTTCAAGTTGAATTCAGCGGCAGCGACGAGCAGCTTCATCGGCTGGTCGAAGTCGCCGAGCGCGGCTGCCACATTCGGAATTTGATCCGCGACGACGTAACTTTCGCACTCACTGTTACGAGGATTTGAGGGAATGGGCGAAATAAATCTCTACCAGTATGCAATCTCGCCGTTCTCCGAGAAGGTGCGGCGCGTGCTCACGCACAAGCATCTCAAATGGCATCCGATCGATTGCCATTACGAGGACAAGACCAACCTGCTCGCCGTGACCAAGGGCGCGTGGACCCGAGTGCCGGTGCTCGAGTGGGACGGCGAAGTGGTTTATAACTCGGCCGACATCATCAAGTGGCTGGACCGCAAGGTGCCGGCGAATCGCGTGATTCCCGACGACTCGCGCCTGCTGATCGAGCTGGTCGACAATTGGGCCGACAACACGTTCTTCATACCAATGTTGTTTTTGACGATTCCCGATTTGCTCGACGCGGCCGGCGACGCGAAGCTGAAGGCGAATCGCGAGAAGCTGATCGGGATGACGACGGCGCAGATGCGCGAGCGTCAGGCGCCGATGAAGGAGCAGCTCGCGGGCTATCTCAAGATGATCGACGATCAGCTCGCGGGCAAGGATTTTTTCCTGGGCAGGAGCTTCACGATGGCGGACGCGTCGCTCTACCATCCGCTGTTTTTTCTCGCGCTCAACCCGTCGAATTTTTCGATGGTGAAAGATTTCAAAAACGTCAGCCGATGGCACGAAAGGATTCGCGATCTCGCGTAGAAGGAGAATTCAATGGCGCGCAAATTAGCAGTCGGAGTTAACTGGCAGGGCAAGCCGGATTTCAAGGGCACGATCGAAAAAGCGAAAATCGCGGATGCCGCGGGCATCCATTCAATCTGGGTCGCCGAGGCCTGGGGCCGCGACGCGTTCACGCTGCTGACCCTGCTCGCGGAGCATACCAGCAAGATCCAGCTGGCGACTTCGATCGTGAATATTTACTCGCGAACGCCGGCCGCGCTCGCGCAGCATTTCGGCACGCTCGACGAGCTGAGCAACGGCCGCATGATCATCGGCCTCGGCACCAGCGGCCCGCAGGTGATCGAGCATTTCCACGGCGTTCCGTTCAATCCGCCGTTGACGCGGATGAAGGAGTACGTGGAAATCATCAACATGATTTTTGCGCAGACGCCGCTCAACTACGAAGGTAAGCTGTTCAAGCTGCAGCGCGGCTTCACCATGCGCTTCGAGACTCCGCGCAAGCACATCCCGATCTGGATCGCCTCGCTCAACAAGAAGAGCGTCGAATTCACGGCCAAGAAAACCGACGGCTGGCTGCCGGTGATGATCCCGATCAACTCGCTCAAGAAAGCGATCGCGGATTTCCGCGAGATCGCCACCAGCGCGGGACGGAATCCGCGCGATGTCGCAGTGAAGGCTCCGGGACACGTGACGGTAACGGCCAACGTCGAACGCGCAATAGCCGGACATGCGGCCAACGTCGCGTTCTACGCGGCGCGGATGGGGACTTTCTATTCCGAGCAACTCACGCGTTTCGGTTTCGGCGACGACGTGCAGAAGGTCAAGCAGGCGTGGGATGCGGGCGGCTCCAAGGCCGGTACTGCGGCGTTGTCGCCAAAGTTGCTGGCAGAGTTGGGTTATATCGGCGGCATCGAAGGCGCGGTCGAGCGGCTCAAGGCGCAGGACGAGGCGGGCGTCGACTTGCATCCGATCGACATCGACGCACATACGCCGGGAGAGTTCGAGAAGACCGTCGCGCGGCTGCTGTGAGTGGGGAAGGGGAGATCACTTTATCTAATGCGGAACCCACCGTGGGTTCCGCACCTCCTTGGGCAGGGGTGACCCCTGCACCCAATGGTAAGGAAAAGAAGATGCGGGACTTCGTCCCTGTTAGAACTTGTTAGAAGGCGCTATATCGAACTCGTCACGACATTGATTCAGGAGGCTCAGAAAAAAAATGAAAGCTGCAGTGTTCGAGGCGACCAAGAAACCGCTCGTCGTCAAAACTATTCCCGATCCCGAATGCGCACCGACCAGCGCGATTATCCGCGTCGAGGCCAACGGCATCTGCCGCTCCGACTGGCACGCGTGGTCGGGCGATTGGACCTGGATGGGTCTGTCAGCGCAGCCCGGCGCGGTCCTCGGGCATGAGTTCACCGGCGTCGTCGAGGAAGCCGGCAAAGACGTGCGCAACTTCAAGAAGGGCGCGCGCGTCGTGGTGCCGTTCAGCCAGGGCGACGGCACCTGCGAGTACTGCCGCAACGGGCAATCCAACGTATGCCTGACTCCGCTGCTGCCGGGATTTTCGTATCACGGCGGATTCGGCCACCTGGTCGCGGTGCCGTTCGCCGACATGAACCTGGTCAATCTTCCCGCCAGCATCGATTTTGTCGAAGCGGCTTCGATGGGCTGCCGCTTCATGACGTCGTTTCACGCCATCGTCGATCGCGCGCAGGTGAAGCCGGGTGAATGGGTAGTGGTGCATGGATGCGGCGGCATCGGGCTGTCGGCAATCAACATCGCGGCCGCCACGGGAGCCAACGTGATCGGCGTCGATCTCGATTCGGCCAAGCTCGAGCTCGCCAAGGGCATGGGCGCGGCGCACGTGATCAACGCGAAGAAAACCGATCCGATTAGCGCGATCCTCGATCTCACCGGCGGCGGCGCGCACGTATCGGTCGATGCGCTCGGAGTCGCGGCGACCTGCCGCAATTCGATCATGAGCCTGCGCAAGCAGGGACGTCATCTGCAGATCGGGCTGACGACCTCGGCCGAGCAGGGCGAAATTCCGGTGCCGATCGATCGAATCGTCTTGATGGAACTGCAGCTGATCGGATCGCTCGGGATGCAGGCGTCGCACTATCCTCAGATGCTGCAAATGGTCGAAGCGAAGAAGGTCTCGCCCAAAGCGATGGTGACGGGGACCTGCGGGCTCGACGGCATCAACAAGATTTTCAACGAGATGAATACGTTCCAGAACGTCGGCGTGACGGTAATCAACAATTACAACTAGACGCGCGCCTTCGCGCCGAGTGTGAACTAACCGCGTGAGAGGGTCCTCGTGGACCCTCTTCATTTATGGAGTTGCAGTTTGATGAGAGTAAAGATCCGGACGATCGCGCTTGTATTGTTGCTGGCGGCGGCCGCGATGCCGGTGGTGTCGCGAGCGCAGGATGCGTCCAAGGGTGTCAAGGTCGAAATCACCGGGCTTCGAAACAACAACGGGCAATTGGTCTGCTCGTTGTGGTCGGGGCCCGCGGGCTTCCCGCGCGACGACTCGCACATCCTGAAGCATGTCACCGCGCCGATTAAGAATGCCGGCGGGGAGTGCGTCTTCGGGGGAAATTTTGCAGCCGGCGACTACGCAGTCACGCTCTTCCACGACGAAGATAGCAGCGGCAAGTTCAAAACTAATTTCGTCGGCTACCCGCTCGAGGGCTACGGATTTTCCAACAACGTCGTGCCGCAATTCAGCGCGCCGACATTCGACCAGTGCAAGTTTCACTACGATGGCACCGGCTGGAAGCAGATACCGGTGAAGATGATCTATAGATAGTGTGGATTCATGAAAGCAGTAGTCGTTGAAAAGCCCGGCGATGAAAGCGTGCTCAAGCTCGGCGAAGTTCCCGAGCCCGCGATCAGGCCCGATGAAATCCTGATTCGCGTGCGCGACGCCGGGGTGAATCGCGCGGACCTGCTTCAACGCCAGGGATTCTACCCGCCTCCGCCGGGCGCGTCGGAAATCATCGGCATGGAATGCGCCGGCGAGGTCGTCGCGGTCGGCGCCGCCACGTCGGGCTGGAAAATCGGCGATCGCGCGATGGCGTTGATTCCGGGCGGCGGTTACGCGGAGAAGGCCGCGGCGCACTACGGCTCGGCCATGAAAATTCCCGCCAAGCTGAGCTTCGAGGAAGCCGCCGGACTCCCCGAAGTGTTCCTGACGGTGTTCCTGAATTTCTTCATGCTCGCCGGAATCAAGCGCGGCGAGACCGCTCTGATTCACGGTGGCGGCAGCGGTATCGGCACCGCGTCAATTCAGTTGCTGAAGGAAGCAGGCGTGCGCGTGATCGTAACCGCGGGCTCCGACGAGAAATGCGATCAATGCCGCAAGCTCGGCGCCGACGTCGCGATCAACTATAAGAGCGGGCCATTCGCGGCCGCGGTGAAAACGGCGACCGAAGGGCGCGGCGTCGACGCGATTCTGGACAGCATCGGCGGCAGCTACCTCGCAGGAAATATCGAATCGCTCGCGCAAGGCGGGCGGCTGGTGCTGATCGGCTTGATGAGCGGGACGCGCGCCGAACTCGATCTCGCCGCGGTGCTGCGGCGGCATCTGAAAATCTTCGGATCGACTTTGCGCATGCGTTCAGTCGCCGAGAAAGCGCAGATCGTCGCGGCCTTCCTCGCGCAATTCGGCGCCGCGCTCGAGGCTGGCAGGTTGCGTCCGCCAATTTACAAAGTGGTACCGGCCTCTGACGCGCCGACCGCCCATCGCATGATGCAGGCGAGCGAGCACTTCGGCAAAATCATTCTCAAGTTCGACTGACAGGTTTCTTGACCTGATCGCGCCGCCGCATTAATCTCGCGCCTTAGCCAGAATTCGGAGAACCCCGTGAAAGTCACCCTCATCATCCCAATCAAACATCTACCTGCAGGGTGAGGGATACTTCGAAAGCCGGCTTGAAAGAGCCTCGGGCGTCGAAGCCCGGGGCTTTTTCTTTTTCTGCGCGGTACGCCGCGCGCGAGATTTTGCGATGGACTTGAACGAAACCGACAATCAATCGATCGGCGCCGCAGTGCGCCGCAAGAGCGTACTATTTCGACACTCGGACTTCATGAAACTGTGGACCGGAGAAACGGTCTCGCTGTTCGGCACGCGGATGGGCGACGTCGCGATCAGCTTTGCCGCCGTGATCGCACTCAAGGCGACTCCATTCCAGATGGGCATCCTCGCAGCGGCCGGAATTGTGCCGACGCTGGTGCTGGGTCTGTTCGCGGGCGTGATAGTCGATCGCGTGCGCCGGCGCCCGATTCTAATCGGCACCGATATCGGCCGCTTCATCGTATTGGGCACGATTCCGGTCGCAGCGATGTTCGCCGCGCTTACGATGGTGCAGCTCTGCGCGGTGATGCTCGCGTACTCGGCGCTAGATCTCTTCTTCGATGTTGCCTATCGGTCCTACCTGCCGTCGCTGGTCGAGCGCGAAGATCTGCTCGACGCGAACAGCAAGCTCACCGCCAGCGCCGGAGTCGCGGAAGCGGGCGGCTTCGCGCTCTCCGGCTGGCTGGTCGAGTGGCTGACGGCGCCATTCGCGATTCTGATCGACGCGATTTCATTTCTCGCGTCGGCTCTGGCGATCGCGATGATTCGCAAGCCCGAGCCAGCTCCCGCGCCTCGCGCCCGCGACGCCAGCGTGAGTCGCGAGATCGCCGACGGCGCGCGCCTGATCTTCACCGACGGCCGTCTGCGCGCGTTCGGAATCAACGTGATCGTGGGCGGTTTCGCGAACAGCCTGGTCGGCACGCTGTACATGCTGTTCGTCGTCAACGCGCTCGGGTTCCGGCCCGGCGTCCTCGGCGTGATCTTCGCGGTCGGTGGCGCGAGCTCGTTGTTCGGTGCATTGGCCGCGCGCAGGACTGCTGAGGTGCTCGGCACCGGCCGCGCGATGGTCGCTGGCCTCGCGATCGAAGGCGTCGCATATATGCTGCTGCCGATTGCGCGCGGCAGTGGCGCCGCGTCGGTGGCGTTGCTGGTCGCGCAGCAGCTGGTCGGTGACAGCGCCGCGACGGTGTACTTCATCAACGCAGTCAGCCTGATCCAGACGATCACGCCCAAGCCGATGCTGGGCCGCGTCAATGCGAGTCTGCGCTTCGTCCGCCTCGCCAGCGTGCTCTGCGGGCAGCTGGTCGCGGGAATCGCCGGCGGCGTCATCGGCCTGCGTCCCACGATTGCGATCGGGGCTGCGGGCTTGTGGGTCACGGCGGCGCTGCTCGGATTTTCCGAAGTCGGCTCGCTAACCGGGATGGAAGAGCACGCCGCAGCGTCGGTCTCCGAGTGATTCGAAACGGGAAGCGGCGAGATTCGTGCAACTGATGGGCGTTGGCTCGGGCCATCTGGTAAGATTCTGCGCTGGATAGCGTGAATCGTAAACCGATCAAACCCAACGCGCTCAAAGCGGGCGATACAGTGGCGGTTGCTGCACCGGCCGCGGCGATCGAACGGGCGCATCTCGAGCGCGGCGTCAACGCGCTCGCGGCGATGGGCTATCGAGTCAAAGTCTCGGAGCGCGCGCTGGCGCGTTCGGGGATTTTAGCCGGCGACGATCGCGGACGGGCGGGCGAGCTCCAGGAATATTTCGCCGATCCCGAGGTCAAGGCGATCTTTTCCGCGCGCGGCGGCTACGGCTGCGGACGATTGCTGCCGATTCTCGACTTCAAGGCGATCGCGAGTACGCCTAAAATCTTCGTCGGCTTTTCGGACGCGACCTTCCTGCTCAACGCGTTGGTCGATTTTGCCGGAATGATATCGTTTCACGGACCGATGGTCGCGATGGATTTTGCCCGAGGCCTGAGCCCGCGCGCGCTCGAGCACTTGCAAGGCTTGCTCAGCGGCCAGCTCGACGGCTTCGAGCTCGAAGCGCACGAGGCGATGCATCCGGGGATCGCACAGGGCGAGGTTATCGGCGGATGCCTGTCGGTGCTGGTGGCTACGATCGGCACGCCGTTCGAGCCGCGCTTCGACGGACGAATCCTGTTCCTCGAAGACACCGGCGAGAAGGCTTATCGAATCGACCGGATGCTGGTGCAGTTGCGGCAGAGCGGCGCGCTCGGCCGGGTCGCGGGAATCGTTTTCGGTGCGATTCGCGCGATTGACGGCAACGAACAGGAGAACCGGATGATCGCGCGCTTCGCCGCCGAGCAGACCGCGGGCCTTGGATGCCCGGTGCTGTACGGCGTCGAGGCGGGGCATGGTACCGAGAATTTTACGATTCCGTTCGGCGTCGTTGCTCGAATAGATTCCGCCGCGCGCCGGATTATTTTTACCGAGCCGGCGGTGACGCGCTAACGGGAAAATTTGCGGAGGATTGGGCGTTGGGATGGAGTGAGGTCAAGCAGGCTTTCAACGACGCAGTCGAGCAGGGGGTGATTCCCGGTGCGACGGTGGTCGTGCGGCGCGGCACGGACGTCGCGTTCGAGGGCGCGTTCGGATTCAGATCGATCGAGCCGGCCCGTTCGCCGGCCAAAATCGAAACCGTGTACGACTTGTCGTCGCTCACCAAGGCGCTGTCGACTTCGGTCGCGCTGATGATCCTGGCGCGCGACGGCAAGTTTCGCCTTCACGATCGGGTGACGCGCTTCTTTCCGAACTTCGGTGTGCACGGCAAGACCATCATCACGTTCCGCCACCTGATGGCGCATTGCTCGGGGCTCGCGGCGTGGCGTCCGCTCTACCAGCGGATTGCCGAGATCGAAAAGAGCGGACGGGTCAACTTCATGGCGAGCTACGGCGCCAAGGAGTTCGCCTACGAGGAAATCCATCGCGAGAAACCGGAAGCGCCGCCCGCCACCAAGACGATTTACTCCGACCTCGGCTTCATCATGCTTGGTGAGACGATCGAAAAAGTAGCGAGCGTCGCGCTCAACCGCTACTGCCGCGAGAAAATTTTCCGCCCGCTAGGCCTGCGCGCGACTGACTATATAGATATCTCGCATGTCCGATCGCGGCGCCTGGAGCCGGTCCCCGACATGTTCGCGCCGACCGAAATTTGTCCTTCGCGCAAGCGCCTGCTGCTCGGCGAGGTTGACGACGAGAACGCCTTCGCGATGGGCGGAGTGGCCGGGCATGCCGGACTGTTCGCGCCGGTGCGCGAGGTCGATCGTGTCGCCAGCGTGTTGATCGCCTGCTACGCGGGACGTTCCGATTTTGTGCCGCGGAAAATAATCCGCGAGTTCTGGACGCGCGATACGACCGTGCCCGGCTCGACCTGGGCGCTCGGATGGGACACGCCGTCTGCCGAGAATTCCAGCTCGGGGCGCCGCTTTTCGCCGGGCGCGGTGGGCCATTTGGGATTCACCGGAACGTCGATCTGGATCGAGCCGGATCGCGAAATTGCGATCTCGATGCTGACCAATCGCGTTCATCCGCGTCGCGACAATCAGAAAATTCGGGACTTCCGCCCGAAGATTCACGACCTGATCATGGACGCTCTCGACGGTGGCTGATTCCGCAAGCGCATCACGCCTCGCGCGCATTCCCGCGTCGGCCCGGCGCGTGCATCTGATCGGCGTCGGCGGTACCGCGATGGCCGCGCTGGCCGGCATGCTGGTGGAACGCGGATTTTCGGTCACCGGCTCCGACCATCAGCTCTACGAGCCGACGGCGTCGCTGCTCCGAAATTCGCGGGTCGAATTGATGACGGGATTTTCGCCCGCGAATCTGTCCCCCGCGCCCGACCTGGCGGTTGTAGGCAACGTGATCGTGCCGAGCAACCCCGAAGCCGTCGCGCTGCTCGCGTCGCCGATTCCGTATCTCTCGATGCCCGAGGCGTTGTGGCATTTCTTTCTGAAGGACCGGCGCGTGTTGATGGTCGCGGGGACGCACGGCAAGACCACCTCAACCGCGATGATGGCGCACGTGCTCGAAGCGGCGGGCCGCGATCCTTCGATGCTGGTCGGCGGAGTCGCGGTCGATTTTGGATCGAACTACCGGCTGGGCAGCGGCGACGACTTCGTGATCGAGGGCGACGAGTACGATACCGCGTTTTTCGACAAGGGCCCGAAGTTTCTACATTACGGCGCGCGCGGCGCGATCATCACGGCGGTCGAATTCGATCACGCGGACATCTATCGCGATCTCGATCACGTGAAATCGAGTTTCCGAGCACTGGTCGCTCAGATGGATTCGTCGCGCGTGCTCGCGGTATGCGCCGATTTTCCGCACGCGCTCGAAGTTAGCTCGCAATCGCGTGCGCGACGGCTGACCTACGGACTGCGCGAGGGCGAATACCGCGCGGCGGATATCACGGTGGGCGCCGACGGCGCGCGATTTTCGGTGACGCGCGGCGGCGCTCGAATTCACGATTCGATCCATCTGCCGATCGGTGGCCGAATGAACGTCGCGAACGCGCTCGGCGTTTACGTATTGCTCAGCGCGTTTGGAGTCTCCGGCGACGAGATTGCGGCTGCACTGCGCACCTTCAAAGGCGTCGTGCGCCGGCAGCAGGTGATCGGAGAGGCGGCGGGCGTGACAGTGGTCGACGACTTCGCGCACCATCCGACCGCGATCGGCGTCACGCTCGAGGCGATTGCCGAACGCTTCCCCGGCCGGAGGATACTGGCAGCATTCGAGCCGCGCTCGAACACGGCGCGGCGCAACGTTTTTCAGGATGGATTCGCCGCCGCGTTCGACCACGCGTCGCGCGTTTACCTTGGCCCCGTCTATTTCAAGGAGAACGATCCGATCGCCCCGGCCGAGCGGCTGGAGACCGGCGCACTGGCGAATGCAATCACCGCACGCGGCCCGAATGCGACGGCATGCTTGTCCAACGAGGAGATCCTCGAGCGGATGCTCGCCGACGCCCACGCCGGCGACGTCGCGCTGTTCATGTCAAACGGCCCGTTCGATGGATTGAAGGAGCGCTTCCTATCTGGATTGCAAAGCCGGTAGCGCTCTGCAGGGTTGGCGAGCGAGATTACCCGACAGTCGAACAGCGAATGTTTGCGGCCAAGCCGCTCAGGGGACGGTGGGATTTTACTTCGTGCGCCGGCGATAACGCTCGATTACAAAAGCGGCCGTACCACCGAGCAATGCCAACCCCGCGGCACTCATGCTCGGATCGAGCTCAGGCACTGGGCGACCCGCGAAGGCTGCTCCAGGTGCAAGAACGTATACGATCAGCGCCACAACCCCGGCGATTCGCAATGAATCCTTCATCGAATCTGTTCCTCCCCGAAATGGCACGACTGATCTACTTTGCGCGCCGGCGATAGCGCTCGATTACAAAGGCGGCCGTACCACCGAGCAACGCCAACCCCGCGACGCTCATGCTCGGATCGAGCTCAGGCACTGTGAGACCCGCGAAGGCTGCTCCGGGTGCGAGAACGAATACCATCAACGCCACAACCCCAGCGACTCGCAACGAATCTTTCATCGAATCCATCCTCCCCGAACGGCACGAATGATCTAGCGGATTGACTTGGTTATTTCAAACCCTTTGTTGCTGACTAACTCTGGCGCCGGCTCGGATGTCGTCAGGCGCAAAAGTCTGGCGAAAGGATAAACCAGCTGCGCCGCGTACACCGCGGCAAATTCGCCCGCGGAAGCATCTTGTTCGGCCGGAAAACTGGAGTCCTGAAGGCCGAGCGGTGCGTCATACTGATCGTAGGCGCGATGCTGGGTCCCGAAAATGTGATCCCACAGGCTGAAGAAAATCCCAAAGTTGCTGTTCTGCAGGCGCGGATCGCTCGCGTGATGAATCCGATGGGACTGCGGCGTCACCAGGATGTATCGCAACGGTCCGTAGTTCGATCGGATCGGGGAGTGATACAGCCGGAAGTGGATCAGCGCCACGGTATTGTAAACGCCGATCACGACAAGATCCGGCGTCAGCAGCATCAGGGGCAGAGTCCTGATTACCAGATCGGCGATGGTATCAACGTCGTGAAAGCGATGCTGCGTGAACAAGTTCAGCTCTCTTTGCGAGTGATGAACGGCATGAAAATTCCACAGAAAATCGAATCGATGCCGCGCGATGTGACTTGCATAGGCCAGAAAATCACCGGCCACGATGCCCACGATCACCAACATCACGCGCGGCATCGCGTTCGGCGCAATCAACTCGAAGTCGTCCAGCAGGTGCCGCTTTATCAAGATGAGACCGGCGATACACAGGGGGATCCAGCTCAACTGGCGCGCCAGTTCTCCCCCGAACCACAACGAATCGAACCAGAGCCCGCGCGATATCGTCTGCTCGGATGCGTCCAGGGGAAACATCCGCTGGAGTACCAAGCTCCACATTAGCACGGCGGCTGCCCACATCGTCGCGCCGACCAAAAAGCGCCACGGAATCACC
>Ga0209333_1001264_pt1 | contig 12516 bp, 10 predicted proteins | sample BlaSpr_A8_OM2_O3_FD_187982 | JGI IMG/M metagenome (GOLD analysis project Ga0209333, IMG submission 187982) | Forest soil microbial communities from Thunder Bay, Ontario, Canada - Black Spruce, Ontario site 2_A8_OM2_O3 (SPAdes) (version 2) | ecosystem: Environmental > Terrestrial > Soil > Boreal... | reverse complement strand
AGGCCTGCGCCGCGTCCGATTTCCCGGCCGAGATCGCGCTGGTGATCTCGAACGTGATCGAGGCATCCGGAATCGAACACGCGATCAAGGCCGGAATCCCGGTCCGGATCGTGCCGCATCGCGATTTCAAGACGCGCGAGGAATTCGAGGCGGCGCTCGATAAAATCCTGCGCGCGGCCGGGATCGAGCTGATCTGCCTCGCCGGTTTCATGCGGGTGCTGACCGGCGGCTTCGTCGATGCCTGGAACGGCCAGCTCGTCAATATCCATCCCTCGCTGCTGCCCGATTTCCCCGGTCTCGACACCCATCGCCGCGCGCTCGAAGCCCATAAGCGCTTCGCCGGCTGTTCGGTGCATTTCGTCCGCGCCGAGGTCGATGCCGGACCGGTCATCGTTCAGGCCGCGGTGCCGGTGCTACCGGGCGACGACGAGCACAAGCTCGCCGCCCGCGTGCTGACCGCCGAGCACAAGGCCTATCCCCTGGCGCTACGGCTGGTGGCCGAGGGTCGCGCGCGGTTGAGCGGCAATCAGGTCGAGATCGACGGCAAGCCCGGACCGATCCGGCTCAACCCGGTTGCCTGACACCGATGACGATACGCGCGCAAATGACCGCCGCGGCGCTGTTCTGGGGCGCCATATTCCTGGTGCAGAATCTCAATTGGGGCGCGGGCGCATCGAAGGCGGCGGTGCTGCTGGCGCTGCTCATCGGCGCGCTGTGGCTGGTCCATCGCGCCGCGCCACCGCCGGCGCGGGCCAATCCCTCGCGCGCGCTGGTGGCCTGCGCCGGGTTTCTGTTGCTGGCGCAACTGATCTATTTCGGCCTGCGCATCGCTCATCCGCATCTCATCGACATGGCGACGACCACGCTCGAGGCCGGACGGGCGATGATTCAGGGCCAGAACCCCTACAACCTGCCGATCGACACCGAAGCGGCAGGGTTGGGGGCATCGCCCGAATTCCAGGGCTATAAATATCTGCCGCTGATGCCGGCGGTTTATCTGCCGCTGGGTTCGGCCTTGGGCGCGCGCGGCGTGCTGGCGACCAATCTGCTGCTGCTTCTCGCGACACTGGGGCTGATGTTACGCCTGGGCCGCGACGCCGCCTCGCCGCGCGCCGGGCTGATTGCCGCGTTGCTCTATCTTTCAATCCCGCTGGCGGCGCAGCAGGTGCTGGTGAAGGGCTCGACCGACCTCGCCGCGGTGGTGCCGCTGCTGCTGGGATTTTCGATCCTGGAACGTCGTCCGGGCTGGGCCGGGCTTTGCGTCGGGCTTTCGATCTCGGCCAAGCTCTTCCCGGGGGCACTGTTCCTGCCCTGCCTCCTGCCCGCTTCCTGGCCGGAACGGCGGCGCTATGGTCTCGGCGTGGCGCTGGGGCTGCTGCCGATCTTGCCCTATGCGCTGCTCTCGCCCGCCGCGCTCTACGACAACATCGTGTTGTTCAATGCCATCCGCGCGCCCGACAGCACCAGCTGGCTTTCCGCCGTCCCCTCCGCCGCGCTTGCCGCGCGCGCGGCCTTCATCGCGCTCTTCCTCGGGGTGACGGCTTATATCGCATGGCGCGCGCCCGGCCTTGCCGCGCGGTGCGGCCTGGGGGCCGCGCTCGCGCTCGGCGTCATTCTCGCCGGCCCGGCGGCGCACCACAATTACCAGCTGTGGTGGCTGCCCTTCTATTGCGTGAGTTTGGCGGCGGCGCTATAGCTGTTCCGGTCGGAATGCGTGCCGGGGGATTTCATCATGGTCGTGGATCAAGAGGCGCAACCCCATTACGAGACTTGGCTGGGCTTCGCCCGGCTGTTGCGTTGGGCGGTCGGCCTTATCGTCGTGACGCTGCTGCTGATGGCCTATTTCCTGGTCTAGAGACCCGGGAAAAAGAACGCGATCTCGGTTTTGGCGGCTTCGGGCGAATCCGAGCCGTGCACCGAATTGGCCTCGATCGATTCCGCGAAATCCTTGCGGATGGTGCCGGGCGCCGCCTTGGCCGGGTCGGTCGCGCCCATGATCTCGCGGTTCAGGGCCACCGCGTTGTCGCCCTCCAGCACCTGCACCACCACCGGTCCCGAGATCATGAAGGCGACCAGGCTTTTGAAGAACGGCCGTTCCTTGTGCACGGCGTAGAATTCCTCCGCCTGGCTGCGCGTGAGCCGCAGCTTCTTCTGCGCGACGATGCGCAAGCCGCGCGCAGCGAAGCGCGCGTTGATCTTGTCGGTCAGCTCCCGGCGCGTGGCGTCCGGCTTGATGATCGAGAAAGTACGTTCCTTGGCCATGCGAAATCCGTTTCCGTGAAATGACGAGGCGCGGCGGTTATAGCGGGCAAAGCGGCTTGCTTCAACCGGCGTCGCCGGATGCGCGCTTCTCCCAGCCTTTTTCGGTCTGCTGCCAATAGGTCAAGGCGTGGCCCGCCTCCTTCGCCTGCAGCCAGCGCGTCCGCGCCGCTTCCACCGCGGCTTCGTCGTTGCCGTCGAACATGTCGCAGACCCGCTTGTAATCGGCGAGCTTGCCCGACACCGACCCATCGACCAGCACCAGCATGGTGGAGGCGTTCGGATTCTCGTCCTCGACGGTCAGCCAGATCGGCTGTTGCGCCGGGTTGCCGTCCTTGGCCGATCCGTGCGGCAGGAACGCCTCGTCGTTATAGGTCCAGAGCAGATTGTTGAGATGGTCGACGCGCTCGCTCGACCCGGCCAGAACCACAATGCGATGGCCGCCAGCATAGGCCTTTTCCAACAGCTGCGGCAACGCGCGATCGAGCGTCGAGGCGCGGAGATGATAGAATCCGATCTCCGTCATGGCGGAACGCTTCTCTAGTCTTCGTAATTGTCGGCGACGAAGCGTTCGAGCAGGCGCAGGCCGAAAGCGGTCGCGCCCTTGGGCACGATGGGCGTGTCCTTCTTCGACCAGGTGGTGCCGGCGATGTCGAGATGCGCCCAGGGCAGCTTGTTGACGAAACGCTCGATGAATGTCGCGGCGGTGATGCTGCCGGCCTCGCGGTTGCCGCTGATGTTCTTCACGTCGGCGGCGTCACTGTCCATCATCTTGTCATAGGCCTCGCCGAGCGGCATGCGCCACAGCTTCTCGCCCGTGGCCAGGCCCGCCGCGACGAGCTGTGCGGCGAGCTTGTCGTTGTTGCTGAACAGCCCGGCATTCTCGGTGCCGAGCGCGATGATGATGGCGCCGGTAAGCGTGGCCAGATCGATCATCAATTGCGGCTTGAAGCGCTCCTGGCAGTACCAGAGAGCGTCGGCCAGGACCAGCCGGCCCTCGGCGTCGGTGTTGAGCACCTCGATGGTCTGGCCCGACATCGATTTGACGATGTCGCCCGGGCGTTGCGCGTTGCCGTCGGGCATGTTCTCGACCAGGCCGCCGATGCCGACAACGTTGACCTTGGCCTTGCGGCCGGCCAGCGCCGCCATCAGCCCGATCACCACGCCGGCGCCGGCCATGTCCCATTTCATGTCCCACATACCGTCGGCCGGCTTGATCGAGATGCCGCCGGTGTCGAAGGTGACGCCCTTGCCGACGAAGGCGATCGGCGCCTTGTTCTTGGCCTTGGGATTGCCCTTCCATTGCATGACGAGCAGGCGCGGCGGCTTGCTGCTGCCCTGCCCCACGCCCAGAAGCGAGCCCATGCCGAGCGCGGCCATTTTCTTCTCGTCGAGCACTTCGACCTCGACGCCGAGTTTCCTGAGCGCCAAAGCGCGCTTCGCCAGGCTTTCGGGATAGATCACGTTCGCCGGCTCGGAGACGATGTCGCGAGTGAAAAACACGCCTTCGGCAACTTTTTCCAGGGGCGCGAAATCGCGCTTGGCGCCCGCCGCGTCATTCACCAGGAAGACGAGATCGGCGAGCGTGGGTTTTTGTTCCGGCTTCTCCTTGGTGCGGTACTTGTCGAAGCGATAGGCGCGCAGCTTGGCGCCGAAGGCGAGATCGGCGGCGATTTTAGATTCCGCGTTGCCCGGCCGGTCGACCGCGACGACCGCGCTTTTCTCGCCGGCGGCGTTGAGCTGGGCGAGGATGACGCCGCCGCGATTCTGCCAGGCGCCGGGCTCGTCGTCCGACTTGCCGGCACCGACGAGCAGCACGCGCGCCACGCCGAGCTTGGCCGGCGACAGCACCGCCAGCGTCTCGAGCGCGCGGCCGGTGAAGCGCGAGGATTCCATGGCGCGGGTCAGCGCGCCGCCGCTGGTCTTGTCGAGATCCTTGCCGGTGGGCGAAAGCTTGCGGCCTTCGGCGGCGAAGACGACGACGGTTCCGCCCTTGGGCAGGCGCGGCGCGGCGAAGCTGATTTTCATGAAGCTGATCCTTGAACCCGATGAACGCGAACCCGGTGGATATGCGGCGATAGGCTTGCGGAGTCAACTGCCAAGGCAGAGCGGCGCAACGGATACCACCCGGGACCAACGGCCCGGGACCGCCGGCGGATAAGCGATCAGCGCCGCCACATGCCAGCCGGTGTCGTCACGCCGGAACAGCGCCGCCTGCCCTTCCGGCACCCCGTCCACGCCCGCGGGCGCGCAGGACAACAACGCCCAAAGATTCTCCTGCCCGGCAATCAGGCCAAGCGCGCCGGGCGCGAAGTCGCCGGTGACGCCGATCTGCAGATCATTGCGGCGCGGCGGCGTCAACCGCAACACGCCTTCGATCATGGCGGAGAGGCTGGCATTGTCGCCCGGCAGGATCAGCAGCAGCCGGTCGCCATCGGCGACGCGCGATGCCGTTTCCTTGGCCAGCAGCCAGGCGCGCTGCTGCGGAACTTCGAGATCGAAGCGCAGGAAGCTCAGAAACGCCAGCGGACAAGCGAGCAGGACGACGATCATCGCCGCCGGCAGAAGCCGCCGCCAGCGCGCGGACAACGCCGCCACAAGCGCGCCGGCCCAATCGCGCGCGAGCCATGTTATGGCGACCATCAACAGCAGCGACAGATGCGTGTTGTAGCGGAAATAGGAATGTGCATCGGTTGCCATCTCGCCGGGGAAATGCGCGATATAGGCCGCGAGCAACGCGGCGTTATAGACCAGCGCCGTGCCAGTCAAGATCGCCGCCGCGCGCATTTTGGGCGAAGCGTCCCAGGCGGCCGGTCCGCGCCTGAGCCGGACCAGGAAATACAGGATCGCGGCGAAGAGCGTGGCGAAGAAGAAAATCTTCTGCGCCATCGTCCCCAGCATGTGCCAGAGGATGAGCGGCAAGGCGTCGAATTGCCAATCGGCCAAAGGCGCCAGCTTCAATTCGCCGTTCTCGCCGAAATGGCTCAACACATACCAACGCCAGGCGAGATAAAGCAAAGCCCCCGGCAGCACCGCCAGCGCCAAGCCGCGCCGTGTTGTTCCCTTGCCGGGCGGCAGCAGCGCCGCAATTGCCACCACGCCCAAGGCCAGCGCGAAACTGTCCTGCTTGATGCCGACCAGCGCGGCGAGCGTCAGCGCCAAGAGGCCAGTTGCCGCCGGACCGGCGCGGCGCACGGCGAGAAAACCGGCGAAGGCGAGCGCCACCGTGACCGAGGGTTCGCTGTAGTTCGAGAGATCGTAACGCGGCACGAAGCCGGGATTGAACGCGGTCGCCAGCAGCACGCCCAGCGCCGTGGCGCCCCATGACGGAACCGCGCCGGGATCGTCCTCGCTGCGCGCCACCAGCCGCGCCAGTAGCAGCCCCGCGGCCAGCTGTAGCGCCAAGTTGAAGCCGATCATGGCGTTGGCGGGAAAGCCGGGCGTCACCAGCGCTGCAACCAGCGCCGCCAATTGCAGATTGTACGGCGCGCCCGGCAGTTCGGAATGGCTCAAGGCGCGGCCGTCGGCGGGGAAGAAGCCGTGATCGGCGAGATAGGCGGCGTTAGGCAGAAGGTTGAGGAAGGTGTCGGGCTGACTCGGCCGCGCGCTCGCCATCACGGCCAGCAACGGCAACGCCAACAGGAGCAGACGCCCGATGCCGCGCCATTCGTCCCAGGCCAGCCGCGATCTCGGCGCGGCCAGCCCGGCCACGCCCAACGCCGCCAGGACCCAGGCCGGAAATCGCATCGACAGCGGCGTCGCCACTCCCCAGAGCGTCAGCACCAGCGCCGCCGCGCCCCAGCCCGCGACCAGAGCGACCTCGGGCGCGGCGCGGCCGTTCGAGACCAGCCGCCCCAGGCCGATGAAGACGAGCGCAGCGAAAGCCACGCCGGCCCAGCCGGCGAGGTCGAAGGCGGACGGGATGAGCAGCGCGATCACGGCTTCGCGCCCGCGTGAACCAGCCGGTAGATTTGGAAACGCGGCGATTGAAAAGCGGGATCGAGCCCAGCCTTCACGGATAGATCGAAAGGCCGCCGGCCGGAAAAGGCGATGTAATCGCATTTGGCAAGCGCCTGCGCATAAAGGCCCTCGACCGGCGCAACGCCGAGGACGAAATGCGACCACAGCATATCGGGCGAAAGATCGCTCGCCATCGGGCGATATTCCGCCGTGAACGCCACAGGCTGCTGCGAAGCATAGGTGAAGAGCGTCGGCACGAAGGCCTCGCGCCGTGCGATCGCCAGCACCGGAAAATGGAGCAGCGGCGTCGCCTCGACATTGATCTCCTCGCCGGGATAGGCCACGGCCAGGCAGGACCCTTCCGGCAGCGCGTCGAGACCGGGCAGGATGTCGGCATAGAGGCGGCCGCTGGCCTGCCAGCTGGCGGCGGCCATGCCGAGCCGCAGCACCAGCATCGCCGCCGCGGCGGCGAAAAACACGCGCTGCAAGGATTGCGCCGGCGCCTGCCAGGTGCTGCCGCCGATCAGCAACAAGGCCATCACCAGCGGTAGGCGGCGGTCGGCGCCATTGGCGCCGAACATGGTGCTCGGCATGAGCAGATAGAGCACCGCGAGCACCGCGAGCACCGCCGCGATGCCGGGAGCGAGCCGCGCCCAGCGCCGCCAATAAGCCAGGCCCAGGCCGACCACGGCGACGGCGAAGCAGGCGATGTCGGCCGGGCGGCTATAAGCGTCGAACACGCTGAACAGCAGATCGAGCTTGCGCACCGGCCGCGTGAATTGGAGTCCGAGCGAGGCCATCTGGGTCGAGCCGTGCAGCGGGATGAAGATCATCGCGAACAGCGCGAGCGGCGGCAGCATCGACAAGCCGGCAATAAGAAGCGCGTGCAGGATCGCGGGCGGAGACGCTTTCTCGCGCCGCAGCAGCGCCGCTTCGTAGCTCAACACCAGTACGCCATAGACGCCGAAGGCCATGAGATGCGCGAAATAAATGGCCAACGCCATGACCAAACCGCTACCGAGCCGCCAAGCCAGGCCGCGCTCGCGCCACGCGATCCAGGCGGCAAAAGCCCAAAAAGCCAAGCCAAGGCCGAACAGGAAATTGAGATAACCCCAGAGCAGCAACCGGTTGTAGATCAGCAGGAAGGAAAGACACGGCCATGCCGACCAGCGGCCGAACAACACGCGGTGAAGGACTGCCACGCCCGAGACCAGCAACGCGTAAATCGCCGCCAGGAAGAGCTTCCCCGCCCATTCGAGCGGCATGACTTGCAGCAACGGGGGCACAAGCGCATCCATAGCCAAATCGGGCACCGGTCGCCAGGCAAGCCGGTAGAATTGCTGCAACACCGGCGCGTGATCGAGATTGGCCAGCAGGTACATCCGCGCCAGATGATTCGGATAATCGACCAGCGGCGGCAACGCGGTCAGCGTCAGCGGTACGCAAACCAGCGCCAACAGCGCCAAAAACAGCGGGAAGAAGGCCCGAAACGGCAAATCCGCCAGATTGATCCCGCCCCGGATCGGCATCCAAGTTCCCTTCCCGAAACGGCGGAGATTTCCACGTCGGGGTACGGCCTCGCAAGCCGCTTGGCGAGCCTTAAATCGGCTCCATTCCGGGCTTATTAACCCTAGGCTCGGCCATCGCCCGCCTCCTATAATCCACGGCCATGGACCGGCTTACACGTTATGTTCTCCGTCAGTCGCTGATGGTCGCGCTTTCCGTCGCCGTGGTGTTCAGCGCCGCGGTCTGGCTGCTGCAGTCCTTGCGGCTCATCGACCTGATCGTCAATCGCGGTCTGTCGATCAGTCTCTTCCTCTATCTGGCCCTCCTGATCCTGCCCCGCTTCGTCGACGTGGTACTGCCGATCGCGGTCTTCACCTCGGTCCTGTTCGTCTATTGCAAGCTGATCGCCGAGAGCGAGCTGGTGGTGATGCGCGCCTCGGGAATGAGTCAATGGGCGCTGGCCAAGCCGGCCTTGCTGGTGGGATTGGCGGGAACCATGACGCTCTATGCGCTCTCGCTCTATTTCCTGCCGACCGCCAATCGCGCCTTCAAGGACTTGCAATTCGAGATCCGCAACAAATTCGCCTCGGTGCTGATCCAGGAAGGCGTGTTCAACACGCTGTCGGACAATCTGATGATTTACGTCAAGGGTCGCGACTCCAACGGCGACCTGACCAGTTTGCTGATCCAGGATTCGAACGACCAGGACAAGCCCGTCACCATCTTCGCCGAGCGCGGCGCCGTCGTCGATACACCCGATGGCCCGCGCATCGTGCTCGACAACGGCACCCGCCAGCAATACGAGCGCGATACCGGCAAACTGTCGTCCCTCACCTTCGACAAATACACGCTGGACCTTTCCAGCATCAACAACGACACGGGCATACGTGACCGGCAGCCGGACGAACTCTATGTCAACGAGTTGTTGCGGCATAAAAACGGCGTGCGCGATCCCTCGCTGATCGTCGAACTGAACATGCGGCTGGCGGGCCCGCTGGCGGCGCTGACGATGGCGGCGTTGCCGGTGCTCTGCCTGCTGCCGGGCGATTTCAACCGGCGCGGACAGGCCCGGCGCATTCTTCTGGCCATCATCCTGGCGCTGTCATTCGAGATCGTCGATGTCGGGTTCAAGAATCTCGCCGGGCGTTCCGACCTGGTCATTCCGCTGCTCTATATCAACGTGCTGTCGCCGTTGGTCGTCGTGTGGTGGATGCTGTGGCGCAGGGGCGAAAGCGTGGGCTGGCGGACCGCCGCCAAGTCCGCCCGGTAGGAATAGTCATGTCGCCCTGGATGACGCTTTTCCGTTATATCGCCCGGCAGTTTTTCATCTGGTGCGCCGCCGTTTTCGTGACCATGGTATCGATCATCTTTCTGCTCGATTACGTCGAGTTGATCCGGCGTTCGGGCAACCGGCCCGAGGCAACCCTGGGCGTGCTGCTCGAACTCGCGGCGCTGAAGCAGCCCTACATGGCGCAGCAGATACTGCCCTTCGCCATCCTGTTCGGCACGATGATGGCGTTCTGGCGCCTGACGCGCAGCCATGAGCTGGTGGTGGCGCGGGCATCCGGCATCTCGGTCTGGCAATTTCTCACGCCGCCCCTCGCCGGCGCGTTCTTTATCGGCGTCGTTGCCGTCATGCTGTTCAATCCGATTGCGTCGGTGATGCAGGCGAGCTACGAGAATTTGGAGAATCGCGTGCTGCGCGGCGGCGACCAGAAATTCGCCTTGTCGAGCAGCGGCTTGTGGCTTCGGCAAAGCGACGAGGCCGGCAATCCTTCGGTCATCCACGCGCAGCGCTTCATCGTCGGCGAGAGGGCGCTGACCGATGTGATGTTCCTGTTCCTCGCCGGCGACGCGACTTTGAACAAGCGCATCGATGCCCAGGAAGCGATGCTTGGTCCCGACGGCTGGACCGTGAAGAACGGCACGGAATGGGAGGTCGGCGGGCAATCGCAACCCTTCGACAGCATCAATATCCCGACCAACCTGACGACAGCCAAGATCCAGGACAGTTTTGCGCCGCCCGAGACCATGTCGTTCTGGGAGCTGCCGGGCTTCATCCGGCTGCTGGAAGCCTCCGGTTTCTCCTCGCAACGGCATCGGCTCTATTTCGACGCCCTGTTGGCGCGCCCCTTCCTGCTGGCCGCCATGGTGCTGATCGCTGCCAGCTTCAGCCTGCGCATGCAGCGCGCCGGCGGCGTCAGCCTGATGATCGGCGCCGGTATCGCCAGCGGGTTTCTGCTGTATTTTCTCTCGGACGTGGTGTTCGCCCTCGGCCTGTCCTCCACCATCCCGACCCTGCTGGCCGCCTGGACGCCGGCCGGCGTGAGCTGGCTCATCGGCGCCAGCCTGTTGCTGCACCTCGAAGACGGCTGACCATGACGAGGGGGGGGACGTTTTTCGCGGTTTTCGTCTGGCTCGCGGCCCTTGCCGCGGCCGGCGAGGTTCGCGCCGCCAGCAACGACGCCAAGCCGACGACGTCGCAACCGCTGCTCTTTACCGCCGACGAAGTGCAATACGACCAGGATCTGGGCGTGACCGTCGCCAAGGGCAATGTCGAGGTCAGCGAGGGCGACCAGATCCTGCTTGCCGACACGGTCACTTATAACCAACGCACCGACACGGTCACCGCCACGGGCCATGTCAGCCTGATGCAGCCCACCGGCGACATCGTGTTCGCCGATTTCATGGAATTGCACGACAATCTGCGCGACGGCTTCATCAAGGATATCCGGATATTGCTGTCGGACCGTTCGCGCATGGCGGGTAACACCGCGCGGCGTACCGACGGAACCCGCACCGAACTCAGACGCGGCGTCTACTCGCCTTGCGAACTGTGCAAGGACGACCCTTCGCGTCCGCCGTTATGGCAGATCAAGGCCGAGCGGATTGTCGACGACAAAAACACGCAAACCATCGAGTACCACGATGCGACGATGGAGTTCGACGGCATCCCGGTGTTCTACATGCCCTATATGTCTCATCCCGACCCGTCGGTGAAGCGCGCGAGCGGATTTCTGGCTCCCTCCATCGGATCAGGCAACAACCTCGGCTTTCACGTCACAGTCCCGTATTTCTGGGCGATCGGCAACGACAAGGACTTCACCTTCCGGCCGATGTTAACGAGCGGCGCCGGCGTGATGCTGGACCAGGAATACCGTCAGGTCTGGGGCTTCGGAAAACTCGATCTCGAGGGCAGCTTGGCGATCGGCGGCGCCCAGGTTCAAACCGGGCCGCTCGGCGTGCCGAACCTCACCGACAGCCCCACCCCGGTGCGCGGACACATCAACGGCACCGGCATCTTCGACATCAGCAACAACTGGCGCGCCGGGTTCGACGTCGAGCGCGCCTCGGACCAAGCCTATCTGCTCAAGTACAATTTCTCGCAGCCGAACAATTTTCTCACCAGTCACATCTATGCCGAGGATTTCGGCCAACGCAGCTACGGCAATATCAGCGCCTATTCCTTCCAAAGCCTGAACCCGGCCGTCGGCGACGGCATACAGCCGATCGTGCTACCCGTCGCCAGCTACGATTGGACCAGCGAGCCTGACAAGATCGGCGGTCTCCTGAGCGTGAATGGCAACCTGCTCAATCTGGAGCGCCATACCGGCCCCGAAATGCGCCGCGTGTCGGGCGGAATGGAATGGCGCCTGCCGTTCAACGGACCGATCGGCGACCATTTCGACTTCTCCGTCAGCACCCGCATCGACGGCTATCAGGCCGACAACGTGCCGGTCGGGCTCGACGTCAATTCGAATCAAACCGCGTTCGCCGGCCGGGCCTTCCCGCAGGGCGCACTGAAATGGCGCTATCCATGGGTCCGAAGCGACACGTACACGAGCGAAGTGATCGAACCGATGGCGGCTTTCGTCGCCGCGCCCAATGGCGGCAATCCGCCCCAAATCCCGAACGAGGACAGCCAGGGCTACGAATTCGACGAGACCAGCCTGTTCCGCCCCAATCGGCTGCCCGGTTACGACCTCGTCGACAGCGGCCAACGTGTCGATTACGGCCTGCATGCCGGCATCTACAACTACACCTATGGCAGTTCCAATCTGCTCGTCGGCCAAAGCTACCGGCTGGAGAAGTCGAGTCCCTTCCTGGTGGGATCCGGACTGGAAGATCAGGTCTCCGACGTGGTCGGCCGGCTCGCTGTTTCACCGTCCGACGAGTTTGACCTGTTCTACCGCCTGCGTCTCGATCACCGCGACCTGGCGATGCGCCGGCAGGAAGCCGGTTTCAGTGTGGGGCCGCCCAACCTGCAATTGGGCGCCTCGCTCATCTCGGTTTCAAACATCCCCGGCCTCACGGCGCTCCAGACCGGCACCCAGGTGAGCGCCAACATCACCGCCGCCTTAACCCGGTACTGGTCGCTGAAGCTCTATGACACGCGGAACATAAGTTCCGGCGGCGCCACCATCTATTCCGGTTTGTCGCTCATCTACCAGGATGATTGCTTCGCGATAAAGACCACGGTCCAGCAATCCGGCATTCGCGTCGGCGACGTCACGCCCGGCGTGGATGTCCTGGTCACCCTGGTGTTCAAGAACTTGGGCGAGCTCGACGAGAAAGTGCTGTCCGCGGGCGGAACCCGATAGGCCAAAGCCGCCATAGGACGGACCAGGCAGTAGGAAACGCCGCCCGAAGAGGCTATCTTGAGGCCCGCCCGATATACCCAGCCCGGTAACGAACGGATATCCACGCCGATCATGTCGCGCCTGTTAGCTTGCTTGTTGCTTTTGATCCTCGCCGCCGCCCCTGTCCGGGACAGCGTGGCCCAGGAAAGCC
>Ga0209333_1001263_pt1 | contig 12523 bp, 10 predicted proteins | sample BlaSpr_A8_OM2_O3_FD_187982 | JGI IMG/M metagenome (GOLD analysis project Ga0209333, IMG submission 187982) | Forest soil microbial communities from Thunder Bay, Ontario, Canada - Black Spruce, Ontario site 2_A8_OM2_O3 (SPAdes) (version 2) | ecosystem: Environmental > Terrestrial > Soil > Boreal... | reverse complement strand
TCGGACGGGATGTATCTGCGAGCCAGTAGTTCGGCTCAAATGCGCGCCTTTCAGAAAGCCGCGTAGAATGCGCATTTCACCAGATTCCTGCACAGAGCCATTTTTATTGGGCTTGCAAGCCAACTCTGGTGAGGCTTGAGGGACGGGCGTTTTTGCGAGTATGCTTCGAATTGTCTATTCCCATTTGGGAGACTCTTGGAAATGGGCTCGCGAAGCTTCCGACTTCGCGGCCTCTCTGTTTTACAGCAGCGTTTCCGGGGCGTCCAAATGGTTTTTCTTCAGCCTTCCTCAATCACTCCCACTCAAGTCGTCAACCCTGTGCATAGCTTAGGTAACACAGCCTGGAGCTCAACATCGGCAATGATTGTCATCGATCATCTGCAAACGTAGTTTTCTGAACATTTTCCGGAGTAAACACCTCAACATCCGCGCCGCAGGCGCGCATCATCCGTCATCTGGTGTAGGGTGTTGCGTGATTGGACCCGGGATGGTCATTGTCCGAAGTTGTGTTCCGAAACCGTAACTGTCGTGAACGGACGGACGCTGGCCGACGACTGCATCGGATGCGCCAGCGCGACTATCGGCTGCGGCGGGCCAAGGCCCGCGTGACGGATCATGGTTCCCCTGTGATCGTTTTGCCGGGCGGGACACAGCGCAATCGCCTCGGGAGCTGTGCGGTCTGCGGTCGTTACAGCCGATGGATCTTCCCGCGATTCCGCTACCGCGAAGCCCTCATGGACGGCAACGCACGGTCGGCAAACGTTCGAAAATATACGTTTTCAGATGATCGCTAACAATGATAAACATTTCGTCCGTTGAGTTTGTCGCTGCGTGCCGCGTTGGAAGTGCCCTTTGATCCTTCGCAGATCGCGTGGCGGTGATGAACACCACGAAGTAACAACAGCCGGCGTGCGGCCGGGTTGTTCATACGCACACCCGCGGCATACACAGATCGCTTGAACGCGCAGCTACCCCGGCAGGGCTTCAATCCCCGCGGCCCGTGATCCTGAAACCGAGGTAATGACTCCGAGCCGATCGCGCGTTAATCCAAGCCCGAATCCTTTCCTATTTAGTCCCGACCCATACTCAAAATACCAACTTTAGAGCTATTTGAATCAACCGCGGGTTATTGACAATCTGCGTAATTTGGCCAAAGCCTGGTGAGTCTGTGAATGTGCCTGGAAAGGCAAATTGTGGGTGATTAAAGACGTTGAATACCTCGGTGCGGAATACCAACTCAGTAGCTTCGTGAAGCTTGAACGACTTGAACAGGGACGCGTCGAAATTGACGAAGTCGGGACCATAAAGGGGCGTTCGCGATGCGTTCCCGAGTACTCCAGGAGGTGGATCAACAAAGCAGCTTGTGTTGAAAAATTCCTGCACCGTTGGGTGGCTTAGCTTTCCACTACAGATCTGGTCAGGCCGGTTGCCGATTGCGGTTCCGGAATTGTTTACCCCGGTTGCCAACCCGAGAGGAAATCCCGAAGCTATATGAGAGATCAAGTTGAGCTGCCAGTTGCCGATGATTACTTGCTTTACTCCATGTGAGTCCGAAGCGAAACGCCCACCTTTGCCGAACGGCAACCGGTAGAGCACGCTAGCTGACAAATTATGGGTTTGGTCGGTGATGTTCAAGCCTTTGTCGGTATAACCTTGAGGATTAAGCGGATATGCATTGGGAGCGGGATTCAGAGGGTAGTACGGCACTCCCACCAAGGATCCCAGATCGTCGTTCAGCCCGTTATCAAAGCCTTTGCTGTAAGTGTAGGCCAGGAGCATGTACAGTCCGTTTTGGTATGCCTTCTCTGCCTTTACTTGCAGCGAGTCATATCTCGAAAGTCCCCTATCGATGAGGCCAATCACGTTAAAGAATTGGGAATACGGACGTAGGTTCGCCGGATCGATCTGCAGGTTGGGTGGAGCAGTATCCAGATTCCAATTCTCGGTCTGGAGATGACTTCCTCGCGAGCCCACATAGGCTACGGTTAACACCGTGCTAGACGGCAACTGCCGCTGAAGGTCGAGGTTATATTGCTGGATCATCCCCGGCCGGAAATTAGTGTTTTGGCTGTACACATTGCCACTTAGATTATTTACGTTCGGCTTTACGGGCACGGGAAAGCCCTGAGACAGAGTGGTAACCGGCGTTATATCGTCGGTCTGAAACGAGTAGGTGCTATAAAAGGGTGGATTCAAATCCAGACCTTCAGCGCCTAAGTTCCAACCTGCGTCATGGAGAATCGCGTACCCGAGACGGACGGCATTCTTGCTGGAAAACGGACTGTAACTTATCCCCAGCCTGGGCTCGAAACCTAAGTGATAAGGGCTGATGCCCGCACCCTTACTGGAATTTACGCCAGCGATCAAAAGTTGCCCCGTGGCGAAATCAAAGTTCGAATAACGATTCTGGGCTTCAACAGTCGGCGTCGTATAGTTCCATGCCATACCGAGTTGGACTGTCAAATTTGGCCTTACTCTCCAGTTGTCCTGAAAATACGGTCTAAATTCCTTCCATCGCCTTCCCGAGACAGAACCCGAGAATTCATTGTCGTGCTCCCCGCCCGCTGGAATGCCTAGCAAGAAGCTGGCAACCGGATTACCGGTAGATGAATTAAGCGAACCATTGGAGAACCCAGCCGTAAAGAGGTTATCGAATGACATTTCCCCCATTGGAAAGGCGTCGCCCAATTCATTCAACTGAAAAAACCTCATCCCGATGCCCATCGAGAATGAATGAGGTCCATGGACCCATTCGAAATCGTCTGAGTAGTGAAATACATTTGTACCGTCTTGGATCGGCGAAAATCCTCGGTCCCCTAGGCCGTAATATCCCTCGTTGAATTGCACGTTCAAAAAGCCGCTGCTGAAATACGTGCCAAGATTGGCGTTCGGAATACCCAGCTGGGTACTCCAATCCGTTCCGTCTCCGAAAGAGATGATGTGGTCGAATATCCGGTTATACCCGGCGGTGAACTGGTTTATCTTGTTGCTGGAAAATATATGGGTTTCAGACACTGCCAAGTTGCGGCCGTTATCGGCGAGAGTTTGATTGCTGGAATACCCTCCGGGCTGGCTCCCGAAATCAGGAAGGCCAGAAGGAACATAGACCGACGCCTGATCCCTACTGAAACGAGCAAAAGCCTTGTCGGATGCTGAAAATGTATGGTCGATGCGAATGTCAAATTCGTTGTCCGTGTAATTCTGTCGCGGAACATCCACATAGTTGGCAGACAACAATCCGGCAACATTGGGAAGCGGAAAATAACTCAGCATCTTTACGGCAATCGGGTTCAATCTGTTGGCCGGGATTATATTTCCCGAGAATTGGGTACGAGTCTGAAAACCTGTGGTTGGATCTGTCTGAGTCGTAGCGGGATCATAGATCGGCACTTCGGGCGCTCCCGGAAACGATTCGGTGAAATTTCCAGCGCGCTCGAGCGCCGTTGGAACCTGGGTTAATGAAGGTATTCCCTGCACATTTCTGGTGCCCTGATAGTCGAAAAAGAAGAAAGTCTTGTTCTTTCTGATCGGCCCCCCAATCGAACCGCCAAATTGATTCCGAATGTACTCCGGATTTACGGGGGAGAAATAGCTCGAAGCGTTTAAGGCTGTGTTCCGAAGGAAGTCAAACAACGTACCGTGATACTGATTGGTTCCTGATTTCGAGATTAAGAGGACGGTAGGGCCGGCTCGTGTCCCATACTCTACGGAATAATTGGAGGTAAGAACATTGAACTCCTGAAGCGCATCGATCGAAGGCACTACTGCAATCGCGCCGGACGTGAGTTCTTCGTTATCAACACCATCATAAAGCCAGTCGGTTCGGTTCTCCCGCGAGCCGCCAACCGAAAGAGAAAAGGTACCGCGGATAGAGGTTTCGCTACTGGAACCTCCGCCAAAAAAGTCGCCTGGTTGGTCGCCTTGGGAAACCCCCGGCGCGAGCGTCGCCAGCTCAACAAAATTGCGCCCATTCAATGGGAGGTCGGCGACCTGCTCAGAGTGAACGACCTGGTTGAGCGCCGCATTCGTAGTCTGAACCTCAACCGGAACCGCCTCGACTGTGACCTTGGAACTTACGGTCGCCGGGGCTAAAGTAAAATCAATTTGCGGGCTTCCTTGCGCTTCAAGGAGAATCCCGGTCTTTTCCGCTCCCTGAAATCCTGGCGCTGTCACCTTGACATCGTAGTGTCCCAGCTGCAGGACATTTGCAACGTAACGCCCCGCGGAATCCGTCGCGAGCACACGCTGCGTGTTCGTACCCATTTCCGTGATGGTGACGACCGCTCCGGTGATTGTCCCTCCGGAGGAGTCCAACACGGTTCCTAGTATCGATCCTGTAGATTGAGCGTTGACTAGAGATGGGATGATCGAACATGCAAACAGCAGAATCAAACGCAAGTATGCACGCTTCACGGGAGTGCCTCCCCTGTTTTGAAAGCATTCAAATTAAGCCAGGCTGAATCCCTTTGTCAATCAAATTCGCAGCGTTTTGCGCTTCCCCGGAAATCACCAGCCTCCTGCCAACGGGAGGCTCCCCATTTACGGTTTGTTCGCGCTCGTTGCCGGATTCATGATCTGTGGATCTCTCGAATGAGGAGTGGGCGCAGACATGAGCCGCGTAAACATTTCGCTAAATTTCGGCCAATCCACATCCATTTGCGCATGCACTTTTTGTAAAGTGATCGACGGTTTGTCGCGATCCGTCCAAACAATCGTATCTCCGTAGCTGATTCCCTTATCGACACTGACGTCCATGTACACATCACGCTCGCTAGTGATCAGACTCGGGTCCAACCACGCCGCCGCGGCCAACTCGTCCCAGAGATAATCCCCCGGCTTTCGCGTATAGCGTGAGATATATTGTGCCGCAGGTTCGTGAGCCTTGCCGATCGCGGCCAACATTTCGGGAGTGAGGTGGGTTTCGATGGAAACGTCTACCGTGGTCACTGTGATCTTAGGCCACGGCGCACGCAACGTGATACTGGACGCTTCCGGGTCAAACCATAGATTAAATTCATGTCTGGGACTGTCGATATATTCGGGATCGCTGGTATGTGGATTGATGCTCCCTCCCATAATCACCAGCTCCTGCGCCAGGGAAGCGAACTCGGGATCACAAATAATCGCAGTCGCTAAGTTTGTCATAGGACCCGCCGCGTAGATCGTGACCTGGTGCGGATATTTATGCACCATGCGGATCATAAAGTGCGCCGCGTCTTCGGTCGCAGGCTTGGTTGTCGGATTCCCTTCCCGCAGATTGGGCACTTCTTCGGGATTGTGCTGGGAGTGCGGACTGGTCCATGCGCCCTGATAAAGAACCTTGCCGTACATTTGCTCCCACAAGTTCGTCCACTGCTTCGTGCGAACCATCGGCCTATCTATCCCGGGCACGACTGGTATATCGGTCCTCCCCACTAACTCCAGCAGGCGCAAGGTATGAGCAACTTCCTCATTGCGCCAGGCATCTCCAGTGACTACGGTTATTCCCAACACATCTACATTGGGGGATTGCAAAAAGATCAGGATGGAGTTCATATCTGTCCCGGCAGGACCAAACGCATCCTGATCGATGACCACGTATCGAGCCTGCTGTGCCCGCGCACACACCGCCAACAACGCGAAGATGACATAGAGTAAAGCACTGCGTCTCAGTTTGCATGGCTCTGTTTGCATAACAAAACTCCTTTCAAGCAGCTGACGGGACCTGCGCGGTCAAGCGGGAAATGCGCATTCCAAGAAACTTGCCGGAGTCGACTCCAGTGGCGACTTTGGCATTCACCTTAAACAAATGGGTAGCGATATTTTCGGGCTCGTCGGCGGCCCGTAACGGCGAAGAATGACGCAGTGGAGGATGCTTCCATCCCACGCTTTCGCCCGCTGTGAAACTTCCGGATGTCTTAATGTCCACGTGATAATCCTCGAAGCTGGGGACGTCAGTGCTGATCAGTGCGCTCACGGCAAGGGGATCATGCAGGTGGGGACCTCCCGCCCGATTCTGGTTGCGCGCTATCTTTTATGACACCCTCCGCAATGCGCGTAGCCGCGTGGCTAATAGCTCCCGCTCCGGCACGAAGCGCCCCAACGTGCTCTTCCGTCAGCTGCACCTTTCGGGTGACATCCAGCCCTTCCATCCGAATGGGGATACCTGAATCGAACACGATGCTCGCTGCTTCCGGATCAACGTAGAAGTTAAACTCCGCGGCAGGTGTCACGTTGCCCCCCGACAGCGATCCCCCCATCAACACAATGCTGGGGACCATGGACACGATTTCTGGATCTTGCCGTAGGGCTAGGGCGATATTCGTCAGAGGCCCAATTCCAAGGATGTCGATGTTGCCCGCATTCTCTCGCACCAGCCGACAGATCAAATGAGAGGCCACTTCTTTGACAGGGCGTAGCCGGGCAGGCGGGAAGTCGACACCTGCCAAGCCGTTATTTCCGTGAGCATATGCAGCATCTATAAGTTTTCGTATGAGCGGCGACGAAGCCCCTGCGGTCACGGGGATGTCGGCGCGGCCACTTATTTTTACAAGCTTCAGGGCGTTGGGCAAGGTCACGCTAAGCGGAACCTTGCCGGCGACGGCGGTCACGGCAAGCACATTCAATTCGCGCGACCGCAGCGCGAGAAACAGTGCAAATGCATCATCGACACCTGGATCCGTATCGATGATCACTTTCTGCGCGCTCTGCTCACGTGTTTGCAACTGAGCAGCCACCGTAAGCACCGATCGCGGATTCGCCAATATCCCACTCGCGATTGCCCCCCCACACATTCGAGAAAACTCTCTGCGATTGGGCTCCATAATCGAATCACTACGTGCTTGTCGATTCAGCAACTGCGCTCCAACTCGCGCACCACGCGATTCACCCCCCTTACCTATCCCGATGGGGAAGCGCGGCCTAGATTAAGTTTGAAAGCTTTCAATTAGCCGATAACAAGCGGCTTTATACGCGCATATCAATTCCCTTGTCAAGAAAATCCCCAATCAGTATCCCAGCAGAACGGGACGAGACTAGTCTCGGTTTCGTGAGGTCCATCGGGCTTCAAATTGCGCCCGGTCGTTGAAGGACTTCTGGGTCCCGATACCACCTGTCGAAAGTCCAGCATACAGGTTGGCGCGTCTCACCGCTTCCTCGTCCTTGAAACCTTCGGTTAAGAAAACTGCGAAGCTCCCGATAAAGGCATCGTCGGCGCCGGTGGTATCGATGCTCTTGATGGCAAAGGCAGGAACGTGCTCGCTGGAACCATTACGGTGGAGGAGAGACCCTCTCTTCTCCCAGCGTCAAGGATGACGCCTCGGATACCGCTAGCCACCAGACGTTCCGCGCATTCCGTCGCTTCATCGATACTTCGTACGGGAAGACCCGTAACCGTCTCAGCTTCAGTCTCATTCTGAAGGGCAGCCCCTTGCCCACATCGGAAGTTGGGCATTTAATCCCTCTGGTTTTTTTGACCACTGGTCTCAGGAGTTGTTCAAGATTTATCTGAATGCTTCCTTCGCCTCGTCGGACCTCACTCGTTCGGCGAACACCTGGTTCTCGGATTTCACAGCTCGCTCCAGTGGTTCACGGAATGCCCCCCTTCATGAGCTGCTTGCATGCCTGCACTGCACCGGCGGGATTCTCCGCCAGAGTCTGTGCGGCTTCCGTTCGCCTGAACAGCAGGAGTCGAGACCGATGGATTTCATGCACGCATTCAGCGGCCTCATTCAACAGTCACAAGACTGACTTGACTTGATGTCTCCGTCCTCTGGGTCGGCAATGTGAAAGAAATGTTGCACCTCGTCCATCGTTAGCGGTCGCCCAAGACCGCCCCATGCCATTTCACAATGGAACGGCAGTGACGCTTTCAAATCTGAGCATCCTATGCCACGCCGACCACGTCTGTTCCTTCCTGAGAGATGGGTCGCAAGATCCCCAATCTTCTCATTTTGGCCAGCAATGTGGTTCGTTTCAGTCCCAGTTGGGCCGCCGCACCGCGTGGTCCGCCCACGACCCAGCCAGCCTGCTCCAGCGTTTCCACGATCAGAGCACGGTCCGAGTCTTCCCACGTCCCTGACGATGGAGCCAACTGGGTACGCTGTAGACTGAGGACTATAGGGCCGGTCCGCCGCTTGTGCAACGGGTTTGGGAGCGCGCCGTCCCGCGAAAGGATCACTGCACGTTCAACCATATTTTGCAACTCGCGAATGTTGCCAGGCCACGAATACCACTGGAAGGCAGCCATGGTTTCCGGAGGAATGCTGTCGACTTGCTTGCCCATGCGGCGGCTAAACAGCCTCACGAAATGCGTGACAAGAACAGGAATGTCCTCCCGGCGCTCGCGCAGCGCAGGCAGCAAGATGGGGAAGACGTTGAGACGATAGTAAAGATCACTACGAAATTGCCCGCGAGCTACCATCTTGACCAGATCCCGATTGGTTGCCGCTACCAGCCGGACATCGACTTTGTGCGTTCGACCGCTCCCTAAGCGCTCGAATTCCTGCTCTTGCAACACACGCAGCAACTTCGGCTGTAGGGCAGGAGGGATGTCGCCCACTTCGTCCAAGAACAAGGTTCCTTTATCAGCCATTTCGAAGCGCCCGATCTTCTGCGCAATCGCACCGGTGAAGGCACCTTTCTCATGACCGAACAATTCGCTTTCCAGAAGGTCCAAAGGAATCGCCGCACAATTCAGCTTTATAAATGGGCGCCCGTAGCGCTGACTGGCGTTGTGAATGGCATGTGCGATGAGTTCCTTTCCCGTGCCCGTTTCCCCCTCGATGAGGACAGTCGAATCCGTGGAAGCCACCTGTTCTACTTGTTCGAGAACAGATTCTAGAGCGGCGCTATTGCCGATGATCCGCTCGAATCGGCGTTCGGCCTGGTCATCCGCAGGGTACGTAAGTGTTGCATAATCTGCCACAAGATACCTCCTTTCCAGGCACCGCATACGATTGCTATAAACCTGTTTGCTCACATATCAAGTGCAGCTCGGACCGTTTCGAGCAACAATCGATGATCGAATGGTTTTGCGAGGAACTCGACCGCGCCCTCTCTCATCGCCTGAATCCGCATCCTGGCATCTTCGTAAGCAGTAATGAAGATGATCGGGATATCGCATTCCTCATCTTTCAACCTGGCCTGCAACTGCAGGCCCGACATCTTCGGCATACGGACATCAACAATTAGGCACGCAGCCCGAGTACGCAAATCGGATTCGAGAAATTCTTCCGCGGATCCAAAGCACCGTGCCGTAAGCCCCGCCGCCTCCAGGTGGTCCTGCAGTGAATCTTGCATGGCATCGTCGTCATCAATGATTACAATCAATTCGGACGTTTCGCGAGCTCTCTGCGCTCGCAGTTGGTTACCACATTGTCTGCGAAGCATTCGTGTCGGCCCTCTCTCTCGTGATCCGTTCACAGACGTAGACCGAGCAGTTTCTGAGTTCGGGCTCCGTTCGGTTCGCGTAGCGCCAAGGGTACAGCGGCCTCTCGACGAGGGCCTTGTTCATTAGGACTATCCACAGTTCCCACCTTTGTTTCCCACGGTGAAGCGATGATCGCAAAGATGGGACTATGTGTCTTGGATGAAGGGGCCGTGATCGGTACGTTCTTGCTGAATTGTTAGCTTCCAACGTGCGCGGGGCGATAAGAAAGGATATCGGGGCCAGTCCTCAATCGATGGCGGGCTACGCTGGGAGAAACGCCGGTAATGGTCCGGAAGTGTCGGGCAAGGTGACTTTGGTCCGTGAAACCTGCCACAATCGCAATCTCCGAAAGTGGAAGGTCAGTGTTTCGGAGCAGTTGCTGTGCATGCTCGATCCGTCGTTGCACTATATAGTTGTGCGGCGGTATTCCGAGCGTTTGGCGGAACGAGCGGGCAAAATGATGAACCGACAATTGTGCAATCTTGGCGAGCACTTCCAGAGCGATATTTTCCTGCAGATGCGAGTCTATATATTGGCATACGCGATTGGCGCGCGCGGGTGCAAGGCCCCCGCGATTGGTAGGCGGATCCACTGAGAGTGGCAGGTGTGCGAGCATGCCGAATCGCGGTCGTGAGTGAACTAGGGCGTCCGTGGGAGAACACCAGCCACTCATCCTACAGGCTGGGGGAGTGATCAAGGCATTCCACGGCTCATCAGTTCCTGTCCGAAGTAGACGAGCCGCCACATCTTGCATCCGCTTGCAACGAAAGATCGGGGAATCATACTCGAAGATCGTCGCCAGAGCTATGCCCCGGTTCAGCACTTCGTCATTGAGACTGAAGACCCGGCGAGCGATCTGGTCCGCGCCCAGAATTTGTTGATCATCGTCGACCGCGAGCAGAACCGCTACCTGACTACCCCCACAGGGAGCGGCTGCAATGTTCCACGCATGTCGGAAATGCTCGCGGAATATACGCTCCTCAATGCCCCGAGCAGATACTTTTGTTGCGGCCATGGCCAAAGAGAGGGACTGCTCTGTGGTCTGCGGGTTCATCGATGAGGTATCGAGCACCCCAGCCAATCGACCGAGGGGGTCGAAAATCGGAGCGCCTGCACAGCTCAAGTCGATATGGCGCGTGCGAAAGTGCTGATCTCGATGTACCATCGTCGCTCGCTGGTCAGTGATGCAGGTCCCGATTCCATTGGTGCCTTCCATTTGCTCTGAGACGACTGCACCCAGCCAGATGCCGCGATCTTTATAAGTATCCGCCATTGACTCATTGCCGCGGTGGTGAATCGCGACTCCGTCCCTGTTGCATAGCAGAACCACATACTGTTGTGGTCCGACGATGGCATATAGACGATCGAGTTCCTCCTGGGCGTGCAAAATGACATTGCGCAGGGGCTCGCGGGAGTCCTTTATTTCCTTCTCTGTGATGATGTGCGGTGCGGACTGAATCTCCGGATCAAGATGATGTGCGGTCAAACAACGCCGCCAGGAGGTCGCTACTTCCTCGACCCCAGGGACCAGCGCACCTTTACGGAAGACGAGGTCGATGCATTCGACGTGAGACAGTCTATCGATCGAAGATTGCGTACGGTTTTTGTTGGCGGCAGGCAACCCAATCTCCCTCGGAGCCGATTAGTCAACCATGGCTATGACACTGGCTTGTGCAATGACAGCAACATAACCAAGAGGGAACGACACGTCGAAATCGGAACCTATTGTTCCGACTATGCTAGCACCCCAGACCTAGTTGACAAACTAAGCCGAACCCATCCGGCAGAGCACGGACCAACAGTGTCGGCTCGTTTCGGTTACGTTCTGCAGATCGAACGGCCCCTGTTTGCCGATGGCGCCCTCAGTCTCGTGAGCTGCGTTGTAAATGTTACTCCGATGTGCAACGGGTTACCACGGCTGAATAAGTATTCGTCCTAGGATCGTCGCCATGCAGACGGGAGCCCGGAAGGCATGGGCGAGACGAGTAAACGTGCCGAGGGTTGATTCCACCTGCCCACGATCCCGATGAGGGCAGTTTTGCGTCAGCTCACAGCGCGTTGCTGATGCATCCAGAAACGCTCGCGCAGAGTCTTCTTCAGTACCTTGCCGGAACTGTTCTTGGGCAGATCCGTTTCTGAAAACTCGACATGCCCGGGGAGTTTGTAATTCGCAAGGCTTCGCCGACAGAAAGCAAACAGATCGTCGGCGCTAGGAGTTGCGTCCGGCTTCAAGACTACGCAAGCCATCACAAGCTCGCCCCATTTCGGATCGGGTACGCCGAAGACAGCTACTTCGCGAACGCTGGGATGCCCGTAGATCACGGCTTCCACCTCTCCCGAATAAACGTTCTCACCGCCGGTAACAATCATGTCTTTTGGCCGGTCGAGGATGTAAAAATATCCCGCAGTGTTCTAATGGCCGATATCTCCCGGACGAAAGAATCCATCGCGAAAGGCCTCAGCAGTTTCTTCAGGATTGTTCCAGTAGCCCCGCATGACATTGGCGCCGCGTGCGATCAGTTCGCCGGCCTGTCCCGGCTCGACTTGTTTACCTGAAGTGTCTGTCACGAGAAGATCGACGCCGGGACATGGTCGTCCGCACGACATCAGCTTGTCTTCCGTGTGCTCCTGGTCCTACAAGCCCGTGAGAAAACCTGTTTCACTCAACCCATAGACTTGAATCAACTTGACCTTTGGCCAGGTCCCACCGATCTCATCATCGAGGCGCGGACCTGCTCGCTCATCCAAAATGTAGTGATTCGGGGCGCGCTCGAAACTGAAAACGAAACAAACCCCAACTCGGTAAGCCGCGCCGCATGCTCCATGACATTTCTGGTGGCTGCGAAATACGAGGTTTTCATCACCTATGCCGCGGCGGAGGAGAGCGAAAAACAAATGCGCCGGTACCATCACATCGGAATTCCCACTACTGAAGCGAAGCCTGGCGAGACCCACTTGAAACACCTGAAACTCTTTGTCGTCAGCCATGAGAAAAGCGAATTTGGCGTGGAGTGTATGCGTTTCGAAGCGGACGCGGCGGTCCCTGATCTCGTCCGGCAAGTTCCGCACGTCGCGTTTGAAGTGGCTGATCTCGCCTCCGAGCTTGCTGGCCGC
>Ga0209333_1001260_pt1 | contig 12557 bp, 7 predicted proteins | sample BlaSpr_A8_OM2_O3_FD_187982 | JGI IMG/M metagenome (GOLD analysis project Ga0209333, IMG submission 187982) | Forest soil microbial communities from Thunder Bay, Ontario, Canada - Black Spruce, Ontario site 2_A8_OM2_O3 (SPAdes) (version 2) | ecosystem: Environmental > Terrestrial > Soil > Boreal... | reverse complement strand
ACGATGAGCTCCTGAAACTGCGTGCCGATGTTCGGAAAAGAAGTCGCAGGGGTCAGCGCTGCGTCACCGTTGGCGTGAGTCAGGTCAGTGCTGACTGCGTAAGTGTATTTGATACTCAGCTTCGATTTATTTCGCAGCAGTTGAGACCCCTCGAGAACCAGGGGTGGCAACGAGGTCTCGATTCCCACATCGACTGAACTACCCTGATCGCGGCCATAACTGGTCCAGACTTGCGCCGGACAGTTTTGCGGAGTCTGCGAATCAGGCAACGTGGCCGGGCAGGTAGGTTCGATCGGACTGGGTGCGTGGCTTTGGCGTTGCATCCCGGCCATATTCCAATCGGTAGCTTGCCAACTATAATTGACGAAGAGATTGAAGTCCTCGCTCGGCTGATAGGTAACCCCGACCGATGGCGTGTAGTCCGACGAGTGTTGCAGTCCTATCACTGAGGACGGATAGTTGTAGTCGTCGTAATCCATCGCCGCATTGAGACTGATACTATTCAACTGTAGGTTCTCTGAACTGTGGAACGGACGAAGCGAGCCGGATAGATTGAATTGATTCACGTGCACCGAGGCTTCATCAAAACGCCGCAGATCGGCGAGCTCGGTATTTCCATCATTCTGCTCAACCAGCGAAGTGCGGTTGTTGTTGTAACCTGGCGAGTCGCGGTTCGCGTACTGGTAGCTGCCATGGAATTCGAGCCAGTCGGCGGGCGTCCAGTCGAGCACCGGACCGTAGGAGGTGGTGTCCTGCTGCAGCACCATAAGCCCGCTATTGTGTTCGGTATCGATCCGTCCCACCAGGCTCGCCGCCAGCGTTGGAGTAATCCGATAGCTGGCCGACAGGTCGATGTTCTGGTCCGAGAATGAGAACGGGAAGGCGGTCGCTGTGAAAGTGCTGGCGATGTCATTGAGCGACTTAATGCCCTTGAACGTGATCGCAGGATCTTCGTTGTTGTAGTCGTAGTAGCTGTAGGTGCCTCTGAGCTCCAAAGGCTCAATCGGATTGCTGACCAGCGTTGCGTTGGCAAAGAATGGCTGTACGTCGCCGCCGAGATTGCTCTGCGGCAGCCGCTGTGATGGAAGCGCGGAGTTAGCCGTGTATGGAATGAAGCTCTCGCTCTGCAGCCACCAGCCGTATGACAGACTGCCCATCGCGCGCGTATTGAGAGGCAAAGTTACACCGCCATCCACCGTGAAGGTGTGCGCCTGGTTGTCCGGATAGAGCTGCATCCGGCCCGTGCACGGTCCAGTTCCGCCGGTTGGCGAATAAATCGCGGAACTGGTGCATGCGCCGGTCGGCGAAAGCTCGCTCCAGACGTCCGGATTCGACCAGGTCAGAACCGAGTCTTGATTCTCGAAGAACGAGCCGTTGTATTTCGCACCAAGCGTCCACCAATCGGCGGCGTACTCGACGCCGACGCCATAGTTGTAGATGTCGTAATTTACCGGCTGGGTTACCTGCGAAATGTTGTAGGTGCCGGGGCTGGGACCAAACATCGTACCGAATGAGTAATCGTTGCCGCTAGGGTTCTGGAAGTTGAACTGGGCGGTATAGGTCCAATGCGGATCGGGCGTGTAGCGAACGTTGAGGTTCGCGACCCCATTGAGCAGACTCATCGCCGTCGGATTCGCGACCGCATTCACCCACGTGCCGATATTCTTCCCCGGCGGTTCGCCGCCGGTTGGAGGCGCCGGATGCGAGCTCAGGCTGAAGTTGCCGCCGTTCTGACTAAAGGCGATCGAGCCTACATCGTCGCTAAGATAGTGCGGCATGTCGAGGTACTGAATTTGGATATCGAGCAGGCCATATACTCCGGTGTGTAGATTATACAGCTGGTTATTCTGCCCCAGATTGTAGGCCTTGAAGTCGGCAAAGATCCGGTCGTCGCTTTTATCACCAAGGAGCAAGTGCAGTTCCGGCGCGATGACTTGCTGCGCGAGGTCGCTGTACTCGCGGTACTTGGCGACGTTAGTAGCGGGTACCGGTCCCGGAAATACGCCTACCTCTGCAGAGCCTTGCATCGAGACGGCGCCCAAGGTCGTCTGCGCATTTGCGTCGCGCGAAGCGACTAACACTGACACCAACAAAACCGGAAGCACGGCTGATACGAGGAGCGCGTGATTCATCGAGTCTTTCATGGTGCATACCTCGATTCGCTTCCGTCGCCTCTACCGGGTGAAGAACAGGCCACCCGGTGAGTTCGAGCCATGGATGTTCGCATGACAATTGGTGCACGCATGTCCGAACACAAAAACTGTACCCGCACCGGCAGGAGTCCCGGGATGAAATGTGCCGACGTGGCATTGCTGGCATAGTCGCGGCGGCGAGACCTTCAGCAGAAACATGTTGGTCGAGCCATGGGGGTCGTGACAGTTGCTGCAGTTCTGCATGACCGGCGGATGCGCCCACAAAAATGGCCCGCGCTTCTCGGCATGGCAGGTGTAACAGACCTCGTTCACCGTCGGCTGTACCAGTTGATGCTGATAGGGGCCGCCATGCGGATTGTGGCAGTCAGTGCAGACCATCAGGCCCTCGCGCAGCGGCATGTGCGAAGGCATGTTCATCTGGTTCTGTTTGTCGAGGTGGCACCTGAGACAGACTTGGGTCTCGGGCCGCGTATAGATGAACGGGTTAGCTCGGAACTCGGCAGCTAGCTGGTAATCCGAGGTCTTGTGCATGACTACGTGACAGTCGACGCATTTAACGCCTCGGAAAGCGTGAGTACTGGCTTGCCAGAACGCCTGGTCGCCCTTCTGATGACAAGTGAGACACGCGCTATTCTCGCGAGCTTGCGATTCGCCCGAGTCGGGCCGGAATGTGAGCAGCGTCGCCTCTGCCGGCGGCCCATGCATCACTTGCTCAGCCGTCGCGCCCTTGCCCAATGCCGCTGCCATTTCGGGAACGTACTGGCTGCCTGGCCCATGGCACGATTCGCATCCGTGCTGCTCGGCGGGATCCCGCGGATGCTTTATAAGAATGTTGCCCATCATGGTGTCGCTGAACGCGTGCGTCGAGGCTTGATGGCATCCCTCGCAAGCCTGGCTGCCTACGTAACTCGCGCCTGTCCCGCCCGATGCGGGAACCTGCCATTTTGCAGACTGGGCCGGCGAAGGCGCTGCTGACGATGATAGTGCTTCCTGCGCTGAGCCGGCCGCGATTGCCATCCCGCCGCTGAGGATCGCCAACGCGAATGCAATCGCTCCAACAAACATTTGAAGCGGAGATCCGACGTGTCGGATCCCTAGTCTAATCGCAGAGCCTCCTTCTGCGAATCGCACCGCGCTCTCCTCGCAACAGTCAGAATCTCGCGAACACTTTATGCAGAGCTTGCGATTAGCAGCCAATAAACAAGAGAGCGGCTTAGTTATCTGAAGAACAAATATTGCCGATGGAAAGCCGAGCCGAACATTAGATCTTGCTACGCTTGGTGTCGCAACCGTTCTGTACCAGCACCGTGACTGACTTCAACGCGGATCGGCTCATGCGGCGTACGGTCCACAACTTCAGTTTTGAAGGAGACTACTCATGCCACTCAAGATGAACGCCGCATTGGTCCAGGAGTTTGGAAAGCCCCTGGCGCTTCGCGAATGTGACATACCCTCCCCGGGCCCGGGCCAGATCCTGATCAAAACCGAGGCCTGCGGCGTATGCCACACAGACCTCCATGCCGCGCACGGCGACTGGCCGGTGAAGCCCACGCTTCCCTTCATTCCGGGCCATGAGGCCATCGGACTGGTCACTGCGGTTGGATCGGGCGTGACGATCGTGAAGGAGGGAGACCGGGTCGGGGTGCCCTGGCTCTACTCGGCGTGCGGTCATTGCGAGTATTGTTTGTCGGCGTGGGAGACGGTTTGCCCCGAAGCCCAGTTCGGCGGCTATACCAGAAACGGAGGCTTTGCCGAGTACCTCCTCGCAGACCCGGACTACGTCGCCCATATACCTGCCGGCCTCGCGCCTTTGGATGCTGCCCCGCTGATCTGCGCTGGCGTCACGACCTACAAGGGGATCAAGGAGACCGAAGCGAAACCCGGCGAATGGATCGCCATCTCGGGCTGTGGCGGACTCGGGCATCTGGCAATCCAGTATGCAAAGGCTATGGGACTATTTGTCTGCGCCATCGATATCGACGATGCCAAGCTGGCTCACGCCCGGCAGGTCGGCGCCGACGCGGTGATCAATGCCAAGGCGGGAGACCCCGCAGCCGCCGTGAAGAAGAAGACCGGCGGCGGAGCCCATGGCGTCCTGATAACGGCTCCTTCTCTAATCGCGTTCAAGCAGGGTGTTGGGATGACGCGGAAGCGCGGCACTTGTGTCCTGGTCGGACTGCCGCCGGGCGAATTTCCGGCTCCTCTGTTCGATGTAGTGGCGAACTGCATAACCATCCGCGGTTCGTTCGTCGGCACGCGCCACGATATGGCCGAAGCGCTCGCCTTCGCCACCGAAGGCAAGGTCAAGGCCGATATCGAGCTGCAGCCTCTCTCTGCGATCAACCAAATATTCAATCGGCTCGAGCATGGCGATGTGGCGTCACGCGTAGTTCTCGACTTCGCGCGGGACTGAGGCGCCGACATACCGGACAGGATCTCGGACGTCTCGTACGTTGAGTGTGCAGGATTCGCTGTGATTCGTGGACCGATCCGACAACCAGAGGCGCACCGGAGCGGACGTTCACGGTGGCTGCGCGCTGCCGTACTTGGATCAGACGATGCGATTGTGTCGACCGCCAGCCTCATGATCGGCGTCGCTGCCGCGTCGTCGTCGAAAATAGCAGTCTTGATCGCCGGTATCGCCGGGCTGGTGGCGGGTTCCATGTCGATGGCGGTCGGTGAGTACGTATCGGTTAGTGCGCAGCGAGACTCGGAGCGGGCCGACATCGAGCTCGAAAAACGCGAGCTCGCCGCCGCCCCAGAGGCAGAGCTGAACGAGCTCGCAATGATCTACATGAGGCGAGGGATTGATAAAGAGCTGGCAATGAAAGTCGCTGAGCAGCTCAGCGCTCGCGACCGGCTAGGCTCCCATCTGCGCGACGAGCTGGGGATCGAGCCGCGGTTCCTCGCGCATCCAATGCAGGCGGCGTGGATTTCGGCGATCAGCTTCGCGTCTTTCGCGGCCGTTCCCATAGCTGCTTTCCTCATCGCGCCGCGCTCCCAGGGCATCCCGACGATCGCGGTGTTGTCTCTCGCCAGCCTCGCTGCCCTTGGTGCATTTGGCGCCTATCTCGGTGGTGCGCCGCTCGGCCGTGCAGCGTTGCGTGTGACAATGGGAGGTGGTTTGGCGATGGCAGTGACAGCGCTAATCGGACGACTGCTCGGTGTTTCAGCAAGTTGAAGATGACCACCAAACAGCGCACGGGGTCCGCACCTCTTTCGGCTCTATCCGTTCCACGAATAACGGAGTGCGGATTGCCTGAAGAACACCGCGGCGCTTAGACTCAGATTGCGAGCGCGCGGCTCTGTCAGACTGCAACAACACAACATAGCAACTGCGTCATAGCTGCACATGCAAGGTGCGCCGGCGCCTGAGGTAGTAGGTGGGCGCAGATGAAGACGCAGATTCTTGCGGCAATCGGCGAAAAGGAATTGCAACCCGCGGCATGCCTGAATGCCGCGTTGGCAGCGAATGATCGGGTGAAGTACGCCTTCTCGCTGCTCCAGTTGGCGTCGGATCATGCCGAGCATCCGGAGCAGGCGGTTGCCACCCTGAAGCGAGAGCGGATCTCCTGCGGCATCGACGATCCGGATTTCGACACGGCCGTTGCCGGAGCGCGTATGATGGGAAAATCCTGCCGCGTGGCAGGCGGCGCGCGAATCCTTGCGCGCATCGCGGACGACATGCGTTTGATGGCCGCGCCTGTGCTCGCAACGAACCCGAACGGGCTTGCCGCTCGGCTCGATGGATTGCTTCGCGCGCTGCCTGCGGCGGCTGACGACATGCTCGATCCCGCTGCGATTTCCGCGATGACGCAAATCGGGCATGACCGGACCGACAGTCTGCATTGCCTTGTGATGGATTTGCACAAGCGACTGAACGTCATGCAGGTAGAGCTGGCGGGGGAGACGATAGATGGAGCCGCTGCCTACAATCTGGCCGAGGCGGATCGTCCATTGGTCGCTGCATTCATGCGCGGGCTCAATCGCACGGCGAAGCTGAAATTCTCTCATCCCGGCTTGGCCACCACCGCGACTCGCACTGGTGGCCAACTGGTGATCCAGAACGACATCGGCACCACCGACGCGCACGTGATTGTGATCCATGTTCAGGAATTGACCGTCAGCGTGACCTATACTGATGTGCATCCCGAGCGCCTTGCATTCTTCCAGGACATGCTGAAACCCCGCGCGGCGAAGTGGGAAAGCGCGCGCACGGCCGTGCTTGCCGCTGGCGAGCCGTTCTATCTGGCGACCGGGCGCATCGAGGCGACGGATGCCGATGCCTGTCGCGCCAATCTTGAATTTCTCGGCTCACGCCTCGTGTTCCTCATCGACTGGAATCGTGCGCGCAAACAGTTGCGAGGGTTCCTGCGGGGCCCGGACCGCGTGGCCCTGCTGCAATCCGCGGCAATTGCTGAAATCGGGCATCGCGGCTTCCTGGAACTGGGTGGCGCGCACCTCGTCAACCAGGCAATCGAGGCCACCGCCGGATCGTCGATGCATTTCGGCGACCGGCTGTGCGACGTGCTCGGCGATGCTGGAGCGCTTGAGTTCCTGCGCTTCGTCTTCCGGACTGCGACCGAAGGTTTGTTGACCGGACTCTCGCATGGGCTCATTCGCGATCGGATCCGGGTGAATCTGGTAACCCACTTCAGCAACGAAGAGCGACAACTGCTGCGCCTCGCCGGAGATCACGCGGGTCTAATCTTCGAGATTGCCAGTTCAGTGCGCGACGGACTGCTCGCCGGGCCCAGTGGGGCCGACAAACGCGCCCGGCGTGCCGGCCGCTTTGAGCATGACGCCGACCAGATGGTCGTAGCGATGCGGGAGACCGTGCGCCGCCGACCCGAGTACGCGGTATTCCTGTCATTGCTCGAGAAGGCGGACGATGCCGCGGACGAGCTCGAGTCCGTGGAATTCCTTCTCAGTCTGGATACGCTCGAGGGCAAACCACTGGACGAATTGCAGATCCTGGCCGAGCTGCTGGCGGAAGCGTCAGAGGAGTGGATCAAGGCGTTGGGCCACGCTACGCAAATTGGCCGCGACGCGAGCCGCTCCGAGACTGAAGACTTCCTGACGGCCATCGATCGCATCGCCGCACTCGAACATCAGGCCGACGATGCGGAACGTGCGCTCGCGGCTAGCGCGGTCCAGCACGCCAAAGATTTCCGTCAGCTACATCTGTTTACCGCGGTCGGCGGCAAGCTCGAGGAGGCGTCCGACGCCTTAAAGCATGCAAGCCTGGTTCTGCGCGAACATGTGCTCGAGGATGTGATCAATGGCTGAGCTGTACCTTATTCTGCCTGGAGCTGCACCGTCGAAGGGCGGTGCGAGTGAGGTTGGCAACAAGGCATGGAACCTGATGCGGATGGCGCAGGTTCGCCTTCCGGTGCCCCCGGCTTTCGTGCTGCCAACAGCATGGTGTCAGCGCCCTCAACCGGCTGACGATAAAAATCTGACGGAGGCATTGGCAAAGGGTATAGCCAGGCTCGAAACCGCGACCGGCTTGAGATTTGGTGCAACGCATCGGCCATTGCTCGTATCTGTTCGCTCGGGGGCTGCTGTCTCCATGCCGGGAATGATGGAGACGGTGTTGGATGTCGGCCTGAACGAGGACACCGTCGAGGGAGTGATTCGCCTGACCGGGAATCCGCGGCTCGCTTGGGACAGCTACCGCCGGCTGGTGCAGGGTTATGCGGAAGTGGTGGCGAATTTGCCGACGGCGCCGTTTGACTTGCTGGTAACAGCGGCGCTCGCGCGAGCGGAGGCGGAGACCGAGCAGGAACTTGATCATCGCGACCTTCGAGCGCTGACGATTGCAATGCTGGATTGCTACCGCACGCTGACGGGCAGAGTTTTTCCAGCAGATCCGCACGAGCAACTCGCCGACGCCGCCGCGGCAGTGTTCCGCAGCTGGTTTGCGGCGAAGGCCGCCAGCTACCGAAAATTGAACGGCATCAGCGACGAGGCCGGTACGGCGGTGACGGTGCAGACCATGGTGTATGGAAACGCAGGAGGCATGTCGGGCGCCGGTGTGGCCTTCACCCGCAACCCCGCAACCGGCGCGCGAGAACTATATTTCGACTTCCAGTTCAACGGGCAGGGCGAGGATGTCGTCGCGGGGCGACAGAAACTGCACGACAACGAGCGCTTGCGCCTTGTGCTGCCAGCCGCTTGGGCGCGGCTGAACGAGATCTGTCGCGAGCTGGAAGGGCTCTTCAGCGACGCCCAGGATTTCGAATTCACGATCCAGTCGGGCGTATTGTTCCTGCTGCAGACGCGGCGTGCCAAGCGCACCGACTGGGCAGCGCTGGCGATCGCCGTGGAGATGGTTGCGGAAGGACTCTTGACGCCGGCCGAGGCGCTCAAACGGCTCGAGGACATCGACCTGAACTCTGTGGTGCGTACCAGCTTCGCACCGCCGGTACCGAATACGTTGGCGATCGCGCAAGTGGCGGGCATGGGCGTAGCGAGCGGCGCCGTGGCGCTGGATCCTGACGCAGTGAAGCGCCTGACGGCGGCGGGCACACCCGCGATCCTCGTGCGGATGGAGACGGTAACCACCGATATCGAAGGCATGGCCTTGGCGGCGGGAATCCTCACCGGCTCAGGCGGACGCACTTCCCATGCGGCGGTCGTCGCGCGACAACTTGGCAAGGTGTGTCTGGTCGCTTGCCCAAACTTGGAGATCGACGTTGAGCACCGACGGTGCCGAATTGGGGGAACAACTCTGAACGAAGGCGACTTTCTGTCGCTGAATGGCAACACCGGCGCAGTTCACCTTGGCCGGCTGGCGCCGTTGACCGAGCGGCCGGAACGCGCCCTCGCCGCCATCGCAGCGTGGCGCACTGCCGCGGCAGCATAGCGGCGCATCCGTGAGAAAGCCGCGATCCTTCTTTAGGTGTGCTGGAGGAATGACGCGGCGCACAACTTGTTTTGATTTGGTGCTACTTCCCAGGTCCCCGAACCGCTAGGGTGGGGCCAGGGTGGGCTAAATTTCCCGGACCGAGTGAGATTCGGTGAGACTAGGTGGGATAGTTGTCCAGCTACCGAGCCTTCTTGCCATAGTGGGTACCGTCTTGAGGAGTCTTGTTGGGGTGACACCGTTCGGGACTGGCGTGGCGTTGCTAATCTGGCGTACTGGGTAACCGGTACCGAGGGTTCGAATCCCTCCCTCTCCGCCAGTTTCGTCGAGTTTTTCCGACCTGAATCATCGTTTTACGAGCCTGCTTCGAGTTGGGAGCAAGCTCCGGATTTCAATCCTATCGACCAGGCCATCAGGTCGGGTCGGATGAGACGCCGACAACCGACGGCTAGAAATCGGGTTTTCTTCGAGGAGACGCGTGACCATCGCCGAGTCGAGTTAGGCTCTCAACAGCGATGATCTAGTGCACCATCTTGGTGCCGCGACTTTTCACGCCTGACAAATGTCGCACCTGACTCGGAGCATTCCTATAACCGAATTTCGAAGAGAAACCGACAGCCCGCGCTGAAGCTCGGCCTGATGAGGAGGAGTTGGTCGATCGTATCATCGAACCGGCGAAAATGGTCCATCCCAAAGTGGCTGGGAAGAAGATAGAGTTGCGCCGTTCGGTCACTCATATTAATAGCGCTAAAGAGGAGCGCTCACATGGCAATGTTGGTTGCGGAACGTAAGTCAGGTGCTCAGGCCGCGGGACAAGCGGCACAGCGACCGATCGCAGTGACGCCCAGTAGGCTGGGGCTGTTGTGGGATTCGGCGATCGGCAAGAAGATCGTCATGGCGGTCACCGGCATCGTTCTGGTCGCCTTCGTCATCGCCCACATGCTTGGGAATCTGAAGATTTTCGCCGGGCCCGACGAGATCAACGCATACTCGCGATTTCTTCGCACGGTGGGCGAGCCGGAACTCGGCTACGGTGACGCGCTCTGGCTGGTGCGCATCGTCCTGCTGACCTGCGTGACGCTTCACATCACCGCTGCCTACCAACTGACGCGCATGAATTGGCAGGCGCGGCCGGTCGGTTACGAAAGCAGAAAGAATGTGGAGACGTCTTTCGCCGCGCTCACGATGCGCTGGGGCGGCGTGCTTCTGGCGATTTTCATCGTGTTTCATATCGCGCATTTCACGCTCGGTGCGGTGGGGTTCGAGCCCGGACAGTTCAAAGACCTGCATGTCTACGAAAATGTAGTCGCCGGGTTCTCGGTGTGGCCGGTCGCAGTGTTTTACATCATCGCGATGGGAGCGCTGTGCCTCCATCTCGACCACGGGATCTGGAGCATGTTGCAAACGCTCGGCTGGAGCACCGCACGGAATACCGGGACGCTGAAGGTCCTTTCACGAATCATTGCCATCGTCGTGTTTGCCGGTTTTGTGTCGATTCCGGTCGCGGTAATGACTGGCCTGGTTCGTTGACAGTGGAGTCGAACATGCTTGACGCCAGAGTGCCTCAAGGTCCGATCGAACAGCAGTGGGACAAATGTCGCTTCGACATGAAATTGGTGAACCCAGCCAACCGCCGCAAGTACAACATTATAGTGGTGGGCTCCGGTCTGGCTGGCGCAGCGGCCGCCGCTACCCTCGGTCAGCAGGGCTATCACGTCCAATGCTTTTCCTATCACGACACGCCACGCCGCGCGCACTCGATCGCAGCGCAAGGCGGGATCAATGCGGCCAAGAACTACCGCAACGACGGCGACAGCATCTTCCGCCTCTTCTACGACACAGTTAAGGGCGGTGATTTTCGATCGCGCGAAGCGAACGTCTACCGCCTCGCGCAGATCAGCCTCAACATAATCGACCAATGCGTGGCGCAGGGAGTGCCGTTCGCGCGCGAGTACGGTGGCCTGCTCGATACGCGCTCGTTCGGCGGTGTGCAGGTCCAACGAACTTTTTACGCGCGCGGTCAGACTGGACAACAGTTGTTGCTCGGTGCTTACCAAGCCCTGGAAGAGCAGTTGGCGACCGGCAGCGTGACGATGCACATCCGTCAAGAACTGCTCGACGTGGTGATCGTCGATGGGAAAGCGCGAGGCATAGTAACGCGTGATCTGGTGACCGGGAATATCCAGTGTCACGCGGCCGACGTAGTTGTGCTGGCAACGGGCGGATACTCCAACGTTTTCTATCTGTCGACCAACGCGAAGGCGTGCAACTGCACAGCCATTTGGCGCGCCCATCGTCGCGGCGCACTGTTCGCGAATCCATGCTTCACGCAGATTCATCCTACGTGTATTCCGGTCAGCAGCGAGCATCAGTCGAAGCTGACGTTGATGTCGGAATCGCTGCGCAATGATGGACGTGTATGGGCGCCCAAAAAGAAGGGGGAGACGCGTCCTCCGAACGATATCCCGGAAACAGAACGCGACTACTACCTGGAGCGGCGGTACCCGAGCTTTGGGAACCTGGTGCCCCGCGACGTCGCATCGCGAAACGCCAAGGAGGTGTGCGATGAAGGCCGCGGTGTCGGGCCGGGCGGGCAGGGCGTTTACCTGGATTTCGCGGATGCTATTACACGGCTCGGTCTGCAGACGGTCCGCGAGAAGTACGGCAACCTGTTCGACATCTACGAGCGGATCACAGGGGAGGATGCGTACACTGTGCCGATGCGGATCTATCCTGCTCTCCACTACACGATGGGTGGCCTGTGGGTGGACTACCACCTGATGTCGAACATTCCGGGGCTGTTTGTCGCGGGCGAAGCGAACTTCTCGGACCACGGCGCCAACCGCTTGGGCGCCAGCGCGCTGATGCAAGGCCTTGCCGATGGCTACTTCGTTCTGCCGGCCACGGTACCTGACTACCTCGCAACAGCGAAGCTGGAGCCGGTGGACGTGTCCAATCCCGCGTTCGCGACTGTAAAAGATGACGTCGGTCAGCGTATCGAAAAGCTCCTCAGCATCAACGGAACTCGCAGTCCCGATTCATTCCACAAAGAACTCGGCAAGCTCATGTGGGACGAGTGCGGGATGGCCCGGTCGGAGGCCGGCTTACGCAAGGCGGCTGCCAGAGTCCCGGAGCTGCGTGAAGAGTTCTGGCACAACCTGCGTATCGTCGGTGGCGGCGAGGAATTGAACCAGTCGCTCGAGAAAGCGAACCGCATTTCCGACTTTCTCGAACTCGCCGAGCTCATGTGTATCGACGCGTTGGATCGAGCAGAGTCATGCGGCGGCCATTTCCGCGTCGAGAGCCAGACACCCGAAGGTGAGGCAAAACGAGACGACGCGAATTTCTCCCATTCGTCGGCGTGGGAGTGGAAAGGGGAGGGTCATCCACCAACCCTTCATAAGGAACCTCTCACCTTCGAGTACGTTCACCTCGCGCAACGGAGCTACAAGTAGCGATGAACTTGACACTCAAAATTTGGCGGCAGCTGAACTCAAACACAGCGGGCAAGTTCGAGACTTACCAGGTGAAGGACG
>Ga0209333_1001255_pt1 | contig 12585 bp, 13 predicted proteins | sample BlaSpr_A8_OM2_O3_FD_187982 | JGI IMG/M metagenome (GOLD analysis project Ga0209333, IMG submission 187982) | Forest soil microbial communities from Thunder Bay, Ontario, Canada - Black Spruce, Ontario site 2_A8_OM2_O3 (SPAdes) (version 2) | ecosystem: Environmental > Terrestrial > Soil > Boreal... | reverse complement strand
CAAACTGGCTGTCCGGGTTTGAAGGAATGCCGTGGCAGCCCGCGCAGTGGTTGATGTAAAGCTTCGCTCCCGCGGCCAAATTTTCTTCGTTCGCCGTGATGGGATTCTTCACATCCGGAGCGTGACGGTCGGTCGAAGAGTCCACCGCCTCCATGGCTAATTTATTCTCCAGGAACGACGGTTCCTGGTCCGCCTTGAAGTCCACATAGCCTTTCTTGACCGCTAGAAAAACCGCGATGCCGATGACCAGCAGCGTCAGAAAAATTCCGGTAAAAAAATTCCTCATTCGATTTCTCCCATTCGCAGGATTCCAAATGCGCTCGGCGCTATTTTACTTCCGCTAGCCGGTTATATTTCTCTAAAAATTCACGCAGCTTATCGTGCGGCAGAGCGTCCACCGTATGTCCGTCCACCCCCATCATCGCTTTCCTGCTCATGGCGTTTCAGTTCCCGCGAAAGAGTCTAGCTTCCTTTTAGCATCTTGCAACAACGCCGTATTTTTCGCGAGTTCGTCTTCGAGAATTTTGGCTTGCGTCACAGCTTGCTTCCAATCGCCTGCCTCCGCGGCTTCCGTCAGCCCGGGCAACTCGAGATGCGCGTAGGTGTAGCGCGCCGCATACAGGGAGTGCTTGAACCATGGCCGTCCGGGGATTCCCTGCGGATTGCACCAATTGCGCTCCACCTGCATAAGCTCCTGATTCACGCCAATCGCATTCGCGGCGGTTAAATGTCCGCTCGCAATTGCTCGCGCGGCGCTTTGATTCAGTTCGCGCCCGGCTCGCAGAAATTCGGCGACGTGGTTTTGCAGCGAAGCAAGATCGATATGAGTCGCGATGTGGCTCGAATCGTCAAGCTCGTTGACAAACTGGCGGATATGCCCGCCGTAGGACTCAAAGTCGAACGGCAGAATTTCCGCGTTAGCCAATCGCAGCGCTACCGTGCCCCAAACTTGCGTCATCAAGGAATGGTACCGGTATCCCGGGTCCCCAAAATGGTTCATCCAGTAGAAATCGTCGTACAAAGAGTGATAGACACCGTAAGGGCCGGCAAAAGTAAGTCCGACTGTGGGAACCCCGAGAAAATTCAGGAATACAGTATGGTCTGAGCCGCTTCCAATGCGAGTATTCGCCAGCTCAAAATCCGTCAAGGTCTGCTTGTCACTCAGCTCCGCTTGACGCGAAACTTTCCACTCCTCGTACAGGCTCTTACCGGACGGCGCAGCCAGTGTGCGGCTCACGTCCACGAGCAGTGGCGCAAGCGAGCCCACCGCATCCCCTTGAAAGCTTTTACCCGAGGTCGCCTCATCCACATTTAAATACGCGACTGCTTTTTGTTTCAACTCGTCGGCAAATTCTTCGCCCCACTCGGTTGAGCCCGTAAGCGCGTATTCCTCGCCATCCCAGCTACAAATCACCAGCGTCCGCTTGGGCCGAATTCCCTGCCGCAACAACCCCCCCAGATTGCGCGTCAGCTCCAGCATGGAAGCCGTCCCGCTGGACGGATCCACCGCGCCATAGACCCATGCATCGCGGTGATTTCCCAGAATCACCCACTCGTCCGGCGCCTCACTGCCGCGAATCCGCGCTTCCGTCACGTAATACGGCTGGACGCGGGTGTCCATGTCCACCTTTAAATGAACTTGCACTCGCTTCCCGCCCAGACGATATTTCAGCGGCAACCCTCCCTGCCAGGACTCCGGCGCCACCGGCCCGTCCATTTTTTCCAGCAGCGGCTTGGCGTCGCGCCACGAAAGCGGCACGCCCATAATTTTCGGCAGCGATATTGCCTGCTCGATTGGTATGCGCTTCGCCCCGGGAACCGAAGCCCATCCCGGCGTTAACGGATCCCCGGGTTCAAGGAAGTCGTAAGTAATCGCGCCGCGTTGAATGTGGCTTTCCGGACCCCACGGCCCATCCGGATAAACTTTCCCTCGCGTGTAACCATCTTCCTGCGGATCGGAATAAATCAGTATTGCGGCAGCCCCCAGCCGCTCCGCAGTCAGCGCCTTGAATCCGCGATAGCTGTACGGATTCGAATAGCGCACCAGCACAATTTTTCCGCGGACGTCAATTCCGTGCGCGCGCAGATAGTCGTAGTCCTCCGGATTCCCGCTGTGCGCGTACACCACGGGTGCGGTTACTTCGCCCGAAGCAGAATATCCAAGGTATGCGCCATCCGCCTTCGGGTTTTTGGTGTCCGGGTCCACATCGTAAGGATCCTCGCGAAGGCTCGCGTGAAAATGACCTGGATGCACCATCTCCAGCGAAATTTCCCGCGGCGAAGAATTCAACACATCGTATTCGTGGATAGTGACGTCTTCCAGTCCTTGTTGACGCCATTGCTCGGCCACCCATTGCGCCAGCTCGTTATTGCGTGCAGAGCCGGCCGGGTGAGGTTCGGAAGTAAGGTAGCGATGAAACTTCGAAATTTGATCGGTTGAAGTCAGAGAACGAAACTGCTGCTCGATAGAAACTTCCTCAGCCGCTCCACGCGCTGAAAATCCGACGATTGAATTCGCATCGCCGGACCCGGCAAGCGCCGAAAATCCCAGCGGCGAGATCAATAGAAGTGCGGCGAACACCCCGCGATAGCCGCGGCAATCAGCCCAGTGCAGACGAGCCTCCCGTTCCGGCCAGATGTGTTTTCTCGAGCGCTGCAATTGCCTTTTCGAGCCCAGCGGCCAGCATTTGTATCATGGCTGCTGTGATCGTGAAAGGCGGAGCAAGCAGAATGTGATCGCCGCGCGTTCCATCCACACATCCTTGAATCGGATACGTCATGATCCCGGCTTCGAGTGCATCGTCTTGAATTCGCGAAGCGATTCGAGCATCGGCCGGAAACGGTTCCCGGGTCTTTGCATCGCGCACGAATTCTACGCCCCACAGCAGCCCCATGCCGCGCACATCGCCCACAACCGAGAATTTCTTCAGCGGCTCCAGGGCCGGGCGCATCTCGTTTCCTGCGCTGCGCACGCGCGCAAACAAATTCTCGCGCTCGATGTAATCCAGCACGGCATTTCCCGCCGCTGTAGCCACCGGATGCGCGTTGTACGTAAAGCCATGAAGAAAAGTGCCGGACCCGCTGGAAATTGCTTCCGCAACATGCCCTGCAACAATTACGGCTCCCAGCGGCGCATAGCCGCTCGCAATTCCCTTGCCCACCAGAATCATATCCGGCGCCGCGCCCCAGTGTTCCACGGCGAAAGGCCTGCCTGTGCGCCCCATTCCCGTCATCACTTCGTCGGCGATCAAAAGAATTCCATGCTCGCGGCAAATTTCAGAAATTCGCTGAACGTAACCTTCCGGAGGCGCCACTGCACCCAAGGTTGCTCCTACGACAGGCTCGAAAATAAACGCCGCCACGTTTTCCGAGCCGTCGCGTTCCAGCATGCGCCCGAGTTCGTCCGCGCACTCCACGTCGCATTCCGGATAACGAAGCCCGTACGGACACCGGTAACAATAGCAAGGCGGAATGTGTCCCCACTCCGCCAGCATAGGCGCGAACGGCTCGCGCCGCCGGACGTTTCCGGAAACCGACAAAGCCCCCAGCGTGCTGCCGTGATAACTCTGCAAGCGGGAAATCACGCGGAATCTCTTTTTTTGCCCGCGTTCTATCCAGTATTGCCGCGCCAGCTTCAGCGCCGTTTCCGTGGCCTCCGACCCGCCCGAAGTAAAATAAACGCGGCCGCCCCGGCGCATTCCCTCCGGTGCGAGCGCGAGGATTCGCTCTGCAAGCTTTTCGGCGATGGCAGTGTGAAATTGCGAAGAATGAACGTAAGCAAGTTGCGCCGCCTGATCCGCCATCGCGCGGGCAACCTCCCCAACGCCGTGCCCGATCGTGACCACTGCGGCGCCTCCCGACGCATCCAGGTACCGCCGGCCTTCCGCCGTATAGACAAAACATCCCTCGGCACGCACCGCTTGTGGGTACGCCTTCAGGAAACTTCGCGGGAAAACGGCTTCATCCATCATTTGCGGCCAGATCGCCAGAATTCGCCCAGGGCAATTCGAAGGGTACGCCGCTTCGTCATCGCTCGGAGACGAGCGATTCTAGCAGGAAACCTTGCGCCTACCATCGACGCTCATCGCCATTTCAGTTTTTTCAGATTGACCGTGGGCTTTGGAAATTTGAAATCCATGTCCTTCAGCGTTTCGTCAATAATGTGCGATACCGCGAGGTTGCGAAACCACTTCTTGTTCGACGGAATAATGAACCATGGCGCATCCGCCGTGTTACAGCGCTCCAGCGCGTCCTCGTACGCTGCGGTATAGTCGTCCCAATATTTCCGTTCCGTGAAATCGGCTTCGGAAATTTTCCAGCGCTTATCCGGGTCGTCGATGCGCTCCAGGAAGCGTTTCTTTTGCTCGTCTTTGCTGATATGCAGAAAGAACTTCAGAATCTTCACTTGGTTTTCAGCCAGCATGTGTTCGAAGTGATTGATCTGGGCATACCGCCGTGACCACACATCTTTGGGCACAAGGTTGTGCACCCGCACTACCAATACGTCCTCGTAGTGCGAGCGATTGAAAATCCCGATTTCGCCTTCCCCTGGAACAGCCTTGTGCACCCGCCAAAGAAAATCGTGCGCCGCCTCTTCCGCCGTAGGCACTTTGAACGACCGGACCACGCAACCCTGCGGATCTACGCCTGACATGACGTGGCGAATCGTTCCGTCCTTGCCCGCCGCATCCAGTCCCTGAAAAATTAGAAGGACCGCTCGCTTCTTTTCCGCATACAGCCGGTATTGAAAGCTGTCGAGTCGTTTAATAGCGCTCGCCAGGCTTTCCTTCATCTCGTGATTCTTGTCCCAACCAAGCGTGTCGTCCGCATCCCACTTTGACAGTTTCACTTTATGCCCGGGCTTGATCGCGAGCTCTTTACTGAATTTCGTTGCCATCCTTCGAATCTCCTCGAACAACCTGCCGAACTTTTAACCTCTCTCTCGCCCCATCCTGTTTCTCTGCGGTAACACTTTGTTCACTCTGTATTCATCGTTCCGGGATATGATATGCGATTCCGTACGGATTTTTCATATGGTTACGAGTACGCCTGACATCCCGTCCACTACCGAACTTGCTCCAGTCAAGCAAGCAACCTCGAAGCGCTCATATCCCGGCGCTCTTGTGGTTGTGGAGGGCATTGACGGTTCCGGGAAGAGCACCCAGCTCTACCTTCTGAAACGTTGGCTCGAAATCAGCGGCTATCGCACTCACTTCACCGAATGGAACTCGTCTCCCTTAGTGCGATCTGCCACGCGTCGCGGCAAACAGCGCCGACTGCTCACACCGACAACATTTTCCCTCCTGCATGCAGCCGATTTCGCCGATCGCTGCGAACGCCAAATCATGCCGTTATTGCACGGCGGCTACCTGGTGCTTGCCGACCGTTACATTTACACCGCATTTGCCAGAGACGGCGCTCGCGGATGCTCGCCCCATTGGCTCCGGAATCTTTACAGTTTCGCCCCGGCTCCTGACATCACTTTTTATTTCCGCGCTCCGCTCGACGTGGCCGTAAATCGCATTGTCGCCGGACGTCCCAAGCTTAAATACTATGAGGCCGGAATGGACCTGGGAATCTCGCTTGATCGCTCGGAAAGTTTCCGTATTTTTCAGGAACGCATACTGAATAACTACGATCAGATGGTCGAAACCGATCATTTCGTCCTGATGGATGGCACCGTGCGCGTGAACAAGCTCCAAAAAATGATGCGGCAGATTGTCGGCGAGAAAATTTCTCTCCAGCAATTCGCTCCCAAGAAAAAATGAAACGCTCTGACAAAAAGCCGCTGGCGTCGATTCCCGCGAACGGCCGCCCCGCGAAGAAGAAGTCGGCCAATGGCCGTGCAACTGTAACGCCTCCTTCGCGTTTCTACGGGGCTCCCCTTCCGGGCGTGAAGCCTGAGGAATTGAGCGGAACGCTGGTCGTAATCGAGGGCACGGACGGCTCCGGCCGCTCGACCCAGATTTCCCTCCTCACCGAATGGTTGGAATCCCAGGGATTTGCCGTGCAGACGATGGGGCTGCGCAGGTCCTATCTCGTGGGTGAAGACATCGACGCGCTCCTCGCCGAAAACGCAGTCACCCGCATGACCTTGGCGCTGATGTACAGCACCGATTTTTTCGACCAACTCGAGCGCCGTATTCTTCCCGCCTTGCGCTCAGGCTTGATCGTTCTCGCGGACCGCTACATTTTCACGCTAATCGCCCGCGCCGCCGTCCGTGGCATTGCCCGCGACTATCTTCACGGGATTTATGAAATCGCCCTCAGGCCCGACCTCACTTTTTGGCTGAATGTGCGCCCGGAAGTTGCGTTCGACCGTGAATTCAAGAAATCGCAAACGATCAGCTATTGGGAATCGGGACGCGACATGTCCCTGTCCAATGATTTGTTTCAATCCTTCATTCGCTATCAATCCATGATCAAGCGCGAATTCGAGTATCTTTCGAAACGGCATGGCTTTCTCGAATTAGACGGCGAAAGCAGCGTCTCCAGCGTAAACCGGGTGCTACGCAAACGCATTGCCTCGCACCTTGGCATACGGAGCACGCAATACAAGCCTTCGCACGCTCTGTCTCACCTCTGGCGCTAGAAGTGGCCGCCCCCGTTCAACTAGCCGCGATCGATGCCGGCTCCAATGCTATTCGGCTCGTTATTGCCCGCGCTACTTCTCCGCAGCATATCCAAATCCTCGACAATGAACGGGCCGCAGTCCGCCTGGGCCACAACGCCTTTACTCGCCGGTTGCTCGACGACGACACCATCGCGCGCGCCGCGCGTGTCTTCCGCCAATTCCGCGACCGCATGGATGCTCATCAAGTCACCGCCTATCGCGCCGTGGCAACCGCCGCCGCTCGCGAGTCGCGCAACTATCGCAAACTCATGGACCGCGTCCGGCGAAAAGCGGGAATTGAGTTGGAAGTAATCAGCAGCGAAGAAGAGGCACAGCTGGTCTGCTCCGCCGTGAAGTGGGCCTTGGGCGACCGGCTCCAGCCGCGTTTGATTTTTGACCTTGGCGGAGGCAGCCTGGAATTAAATTTTTTTCAGCGCGGCGTGCTGGAACATCGCATCGGGCTTCCGCTCGGCACCATTCGTCTGATGGAAACGTATTCCATCAAGGGTGCCATCGACGAAGACGATGCAAACCGCCTTCGTCACCATGTGCTGGCGATTCTTCGCAGCGCGCTCCCTTCGCCTCCCAGGCTCACCCGGTCCATTGCTGTTGCCTGCGGAGGAAACGCCGAAGCTCTCGTTCGAATCGCCCCGGGACCCATGATTGAACGCGTTCCGTCCATGAATGTCCGCCTGCTGAAAGATCAGACTTGGCGAATGATAGCCCTCGACGTGCCCCACCGCATGCGAGTTTTCCGTGTGCGCGAAGACCGCGCCGAAGTCATGGGCATCGCCGCCATAATCATCACCACGCTCGCGAAATGGCTGGATCTGCGCACCATGCTCGTCCCCGGCGTCGGCGTCCGCGAAGGGATTCTGCTTGACCTGGTCGCGGAGCAATACTCCGCCGGCTCGGCGTCCGAAGAAGAAAAAGGCCGGGCCGCCGAAATGCGCGAGGGCACCTTATGGTTCGCGAGCCGCCTGAATTACAATCAAAACCATGCCGAGCAAGTCGCTCGGCTCGCTCTTTCGCTGTTCGACCAGCTCCGTCCGATTCATGAAATGGGGGCCGATCTGCGGCTCCTTCTGGAAATTGGCGCGCTGTTGCATGATGTGGGCCATTTCATTAATCGCAAGGCCCACCATCGACACGGCGAATATCTGATCCGCAATGGAGATATCCCCGGTTTGCGCGGCTGGCGATGCGAAATGGTGGCTGCGCTCGTGCGCTATCATAATTCGAAATCAGAGCCTCAGCTCGAGCACTCCTCTTATGCCGCTCTTGACGGCCAGCACCGCCGGCAGGCTCGGCTGCTGACCTCGCTGCTGCGCATTGCCGAAAAACTCGAGTCCGAACACCAGCAGCGTGTAACGGGCGTGGACGTGCAGATTGCCGGACGCAAAGCGATTTTTGTAATCCGCGCTATTGACGGCACCCGTTTGGACTTGGCCGGACTCCAACGAAAAGCGGAGCTATTTGAGAAAGAATTTCATCTCAACGCGGAGTTTCGTCGCGCTCAGAAAAAAGAAAAAGAGGTGGCCTAAACTATGATTCTCTATCTTGTGCGCCACGGCATTGCCGTGGACCCCAACGATCCAAAATCGCCTCCCGAGCCTGAGCGCCCGCTGACGGCCAAGGGTGTGCAGAAGACGCGCGCTGCCGCCCTCGGGCTCAGTGTCTTGGGCATCAAGCCGGACGTGATGATAACCAGCCCCTATGTCCGCGCCACCCAAACTGCTGAGATATTTGCGGAGACGCTTGGATTTTCGCCGGCAAAAATCCGCGTGCACGATGCCTTGAAACCCGCCGGCAATCCCGCGGAGGTTGCCAAGGAAGTCATCAGCCTGCGCGCAAAGGAAGTAATGTGCTTCGGCCACGCCCCGCAGCTCGACCTCACGATTTCCTATCTTCTCGGCGCGCGCGGCGCGGTCACTGAGCTGAAGAAGGCCGGCGTTGCCTGTTTCGACCACACTGCCACGCATGGCAAATGGCTGCTTTGCTGGATTTTAACTCCAAAGGTCTTGCGTCAGCTGGCGGAGTAAACGCGTTGCAATTCTAGCGGCGACACCGTTTTGAGGTTGCGGCCCCATTCCAGTCCTTTGTGCCAGACTACCCAGGACGAGTCCTTGTTTGCCGTCTTCTCGCGAAATTCTTCCAGACGAATCTTGCGTTCCTTTTCAATTTCCAGTATCCACTTCGCTACGATTTCGGGACTGAGTCCGGTTGCCTGTTTTCTGATTTGAAGCCGCAGCACATCCAGGTCGTGAACTTCTCCCAGCATATCCTGCATGCCTTTCAGTTCCTTGCTCCATTGCGCGTAGCGCTGCGGCAAAAAATTCTCCAGGATGTATCGGAACCCTTTCAACCCGATTCGCAGCCGGTGCCAGGCCGCTCCGCTGCGAAGCTTTCGCGCCTGGTGATACAGGTTTACCGCTTCATTCAATTGCGCCAGGGCCAGCCGTTGAAAGACGACACTTTCCACGGGAAAAAATTCAGCTTTCGCCGGAAATTTGCGCGACCATTTTTTCCAACTCTTGCGGTCAAACTGGCGCAGAGCTTTCTCCGCCTTTTTTTTCTGCTCTTGCTCCTGCTGGCTTAGCACTTTCAACATGCGGCCGCGAACGGGGTCTTTCGCCGTACCGAACTTTCTCACCCACTGCTTCGCCACCTGCGTGTCTCTAAGCTCGCCCAGAGCCTGGAATAAATCGCGCGTCACCTTCTTGAGCTTCTTCCAGCCGGGTGTGGGGTTCACCTCGCTCAGAGCATCGGCCATTGCTCGGCAACGTCGCAGCGCTACGCGTAGATCGTGGACGTTATCCGCGTCCCAGTCATCCTGAACTTTGTCCGCCATCTCCGAAACGCGGTTCATCCAAAGTTCCAGGCCGACTCGCTTCACTGGAATTGTCGTAGGCAAGGTAATTGTAAGTGTCACGGAGTCCAATCTATCGCATGGCAGGATCGAGGCCCAATCCTACACTGGTCGTACCGCTTTTTCCAGCGCCCCAGGTTTTTACCGGGCTTTCATCCAGCCGTAACAACACGCGTGCAGGATGCCCCTGCCACTGCGGGAACGAAATACTACAAAGCTTCCGCGGTCCTTCATCACATACCTCCCTGGCTCGGCCGCCCCCCGTCGGTCCGAGCCAGTTTCTTTTTTGCGCATCGAACCCACCGCCTCCCCGATGTATGCTTGGAATCCGCTCTTCAATTAGGAGCGCTCTTCCTGGAGAAGCCTGCGTGGCGCCTAAAATTCATAAGCTGGATCTCACGCAAGTTTCCGAATGGGATGACGGCCAGCTTCGTCGCAAGGACGACTATCTCGCCGCCGAAGAGCCGCTCGAAATTCGTGTCGGTGACGAACCTCTCAGCGTCACCATGCGCACCCCAGGTCACGACCTCGAACTCGCCGCCGGCTTTCTGTTCACAGAGGGTTTGGTGCAGTCCGGCAAACAGATCATTTCTCTTCAGCCTATTGCCGCGAGTGACGGCACTAATTCCGGAAATTTAGTGCAAGCTGTGCTCGCTCCGGAAGCTGCTCCGGATTTTGAAAAAATGCGCCGGCATTTTTTCGCCGCGTCAAGTTGCGGCATTTGCGGCAAAGCCTCGATCGACGCGGTCCGCTCGCGCCTTCTGAAGGCGCCGAACGCGGATTTTCGCTTCGACCCGGAACTCCTTGTCGGCCTCCCGGACGTGCTGCGCTCCTCGCAGGATGTCTTTCGCCGCACCGGCGGATTGCACGCCGCCGCTCTCTTCGACGCGAATGGCGCATTGCAGGTTTTGCGCGAAGACATCGGCCGCCACAACGCCGTGGACAAAGTGATCGGCTGGGCGCTGATGAGCGGCCGTGTTCCGCTGGCGGATTCTGTTTTACTGGTGAGCGGGCGGGGGGGATTTGAAATTGTGCAAAAGGCCATCGTGGCCGGCATCCCGATCCTTGCCTCCGTGTCTGCGCCTTCCAGCCTCGCGGTGCAATTAGCGCGCGAGTTGCGTCTTACGCTGATTGGATTCCTGCGTGGCAGGCGGTTTGTAATCTATTCGGGCGACCAGCGCATCAGCAAATAAAGAAGTCACCGCGACAGCGGCTGAGGAGATCAAACTGCCGCGTTATTTGCGCTCTTGCTTGAGGGTTCTTCCTGCGGAGATTTCCGCACCTCTCGAATCATTTCGCGAAAGGTAGTGTACAGCTCGCGATCCCACCACCCGCGTTCCGCTTCCGCATCCATCATTAAGAGCGCGGTCTCCCAGGGAATCGCGGTCTTGTACGGGCGGTCGGTGGTAAGCGCGTCAAAAACGTCGGCAAGCTGCAAGATCCGCGCGGTAAGCGGAATGTCGTTCCCTCGCAAATTGTCGGGATAACCTGATCCGTCATACTTCTCGTGATGGTGGCGAATGATCGGAAGCACGGTACCAAATGTTTTCAGCGGAGCGCAGATACTTTCACCCACTGCCGCATGCTTTCGCATTTGGATGATTTCTTCGTATGTCAGCGGCCCGGGTTTCAGCAAAATCGAATCAGGCACAGCCACCTTGCCGATATCGTGCACGATCCCCGCCCTGCGCAGCGCCTTGATGTCTTCCCCGGAAACGCCCAGCCGCCCTCCCAACTGTGCGGACATTTCGGCCAGCCGCTCGCAGTGTCCCCGCGTGTAAGGATCGCGCGCCTCAATACTGCGCGCCAGGCTGAACAGCACACTTTCGGCGTTCTCCAATTCGTCGGTGTATTGCTTCAAACGCAGCAACGAACGTGTCCGCGCGAGCAGTTCGTTCAAATCGATCGGCTTGCTCAGAAAATCGTCTGCTCCGGCATTGATTCCTTTAATCCGGTCCTCGGTTTCAGAAAGCCCCGTGATCAGTACCACCGGCGTAAGCCTCGTTTCCGGCGTGGCTTTGATTCGCCTGCAAACTTCAAATCCGTCGATCCCCGGCATCAGTATGTCGAGAAGTATCAGGTCCGGACGAAACGCAGCGCATTCCGCCAGCGCAGCCTCTCCGCTGCTCGCGTCGCGCACTTCGAAACCTTCTCGATGCAGCAGCATTTCCAACGCCGCTCGCGTCGCGGTTTCGTCGTCAACGATTAGAATTTTTTCAGGCATAGACCTCTAAGTATGACGCTCATTCCTTGCGTAGTGTCGCTTCGACCAAACCCTGCGGCTCGTCCGTAGGCAGAAAAACTTCCGCGGAATTGTCCATTCCGAAGGGCGAAAGATCCACAAGATTGAAATGTTTATCCGGTAGTAAAAGATGAATCTCGCGAATGCGGTCAAAAGTAGCCAGCACCGCTTCGCCCATGGCGTACAGCGTGTGCTGCAGTGAGTTGCTCTCGTGTTCGGCAAAGGTTTCCAGCAACGTTTGCCGCACGCCGTGCCAGACCGGACTGAATTCGATTTCGTCGGATTCGTAAAGCCAGTCCGCGCAAATGGTCGTGGATAAAATTCGATCGCGGTCTTCTTTCAAAGTGGTGTACGGATCGCGCAGAAATCCGCCGAACGACGATTTCGTTGTTTTCAGCACATCCAGGTCCTGGATACCCGCGCGAATCGCAACTCCTTCACGAGTTCCGCCCAGCATTGCCGTGCGCTTTTCCGGACCTGACGCACGCGTGAATGCGAAAGCATGCGGCTTCGCCCCGTGTGGAATACGGGACCACGGATTTTCCAGCGCCTCAATCTCGACTCGGGAAACTTGTTCGTTATAGGTAAGAAAGTGCTCGATCAGGTGCAGCGCAAAATCTTCCACCGCCTCGACCGGGTACTGGCGCGCCAGCGCGTACACCGTGTTCTTGATGGTGTCCGACGGCAGAATTTTCTTGTTCTCGCCTTTTGTGTGCGCCGCCTCAAAATCGCCTTCGAAGCGAATGCCGACCGTCAGTTCCTTGATGTCGTGGCGGCCCTCCTGCCGCAAAACGCGGAGAAGCCGCACCCGCGACTTGCCATAATTGTTTTCGCCCAGCCTCACCGCCATGCTTCAGCTCC
>Ga0209333_1001251_pt1 | contig 12641 bp, 12 predicted proteins | sample BlaSpr_A8_OM2_O3_FD_187982 | JGI IMG/M metagenome (GOLD analysis project Ga0209333, IMG submission 187982) | Forest soil microbial communities from Thunder Bay, Ontario, Canada - Black Spruce, Ontario site 2_A8_OM2_O3 (SPAdes) (version 2) | ecosystem: Environmental > Terrestrial > Soil > Boreal... | reverse complement strand
CCTGAAACCGAAGCCGTTACCGAATAGTTCCCGGCGATCGAATTCGCTTGAAAGCTTCCCGCGGTGGCCACGCCGCCTTGATTTGTCGTTTCAGTGTCGGTGAGCGTTCCATTGGGCGCGAATGTGCCGCTGGCTCCGCTGGAAGGAGCAGTAAAGGTTACCGTGACGTTCCCTACGGCGGCTCCGTTGTTCGTGACGGTAACCTGCAATATGGTGAACAACTGCCCGATCGCCACACTTTGCGGCGTAGATTGCGGCGCCGGCGTGATTACTTCACCCGTTGGAGGAGGAGTGGTGGACGAACTCGAACTGCCGCAGCCTGTAAGCAGAATTGAGTAAGAGAAGATTGCAGTGACAAAAAAGAAGAGAAGAGCGAGCAAACTGGCGGAAGGTTTGCGGATCATAGTTGACTCCCGGCGGGCGCGGTCTTGCTGATCTGATGTTCCCGTCCGGAATGCGCGGCGCCGGCTATGCGCTCATGTACAGGCAGTCCGTGTTCGCTGCGCAACGTGACCGTGCGGCCGCCGACAGTCAACAGGCGAGCCAGAAGGTAATCCCTGCCATGCAGTAACGACATTGCTCCGACGATCTGAACCGGCGCGCCGGTAAGCAGCGCGGCTTTGGTCTCGTTGCTCAGGAACGGTCCGACATGGGCATCCACCAGCCCCTGTGGTCCGGCCACCAGCAGGTGCATGCCGGCCGGACTGCCGATCGCGTGCCGGGTGACAACTTCCTGGATGGTTCCGTTCAGAGTGATCTCATGGGCCGCGTCGTAGGCGGGACCAAAGCCCGGTCCGGGGAGGGATTCGGGCGCTGTTTGGGCCCCGAGCGGAGCGGCCAGCACCGCGAAGAGCAGGCCGGTCAGCAGCCCCGCGATCGGGCCGGCAGTTTTCATCGAACGACTACAACTCATGGAAACACTCCTTAAAACTTGTCAAGAACTTGTGAGTAGATCGTTTTTCCCAAATTGGTCCCGCTGGCCACGCAGATTTGTACGAGGACGAAATAGGTTACTTCTTTCTCATGCTCTTGCTCAACCGAACGGGAGCCGCGACTGGACCAGCGCGGCAAGGGGGGACGGCCAGGAGATAAGTTATCACTAATTTCCATGGGATTCCAGCATATTCCGGCGGGCTAGGTTTTGGTGAGGCGGAAAGTTGCGAATCAAGAAAATCCGAACCGAGCTATAATGTCGCACTAGTCGCCCCACGCCGTTGCATCGTGTTTCCATTGAAAACAACTCGACGTATGGCCGGTTATGCGCTGCTGGCAGCTTGCCCCGCCTTGTTCCCGGCGCTCCCTGCGCATGCCCAGGGGATGAACCTGACTCCCAACGCCTCCATGAACGGGTTCGACCCGACACGATTGGATATGGTTCTGGAGATCAGCGAGGACAGGTGGCAGAGGAATCTGGAAAGTCTGACGGCCGGGATGTCCAAGTTGGATCGCAACGCTCCTGAGCGAGCTCGCCGCGAGTATGAAAAGGGCGCGCGATTTTTGATACAAAAAAATCCCAGCGGCGCTATCGAGGACTTGAAGAAGGCCCTCTCAATTTATCCAAGCTTCGTGTCGGCGCATAACGCGCTGGGCTCGGCTTACCTGAAGCTGGGCCAGAACGAGCAAGCTCAAACCGAATTTTCTCTGGCGGTTGCGCTGGACGATCACTTGCCCTACTCCTACCTCAACCTGGGATGGGCTCAGCTCGCCCAGAAGGATTTTTCCTCCGCGCAGGTGTCCATCCAAAAGGCCTCGAGACTTGCGCCGCTCGATCTGCACTTGCTCACGGCGCTTACTTATGCCGAGCTCTTGAATAATGACTACGGTGGCGTGATCGGCACCGCGCAGCAGGTGCACAGCCGCAAACACGAAGGCGCGGCCGTTGTGCACTACTTTGCCGCGGCCGCCTGGCAGGATCAGAACAACCTGCAGGAGACCCAGAACGAGTTGCAGACCTTTCTGGATGAGGCCCCGACGTCCCCGTTTGCCGATGCGGCTCGGCAGATGATTGCGCAGATAAAAGACTTCCAGAATCACCCTCCGCCGGCGTCTAAGGTCGAGATTGCCTATACCGCCGCGCCGCTTGATCCCAACGCCACGACGGCCGGGATTCCGCAGGCGGCCCAAAGGGTCTTGCAGCTGTTTGAGCAGCGGAAGCAGTTAGAGGAAGCGGAGGCGGAGCCAAGCTGTGAGTCGTGCCCGGAGCCAGGGAACTCGGGCCCATTCGCCACAGCCGCCTCAAACATGCGATCCGCAGGAGCGCGGCCTTCCAGCGCGAACCCTTCCCCCTACCTGTTGCGCAGCACGGTGAACGAAGTCGCCGTATTTTTCGCGGCCACGGACCATGGCAAGTCGGTGAGCGACCTCTCCCGGCAGGACATTGTCATTCGAGATGCCGGCAAGCCGCCGGCAGCGATTACCCACTTTCGCGATGAATCCCAGTTGCCGTTGCGGCTTGGACTGGTCATCGATACCAGCGCTTCCATCACCAAACGATTTGGCTTCGAACAGAAGGCGGCTGCGGCGTTTCTAAAGGGATCGTTGACCCAAAAGAATGATCAGGCTTTTGTCGTAGGCTTTTCCAACGCGGTGCTGCTGGTCCGGGATTTTACCGCCGACAGCGCGAGGATTGCGCAGGGCCTCGATCAACTGGAGCCGGGAGGCGGAACCGCGCTTTGGGATGCGGTGAAGTTTGCCTCCGACAAACTGGGAGAGCTCGGCGAAGAACGGCCGGTTGCCAAAATGTTAGTGGTGATCAGCGACGGCGAAGATAATTCCAGCAGCGCGACTCTGAAGCAGGCGATTGAGAGCGCGGTGCGCAACCAGGTTGCGGTCTACACCGTGAGCACGCGGGAGTTTTCCGGCGAAGAGGAGCCCCGCGCCTTGATCGCCGACGGCGCCATGAAAGCGCTGGCGGCCCAAACCGGGGGCGCCGCATTTTTCCCGGATTCGCTCGGCAGCCTCGACCATCGGCTTTCCGAACTCCAACAGGTCATCCGCAGCCGGTATCTTATTTCCTACCGGCCCGCTGAATTTGAAGCGAACGGCGCCTATCGATCCATTGCGGTGATTGCCCGCAAATCCGGGCACCGGCTCCGGGTCTACGCCCGCCGGGGATACTACGCTCCCAATAGCACAGGCGAAGCCCGCTAGCTTGTGGCCGCGTGGCGGTGCCGAGCAGTTCGATCACGTGCGGCTTCGTGTCGATGATGGTGATCGTGTCTTGCTCCGCCCAGCAAGGCGACGCAGCCCGCACCAACAGACTTATGCCACGAGGCCTGCAGCAACTCACGAAATCCACAGCTCCCTGTGACATCTGACCTTGCCCTCAAAATCCGATTCGTTCATCATTGCCCCAGCAAAGGCAGTAGAGATCACGACCGGCGGAGGCCACAAAATCCGCCTGTAACTCCTTTGTTTGAGGTATTTTGATATCTAACTCCTTTAGACCTTCGGATTTGAAAGGAATTTCGCGCTAACCCGATGATTCCAATCACAGCGAAAGGGGTGGGGTATATCCTCCAAGCGCAGCCAACCCGGAAAATCTCAACCCGAGCACACTCTTCCCCACCCTCCGCTGAAACTATTTTACGAACAGAATTTCACAGGCCGGAACGGCGAACAATGTTGGGAAACAATGTCGGCGAACAATGTTTCTGAGAAACCCTACTCGCTGGTGAAGTAATCCACCGTCACGGGGTTCTCGAACAGCGAATAGTCGCGGGTGACGACGGTGATGCCGCTGTCGGTGACGAAGTAACGCGAGCGGTCGGCTTCGGTGTCATAGCCGATGGTGGTGCCTTCGGGGAGATGGACGTTGCGGTCGATGATGCAGCGGCGGATGCGGCAATGGCGTCCGACGGCGACGTGCGAGAAGATGATCGACTGGTCGACTTCCGAGTAAGAGTTCACGCGCACATCGGGCGAGAGGATGGAATTTTTGACCATGCCACCGGAGACGATGCAGCCGTTGGAGACGATGGAATCGAGCGCGGTGCCCATGCGTTCCTTCTCGGCGAAGACGAACTTGGCGGGCGGGTACTGGCGCTGGTGGGTGCGGATCGGCCAATCCTGGTCGTAGAGGTTGAAGATGGGCGAGACCGAGACGATATCCATGTTGGCTTCGTAGTAGGTCTCGAGCGTGCCCACATCGCGCCAGTAGAGCGCTTCTTTCTTGTTTTCGTCGAGGAAGTCGTAGGCGAAGACGCGATAGTCGCTGACCATCTTGGGCAGGATGTCTTTGCCGAAGTCGTGGCTGGAGGTCTGGTCCTCGGCATCTTTGAGCAGGACGGGGATGAGGACGTCGGCATTGAAGAGGTAGACGCCCATGGAGCCAGCGACTTTGTCGGGGTTCCACGGGGAACGCAGTTCGGTCTTGGCCGGCTTTTCTTCGAAGCCGTTGACCCGGCCGTCCTTATCGAAGTCGACCACTCCGAAGCGGGAACACTCTGCGAGATCGATCTGGATGGTAGCGAGAGTGACGTCGGCAGCGGAATCCTGGTGCTGCTTCATCATCTTGCCGTAGTCCATTTTGTAGATGTGATCGCCGGAGAGAATGAGGACGTGTTTGGGCTGCTCGGAGCCGATGGAATAAATGTTCTGGTACACGGCGTCGGCGGTGCCTTGATACCACTGATCGCTGACGCGCTTCATGGGAGGAAGGACTTCGATGAACTCGCCGACTTCGCGGCCCAGGATGTTCCAGCCTTCGCGGATGTGGCGATTCAGGGAAAGCGCTTTGTATTGCGTGAGGATGTAGACGCGGCGCAGGTCGGAGTTGAGGCAGTTGGAAAGAGTGATGTCGACGATACGATACATGCCGCCGAAGGTGACGGCGGGCTTGGCGCGGTCGCGAGTAAGAGGGTAGAGGCGTTCGCCGGCACCGCCGGCAAGAAGGACTCCGAGAGTGTCTTTCATCGGACGAACCTGAAAAACAGTAGATGGTAGCACACGAAGGAACGTTGCCGTGTGATTGGTGCATGGTTCCGTATAATGCGAGGCACGAAGACGCCGGCAGGTTCAATCCAGACTTCTGAAGAAGAAGAAGTGCGGAGGAACACTTACGTGGGCTCGGTGAAAAAGAGACAGCAGGACGCGACGCCGTTTCGCGATTATGAACGGCAGATTCGCCAGCAATTCACAGAGATGTTTGCGCGCTCCGGTTTCGACGCCGGGCGCGATATTGCGGGCATCATTTTGAACCGGTGGGGGCATGCGTATCTGAGCCCGGCGCCGGGATTTTTCTTCGGCAGGGACGGGAAGCCCGCGCCCAGCGATGTGCTGCGGACCGCGCCGTTTGGACGAATTTCCTTTGCCAATACCGATCTTGCGGGAGTGATGGACCACCGCTATTCCATTCTTGAAGCGGATCGGGCCGTGGCGCAGTTGCTGGATCAGGTGTTGAGCGAGTGAGCGCGCCTGTGACTATTTTTCTTCTACCTTGATGCGCAGAGACTTGAGGAACTTGAGATCCTGGTCGTTGATTTTGAATTCGGGGTTGGTGGAGAGAGTGGTGACCAGGGAAGTCTTGTCGGAAGTTTTTTCGCCCTGCTTGCTGACGCCGATGGTGGCTTCGAGGACGAGAAAAATATCGTAGCCGCCTTCCTTGATGCGGGAGACGACTTCGGCGATCTGTTCGGAATCGGAGAGAGACTCGTTGATGGCTTCGCCGAGTTCCTTCATGAGCTGTTTGAGTTGCTGATCCACGTTGTCCCCCGATCGCCGTTTGCCCGGCTCAACCCTGACACTGGCACTTAGATGCCTGTGGCCGCTGAACGGTTTCGGTGGCGGGCGCAGGTTTGCGTTATTGTAGCGCCGCGGGCTGTTAAAATCGAGGCCGTGAGCAAGGTTTCTAATGCACGAAAGTTAGGGGTGGTGGCGCGGGTGGCAACGCAGCAGGCCAAGCGCAGCCGAGTGGTGCGGGCGGCGGCCAGCGCCGTGTCTGCGACCGGCCGCGCCTTCGGAAGCGTGCTGCACCAGTTGTGGCTGGAGGTTACGGGACTTGTTTTCCTGGTGATGGCGCTCAGCTTTGCGGGCGCGGCGGTGAGGGAATACGGGAAATATCATGCGGGGCAGGTTGGGCCGGGTCGCGTAGCGGTTGCAATTTGTTTCACAGTGACGTTTGCCTGGTTCGGGGTGAGCTCGTTTTGGAGGGTGAAGCGGAAGAGCAAAGGCGCGCGGTGATTGAGGCCGCCGGACAGCCGAGGGCGGCTGTCCCCACATGAGTTGTGAGGTTGGTCGAGAGCGTTGCCGCTGCACTGGACAGCAGACTCCCTTCGGCTGCGCTCAGGGCGAGATCTCTGCGCTGCGCGCTTCGGAATGACAATGCATTCGGGGTTCGGAAAAGAGCTTGAGTCATGGCGGAAAAAATTAAGTCTGCGGATAAGCGGCTGGTTACGGAGGCCGAAACGTCTGCGCACATTCCGGTGAATCCGCTGTATACGCCTGCCGATTTGAAGGGCTCCGACTACGAGAGCGAGGTTGGGTATCCGGGCGAGTATCCGTTCACGCGCGGCGTGCAGGCGACAATGTACCGCGGGCGATTGTGGACCATGCGGCAGTATGCGGGCATGGGCGACGCCGAGGAGTCGAACAAGCGCTACAAATATTTGCTGGCGAACGGGACGACCGGGCTTTCGGTCGCGTTCGATTTGCCGACGCAGATTGGGATGGACTCGGACCACCCGCTGGCGGCGGGCGAAGTGGGCAAAGTGGGCGTGGCGATCGATTCGATCGAGGATATGGAGCGGCTGTTCGCCGGCATCGAGCTGACTAAGATTTCCACATCGATGACCATCAATGCAACGGGATCGATTCTGCTGGCGTTGTATGTGGCGGTGGCGCGGCGCCAAGGTGCGGACATCCGGCAACTTTCGGGGACGGTGCAGAACGATGTGCTGAAGGAGTACATCGCGCGGGGGACGTACATCTATCCGCCGCGGCAGGCGATGCGCGTGATTACCGATATGTTTTCCTGGGCCAAGGAGAAGGTGCCGGAGTGGAATACGATTTCGATTTCCGGCTATCACATGCGCGAGGCGGGATCGACCGCGGTGCAGGAGGTGGCATTCACGCTGGGCAATGGCATGGCGTATGTGGAGGCAGCGATCAGAGCGCGGCTGGACGTGGATCAGTTCGCGCCGCGGTTGTCGTTTTTCTTTAATGCGCACAGCAATTTCCTGGAGGAGGTGGCCAAGTTTCGTGCGGCACGAAGGATGTGGGCGCGCATCATGCGGGAACATTTCAAGGCGAAGAATCCGAAGTCGTGGATGCTGAGGTTTCACACGCAGACGGCGGGGTCGACGCTGACAGCGCAGCAGCCGGAAAACAATATTGTGCGGACGGCGATTCAGGCGCTGGCGGCGGTGCTGGGCGGGACGCAGTCGCTGCACACGAATTCTTTTGACGAGGCGCTGGCGCTGCCGACGGAGCAGGCGGCGCGGATTGCGCTGAGAACGCAGCAGGTGATTGCTTATGAATCGGGCGCGGCGCAGACGATCGACCCGCTGGCGGGATCGTACTACGTCGAAGCGTTGACGAATGAGATTGAGAAGCGGGCGGCGGAGTACTTGGGAAAGATTGAAGTGATGGGCGGAATGCTGAAGGCGATTGAGCGCGGATTCGTGCAGCAGGAGATTCAGAACGCGGCGTATGAATATCAGCAGGCAGTCGATCATGGGGATGCGGTGGTGGTTGGGGTGAACCGGTTCGAAGTGGAAGCGGAGAAGGCGATTCCGATTCAGAAGATCGACGCGGCGCTGGAACCGAAGCAGATCGAGCGAGTGCGGGCGCTGCGAGCGCGGCGGGATGCGGGACCGTGGAAGAGTGCTTTGCAAGGAGTGGAGGATGCAGCGCAATCGGGTGCGAATGTGATGCCGCGGATTCTGGCGGCGGTGGAAGCTTACGCGACGGTGGGTGAGATAGCGGATGCGATGCGGCGGGTGTTTGGAGAGTATCGGGAGGCGGTGGTGATCTGAGACTGCATGTTTTGGTTTCCGAACAGAACGCAATAAATCCAGAAAAGAACTTGCATTTTGTGGTCTAACTCGCGGCCCAGAGGTGTGTTTATGAACGTTCCCGCATCTACCTCTCTGGAGCAACAGGGCGTCGACCATTTTACGAATTTGAGCGCAGCCGAAAGGCTCTTAACTGCGGAAGGTTCCGGCGGGAGTGACAGCTTTCTGCGGGGCGGCGGAAGATGAAAATGACCCTGACTCTCCGCATCTTAAGGCTAACGACCCTGCAAAGTCCGCGGATTGGAAGCAGGATCACCGGTCTGGTTAAGACCAGTTAGTCGGAGGTTTTGTAATCGCACGCGGTGCGGCAGGCATCGCAGTACATGAGGCCGTCCTGGCAAACGCGAACGTCGAGCACAGTTTGACAAAGACAGCAGTACTTGTCGCACTCGCACTGCGCTTTCGGCATTTCACACTGTGCACAGCGGTATTGGGCCTTGCCGGTTCCGGTGGACATAGGGATAGTTTAATGCCGTACGCGTGTGACGGGAACGTGCCGTTGGTAACCGGACGCAGGTTCGAGGCTCGCTCTCCAAGTTCTCCGTGTCCTCCGCCGGCTTAGCGCTCCAAGTGCCATATAATTCTCCCTAATGACCTTCCAACAGGTGCTGGATGGAGCGGAAGTCCTCGCGCAAAGCGGGGATCCGGGTGTGAGCAGTGTGGAATACGACTCGCGGCGAGTGAAGCCGGGGTGCGTGTTCGTGGCCATGCGCGGCGAGAGCAGCGATGGCAACCGGTTTATCGATCAGGCGATTCAAGCTGGAGCAGTGGCGGTGGTGACGGATTCGGCGCAGGAGAAGCAACGTCCGAAAGTGGGCTGGGCTTTGGTGCCGCACGGGCGGCGGGCGCTGGCACGGGTGAGCGCGAACTTCTATAAGAAGCCGGCGGAACGGATTGCGGTCACGGGAATTACCGGGACGAACGGAAAGAGCACGACGGCGTTTCTGGTGGAATCGATTCTGACGGCTGCGGGGCGGAAGAGCGCGCTGATTGGGACGATTGAATATCACGTGGCCGGGAAAGTGTTGCTGGCGCCACATACCACGCCGGAAGCGCTGGAACTGAATCGCATTCTCAGTGAGGCGATCGGAAACGGCGCGACCGACGCGGTGATGGAGGTTTCCTCGCACGCGTTGGCGCAGGAGCGCGTATATGGCGTTCCTTTTGATGTGGCCGTGTTTACGAATCTGACGCGCGATCATCTCGATTATCACAAAACGATGGAGGAGTACTTTGCGGCCAAGCGGGTGCTGTTTGAGGGCTGCGGTACGGACGCGCCGCGCGCCGTTGTGACGAATGTGGATGACGAGTACGGCGCGAAACTGGCGGAGTTCAGCCGGAAGCGCAGTTCCGTGGTGCTGAAGTATGGCTGGGAGCGCGGCGACTTTCACGCGGAGAAAGTGGAGGTCACGACGCGGGGAACACGATTCGATCTGGTGATGCCGGAGGGAAAGATTGCGGTGTTTTCGGCGTTGATTGGGCGCGTGAATGTGTACAACATTCTGGCGGCGGCGGGAGCGTGTTACGCGCGGGGGTGTGCGGCGCAGGCGATTGCTGCGGGGATCGGCAAACTGGCGTGTGTTCCGGGAAGGTTTGAGCGAGTGGACTGCGGGCAGCCGTTTACGGTGGTAGTGGACTACGCGCATACCGACGATGCTTTGCGGAATCTGACGGCGTTGGCGCGGGAGTTGGTTTCTGGAGCGGGAACGAAGGGAAGAGTGTTGACGGTGTTTGGATGCGGAGGAGATCGGGACCGGAAGAAGCGTCCGCTGATGGGCGAGGCCGCGGGGCGGGGTAGCGATTTCGTGGTGCTGACGTCGGACAATCCGCGGAGCGAGGATCCGCTGGCGATTATTAATGATGCGGTGGTGGGGCTCCAGAAGACTGGCGTGAAATATAGCGTGGAGGCTGACCGGCGGAAAGCAATCGCTCTGGCAATTGGCGAGGCGCGGACGGGAGATATTGTGCTGCTGGCGGGGAAGGGGCACGAGAAGGTGCAGGTCACGAGGGAGGGGGCGGCTCCGTTTGATGATTTGGAAGTCGCGCGGGAGGCGCTGCGGACTGTGGGGTTTGAATGCGCGAAGGCCCAGGTAGGAGCGAAGGGATGAGGCTGACGCTGGCACGGATTGCCGAGTTCATCTCAGCAGCGGGGGATTTCGCGCCCGAGGAAATGACGCAGGGTTACTCGATTGATTCGCGGACCGTGGAGCCGGAGCGGCTTTTTTTCGCGGTGAAGGGTGAGCGGCTGGATGGTCACGACTTCGTAGAGCAGGCGCTGGAGAACGGAGCTGTTGCGGCGGTGGTGCGGAAGGATCAGTTGAGCCGCTACCCGGTGCAGGCGCGGTTGTTGGCGGTGGCAGACACGCTGGTAGCGCTGCAGACGCTGGCCACGGCTGTGCGAAAGCTGTGGGGGAAGCCTCTGATCGCGGTGACTGGGTCGGCGGGGAAGACGACTACGAAGGAAGCGATTGCGCATGTGCTGAGCACGCGGTTTCGGGTGCTGAAATCGGAAGGGAACTTCAATAATCATTTCGGCCTACCGCTGATGCTGTTGAAGCTGGAACCGGAATATGACGTGGCCGTGATCGAGATGGGGATGTCGCATGCGGGGGAGATCCGGGCGCTGGCGAAGATTGCGCAGCCGGAGATTGGCGTGGTCACGAACGTTGCGCCAGTGCATCTGGAGTTTTTTGATTCGCTGGCGGGGATTGCGCGGGCGAAATACGAATTGATCGAATCGTTGCCGTCGAACGGAACGGCGGTGTTGAATGCCGACGACGAGTATGTGTCGTGGTTTGGGCGGGACTTCAAAGGCAAAGTGGTGCTGTATGGCACACGGGCGACTGCGAACGTGCGCGCGGAGAAAATCCAGTCAAAAGGCACCGAGGGTGCGGAGTTCGATGTGGCGATCGCAAGCGTGCGCGAGCATGCCACATTACCATTGGTGGGAGAGCACAACGTGCTGAATGCGCTCGCAGCCGTCGCGGTGGGTTTGGAGCGCGGGCTCAAGCCAGCGGAGGCAGTTGGGGCACTGGCTACGCTGGCTCCGGCGGACAAACGTGGACAGGTTCTCCAAGTGGGTAACATCACGGTGATCAACGATTGTTACAATTCGAATCCGAAGGCGTTGGAAGCGATGGTGGATGCGCTGGCGACGATGACGGCTACGCGGCGCATTGTGGTGGCGGGCGAGATGCTTGAGTTGGGGCTGGCCGGCGAAGAGATGCACCGGCAGGCCGGGCAGCATATGACGGAGAAAAAAATTGATGTGTTGCTCGGAGTGCGCGGGCTGGCGGAGGCGATGGTCGGAGGCGCGAGGCAGGCGGGAACCCGGGCAGAGTTTGTAGCGGCGCCCGAAGAGGCCGGTGAATGGCTGGCGCGCGAGACGCGGGATGGAGATGTGGTCTTGTTGAAGGCTTCACGCGGCGTGAAGCTGGAGAAGGCGCTGGAAGTATGGAAGGCACGGCGCGAGGGCAAGTAATTCTTCACCACGGAGGCACGGAGTCACGGAGAAAGCGAAGGAATGTTCCTACGAGGTGGTGCCGGCTTAGTTAGTTCTCCGTGACTCCGTGTCTCCGTGGTGCAACGAAGTTGGAGTTTGGTAAAGACATTTTCGTGCGGGACGGAGGCTGATTGCTCTACTGGCTGTTGTTCCTGAAGCTGCAACATTATTTTCCGCCGTTCCGCATCTTCCGTTATTTGACGTTCCGCACCGCGTTCGCGAGTCTTACCGCGCTGTTTACCGCACTGATCGTGGGACCGCTGGTGATCAACCGGCTCCGCGAATTCCAGATTGGACAATACATTCGGGAAGAAGGACCGAAGGCTCATCAGAAAAAAGCCGGAACGCCGACCATGGGCGGGTTGCTGATCGCGATTGCCATCGTGGTGCCTACGCTGCTGTGGGCGGACCTGAGCAACCGCTTCGTTTGGATCGCAGTATTTGCCACGTGCGCGTTTGCGGCGATCGGATTCACGGATGACTACACCAAGGTGGCGCATCGCCGGAATCTGGGGCTGACTGGGCGGGCGAAGATCGGACTGCAGATTGCGACCAGCATTGTGATCGCCGTGCTGCTGATCGCGATGCAGACTTATGGCATGTATTCGACCAAGCTGATTGTGCCTTTCTTTAAACAATTCCATCCCGACTTGGTGGCGCAGAATCTGGAACGGTTCCCGCATCTTTGGCCGCTGGCGTTCCTGCCTTTTATTGCATTCGTAGCTTTCGTGATTGTGGGATCGAGTAACGCGGTAAATCTTACGGACGGACTGGACGGGTTGGCGATCGGGTGTACGGTGATTGCTGCAGGGGCGCTCTCGGTGCTGACCTATGTGAGCGGGCACGCGACTTTCGCGACGTATCTGGAAATTCCACGTATGCCGCAGGTGGGCGAGTTGACCATATTTTGCGGGGCGATGGTGGGATCGGCGATCGGATTCCTGTGGTACAACGCGCATCCGGCGGAAGTGTTTATGGGCGACGTGGGATCGCTGGCGCTGGGCGGGGCGATTGGGACGGTCGCGGTGATCATCAAGCAAGAATTGCTGTTGCCGTTTATCGGCGGAGTGTTTGTGATCGAAGCGGTGTCGGTAATCCTGCAGGTGGGATCGTACAAGCTGCGCAAA
>Ga0209333_1001248_pt1 | contig 12674 bp, 13 predicted proteins | sample BlaSpr_A8_OM2_O3_FD_187982 | JGI IMG/M metagenome (GOLD analysis project Ga0209333, IMG submission 187982) | Forest soil microbial communities from Thunder Bay, Ontario, Canada - Black Spruce, Ontario site 2_A8_OM2_O3 (SPAdes) (version 2) | ecosystem: Environmental > Terrestrial > Soil > Boreal... | reverse complement strand
TCCATATCGAGCCGATGCGGCAGCGCCGATCTGCTGGAGGCCATGGGCGTGCGCATTCCAATGTCCCCCGCCGAATGCGCGCGGGCGATCCGGGAGATTGGCATCGGTTTCCTGTTCGCGCCGACCATCCATACGGCTGCCAAACATGCGCACCCGGTGCGCGTCGATCTGAAGATGCGCACGGTATTCAATCTGCTGGGACCCTTGACGAATCCGGCGGGTGCCAGCGTGCAGCTAGCCGGAGCGCCCAGCGCGCATTTCGCGGAATTGATCGCGGGCGCATTGGCTGCACTGGGACTGCAGAGCGGTTTTGTGGTGCACGGCTCCGACGGCCTGGATGAAATCACCACCACCGGCCCCACTCTGGCTTTCGAAATCCGGCACGGAGAAGTTGCGCGGCGGACGCTAACGCCGGAGGACTTCGGCGTGGCGATCGCGCTGCCGGAGGACTTGAAGGGCGGCGATCGCCGGACGAACTGCGCGATTGCCCGCGAGATTCTGGAAGGCGCGCGTGGTCCAAAGCGCGACATCGTGCTGGTGAACGCCGCGGCAGCTTTGGTGGCGGTCGGGCGCGCGCCCGATTTTCGGGAAGGCGTGGCGCTGGCAGCGGATGCCATCGATTCCGGGGCGGCGCACGCAAAGGCGGAAGCCTTGGCCCGCTTTACCCAGTGAGTATGGATTCGCCATCCGTACTCATGCGGACACCGGCTGCCCCGTGCGATATATTGTCGTATTGCGTCTCGTTGCTGCATTCTTCGCCGTCGCAACCGCGGCGGCGCACGCGCAGGGCAACTACGAAATCCAGGTATACGGTTCGGACTTGGTCCCGCCCCACAACACGATGGTGGAATTGCATTCCAACTTCACGGTCGAGGGAAGCAAGACGATCATCGACGGGATCCTGCCCACCGAGCACCAGCAGCACGAAACACTGGAAATCACCCACGGCTGGAGCGAGTGGTTCGAAACCGGGTTGTATCAATTCACCAACCACCAGCCCGGCGGCGGCTGGATGTGGGTGGGTACGCATATCCGCCCGCGTGTGGCCGTGCCCGAGCGCTATCGCCTGCCTGTGGGTATCAGCCTGTCGACGGAGATCGGCTATCAGCGCGCCTTGTTCTCGGCGGATACCTGGACTTGGGAGATCCGGCCCATCGTCGATAAGAAGCTGGGCCGCTGGTATAGCGCTTTCAACCCCTCGCTGGACCGCGCTTTCCATGGTCCCGACACGCGCCGGGGCCTCGAATTCTCGCCCAACTTCAAAGTCAGTTACGATGTCACTCCGAAGGTCGCCGGGGGGATCGAGTATTATGGCGCACTGGGCCCCGTCACCGGCTTCGATCCATTGCGCGATCAGGAGCAGCAGATCGTGCCCGCCATCGACCTGAATCTGAACCCGAAATGGGAATTCAATTTCGGTGTAGGTGTAGGCGTCACACACGGCACCGATCACCTACTGGTGAAGATGATCCTGGGCTACCGCCTCAGCCGGTAAGCTTCCGGCCACTTAACCACACGCGGTCTGCCGCAAGGCTGGGAGCTATAATGAGAGGTGGCATGCCCGCGGGGAATTCACGGCTTGATCGATTGCGCAAACGCTTCGACCCGCTCCGCGCGCGCATCGAGATTTTCATCTCCGGCCAGGCGCCCTCCGACCCGCTCTACCTGACCAACCGTTCCTGGCAGCAGAAACTCAAGGCGGCTGCGCTCATCGCGGTGCCGGTCTTGCTACTGATCGCCTTCGTGACCATAGCCGCTAGCAATCGGCTGCGCTCCGGGAGAGTGGCTCCCGACGAAAATCCACTCACGGAAGCTTCGCCGCAGCCTGAAGCGCCGCAGGCCGCCATGCGGAAGCCTTTGCCCGATCCCATATCGGCTTCCACGGATTTGGACGTTGTCAATCTCCGGATCGCCAGGGATGCCCATCCGCCGATGGTGACCGGCACCGTCCGCAACAAGACCGGCCGGAAGGTCGATTCCGCGGAGGTCAGCTACTATCTATCCGATACCGCCGGCAGCCTGGTGGGCACGGACAAGACCCAAGTCGCAAACGTGGAACCGCATGGGAGTGTCGGCTTTCGCATACCCCTGAAGATAGCCAATGCGGAATACGTATTCGTCCGCGACGTGCATCCCAACTGAAGCCGCTCCCGGCCGCCGCCATGGAGCGCGTCCCTTTTCAAGCCACTGAGGCCGCTGCCGCTTACGAAGGTATCCGAGCCTTGCCGGTCTCCATCCTGCTGGACAATGTACGCAGCATGTACAACGTGGGCGCGTTCTTCCGTACCGCCGATGCCGCCGGTGTCGAGAAGCTGTTCCTTTGCGGCATCACCAGCCATCCGCCAAAGAAAGCCATCGGCAAGACGGCCTTGGGCGCCGAAGAGCGCGTGCCGTGGGAACACGCCTGGGACCCGCTGCCGTTGGCGGATGCGCTGCGCGCGAGCGGCCACGAGATTGCGGCTGTCGAGACCAGCGTGCATGCCGTGGACCTGTTCGATTGGCAGCCGCGCTTCCCGGTTTGCCTTATCTTCGGGCATGAAGTGGAAGGCATCCGGCCGGAAATCGCGGAGCGTTGCGATACTCACGTGCGCATCCCCATGCTGGGGATCAAGCATTCGCTCAACGTGGCCACCGCGGGCGGCGTGGCGGTCTACGAATTGCTTCGCAAATACCGCGCGTTGCAGCTGCCGGATTTGTGGCGGCCTGGCCGCCTGTAGCCACTGGCCCTTACGGACTCTGCAAGCTCAACGTTTTGGTGGTTGTCTTGAGGCCGTTTTTGCTCAGCGCCGTTGCCGTGAATGCCACGCTCCAATTACTCAACGAATAACCCTTGTTGCAATTGGCTTTTGGCGCGGTGAGGTTGGAAAACAGGTCCAACTCGGTGGTGGTACCAGTGGCGACGGTTTTCGTCGGCGCCAGCAGGGCATCGCTGCTTTGGCCGATCTCCCCTTGGATACAGGTGTAGGTAAGGTCGCCGACGGGATCTATTTCAAGGCTCTGCATGCCCGAAAGCGAGGAGAAGCCGCGCGCCTCAAGACTAATAGGCAGGTCCGGCGAAACGTGTTGCACGGGCAATCCCTGGCCCCCGGCCACACCGCTATTCGTGCTTCCACTGGTATAGGTCAGTTCCGCGGTCGGCGGCGTGGTGCTCTGATTGCCGCACCCGGCGAAACATAACACTCCCGTTAAGGCCGCCCAAATGGGCTTGCCCGTCGAAATCTTCCTGCGCAACCTGTCTTGCAACGTCTGCATAATCTCCTCCTGGCCTAAAGCTATGGTCTAAAGCTATGGTCTAAAGCTATGGTCTAAAGCGGCCGCGAGCGTATTTACGGCTCGCGTTGTCCCGCCGGGCTCAGCCTCTTGGCCATTTCATGGAATGGAAGATTGCTAAAGCCCATATCAATAAACAAAACGCAATTCTTTCCAAAAACCCTCTGAACTTTAAACAATATCTCGCGTGTTATCTGAAAGGCAGGGAAATTCCCAATTAATACGCTGCGGGCATCAGTTCGGCCAGCCGGTTAAGCGAGCATCCTATTATCCCGCCGCCGGACGCGCGCAGTAATCGAACAGAAGCTGCCATTCGGCGCGCTGGATTTCCCGCACGCGAGCCTCCAGCTCCGACCCTGGATGCCGCCGCGCCCGTTCACACGTCTCGATGAACGCAAATGGATCCCAAGGCCCTTCCTGGCCTGCCGCACGCGCCAGCGCTGGAAAGATCGGATGCGTCCCCACTTGCCGGAACCAGTACGCGGCGTTGCCGGCATCCGGTTCCTGGCGGTGCACGATGGCGTGCCAATAACTACCCTCGGCCGTCGGGATGTCCTGCGCGATGGTGTGCGCCTCCGCGAAGCACGAGAAGTACACATAGAGCCCGCTTAGCGCGGCTTCCGGGGCGCGCGCTCCGGGGAACAACAGAGCCGCGGAAGCCGTCCCCAACCGCGCGTGAGCCGCTTCCGAGGAGCACCGCTCCATGGCCAACGGCATCAGCCGCTCGCCATCGCCGTCCAACGCCAGGATCGCAACCACTTCGGAGCTGTAGTCCAAGTTCATGGCTTAATGTAATCGGCTATTCATGACACCCTTTGTCATATTTCAGATCACAATATGTTGACCGCCCGCGCCGCCAATAATGCTAGCGTGGCCAGCGATATGGTCGACTGCACCATCATCATGCCCTTCGCCCAGCGCGACAAGACAGGAACATCCGTAGGAGAAAAAGCCGTGCTGGTATTGAACGCCAGGAACAGGTAATCCACGAATCCGGGCAACCAGTCGCGGTCGCCCAGGGTCATTTGCGGGAACAGGAACGCGCCTTCGATGTGCTCGCCGCGCAACTCGCGCTGGTTGGGTCCACCGGCATCCAACCTCCAGTACCACGAGGCGAACACCAGGATATTCGAAATCCACAGCGCCACGGCGGAGCGGAGCAGGACGGGCGCGGGTTCCTTATGGCCCAGCAGGGCGGCGATGAGCAGCGTGAGCGCGCCAATCATGGCGGCCGTGATCAGGCACAGGATGGTGTAGCCGACGATCTGATTGAGCTTGAACTTAGAGCGCTGGTACAACACCATGCTGGCGAGGGAGAGCGGCGCCACCACAGCCAGCGCCAGCCAACCGGGTCCGGGACTGAGGGACTCCGGCAGAGCCCAATACAGGCCGCCCACCGACAACACTGCCATGAGTGCGGGCCACCGCGGTTCGCGGCGCGGCGCGGGTGAATCCGGCATAGGCTCCATTGTCGCCGATTTGCCCGATTGGAGATCCGGTGCGGCGGCGAGGCGCGATTCGCTGGGTTGCCCGAAGTATTCTTTGGGACGAGGAATTCATCGCTCTAGAGCGTTCCAGCAAGCTGGTGGCGCCGTGGCACCTCGGATGGTGTCAGCAATCATCTGAAAACGTAGTTTTCTAGACTAAGACCCGAGAAGAGCAACATCATCCGCGCCGGAGGCGCGGGTCATCCGTCCGATCATCGGCGAAGCCGGCTGAGGTATGTGCTGCTCTCAAATCGGACAACGGAATCTCGCTGTCCGAAAAGGGTTCCCGCACTCGCCGCAAGGTTGTTCTGCCCGGATCCGCCCAAGCTCTCTGAAAATTTAAGCCGGAGGCCGGAAGCGACCGCGACGGCCCCACAACAAACCGCCACGTCATCCGCCGAAATTGGCTTCGTCGTTTTTGCAACTATAACTAAAAATGACTTATTGGCTTCGTTCGGCCAGAAATGGAAGTATGCGCGCCTCGCTAACCCACCTTCTCCCACCGCCCACTCCCCGCGGACCGCAGCACCGCATCCGTGACATAGTCCGTAGCCAGACCGTCGCGGAACGAAGGTCCGGGAATGCGGCCCTCGCCGAGGCCCGTCAGAAAATCGGCCACCTGGTGGATGAAGGTATGCTCGTAGCCGATCTGCAATCCCGGCACCCACCAGTTCTTCATATAAGGATGGTCGCCGTCGGTAATATGAATCGAGCGCCAGCCGCGCAGGCGGCCTTCGTCGCGATGGTCGAAGTATTCCAGGCGATGCAAATCGTGCAAGTCCCAGAAGATCGAAGCGTGCTCGCCGTTGATCTCCAGCGTGTAGAGCGCCTTGTGCCCGCGCGCGTAGCGGGTAGCTTCGAAAGTGGCCAGCGACCCGTTTTGAAAGCGCGCCAGAAAGGCGCTGGCGTCGTCGATGCCGACCTTCTCCACCCGTCCCGTAAGCGCATGCGGGCGCTCCTTGACGAATGTCTCGGTCATGGCAGTGACTTGCTCGATCCCGCCATTCAGCCACATGGCCGTGTCGATGCAGTGCGCAAGCAGGTCGCCCGTCACGCCGCTGCCGGCCACGTTCACGTCTAAGCGCCACAGGCCCGCGCCACCCTGCGGCAGGTCGGCCGAGATGGTCCAATCCTGCAAAAACTTTGCGCGGTAATGGAAGATCTTGCCCAGCCGGCCTTCATCGATCAACTGCCTGGCGAGAGTGACAGCGGGCACACGGCGATAGTTGTACCAGACCATGTTGGGCACGCCAGCCTTTTCCACCGCCTCCACCATCCGCTCGGATTCCGCGGCGCTACGGCCCAACGGCTTTTCACAGAGCACCATCTTGCCGGCCTCGGCGGCGGCGATGGCGATCTCCGCGTGCGTATCGTTGGGGCTGGCGATGTCGATCAGATCGATATCCGGGCGCACCACCAGTTCCCGCCAGTCGGTTTCAGTGGCGCCATAACCCCATTGCCCGGCGAACGCGGCGACCTTGGCGGCGCCGCGCGCACACACTGCCTGCAAGACGGGGCGGTACGGCACGTCGAAGAACTGGTTCACCCTGGCGAAGGCGTTGGAATGCGTGCGGCCCATGAAGCCGTAGCCGACCAAGCCGATGCGCAGTGGTTTCGCGATCATCTATTGCTCCGTCATTGCTCGAGCCAGCCATGCGCTTCGCGCACCGCGAGCATAGCCGCCAGAATGCCGTTCCAGGTGGCCTGCTCCATCATCACGGAGTTGGGGAACATGCACCCATCCCAACAAATATGGCGCATCGATTTGGTCAACTGCCCCTGTGCATCGCGCAGCCAATGTCCGGCGTCGCGCACGATGTCGAGCTTGCCGTTAGGGTCGCCGGGCAAGCAATGGTGTCCGGTCTTGTCGTGCGATCCCGATCCATGCACGGTGGCATCGTTTTGCGCCACGTGGAAATCGATGGTCCAGGGCCGCAGCGCCGCGGTCAATTCGCGCAACGCCTGCTGGAAACGGCCGGTTTGATCCCACTCGAAATCCTGGGGCAGGATGCGATCTGCCGGCGCGTTGTAGCCCAGCGTGAAGAGGAGCGTGTGTGCCATGTCCGCCTGGAAGCCCAGCGTTTGCGGCCGGTCCACCAGTTCCAGCAGTTGCACCATGCGCCGCCAGCTATGCATGCCGCCCCAACAAATCTCGCCTTCGGCTGCCAAGCGCTCGCCATAGCCGGCGGCCACTTCGCACGCCTCGCGAAACGTTTGCGCAATCAGGCGCGTGTTGCCGTTCGGATCCTTGGCCCACTCCGCGGGGCTGGCCGCCGAATCGATACGCACGATTCCATACGGCCGCGCGCCCCGTTCACGCAGTTTGAGGGCGATCCGGCAGGCCTTCCGCACTTGCGCTACGAAGCTCTGCCGCTGCTCCGCGGTGCCCATGGCTGAGCCGCCGCCGGTGGGTGGCCACACCGGCGCCACGACCGACCCCACCGCCAGGTCCAGTGCGCGCACTTGGTCCGCCAGCCGCGCCAGGTCGTCGTCGGTCGAATCGATGGAGACGTGCGGGTCGAACAGGAAGAGGTCCACGCCATCGAACCGCACACCGTTGACTTCAGCGGCGGCGGTGAGCCGCAGCATGGTGTCCAGGCCGATGGGAGGTTCAGAATCCGGGCCTTTACCCACCAGACCGGGCCACATGGCGTTATGGACGCGGGGAAAATTGTGGTGCGAACTTGGCACGCTCATGATGCGCCATATTAGCACGCGCGGAACTGGCGCACCGGAAGCTTAATCCCGCCCGATTGCCAGTACGAAGTAGTGCGCGCGCGTGGTCCCCGCGTTATGCCAGCCATGTTCTTCGTTGGAAGCCACGTAGGCCACGGACCCCGGTCCCAGTTTGGCGCTGCGTCCCGCGATGGTTACTTCCATGATTCCTTCACGGATGAGCACCATCTCTTCGTGGACGTGGTGGTGCGGCGGATGCGGTGCGCCACCGGGCGGCAGCTCAGTCTCATGCAATTCAATGCGTACGCCGGCGTGCGTTTCACCATCGAGTACGGGGCGGGTCCGATTATCCCCGCTGGTGTGTACGGGGAGTTGGTCGAAGCTGTAAGTCTTGGAGGGCAGCGCGGCATTCTGCGCCCCACCGCGGGCTGCTGCAAGGATGGGCAGCAACAGGCTGAGATCTCTGCGCGAATAGTTCATTGGGAGATTTTACTGCGGTTCGCATACCTACTGTGGCAGACTACTTGCTATGCACCCCAATGTGAAGAAACTGACGCTAGTTTGGGCGCTGGCCGCAGCGGCTGTCGTGGCGGCGATCTGCGGCGCACTGGTGCTTACCGCCGGAGGCTGGCTATCGCCCATCGCCAAGCGGGAAATCCTGCGGGCGTTGAAACAGCAGTACCGCAGCGACGTTGATATAAGCTCACTCGATGTGTCCTTCTTACCTCACCCGCACGCAATCGGGGTGGGGCTCGTCTTCCGGGCCAAGGACCGCGCCATCGTACCACCCTTGTTCACCTTGCGCCGCTTCGAAGCGGATGCCAGTTGGATGGGGCTACTCTTTTCTCCGCATCGCCTAAGCTTCGTGCGGCTGGACGGACTCGAAATCCATATCGCGCGCGGCGCGGAACAAGGCCCGAAAGGAGGTGCCGGGAAGCCGCCGGCGCCCTCTCTTATCTTTGAAGAAGTAGTGGCAGACGGCACGCGGCTGGAGATCCTACCGCTGGACTCAAACAAGCTGCCTTTGCAATTCGATATTTACAAGCTATCATTGACATCCGCCGGCGCCGAGCAGCCGATGCATTACCGCGCCCAGCTTCGCAATGCCAAGCCGCCCGGAATAATCGACGCCAACGGCGATTTCGGCCCCTGGAACGCGCTCGATCCCGGACAGACGGGGGTCACGGGGAAGTATCAATTCTCGAACGCCGATCTGAGCGTATTCAGGGGGATCTCGGGCCGGCTCTCTTCTCAGGGTGAGTTTCACGGCCAACTTGGCAGGATTGAAGTGAATGGTGAGACCGACACGCCCGATTTCGAGGTATCGGTAGGCGGGCACTTGATGCGCCTCCGGACCACGTTTAGCGCAACTGTGGACGGCACCAACGGCGACACCTTGCTGCATGCGGTGAATGCGCACTTCGGTCGCACCACGGCGGTGGCGCAAGGGAAAATTGCCGGGGAGCAAGAGGTGCCCGGCAAGACCATCATGCTGGATGTGGCGGTGCAGGATGGCGATGTCGCCGACGTTCTGCGGATGGGCGTGAAATCCGAGCCGCCGCCGATGAACGGCCGCATCCGTTTTCACGCGAAGATCCGCATTCCGCCGGGGGTAGGAGACATTCCGGACAGGATGGAGCTAAACGGCCAGTTCGAAATCGCGGGCGGGCGTTTCACGAATGCGAAGCTCGAACATACGCTATCCACCATATCCGAGCGCACGCGCGGCAATACCGATGGCCCCGTGGAAAGTGCAGCCTCGGACTTTCACGGAAATCTTGTGCTGCGGAATGGCGTGGTGACGCTGACTGGATTCTCGTTCCATATTCCGGGCGCCACCGTGCGTTTGGACGGCACCTATGGCCTGAAGACCGAGCAACTGAATTTTCGCGGCGCCGTGACCACCGAGGTTCGGCTTTCGCAGATGACTACCGGGCTGAAGTCTAAGCTCCTCAGGATAGTCGACCCAATCTTCAGCAGGCACGGGACGGGCGCGGTTATTCCGATTCATATTGGTGGCACGCGATCTAGCCCTACCATCGGCTTAGATATCAAACTGTAGTCTCAGTCAGGTGGCCCCGTTTGGCCCGTTATCCGGCGGATTGACTTATGACGTCCAGGTGACTCGCCAAATCCTCTTCGACGCGCGACTTACCCCCGATGCTCTCGTCGTAGAAAACAACGCGATAACTGGCGATGTCGAAGGGGAGTTTGCCGCCTCGCTGCGCCAACAAGATAGTCGGTTTTCCAAGCGCCTGCGCATATCCGAGTTCGTAGAAGACGTTGGGATTAGCCAGTGTGATCTCGGCGATTACCACGTCGGACTGGCCGGTCTCGCGTTGCATGTCCTGAAAGATCACGCCAGGCCCCGACTTCTCGTCGATTCTCACGACTTTGTAAAGCTTCTCGGCCTGCGGCTTGATGACCTCGCGATAGAACGTATCGAAAGGCTCCCGATACTCCATCGCGACAAACGCACGGGGCCGGTCGGCGGCCGCCGCAAAGCCCGAGAAGCGGACTTCGTGGCTGCCCGCGGAGATCAGACCGGTCTGTTTCCTTCAAGCGGCCGGGGAATCAAGATTTCCAACACCTTGACATCGTCCACGCTGACTCGTAGCTCCTGCCCTTTGAGCGAAACGTCCAATGCGTATTTTCGACCGGCTTCGAGCACATCGCGCGGACCTGCCAACTTAAGCGGGAGCCAGCCAAAGCCGCTGACGAACTCGCTGACGGAATATGCAGCTCTAGCGGCGCCAAGCTGAACCTGCAAATAATACTTTCCTGGGACCGGTAGCCCAAGATTATACCGCCCACAAACGCGCCGGATGAGACGTCTTCGAATTCCACCTCCACTCTGCAAGCGCCGCTGAGGAGATCTCTATTGTTGGCCAAAATGCCCATCGGGAAGTCCTGTCCATGTGCAACGGACCGTTCTTCCCCGCCCTTGTACGCGATTGCGTCCTCGCCAACCGACCAGTGGCCCAGAATCGGCGCCCACCGAATGGAGGACGAATCCTTGTCCGAAACTGGCGAATCGCCGTTTGGTTTCATGCGACGTCCTTGATTGGTATTCTAACTCAGTTCCAATAATTGCGATCCAGACTGCGATACTGCACCGCTTCAGCGACATGCTTCGCCGAGATGGTCTTGGATTCGCCCACATCCGCGATGGTGCGCGCCAGTTTCAGGATGCGGTCTCGGGCCGAAGGTCGCCCGGAGCGCCCCAGAACGGCGGTAGGCTACTTTTCCGAATGCTCGTCGTCACATCATACCTGGCAACAATCAGGCGATTCTTGTTTTTGATGCCCGGCTTCAGGGCGCTTATGTTCACGCCAGCTTGCGCTCCGGTTCCGGTTTGGTGCTACCGTAGATAAATGCCACTGAATGCCGAAGACCTGAAGGGCATCCAGGAGCGGAACGCAAAACGGAAAAAGTTGAAGGGATCGGCTTCACCGGGCCCGTGGGAGTACGATTCGTTCGGCTTCATTCATCAGGCTCAAAGTGTGAAACCAGCGAAACGCATCGGCGTCCTCCTGAGGCCGATGACGTGGTTTCACAAGCTACATGACAAGTATGGGTCCCTGGACACTGGTTTCTCACAACCAGATTTCAAACAAGCGTACTACGATGCTAAATACATCATTGAAGAGCGGAACGCATCGGTAGAGGAAGACATCGAAGCTCTCCTTGCGGAAGTCCGCCGTCTTCAGAAAAAGGCTCAGTGATCCAAAAAAACGATCCGCACGGGAAGGTTTCCGGTCGCGCCGCCAAACCGGTTGGATCTAAACATCCCCGGCGACGGCGACTTCCCCGGCATCCTGCCGCTGATTTGGCGTGGCGCCGTTCTTTCCTTTCGGCCCTTACGCCTGACCTTCTCGATCGTCGAAGGGGGCATCGCCGCCGCCAGAGCACTCTAAGAAATTGTCTTCATCAACCCGGACAAACGCTCCCTCGCAAGCATCCCGCCAACCTCCCGGATCAGAGAGCCATTCGTCAGCATAACCAATCGTTCTGGCGACCGGAACGTACACATGCGGAGCGCTTCCGGCGGGATTCTCTTTCCAACAAAGAGATCAAATCGAACGCCCGGAACTGCAAAGCTGTAAAAATGAAACTCAGCTGTTCTTCCGCCGTACGGAAATACCGCTGTGCCGAGACTCGGTTCGTGGAAAGCAAGAATCTCCGTGGTGATGGCTGCATGTGCAGGAAAGTCGCCTTCGTCCAACAGAAAGTATCTAAATTGCTCGCAGTAATTGCGTCCAAACTCCAGCGGCTCCAGCCGTGTTGATTCCACGACCCAACGGCCAACTGCGGCTCTCCAGAACACGCTGACGGCGAAGTACACCAGCTTGGCTGTGTCAACTTGAGCGACGTTCCTGGCTGCGTAAACCGATATCTGGCCATCATGGTATCCAGGACAACATTGTAACAGCGTGTCACGTAGTCTGAAGTCGTCCGGTGCTCGGCAACAGTTTCTCAGCATCCAGTTCTCGCCGTTGTGATGAAATCGCTGTTCGCAGCCAGAACAAAGCAAAAACGTCTTGACTTGGCGGGACGTCCTCCTAATAAAGTTTTTGCTCATCAAAATTGGATTAGGGTTAACGAGTTCGGAACTGCGAAGCATCCGGTATAGCGCCTTCGGCATGAGATGGCTGTCTTGAAGGTGTGAGACCCGCTTGCAAAGAGCGCAGATGCCCTCAATGCCCACATCGACTCCTGCTCATGGCTCTATCCTTCACTTCCGTTCCTCGAATCCAAGGATGGCCCCCATGATGTCAGGATCGAGTGCTGTCGGCATTTGTCGGCATGTCGCCCTCTCACATCATCCGGGGTAACGCATTACGATCGAGAGACGAGAAGGATCGAAATGTGTCCACGCCATTCCCCAAAGTTAGGATGAAGTGCAACAGAGTCATGCAGTCTTTGATCGGTCCGCTCCACTTCACTTCTTCGGTTTCCACTCCGCAGCCATCCGTTGCGCTTCGGCGATTTGTTGTGGCGTCATCTCTTGGGCAATAACATCTCTAAACTTGGCATAGACTTGCTGGTCGTCGCCACTGCTATCTGAAGCGCATAGGTTGGTCCACATATGCGCTAGTACGTAGTTCTGTGGCACGCCTTTGCCTTCTTGGTAGGCAAGACCGAGGGCGCACTGCGCTGGAGCATATCCAGTCTCAGCGGCTTTGCGAAACCAACGTGCGGCTTCGGCGTAGTCTTGGGTCGCGCCTTTACCATCCTTGT
>Ga0209333_1001247_pt1 | contig 12675 bp, 11 predicted proteins | sample BlaSpr_A8_OM2_O3_FD_187982 | JGI IMG/M metagenome (GOLD analysis project Ga0209333, IMG submission 187982) | Forest soil microbial communities from Thunder Bay, Ontario, Canada - Black Spruce, Ontario site 2_A8_OM2_O3 (SPAdes) (version 2) | ecosystem: Environmental > Terrestrial > Soil > Boreal... | reverse complement strand
ACCCAGAACGAAGCCGCGGTGAGCCCCACCGCGGTGCCCAGCCGCCCTTCCGCCAGTGCGGCGAAATCGTAACAGTTGCCGCCCACCCCCGGCGGGGGCGGGCGGTGACCCGCGTTCAGCCAGCAATCATCGCCGGGCGGCACAAGAGATGCGCGGCGATGACGCTCCGCCCCCAAGCGTTCCATCCAATTGCGGGTGAAGCAGCTTGGCCAACCGCGCATAAGCGCCGATGAAGCGGCTGAGAGCCTCCGGGCGCGTGGCGATCACGCTCAGCTCGCGCCGCATGTCGTCCTCCCAGTCGGTTGGCAGCGGGGGGAAAGTGCTTTGAACGATGGCATCTAGACCTGCCATTGATTCATGGCATAATGGTTTCGGAGCCAAGGACATGAAGAACTTTCACCTGCCGCTGCCGGACCATACCTACAGTCATCTCCGGGCGGAGGCGGAACGGGCGCGGGTGCCCGCGACCGCACTGGCGCGCGAGGCAATCGATTCCTGGCTCCGGCAACAGTTGCGCCAGGCGCGGCATGACCGGATCGCGGCCTACGCGGCGAAAATGGCGGGCACGGTTCTCGATCTCGACCCCGATCTAGAGGCGGCTGGAATCGAGTACTTAGTGCAGACCGGTAAGACAAAGAAATGAAACGGGGCGAAATTTATTGGGCCCACCTCGTTCCGCGATCGGGATCGGAGCAAACAGGACGGCGTCCCGTAATCCTGGTTTCCCATGACGGCTTCAACCAGACTCCCGCATGGAAGTCGGTCATCGTGATCCCGATAACAACCTCCGCGTCGCAGGGCAAGCGGGGACCCACCGTCGTTGCATTACCGGGCGGCTCCGCCGGGCTGCCGAAGGCTAGTTTTGCGGTGTGCCATCAAGTGACCACACTGGACCGCGCCAAATTGAGCGGAAAAGCCGGAGAGCTGCCATCGGAACTCCAAGGAGAAGTCGACGTAGCGCTGAAGGCTGCCTTGGACCTTGATTGATCCTCGGCAAGACGCACGCGGCGGATCCCCGCGCTCGACGCCTCTAGCACTTGCGCGATTAGCGAACTTCGTCTAACGCCCGCTATCTAAATGAGTTACTTGTTATGCAGCTCAACGTGGCTCTCGATCTTGGTGCCGGCGGTCCAGACTACGGCGAGCGATCATGCCGTTTAGGGAACGAATTCGCAGATTCCGGCGTATAATAAGTCAAGCCTCACGAGCTCTTTGACAATCAGGATTTTCGAGTGCTTCACATAAAAGGGGAGCCACGTATGTCCATCGAGGCCAGCGTGATGCAAATCGCGCTTGCAACTGTGGTCCAGGGTGCCGTCGCCTACGGATTTGGCGTAGCGTTGCGGCTGTGCCGGCGGCTGATCCGTCGCTGCAAAGCGCAGATCGGCAATCGGCACGAATAGCAGATCTAGAGTGCGTGGTTTGGTTCGGTATTAGCAGTGCATTCTTTGGAATGCCGGATCAAACCCTTTTATGGGCGGGGCCGTTGCCAACTTCCTAGCAGTCCGCCCCCGGTAACGTAGGTCCAGCAACGCAGGGCCTCGGCGAATCTAAGGCAGCGTAAGCTTGTGAGCGCGGACGCATTCGATCCTGGTTGTTTCCATCGGTCCCTTGCCTTTAATCCGGCTGTGGGAAGACTCTACCTCGTGCGGTCGCCAATTTCCGCGAATGTCATACTCTAGGACCAACCTTGGGTTTGCAGTTCGCCACCAATGGCAAGCTACGACCCGTAACCCTCTGCCGCAAAAGACGTATTCGACCCGTTACGCTATTCGATTGCAGCACAGCGAGCGGAAATCAATAGCTTGACGGCCCAGTTGCCCGACGCGAGAGCGCATCATGCCAAAATGTCTTACAGCGCGCGAAAACCACGTGAAAGAAGGAGCTTGGAGGATGATGCAATCGCAATCGTAATTGACGTTTGTTTGACATGAACCAGGCTCAACTATCGCAGACCGTCGCCGTCGGGCCGCACCAGACCGCACGGAGGCCGCGTGAAAACCGGCTACAGGGCATGGTGCCCGCCCCCCGTTATACCGGCAGCCGCAGGCGGGCCACGCACCCCGTCCGGTCCGTGCGGTTCTCCAGCACCAGTGTCCCGCCGTGCGCTTCGGCGATCTGCCGGCTCAAAACCAGCCCGATGCCCGAACCGCCCGGCTTCGTCGTAAAGAACGGCACGAACAGGTTGGTGGTGTTCGAAATCCCCGGCCCGTCGTCTTCGATGGCGACTTCCACGTGCGAGCCATTGCGCGTCCAACCGATCTCGACGCCGCCACCCGTCGTCAGCGACGCATCCGCGGCATTGCGCAGCAGGTTGATCAGCACCTGCTCCAGTTGGTCCGGATCGCCTTGAATGGAGATATCCGGCCCTGGCCGAACAGCTACGTTGAGCCGCGTTTCCAGGCCGACCACGCGTTGCACCCAGGGCTGGATCTCCATCGATTCCAATTGCGGGCGGGGCAGCTTGGCCAGCCGCGCATAAGCGCCGATGAAGCGGCTGAGGGCCTCCGAACGCGTAGAGATCACGCTCAGCCCGCGCCGCATGTCGTCCTCCCAGTCGGTGGGCAGCGGGCGCCGGGTGAGCAGGCTGGCGAGACTGCCCGCGATGGATTTGATCGGAGTCAACGAGTTGTTCAATTCGTGCCCCAGCACGCGCACCAGCCGCTGCCAGGCCTGGATCTCCTGCTGGCGCAAGGGCAGCGTCAGGTCCGCCACCACCAGCAATTGCAGCGGCAGGCCGTGCTCGCGGACAGTGGTGCGCCGGAGTCCCCAACGTCCCGCGGCGCCTGGGAAGGTCATCTGCAGGGTTTGCTGCGGCTCGCCCTGCAGGCAGCTCTCCAGATGCAACTCCTCCGCGCTGGCGCCCAGCACGCGCTCCGCGGGCGCGGCCAGCAGGCGCTCGCCGGCGCGATTCACCAGACGCAGCTTGCGCTCATGGTCGAAGGCGAAAACGGCCACGTCGATTTCCGACATCACCGTGCGCAGCAGCGTGGTGGCCTCCAGCGCGCCCAGACGCTGTTCGCGCAGCGTGCCGCCCAGGGAGTTGACTTCCCGCATCACCTCGCCGAGCGCGTCGTCAAACGCACCCGCGCGCCCGCGCACCGAGAAATCGCCTTCGCGCAGCGCCGAAAGCAGATTGGAAAGTGTTTGCAGCGGGAACACCACGCGGTCCCGCACCGCCATGGCGAAGCCCAGCCACAACCCGACGATGAGGACTGTCAGCGTCCATTGCGCCTTAGCCGACGGGGTGGGATCGCGCAACCACAGAAAGATGAGCGCCACCAGGGATCCCGGCAGGCCCGCCATGATCGCCATGATCACGATCCGGCCTTCGTATTTCATGCGCCGGCGTCGTTTTCTTGGCGGTGTCATTTCAGCAGGGCGCCGGGCGCCGGCACCTCAGAGCCCGTAGCGCTGCAGGCGCCGGTATAGGGCGCTGCGGCTGAGGCCCAGCGCGTTCGCCGCGTGGCTGACGTTGCCATTGAAGCGTTGCAAGGCTTTCTTGATGAGCAGGCCTTCCACTTCTTCGAGGCTCATGTCTTCCAGGCGCGGGGACCCGTCGCGGGCGGCCCGCAGCCCCAGATCGTTGACCTTGACGCAGGCGCTCTGTGTCATCAGCACGGCGCGTTCCACCGCATGGTCCAGTTCGCGGATGTTGCCGGGCCAGGGGTGCGCCAACAGCGCCTTCATGGCGGCATCCTCGAAGCCGCTCAGGTTCTTGCGGTAATGTTCGGCGTGCTGGCGCAGGAAATGCGCGGCCAGCAGCGGAATATCCTCGCGCCGTTCGCGCAGCGGCGGCAACCGGATCTCAATGGTATTCAGCCGGAACAATAGATCCTGGCGGAAGCGGCCGCCCGCCACTTCGGAATTCAGGTCCGAATTCGTCGCCGACAGCACGCGCACGTCCACCTGGCGCGTTTTGGAGGACCCCACGCGCTCGAATTCACCGGTCTCCAGCACGCGCAGCAACTTGGCTTGCAGGTTGGCCGAGATGTTGGCGATTTCGTCCAGGAACAGCGTGCCGCCTTCGGCCATTTCGAAGCGGCCCACGCGATCCGTCTTGGCGTCGGTGAACGCGCCCTTCACGTGGCCGAACAGTTCGCTCTCGAATACACCCTCGGAAAGGCCGCCGGTGTTGACCGTGAGCATAGGCTTGAGCGACCGCAGAGAGACCGAATGCAGCGATTGCGCCACCAGTCCTTTGCCGGTGCCATTCTCGCCGGTGATCAGCACATTGGCGTCGGACGGGCCCACGCGCGAGATCATGTCCAGGACCGGCTGCATGGCGGCCGACTGCGCGATCACGCTCGGAAACTGCTCCGAGCGGAGCAGGCGATTCTCGGCTTCCAGGATCTGCCCCTTGCGCAACGCGCGGCCCAACTCAATCTGGGTGCCCAGGATCGCGGAGAGGCGCGCATTATCCCAGGGCTTCTGGATGAAGTCGCGGGCGCCGCGGCGCATGGCCTCGACGGCCAGATCCACGCTGCCCCAGGCCGTCATCACGATCACCGGCAGAGTACTGTCGAGAGTCATCACCCGGTTGAGCAGATCCAGGCCTTCCTGGCCGGAGGTGGTGTCGCGGGTGTAGTTCAGATCCATCACCACGGCGTCGAAGTCGCGCGATTCGACGGCTTCCAGAATGCCGGCCGGAGAGTTGACGGCTTCGGCCTGATAGCCCTCCCCTTTGATCAGGAAGCGGAGGGCTTCCAGCACGTCCGGCTGATCGTCGGCGATCAGGATCCGCGGTACATACGCATCGGTCAGTCTCATGAGTGGGGTGGGTTTTTCAGCCTGCGAGTCCTACCACCTTAGCAACATTGTCGCATCATTTCGCATCATTGCCGGATTCTAGCGGCAATTGCTCTACCACTCCTAAGATATTGAGAGAAGCGGAGATACGGAAAGCGAGTGTCCGTTTTTGGGACTAGCTTGTTCACCAGTGGAACGTGAACAAGCCGGGGCTGCCGCAGCGTGGCCGCGGTTATCGACCGTTCGCACTACGGCGGAAAATGTGGTGCGTAACATCCGGCAGGAACTCTCGAATCACGTTCACGCCGGCGTTGGTTGCCATCGAAATTCCGAAGCTGACCGCTCCGTCGCCGGCCGAATCGTTGCTTCGCGGCCGCCAAAGCCGGGAGATAAAAAGCCGCCCCGGCAGTGCTGCCACTTCGCGAAATCGAGAGATGTTGTGTGCCGTCGTTGCCCCGGGCCAGGACGCTGCTCTTGACGGCATATACCACCTGCCTCCGCATGCCGCGCTCGCCGGAACCGTAATACAGATTGTCCTCGTGCAAAATGTCTTCACCTGCCATTTGCAGCAAGGAGCGTGTGGTGGCGTATGCGTAATAATTTGCAAACCGGCGCGCATATCCCTCCGCGCCCTGTCCCCACTCCGGGGGAACATTCTGCAGTTGGGTGATTCCGGCCGAAGCTCCCGCCATCATGAAGTGGAAGGACTGAGGAGATCCTTGGCCGTCGGCGGCTTGAACCGATCAGCCGATTGAACCAGCCGCCGAGATTCCAATCAGCGTACCGGCTATCCACGATCCCGAATGCCTGGTCACGGCCGCTCCCTTTCCCGGCTGATGCCGTCGCTTCCACACCGCAGGTTTCCGGCCTCGGTGTACTGCGTCACAATGGCGAAAATAGTGCGTAGCAGAACAGCCAACGGAGGCTTCTCTGTTACGCTTTGGCACTGTCTTCTTATCGATAGCAATGACGGCTGGTTTATTCGGGCAATCCGGTGGGCCGGCGCCGGATCCGCCACCTTTGGGTATGGTTGCAGCGGGCGCTGCGCCCGCGCCCGCGACCCTCGCGCAGCGCGAACGGCTGCGCGCATATTTGAAGAGGCTGATCAGTCCCGAAGTGCTGCTGCGCAGCGCGGTCGGCGCGGGTTTTGGACAGTTGCGGGACGTCCCGCCGGAATGGGGCGAAGGAGCTTTGGGATTCGGCCGGCGGTTCGGCAGCGCTTACGCCGAACATCTCGTCCGCGAAACATTGCTGTTCGGATCCACCAGCGCTCTGCATGAGCACGACCGTTATATTCGCTCTGGCGAGACCCGCTTCGGCAAGCGCTTGAAATACGCCCTGGAAAGCTCCTTTCTGGCCCGCCACGAAGACGGCACGCGCCAATTTGCGTTTGCGAAGGTCGGGTCTTACATGGGAGCATCCCTGATATCCCGCACATGGCAGCCGCCCAGCTCCAGCGGTCTGGCCTATGCCGGCGTGGATTTCGCGGTATCTATGAGTGTGTCAGCCGGATTCGATGTGGCGCGCGAGTTCCTGCCCGATCTATTTCATCGCAGGTAGGATTGAGGGCATTTTGACATCGTGGAAAACTCTCCTGCGGCCCCACGCCAAGGCCCTGGCGCTGGGCCTGTTAGCTGTCATCGGCGAGACGATTGCGGACCTGCTGCAACCTTGGACCCTGAAAATCGTCTTCGATAACGTATTGAGGACCGGGTCGGTGCGGGGGCACGGCTGGCTGAACCACTTGATTCTGGCCACCGTGGGAGCAAACCCCTTGGCCATCCTGCGATTCGCCGCCATCGCCGCCTTGGCGATAGCTGTGGCGGGAGCCATCTGCTCATATTGGGAGAAGTATTTAACCACCAGTACCGGACAGTGGGTGATGCACGATCTGCGCCGCACTTTGTATTCGCATGTGCAACGCTTGTCGCTCTCCTACCACGACCATAAACAGACTGGCGACCTGATCAGCCGCGTGACCAGCGACATCGATGCGATTCAGAGTTTCATCGCCTCCGGAGTATTGGGCGTCTGCGTCGACATTTTGATGCTGGTAGGGATGGTAGGCGTAATGCTCTACGTCAACTGGCGATTTACGTTGATTGCGCTCTCGGTGGCGCCGCCGCTGTTCGCGGTGGTTTACAGCTACACCCGCCGCATCAAGAAAGCTTCGCGCGAAGTGCGCAAGAAAGAAGGGGAAATTGTCTCCTCGATACAAGAAGTGCTCACTTCCATCCGCGTGGTCAAAGCGTTCGCCCGGGAAGACTACGAACAAAAGCGGCTGGAGGAAGAGAGCCTGGAAAGCGTCGAAATCGCGCTCCGCGCCCGCGGATTGAAAGCCAAACTGTCTCCGCTCGTGGAGGTCATCGTGGCAATCGGCACCAGCCTGGTGCTCTGGTTTGGCGCGCGCATGGTCTTGCAGGGGGGCCTTTCCGCGGGATCGCTGATCGTCTTCATCCTATACCTGGGGAAGATGTATAAGCCAATGCAGGACCTCTCCAAGATGACGGACGCCTACGCCAAGGCGTCGGTCGGCGCCGAGCGCATACGGGAAGTGCTGGCCACGAACGGAGAGGTCGCGGACCTGCCCAGCGCCCGGCCCGCGCCCGAATTCAAGGGCGGCGTCGAATTCGACCGGGTGTATTTTCAATATGAAACTGACGCGCCGGTGCTTCGGGGTGCGACGCTGCGCATTGAAGCTGGGCAAACCGCGGCGCTGGTGGGTCCCACAGGGGCCGGGAAGACCACCATCGTCAGCCTGATTCCCCGCTTCTACGATCCGGTCTCGGGTGTGGTGCGCATCGACGGCCAGGACGTGCGCCGATTCACGCAGAAATCGCTGCGACAGCAGATGAGCTTCGTGCTGCAGGAGACGCTGCTGTTCCATGGTCCGATTTGGAACAATATCGCCTACGGAAAGCCGGAGGCCAGCCGTGCCGAGATCTACCGCGCCGCGGAGCTAGCAAACGCGCACGAGTTCATCGAAAAACTGCCGCAAGGCTACGACACGGTGGTCGGGGAGCGCGGCGTCACCCTCTCCGGAGGCCAGCGGCAGCGCATCGCGATTGCCCGCGCGGTGATCCGCGACAGCCCGATTCTGATCCTGGACGAGCCTAGCAGCGGCTTGGACGCGGCTTCGGAAAAGCTGGTGTTCGAAGCGCTCGACCATCTGATGGAGGGCACGACTTCCATTGTGATCGCACACCGGCTGTCTACGATTCGCCGTGCCAACATCATATTCGTGGTGGATGGCGGAACCATTCGCGAACAGGGTACGCACGAAGAACTCTTGCGGGCGGGCGGCCTCTATGCGGAATTATATGAACTCGGTTTTCGCGAGGAGGCGGCGGTCACAGGTCCGTGAGCGTGCTGATGCGCGACTCCAGCAGCCGGGAAAATGCCTCGATCTCCTGCGGCGAACAGCCCGCCGCGCGGAACGCATCGCGGATCTGGGCGGGCGACAGGCGCGCCAGCAGTTCGCCCAGCCATTTGGCATCGGCGCGCGGCACATTCCGCCCGAGATACTCCAGATGGACCCGCATAAAATACGCCTTGGGATTTAACAGGTAAACGAACGTGGGGCGCCCCGGCGCCTGGAAATCGACGCTATCGGCCCCGATCCGGCGAATGAATTTTGAGCGCCTGTACGAGTTGAGATTATCCTTGGCGCGACGGCTGGGCCACGTCCGGCTGGCCGAGCCGAAGCTGGCGCCCAAGTCGCTCACCATGTAAATGCGTTGCGGCCCATCGCGATAAACGGAGTTGTTGACATCCTTCAGGTCCCAATTGCCGATGAGGGCCATCAATACGCGCAAACCGTTCCAATCTCTTGAACCGGCGAAGCCGACGTTATCCCATTGCCAAATGCCGACCTTCTTCTCGTCTTCCCGTTTCAAGCGCACATTGTGAACCGCGCCGCCGGGGCCAATCAGATTTTGACCGCGATGCACATGGGCGGGCATGCCTTCGATCTGCATGTCGCGGAGAAAGTAGTCTTCGTTGGCGTAATAACCCACTGCCCAGGCCAGGCGCGCGGCCACCGTTTCGGGCCGGGCTTCCACATCGCAGATCATGATCGGGGCTCCTTCGTTCCCTGAACGGTGCGAGAACTGCAATGTGAAAGAGCATGAGACATGCCACGGTGCGCCAACGGTCACAAAGCCTCCGGGCGAGGAAACGCCAGTGAGATTGTTGATACAACCGGAGGACGGGATCCTGCCTCTGGTCAAGGGGATCTCCGGCGCGAAGAACAGCATCGAAATTGTGATTTTCCGTTTTGACCAGAGAGAGATCGAAAGGGCTCTGGCCAACGCTGTCAGCCGCGGAGTTTCGGTACACGCGCTGATCGCCTCCACCAACCGCGCCGGTGAAGAAAACCTGAGGCAACTGGAACTGCGGCTTCTGGCCGCTGGGATCACGGTGGCCCGTACCGCCGACGACCTGGTCCGCTATCACAGCAAGCTGATGATTATCGACCGCCGCGAATTGTACCTGCTGGCCTTCAATTGGACGCATTTGGACATGGATCGCAGCCGCAGTTTCGGGCTGATTACCAGGAGCCGGGACATCGTGCGCGAAGCCGCAAAGCTCTTCGAGTGCGATACCAAGCGGATTCCCTATGAACCATCGCTGGACAGTGTCGTGGTGAGCCCTGTGAACGCGCGCAAGGCGCTTGCCGGATTCATCCGGGAAGCGCGGCGGGAATTGATCGTTTACGACCCGAAGGTCAGCGATCGGGCAATGATCCGATTGCTCGCGGAACGCGCCAAAGCGGGCGTGAACGTCCGCATCATCGGGCGGCTGGCGGGAAGAGTCCCGGGTGTGACGGTACGCAAGCTGGCGCACATCCGGCTGCACACGCGCACCATGGTGCGCGACGGCCAAGTCGCATTCGTCGGCAGCCAGAGTCTGCGCCAGCCGGAGTTGGACGCCCGCCGGGAGCTGGGGCTGATCTTCCGCGATGCGCGGGCGGTGAACGGCCTGCTGCGCACGTTTGAGAGCGATTGGGTACAGGAGCAGCGAACGGACCAGGACACGGCAACGGTCGCGGCGCCAAGCGCCAAGATCGCCAAGCGGGTCGCCAAGGCCGTGGCCAAGGAAATACCGCCGGTCGCGCCCATTGTGAATGGCGTGCTGCAGGCAGTGGTTGGAGAAGCGGAAGTGGAGCTTATCCAAAGCGAAGTCGAAGAAGTGGTGAAGGACGCGGTAAGGCAAGCCTTAGAGGAAGTCGTGCGCGGCGCAGTGGAAGGAGCCGTGGAGAAAGGCGCTAGGGTGACGGAATGAGGCGGCCGATTGCGAGCTTGCTGACGTGCTGCGCGATGGCTCTGGCGGCCGGTGGATCCGGGCAGTGCAATCCTCAAGGATTTTGAAAAGCGCCGCGGATTTGTACGCTTGCAGAAAGAAATCCGGGCCAAGGCCGTGTGGTTCAGCTTATTCAGAGTTTGGATAAGGCTGCGCAGGATCTCAACGTAAGCCGCCAGGCGGTTCAAGACACTGGGCCGGCAGCCTCTCGATCAACACTACCTGGCACAACGCGCCAAGCGGTCGCCAGGGCTAACCGTCCGGCAAGAATAGACAAGAATCCTCAAGCCACTTCCCTGTCCGCCAACGACAGCGCCTCATCCAGCGCCGCCACCCCCGCATCGATCTCCCCGCGCTCGATAATCAGCGGCGGCGCAATCACGAAGTGGCTCAGCCACGAGTTGATGGCCACACCATTCTTCATCATCGCCGCGGCCACCCGATCGACCACCAGCGGCTTGCCCGCCATCTTGTCGGCCTTGGTATTGAACGGCTGCTTCGTCTGCCGGTTCTTCACCAGCTCGACGCACCAGAACAGCCCCAGCCCGCGCACGTCGCCGATCGAAGCATGCTTTTCCATCAGCGCCCGTAGCCGCGCGCCCAGGTACTCGCCCATCTCCCGTGCGCGCTCCACCAAGCCGAGCCGCTGCATCTCGCGGATAGCCGCCACGCCCGGCGCCAGCGTCATGGGATGCGCTTCATAGGTGTGCCCATGCGCGAAGAAATGATCGTCGAAATACGCGGCGATTTTCTGTGTGGTGGCGCACAGCCCCAGCGGCATATACGCCGAAGTGACGCCTTTCGCGGTCACCAGGATATCCGGCTGCACATCCCAATGATCGACGGCGAACCAGCGGCCGGTGCGCCCCCATCCGGTCATCACCTCGTCCGCGATCAGCAGCACTCCGCGGTCGTCGCAAATGCGGCGCAGGCGCGGCATGTATTCCGGAGGCGGCACCAACACGCCGTTGGTGCCCACCACAGGCTCCACCACCACCGCGGCCACGTCGTTCTCGTTTTCGATCATGTGGTCTACGTAATCCGCGCACGCGATATCGCAGCCCGGATACGTATGCTTGATGGGGCAGTCGTAGCAGTTCACCTCCGGCGCGAAGATGAAGCCCTGCCCCTTGGCGCCCGGCTCGGCGGGCCAGCGCCGCGGATCGCCGGTGGCCCCGATGGACGCCATGGTCGACCCGTGATACGAACGGTAGCGGGCAACGATCTTGGTGCGGCCGGTGAACATGCGCGCGATCTTGAAGGCCGCCTCGTTAGCCTCGGTACCCGATGTCGTGAAGAAGAACTTCGTCAGGCCGCGGGGCAGCACTGCGAGCAGCAGCCGGCTCAATTCCACGCGCACATCCGTGGCGTAGCCGGGCGCGATGTAGGGCAGCGTGCGGGCCTGCTCCTGAATTGCCCGGATCACTTCGGCGTTCTTGTGGCCCAGGTTGACGCACATCAACTGCGCGGAGAAATCCAGATAGCGCTTGCCATCCACGTCGATGAAATAACAGCCTTCCGCATCCACGATATGCAGCGGGGTCCAGTTTTTCTGGAAGCGCCATGTGCCGTAATTCAGCTCACGCGTCCAGCGGACGATATCCTGCGATGAAAGAACGTCGGGCATGAAACGAAACTGACATGGATGGAGCCTGCTTGTCAAACGTCCCGCGCGATACAATCGCGGTCATGCCGCCGACTCTCGAATCCAAGACCGCCCTCATCACCGGCGCCAGCAAAGGCGTGGGGAAAGGCATCGCCCTGGAACTGGCGCGCTGCGGGTGCCATATCGCGGTGAACTATTCGAGCGACGCGCGCGGAGCGGAGGCCACCGCCGCCGAGGTGCGCGCGGCGGGCGGGCAGGCGATTACCGTGCAGGCCGATGTGGGCCTGGCGGCCGATGTAGACCGCATGTTCGCCGACATGCTGCGCCAGTTCCCGCGCCTCGACATCCTGGTGAATAACGCGGGCACCCAGACCTGGAAGGCGCTGCTCGACCTGGAGGAGGCCGAGTGGGACCGCGTCATCCGCACCAACCTGAAGGGATGCTTTCTGTGCACCCGGCGCGCCGGGCGGCACATGCGCGAACATGGCGGCGGCAGCATCGTCAACATCGGTTCGGGCTGCAACAAGATACCGTTTCCCAACCTGTCGAGCTACACCGCGAGCAAGGGCGGCATCGAGATGTTCACCAAATCCGCCGCTATTGAACTGGCCCAGTATGGCATTCGCGTGAACTGCATCGCGCCTGGCGCCATCGAAATCGAGCGCACCATGCAGGAAGCTCCCGACTACGGGAAAACGTGGGCAGGCGTGACGCCGCTCGGGCGCGTGGGGCTACCGCTGGACGTAGCACGCGCGGTCGCTTTCCTGGCAAGCGGGGCGGCGGACTTCATCACGGGCCAGACGTTGTTTGTGGACGGCGGCTTGTTCAGCCACCCCGTCTGGCCGTATTGACGCGGTTGTTAATTGGCCTCCGAAGTTTGGACATCTCCCGGCCCGGCGACGAGGACAGCCGGAGGAAAATGTTCCCGGTACTGGACCCGCAGCGAGCCTTGACGGATCATTTGATGGAGCAGGTATGCGACCCTAAGAGTCTGGTTCGGGCGTACCGGCGGGGTCGCG
>Ga0209333_1001243_pt1 | contig 12708 bp, 8 predicted proteins | sample BlaSpr_A8_OM2_O3_FD_187982 | JGI IMG/M metagenome (GOLD analysis project Ga0209333, IMG submission 187982) | Forest soil microbial communities from Thunder Bay, Ontario, Canada - Black Spruce, Ontario site 2_A8_OM2_O3 (SPAdes) (version 2) | ecosystem: Environmental > Terrestrial > Soil > Boreal... | reverse complement strand
CGGTATCGAGCCGCTGGATTCCCGTGACCGCAACCTGGGCCGGCGGCTGGGAGATGATGTTAGCGAATGCGCCGGAGCTCCAGTCGTACGAAGATACCGTGCCGTTCAGCCCGCCGACTAGCACGTTCCCATTGCTGGCGATCGCCGTCGCGCTGGATGGATCAAAGGGAACCGATCCGTACCCAAAGAGCAAGTTGCCGGCGGAATTGGCGATCGCGCCCTCGGAGGTCCGGTACAGCAAGCTTCCCGTGGGAGTGAAGCGCACCTCCGCAGCGTTGCGCAGCGTCTGCGGCAGCGGCGTATCGGAAAGCGCGGAAGACTCGGGGTCATAAAGAACCGTCGCACCAGCGTGGAGCATCGCGATCCTCGGTCCCTGCTTTCCAGGCAGAAAGTCTCCGAGGAAGCGGTTGTTCGATGGCGGCGACTGCGCCAGGGCTTGGGACTGTCCGACCAGGAAGTCGGCGCGTTTCGGCAGATATGAGTGGATCTGCCCGCCGAAGCCCAGCCCGATCACACGGTCGCCAGTGGCCGCCAGTTCGCGCGCCACTGTCTGACGCTGGGGGTCCAGGCTTGTCCATTCTGTCTCGTTGTCGAGCATCCGCACCGGATTTCCGCCGGCGAGCGCGAGCACGCGATGGGCGCTGTCGGGCTCGCGCAGGACGAACGAGACCTCGCCGAGCATCTGCTGGCTGTCGGTCGTGCTGCCGTCCTGATTCACTATCGGAAAATGACACTTGGAGGCGTCGGCATACGAACGGGCGCCGGGATGGTAGAAGAAAGCGCCGCCTCTAGCCAAGAATAGGAATCGCTCCCCCGCGGGCCGGATCGTGAAAATCGCGCCGGGCGTCCGGTCTTCAGGCCCGGACCATCCTTGCGCCGGAATGATCGTATGCAGCTTTGTGTTCTTGGGCGTGCGACCGAGGACTTCGCTGCGGTGCTCCTCAGTTTTTCGATAGAGCAGAAGGCCGCCATCCGCCGTCACGGACATCGCGTCGATGGTGCCCTTGCCGTTTTCGACTTTGTCGAGCGTGAGCACGGAACCACTAGGCTGAAGCTCGTAGAGCCCCGTCGGCGCGGCGGCGATCGCGGACGTCCCCGCCGGCTCGATCTGCTGCACTTCGGCACCGTTGAGGGCCACGGCGAGGCAGCGAGGCCCGGCGTTGTACGACAAGAGCCTGTCCCCGGTGGCGAGCCACGAGACCGCTCCGGTGCGCGCCGCCAAAAGTATCTCCGACTCGCTCCGGATCCCGGTGTCGCTGCTGCAAAAATATGGCCCTTGCCACGAGTGCGAGGGGTGATAGAACCACGCCGCGCCCGAGCCGGATGCGCCCCATGCCCAGTCTCCGCGCGGTCCGGCATCCAGCGAAGTGAGGCTTTCACCCAAATGGCGGGTGGCATCCGGCTCGAGGTTGTCCATGCCGGCGAACTCGATTGCCGCCGACGTGCGCACCCAGGCGCCGTTGGGACCGATGACCGCCGATTGCAGCGGCGCGTCTGCCAAGCCCTTCGGTAGGCGCCAATCGCGGCGGCCGCGACACCGGCCATCGGCGTCCAGATCGCAGCGGTACCGCGCCAAGCCTTTGTTCTGGACTGCCACGGTCCATCCCCGGGCGTCGAGCCAATCCGCCACGATGGATGCTTCTCGGATCGCCTCTCCGCCGGGCCAGTAGGGATGCGCTGGCCGCGCGAGCAGCGTGATGGGTTCGAGACGCGGGCCTCGCCAGAACTGCACGCTCTGATCAGCAGAGGCGCCGAATACGCGGTCGCCGGCGCGATTGGCCGCGACATCCAGGAACGATCCCGAACCTAGCGGTGTCACGACTCGGCTGGCGCGGTCGAAGCCGAGCAGGCCGTCGCTGCTCGCAAGAAACAGGGTCTTCTCCGACGGCGCCATGGCACGCAGGTCGCCGGCGGCGTAGTCCTGTCCGAAGCGCCGGTCTTCCACATGGTCTACGACGTTGCCGCCGGTATTGCCCGGCATGGCGGGAACCACTTCGTCTAGGGTGTAGACATAACCTCCGGTGGCCGCGGCGACGAGGAGGCAGATCCCCACCCATACTGCAGGCGCTTTCCACACGTACCGATACACCCAGCTCGACGCGGAGGCGGCCGTGTCCACCGCTTCCGGCCAGACATCGCGCGAACGTGTGCTCCAATCGCGAACTGCAGCGAGCGCTTGGCCCTCACGGTCGACGATCTCCGCCTCCCACTCCGGATCGACCGCATGGATGCGTAGGCACCACTCGCGATAGAGCCGCACCAGACGCGCCGCGGCCCACATCGACGCCGGGTCGGGATCCTTGGCAGTAGGCGGCGCGCCGGGCAGGTCGAAATCGGCACCGCCCATCCGCCGCCATACGTCGAGCGCGACCTGACCGGGTATGGCCAGCGGCGCGACCGCGACCCACGTGTCTCGCGCGATACGCTGCGTTTCATACTTCTCACCGTCGATGATGTAGCACCGGTCGGGAATGGCGCGGTAGAGGCGGACGATCTCCCGGACCCGCGCCGCGGCATCGAAGCCGGCCTCGCGCGCCACGGCTGGTAGAAGAATCACAGCGGATAGGAAGGCGGTCAGCTCCGGGAAGGGCTGTAGCCCCGCGGTCATCGCGGCGATGTCTTCAGCGATGTCTTCCCTCGGGATTTCGGATCCGGCGTCGAGATCGGCAGCCCAGAGCCTCAAGACGGCAATCTCGCGCGCCGCATGGCCGCGTCGCAACTCCCACCCGGAGCCGGGGGATCCGCCGGGCCATGGGAGGGCGAGATATGCGAATAACCGGCTCCCGCCAGCCACGCAGCCGATCACGGCTTCATGGATCACTCCCTCCGCGCGACGCCCCGAGGCGGACAGCGCCGCTAGTAACGTCTGCTTCCGCGCGCAGTACACTCCATAGACAAGCTCGAGGCAATGAGCGGAGCCCCATGCCGGCCGGCCGGCGCCGCCGAGGTAGCGATCGAATTCGCCGCTGGCGATCGCGGCGAGGACCCTGGACGCGATCGAGCTACTGCTGACCCGCCAGAACTCCGAATAGCAGAGCAATGCGCCGGCTACTGCCGCCGCAGATATCGTCCCGAGCAACAACGCGGCCGCGCACCAGACGGCGGACCGGTCGGCCGCCCACGACCATGCGAGAAACGGAGGGATCGAAAACAACGCGGTCGAGGCGGCGAATGCCGAGAGGGGATAAAAACGGGCCAAACCGTCCCGCCGATACTGAAACCAGGCCGCGGCCGGGAACGCGGCCGCGCCGAGTAGGGCTACCGCCGGCCACCAGACGTACAGCCGCGCATCGCGGAAGACGTTCCAGTAGAGCTGTACCGGTGTGCAGCGCAGCATGGCAGCTACCAGCAGGCCGATGCCGGCGGAAACGAGAAGCGCGGAACGGCTTCCCTGTGGCGCGAGACCTCGCTTCGCTTCGGGAGACGGCGCCGGGGTCACGCCGGCAGCGATAACGGGAGCTGGATCTGCCATGATGCGCTATTTCCTCCATGCGGGCCACTGCCAGATTCCGCGAAACCCAAGCCAGCGATTGTGCCACACCGAGCTCCATCGCGCGGTCGAAGCGCGGCGCAACTCCCGCCTTCGCCCCGCGGCAATTGGTTCGACAACGTCACGGCAGCCCGATACAGCGTTCGAGTTGTCTTCAGCTTGCGTCTGGCTCTGCTCGTGCTTTGCAGCGCCCGCGAGGCACGTCAGCTTCGCCATCTGCGCCGCCGTGCGAAGCCCCAGGATTTCCTTTTCCGCCTGGTCCGCCGCTGCCTCCCATTCTGTCCAATCGATCCAGGGCTGCATGTTATTTCCAGAACTTCATATCGCGTTCGAGGGCTGCGGCCGCCTGCTCCAGACGTTTCAGCTCCGCCATTTCTCGGCTCAACGCGGCGGTAACTTCCTGCAAACGCGCCAGGCTGCGCGACAGTTCCTCAGGCGAGCTGAGCGACGCAGTCTCCCGAAGCTGCGCGGCCGACTCGCGAAGCTGCCGCAGCGCCGTATCCAACTCCTGCGAAGCCACAGCGTCATGCGTGTCCTTGTGGAACTGATCGAGACGCTGCCGCCTCGTTTGGATGCGGGCCGATTCCGAGTTGAGCTCCGACCGCAGCGCGTTTCGCCGTGCTTCCAGCCGCCGCCCTCCCTCTTCGCGGACAGCTAAGTCCAGCGCGCCTTCCAGCCCGGTCAGCAACGCCTCGCGAGCCTGCGGCAGAAGAGTGTCCAGGACGTGCGACGGCGCCGCCGCGGCCTCGACCTGGCAATCCCAGTCGAAAGCCCGCGCAATCGGTCTGAAGCCGTCGACCGGAATGCCGAACGACAACAGACCTCCGTCGGGATTTGGCACGATGACGAACAAGGAGTTCGCGGTGTGGCCGTTGTCCGACAAAGCCGCGCCCAACTTTTCGACCGAGGAAGGGCACGGCCGGAATCGTGGATCGACCTCGAGGTCCCTGGCATGCGGGACCATGATCCGCAGGCCCTTCTTGGCCCAGTCCCGAAGCTGTTCAAATCGTGTCCGGGCGCCTAGTTGGGGAACGTAGGCGGACAGCCGAAAGCCGATGGTCGGATCCTTCTGTTCATCTCCGAGCGCCATCGAGGTCGTCACAACGTGGGCGACTCTGTATGGTTGATCAAGACCTTTCGGAAAACGGGTCGCATCGAGCTTCTGGTACTGCACGCAGTCGAGATCGCCGGGCTGATCGGTCCATTCCACCAGGAGGCGGCGAATTTCGTCGGGTACCTCAGATTCGTCGGCCGAGTAATAGAAGAACAGTGGCTCGGGATCGAATTCGCCGCTATCGTCGTCAATGTCGCCCTGCAGTCTCTGGATCTCCAGGCTCCTCTCGTTGATCTCACGTTCCAACTGGCGGATTCTCACTCTCAGGGGACGCTTCGGGTGGCGCTCCGCAAGCCGTAGGTTCACGCGGAAGCGGACCGGCGGCGTTTGCGCGGCGACCGGGATGACCGTTCTTCGGGCGGGCCGCAGATCGCCGGTCTCGATGAGCGGAATGCGCGGATTCCCGCCCCCGGCTGCGCTGAGAATCAGCGTCTGCGGCGCGCTCCGCGAGAGCAGCACGACCGACTGCAGGCTGCCCCACGCGATCCGCTGCAGAACGCGATCGGGCACGCCCAACCCGTAAGGCCATTCCATCAGAATGTCGAAGTTCCGGCTCGATCCCGCGGGACCCCACCAGGCCCGTGGCGCCATGCGCAGCGCTGCGTCGGGCGGACGGTTGCCAGAAAGCGACCAGAAATACTGGAACGGCTGTTTGGGCGCCGCCGCGGCCGCCGAGACGCACAGCGGAACCGCGCGGCACTCGCCGCAAGTATGGGAGAGGAGCGCATCCAGCAGACTTTGCGCCTCCTCGCCGGTTCTGGCGGCGACGATGTACTCTGTGTTGGGCTCGAAGGGGTCGACGACGATCTCGGCGTCGCGCGGCGCGCCATTGAACCGCCGGCGGTACGGATCCAGCGGCACCCACGAGCCGCCTACGACCGAGGCGAAACTCTGGACCTCGCCGTCCGGCGGCGGCGCCTTCACTCTGCGGTGCGCCCATGCGTGCCGGCGCGCCATGTCGTCGAAACCGCTCAGCATCGATTCGGGAATCGCCCACCCCTTGCCCGAAGCTACCAGGACACTCTCCGGAAACAGGCTGTCGCTTTCCGTGCAGAGGTTCAGCGCTTGAATGAGGTCGCGAAGCTGGGGAAACAGAATATGCGTCATTGCCGTGCCTTCGCCCAAAGCTCGTCGAGCAGGAGATCGAGCGCGAGGATCCGAAGCTGGAGGTAGTGCCTCGTGGGGAATGTGCGGTCCCGGGTGCGCACAGGATTGAGCGCGATGCCGCCGTTCTCGCGCCGGACCCGCAGCAGCTCCGCTGAGCCTTCCGGCTCGGCGTTCAGGGACTTGCCCGAAAACTGGAATTCCGCGCCCAGCGACGGCACGAGAATCACGTGCTCGACCGGCGCCGGCAGCCGGGAGTTCTGGGCGAACCAACCTGCGCGCCCGACACGCGGAGAGAAGCCGAGCTCGTGGAGATCGTCCTGGAGCAGGCTGGCGCACCACCAGCCGACGCCGGACCGCGTCGGAGGCGGCGTCCACGCAGGCCCTTCCACCAGGTCGCCGTAGTCCGAGCGTAGGAACAACGCTCCCACAGCGCGGGTCGGCGGGAGCCTGCGCTCCTGCAGATCCCGCCATCGCTCGCCGGGAAGGATCGGGCCGATAGAGTGCGGTAGCGGCGCGAGCCGGTGGACGTGAAAGCTCACGTCGAGCGGCCGCAGGGCGGAGCGCCAGTCGTCGATCAAGAGGGCGGCAAACCCGGCCACCGAGTAGGCGCGCGCCGCGCCGTTCCAACCCGCGCCGAAGCAAAGGTGAACCTCGATATTCGGCGGTGGAACGCTGCTCGGCGGCTTGTTCAAGCGGGGATGATTGTTGTTGGCGATTTTGAAATCCCCGTACTCTCCGGAACATAACGTGCCGAGAACCCACCGCCCGAAATTGGGATCTTGCTCCTCCCAGCTCGTGATCAGGGGAGTGCTGATCTGCTGCTTCCGCCGGAAGACGAGCTTTTGCACGAGCCACCTCTGCTCTGGGAGGAGCGGAGGGTCCTCGGCATGGAGATAGAGTACCGCCGCGAGATGGTCGAACCGCTCGGGAAGCTGCCGCGCGCCGGCCGATTCGGAAAAGCGGCGCCACATTTCCGCGACGTGCCAGGGCTTCCCGTTCAGGGCGGACGGCAACGGACCGGCAGCGTGTCCGTAGAGCCGATCGAGTACCCGAGATTTCGTCTCCGCCTGTCGCGCGCCCGCCATGGCACCCCCAAAACTCAAAGCCGCCGAAGCCCCCGGCGATTTCAGACGCCCCGCGCCATGTGGCGGCGCACCCCCGCGTGAACTTGTTTCGCCAACTCGTCGCGCCGCCCCGGCGTGTCCCAAATCCACTCGAAAACGCGGAGGTCGATCTCATCCGGCCCGGAGGCGGCGCCGGACTCGCCCAGGGAATTGGACCGCACGAGCGCGTGCGCCAACGCGATCTTGTAGAGAGCCATTAGCTTGCGCGGAGAAACGCTCCAGGAGATGATGCCCTCGCGGACGCCTGTGCCTTCCTGCTGAAGCGACGCCCCAATCCGATAGAACGCTTGTGTGAAGCGCGCCAATTGCGTCGGATCGAAGAGCACGAAGCCCTTCACTCCAGCGTCCTGTTCGAGCATCGCCCGCCCGAGGAGCAGTAGGTCGTTTACGGAGGGCGGCCCGAGACGTCCCCAGTTCACCTCGTCGAAAGGGTCGTGCCGCGTGAATTGCTGCGCGGCGCGGTTAATCGCCTTCCGCGCCGCCTTAGCTAGGTTCGAGTTCTCGGCTTCGGTCTCCGTCCCGCCCGACGCATTGGGTATGTGCAGTCGAATCGGGAAGCGATCGAGGAACGCGTAGAGGGTGTTGAAGTCCTCTGCCCCGTTGCCACGCACGCTGCTTCCAGTAGCGAAGCCGCCCGGCAATTCGTTCGAAGCGCCGATCAGCATCATGAGGTCTGCCCGGCGCATCCCGCCCCAATTAAAGTACTCTCTCTCAAGCACTAATGTAAGTAGTTGATTTAAAATACTGCTACTCGCCAAGAAGATTTCATCGAGGAAAGCCGCGCGGACGCCCGGTCCGGTGAGCAAACCGAAGTTGACGTGAACCAACAGCCCGCGGCGGAGGAGCGAGATTTCAATTGGCCCGAATAGCTCCTCCGGCTGGGTGAAGCGGCTGAGCAGATAGCGGAAATACTTCTGCCTTGTCCGCTCCTCAGCCTCGCGCTTCTCCCACCAGCCCCGATAGTCCCCCGACTCCGGCGGAACAGCCGGGATTTCGTGCACGGCGGGCGTCTCCAACCCGAGCAGACGGAAGGTGCGCTCGGCCATCTGGGTTTTGGCGACGCCCGGCTCGCCGAGCAATAGAACATTTTCACGCGCGATCAGCGCCGCGAGCACCCAGTCGATCAGATGGTCTCCGTCAGGAAGCTCGAGACCCACCCAGCTCCTCTGCAACTCGGACCGGAGTTCTTGCACTCGTGCTGCGCAGGCCCGAGTCCACTCGATCGGGATCGGCAGTTCTCGCGTCTCTTTCTTTTCGCCCAGGATCTTGGCGCTGGTGATCTGGCGCTGCCAGTCGGGATGATCGGGCCCTTCGGGCCAGGGATGGCCTTGGGTTGGCATGAATGTCTCCTAATGGGTGGCGGCTTAACCGACGTTCACCTTCGTTTCCCCTTTCGCCACGACCGCCGTAGAATTCTGGACTTGAGTCTCGACTCCGCGGAGACGGTCGAACGCCGCACGAACCTCGATTGGCGTGTCGGCTTTCGGGCACGGCGCGGAAACGATCTCCGCCTCCCAGCCGGTCTCGAACTCGCTGAGAATCTTGGCAAGGTACTCGGCGCCGTCGCGCAGAAGTGCGTTCTGCCCAGCGACGCAGCCTCGGTAGTTCTCGATCTGCCCCTCGTACTGGAAGCACACCGCGATGTCGCCGAGTTCGTCGCCGGCTTGCACTACGATCGAGATGTCGCCGTCACCGTCCTTGAAGTCGCGGCGGTTGTCGTGCGATTCGAGCTTCCGGTCGCGAAGGTCGGGCCCGGGTGCCGCGCCCTGCCGGTATCCGTTCACTGCGGTTTCGCCACGCTCGGGGTGGAGCTCGCGGTCGAGATAGATGTCGTTGCTGCGGATGTTCACGCCATTCTTATTCATTTCGTCGCTCCCGCCCGAACTCGGGCCACCGTTTGAATCGTATTCAGGTTCCGCATTTTCATCGAAACGGAGTTCTTGACGCTGTGCCGCATCGTTTGTTCCAGCTTCTGCGAGACCCTGTTTCGCAGTTCGTGGGCGACCGTCAAGGCAAGCAGACGATTGACGCTCCGATTGGCAATCTGCCGGACCTGCGCGTGCATGGCCGCCGGGGGCGCGGCCGCGTACGCCTCCGTCTGCGTCTGCGTGACGCGGTAGCGCGCCTCGTGCCGGACTTCCGCCACCGATCCCCTCAGATTAAGGTGGACCCTCAACTCCTCGACGCCTTCGGGCAACCCGCTTCCGATCTGCATCGCGTATTGCTGCCCTATCCGGTCGGTCCGCTTCCACTGGAACTGCTGAGCGACGGACGCCAGCGCGCCGTTCGGATCCTCCAACTCGCCGAGGGTGGAGCACAGCAGTCTGCAGCCGCCAGGACCGAGCATATTGCTGAGGTCGAGGGACTGGCTTCCCGTTGCCCGCGCCCGCGTCGTGACATTCAATTGAACCGTAGTTACACTCGACATATCTCCTCCAGCGGCCGGAGCCGCTCACTCTCTTCAATGCGCCAGGACCCGCGCTCATTTCAGCGCCTGAACTTGCGGAAGCTTTTGGTAATACTCCTTCATCCTCTCTACATCCGCCATGTTGGGGTGGTACGCCGCCCCGAGTTCGGCTTCGCCGGACAGCATTCGCATGGCGGACTGCATCTCTCGCGGGCTGAACAAGCCGTCGCGCGAATTCCGGTCGCCCGCGCCGCCCTCGTGAACCGGCAGATAGAAGCGCTCGATCAGTTTTTGACGGACCTCGGGCATCAGCACGTAGTCGAAGTCGCGCGCGATGGAATCCAGGATCTCGCCGACCTGCTCCCGGGTTTGGGGATACGGGACGGCCAAATGGAGCGGCAGCCGCCCGGCGGCGGCCGGGTCAACGCTGGAGAAGCGATTGGTCGTGAGAATCACCAGCACTCCCTCCAGCCGGCCGCGAAATCCCTGTAGCTGCTGCAAGAACTCGTTGACGACGGCACGCTCGGCGGAGGCGGTGGATCCCTCGTTGGCGGCGTTGCGGCTGGGCAGCAGATCGTCCGCGTCGTCGAGGATCAAGACACAAGGCGCCGCGCGCCGCGCGTCTCGGAATAGCGCCCGGACATTTTTCTCCGCCTCGCCCCATCCCGCCGAGCGGATCTCGCCGCCGCTCACGGTACGCACCGGCAGCCCGGTCTTACGCGCCGTCCACCGGGCGAGGGTGGTTTTCCCGGTCCCCGGCGGTCCGAAGTAAACCGCTCCGGGCGGCAGTTTGAGGAGAGCTTTGCGGCAGCGGTCGGCGTCCCCTTGAAACGTTCTCCACTGCTGAAACGGTCGCACGATAGCCCGGCGGACGGTCTCGAGCGTATCGGGCTCGAAGCCGTCTGGGTCCTCCTCGCTGGGGTACGCCTCATCGGGGTGTAGGAAGTCGACCGTTTGCGTGGCCTTCAAGATTTCGGCGAATACATCGTCCAGAGAGCTAGCGGCCGTCGCGGCGTCGCGCAGGATTCGGTAGGCCCGAATCGGATCCAGCCACCGGAGGCGGGCGGCCATCATCCATACGGTTCCGTCGCTCAGCAGTCCCCATTGCTGCAGCTTCTCGCCCAGTTCCACCGGCATGATCCGGTAGAAGTTCTCGAACGGGATCTCGTCGAGACGGATGGTCTCGCTGAACGCGCGGCTGATGGCCGTGGGCAGTTCTGGCTCATCGCGGTCGCTCATGCCGAAGACGACGCCCGCCCGGGAGCCTGCCACCAGTCCGGAGACGGCGGTCTGGGCGTACGGATGTCCGTAAACGCCGCCGTGGCCGTCGCTCAGGAAGTCGAGATTGTGGAAGATCCCGCCGGGGCGGCGGTCGTCGCCCTCGCCCTGGAACCACGCTTTAAGCGCGCTGACGATCCCGGGCGTCGCCTTCCAAGCGTCCTCCAAGGTTTCGCCGGCGCTGGGATGCTCGAGGAACTCCGACCATTGGCAGCCGGACACCTCCGCGCGCACCACCCCGGCAGCCGAACCCATGCAGTTTCCGGGAAGGTACGCGAGCACTGAAAACCCGGCCGAGACGCGCCGGATAGCGCGGGAGAATGGCCCATCGCCGGTGAAGTATGCGCGCTGGAACAGCTCGCGGTTCCAATCCCCGCCGCCCTCGCGGCCGTACTGCCTCGAGTAAAACATCGACCGGATGTCGATCGCCATAAATTCGTTCCCCACCTCGGATTAGCCCGCGTCGGCCCCTTCCACCGTGACCTCCGCTTCCGTTACCTCCGGTGCCGCGGGTAGCCGGCCGACCAAAATTTGGATCCACCGGCTGACGAGATCCTGCGAGCTGTGCCCCGGCATCCCCACGAATGGCAGGGCGACGGGCCGCCGGTACTGTGCGACAAGGTCCTGCGCCGAGCGCTCGGGTAAGCCCGAGAATCCGGCGAGCTCGGCCGGAGTCGGATCGCCTTCCGCCAGGAAGGCGTACAGCCTGTTCCGCCACGCCTCGGACTGGCCCGCCTGGACGGTCGGCATCCGGTTCGGCCCGAAGAGCGCCTCTTCGAAGCCCCAAAAACAAATGGGCTGACGCGGTTCGGCATCCGTCGAGGGAAAGAAGAACGCGGCGCGGGGATCCAAGTCATCGCCTGGGTCCCATCGCTGTCGGATTTCTGGCGCTCGCTCGGCCGCGATTCGCCGGACCAGCATGTCGTTAAACCGCATCCGGAAGGCCGGATTCGACCGGACCATGTCCGGCAGCGAGTTCATCCGCTCTGCATGCGCGGCTTTGGCCTGCGCCTGAAGGCTCGTAAGTTCCGCGAGAGCTGCCTTGACTTCGGGATCGGAGGAAACGGGTTCGCGCCGCGGATACCGGCCCGCCGCCTTGCTCCTGGCCTCGTTCACGTTTCGTTCCGCCGCGTGCACCGCCTCTTCCAGGCGGCTCGGCGACAACACCGCTCCGGCGAGGGAGCGTGCCACCAACGACATCCAGAGATCGAGCCAGTCGCTGCCCAGGGCACCCGACCCGGGGCGAAAGGGCGCGAGCGCGGCGATGGCGTCGCCGGTGAACGAAAATCCGTAGAAGAGACCGGAGAAGGTGGACGGGGCGGCGAGGTTCGACAGCAGATCTGCGTAAACGAGGCGTGTTAGGGGGCTTGCCGCGACCAGCCGATCGAGCGCGTCTTCGACATTGGTTTCCGGCAGGCGCACGTCGATGCCGTTGGCGAGGTGCAGATTCCAGCGCCGCTCGGCGACCAGGACCGATGCCTGCAGCATCGATTGGATGTCGGGATAATGATCGATGACGGCGAGAAATTCCTTGGCCTGCTGCCCGGCGCCGGCGCCGACCACGAGCGGCAAGCCGAGATAGCGATCCTCGACGAACGGTTCGAGCACCGTGCCGTCGGCGGCAATGACGCTGACGCGGCCGTCCTTTTGCCACAGCGCAAAGGCGAGGCGCTCGGTGATCGTGATCTGCAGACGGTCCGGATAGAGCTTGAGCACGGCCGCGTCGGCGATCCACGGATTCGCCATCAGCCGTGCCCGTGCCGCGTCGGCGTCGAGAAACAGCAGCGAGGCGCGCCCGGTCACGCCGGCGGTGGTCAGAACCTCTTCGCGGCTGACTTCTTTCTCGCCGCTGAGCGAGATCGCGGCGATGCGGAAGCCGAGCGAATTGGCGGCGACGTTACGCGTGTCCTTGAGCCAATCCGTGACGGCGGCGAGGTGTTGGCCCTTGACCGCGCCATAGCCGAGCGCGGCGGCAATGAGCAGCATGGATGCGGCGCCGCCGGCGCCGCGCGGCAATTGCGCGATCCGCGCGCCCCAACCGCCGCCGGCTCGGGCACGGAAGCGGCCTTGTCCTCGCCGTTGGGCTTCTGCTGTGTCGGCTGGCCACCTTTGCGGATGTCGATGCCGCCCTTGAAGTAGGCGCCGTCTTCAATCGAGATGCGCGCCGCGACCACGTCGCCGGTAAGCG